>Ga0207797_1000297_pt1 | contig 38023 bp, 35 predicted proteins | sample PRCRCaboRojoPR_6_FD_187275 | JGI IMG/M metagenome (GOLD analysis project Ga0207797, IMG submission 187275) | Marine sediment microbial community from Cabo Rojo, Puerto Rico - PR CR 10% Liquid 1 (SPAdes) | ecosystem: Environmental > Aquatic > Marine > Coastal > Sediment | place: Cabo Rojo, Puerto... | reverse complement strand
AGCCCTCGGCCCTGGCCCGTCATTCCGACCACAGTGCCCCCTCAATGCCGTCACCCCGACCACAGCGCAGCTCCCAATACCGTCATTCCGACCCCAGCGCCCCCTCAATACCGTCATGCCGACCCCAGCGCCCCCTCAATCCCGTCATTCCGACCCAAACGCACCCCTCAATACTGTCATTCCGACCCAACCGCACCCCTCAATACTGTCATTCCGACCGGAGCGCAGCGGAGCGGAGGAATCTCTACCCCCTTCCCTCCGCACCCTTTCCGCCTCGATAACCAACAAATTCCCCATTGACAAATAGGCTCCCATGTGGTATACTCTGTGGCAAGCACATTAACAACCCGGCATCGCGACGCCCCCGGGCACATACAGGGCCCTGCGCGGTCGTCCACCATCCACCATCCACCGCCCCCCGGAATACTTGTTCCCCAGAAAAAGTCAAACAAGTATTCCCGCCCATCCCGTTGCCATTGCGTCATGGTGCTGGTATAATCTGTCTGCGAGGAGTGAGTGCCACCGGGACCTGCTTACCATCTGCTGGCGGGTTAATCCATGATTGAGCTGAGACAACTGACGAAGAAGTTCGACGATTTCACCGCCGTCGACCGGGTCACCCTCTCGGTGTCCGCCGGTGAGATTCTGGCCCTCCTGGGGCCCAACGGCGCCGGCAAGACGACGACCGTCCGCATGCTGGCGGCCATCCTTCCGCCGACCTCCGGGTATGCCGCCATCGACGGCTACAGCGTCGCCGAGCACCCCCGCGAGGTGAGGCGGCGCGTCGGCCTCCTCACCGAACATCCCGGCCTCTACCTCCGTATGCGCGGCGACAACTACCTTGACTTCTTCGGGCGCCTGATGAGCATGGGCCCCGACGAGCGCCACCGCCGGGCCCGGTCCTTGCTCGACCAGTTCAACATGCTGGAGGCCATGGACCGTCGCATGGGGACCTACTCGAAGGGAATGCGCCAGAAGATGGCGCTGGCCCGTGCCATGCTCCACGATCCGTCCGTCCTCCTTCTGGATGAGCCCACGTCGGCGATGGATCCCCACAGCGCTAAGCTCGTTCGAGACGCGATCCTGAGCCTGCGCCACCACCGGCGGGCCATCGTCATCTGCACCCACAATCTCGCCGTCGCCGAGTCCCTCGCCGACCGCATCGCCATCATCCAGCGCGGGCAGATCATCGCCCAGGGCACGCTGCCGGACCTCCAGCGGCGTCTCCTCGGCCCGCCCCTGATGGAGCTCCAGCTCGGGAGCGAGGTCGACGGCACCGTCGATCTGATCTCGGACCTCGCCCACGTCGAGGGCCAGGGCGACGGGTGGGTCCGCTACTCGACCCCCGAGCCCGAGGCGACGAATCCCCGAGTGCTCCAGGCCCTGGCGGCTCGGGACGTGCCGGTGGTCACCCTGAGCAGCGTGAAGCGCACCCTGGAGGAGGTCTATCTCCGGGTGGTGGAGTCGGCGGAGGGCGGCGAGCCCCCCCGCATCGTCGATGGAAACGTGATCGAGGGGGAATAGACATGGCGGCGATTGGTGAACGGATGCGGAACGTGTCGGGAGAATCGTTTCGCTTGATGCTCGTCCTAGTTCGGCGGGAGATCCGCGATACCCTGCGGGACTGGCGCATGGTCGTCCCCATCCTCATTCTGACCCTTCTCTTTCCGGCGCTGATGAGCTTCGTGGCCGATATGGCCCTCGATTGGGTTGCCCGATACGGCGCCTCGATCGTGGGCGATCGTCTGATGCCCTTTCTCCTCATGGTCGTCGGGTTCTTCCCTATCTCCTTCTCGCTGGTCATCGCTTTGGAGACCTTCGTGGGGGAGAAGGAGCGTAACAGCCTCGAGCCCCTTCTGGCGACCCCCCTGTCCGATAGCCAGCTCTACATCGGCAAGATGCTGGCGGCTATGATTCCGCCCCTCCTGGCGGCCTACATGGGGATCGGCGTCTACGTCATCGGCCTTTATGCGTTTGAAGGATGGTCTCCCCCGCCGCAGTTGCTCCTCCTCGTCCTCGTCCTGACCACGGCCGAGGCGCTGGTTATGGTCTCCGGCGCCGTGGTCGTCTCCAGCCAGACCACCAGCGCGCGGGCGGCCAATCTGCTGGCCAGCTTCATCATCATCCCTGTGGCGTTTCTGATGCAGGGCGAAGCCCTCATCATGTTCTGGGCCAACTATAACGTGCTCTGGTGGATCGTCCTCTTCCTCGTGGTGGTGGACGCCGTCCTGATTCGCATGGGGATTCACCTGTTCAACCGCGAGTTCCTTCTGGGTCGCCAGATCGACGAGTTCAACGTCGCCTTCCTCTGGCATACCTTCCGGGATCGTATGCGTTGGAGACCCTGGTTCTTCGGTCGCGATCCTCAGGCATTGCCATCCTGGCTCCGCTGGGTGAGCGCGATGGGCGGGCTCTACCGCTATCAAGTTCCGGCCATCTTGCGGCGCTCGCGGCTGGCGGTCCTGACGGTGGTCATTGGCCTGGTTCTTTCCGCCGTGGTCGGCTTCAGTTTCGCCGCCGACTATCGGCTGCCGTCTCAGGTTCTCGATCTCGATCACATATCTCCCGACAGCTTCTCCGATCTTCCGGCCGTCGACTGGCTGCCATCCTTCACCGTCTGGGGCGTGCTGGGGAACAACATTCGCGCCTTGCTGGCGGCCTCCCTGCTGGCCATCTTCTCCTTCGGCACCCTGGCGATTGCCCTTCTGATGGCCCCGATGGTCATTATCTTCTTCTTCGTCCTCCAGGCCGCCTACGCCGGATACAGCCCACTTCTCTTTTTTGCGGCCTTTGTGCTGCCGCACGCCGTGTTCGAACTGCCGGCCGCTATCATCGCCACCGCCCTTGCCGTCCGTCTGGGAGCGACCTTCATATCCCCTCCGGAAGGGATGACCGTGGGGGAGGGCTGGCTATGGGCGCTGGCCGATTTCATCAAGGTCTTCATCGCTCTGGTCATTCCTATGCTCGCGCTCGCCGCCGTCGTCGAGGTTCACGTCACGCCCGCAGTGGTGGTTTGGGCCTTCGGTCAGTAGCGCCGCATCGGATAGCCGGGATCACAGCATCGGCCGTGCATCGCTGGTGTCCCATCCCCGGGAGCAGTAGGTGAGGGGCTAGCGGATGATCTACCTCGACGTATCCGCCGCCGTCCATCGTCGCGCTGGCCTGGGCCGCTACGCCGAAAGCCTCACCCGGGCTCTCGTGGCCCGCGGACCCGGTGACTCGGGCGGCTCACGGGGCGGACAGACTTACGGGCTCTTCTACAACCGGGAGCGGGGTATCGAGCCCCTGCCTGGCCTGGACCATCTTCCCACGCGCACCGTTGCTCTGGGGTACAAGCCCTGGCGTATGCTCGTTTGGATCGGACAGCTGCTCCGGATCGGCTTCGACCCGCTTCTCCCCGGGGCAAGTCTCTTCCACGCCACCGAGCACCTGCTCCTACCGCTCCGCTCCGCCCCGACGGTGATCACGGTTCACGATCTCATCTTCCGTCACCTGCCGGAGCACCACAAGCTCCTCAACCGCTGGTACCTCAACCTGGCTCTCCCTCTCTACTGTCGGCGGGCCACCCACGTCATCGCCATCTCCGAGTCGACGCGCAACGATCTGGTCGCGGCCTACCATCTGCCGCCCGAGCGAATCACCGTTATCCCCGAGGCGGCCGATCCCCGGTTCCGACCCCAGCCACCCGACCGGGTGGCGGCCGTGCGCGGCCGGTACGACCTGCCGGGGCGGTACCTCCTCGTCGTCGGCACCATCGAGCCCCGCAAGAACCTCACCCGCCTCCTCCACGCCTTCGAGCCGCTTCACAAAGCGGGGCTGACCGACGCCCTGGTCGTCGTGGGGAAGCGGGGCTGGTTGTACGGGGACTTCTTTGCCGAGCTGGAGCGGTCGCCCGTCCGGGAGGCCGTTATCCTCCCTGGCTTCGTCCCCGACGAGCACTTGCCCGCCGTCTACGCCGGGGCCCAGGCCCTGGTCTTTCCCAGCCTCTACGAGGGTTTCGGGCTGCCAACGCTGGAGGCGATGGCATGCGGCACGCCGGTCGCCTGCAGCGATACCGCTTCGCTGCCCGAGGTTGGCGGGGACGCCGCTCTCTATTTCGATCCGACCAGCGAGGACGCCATCCTCCAGATCCTCCGCCGCCTGCTGAGCGACGCCGAGCTCCAGGACGAGCTGGCGCGCCGTGGCCTCACGCGCGCGTCCCACTTCTCCTGGGATCGCGTGGCCGCCGAGACGGAGGCCGTCTACCGGGCTGTGATGGACGGGCTGTGATAGACGAGCTGTGATAGACGAGCTGTGACAGACGAGGTCTAGAGGCACCACCCGAAAGCATGGCGTCGGGCCCTAACCGAAAGCGCAGCGTCGGTCGCAACCGAAAGCGCAGCGTCGGTCGCAACCTTCGGCGCCGTTCTGCGTAGTATAGCGTGGGAAGGACGGCCTTTCCCACGCCGAAGGGCGATAGAGTTTCGTTTGAAGGGAGGGTGTGATGAGCGAGAGAGAGGAAAAGCGCGTCCCGGTGCTGCTCTGGCCGTTCTACGCGATCTGGCGGCTGGTGGCGTTCATCCTGGAGATCACCGGGCGCCTGATTGGGGTGGTTCTCGGGTTGGTCCTGCTGATCCTGGGCCTGTTGGTCAGCCTCACCGTGATCGGCGCGGTCGTTGGCATTCCCCTGATGATTCTGGGTATGCTCCTCATCCTGCGCGGGCTCTTCTAGGGGGTTGAGCATGGGGAACAACCGACGCGCTTCGAAGCTGATTGTCGGTGCCTTCGCCGGGGCCGCCGCCGCGGCGGGATACGTCCTCGCCGTCCGGCCACGAATGCTCACCTGGGGCGCGACCCCGGACGAGGTGGCCCGCTCGCTGCCGGGCGATGAGCTGGTCCCCGATCCGAAGATGGAGGCGACCCACGCCGTCACCATTCGTGCTGCGGCCCCGGAGGTGTGGCCCTGGCTCGTCCAGATCGGCCACCAGCGGGCCGGCTGGTACAGCTACGACTGGATCCATCGCCTCATGGGGGTCGCCGGCTCCGTGGAGCACCCCCGTCGGTCCGCCGAGCGTATCTTACCGCGCCTTCAGGATTTGGAGGTCGGAGACGTGGTCGAGATCGCGCCAGACATGGGATACAATGTCGTCGATATCCAGCCGGGACGGGCTTTGGTGCTTCACATCGCCGTGGAGACCGACACCTTCCGCCCCTTCGACCCGCGCGAGGAGACCCCGGCGAACCACTTCAACTCCAGCTGGACCTGGTTCCTGGACGAACGCGCCGACGATGCCACGCGGCTGATCGTCCGCATCCGGGTCGGCTACAGCCCGGGCCTGGCGAACGCGCTGATGGTTCACGGGTTGATGGAGCCGGGAAGCTTCGTTATGGAGCGGAGGACGCTCCTGGGGATCAAGCGGCGCGTCGAGGCGTCGAGCGTTCCCGTCGCGATCTGAGGGAAGCGTCTCTCTCCAGTCTTGCTCGGCGCTCCGGACACGTGAAGACCTCTTGGGAGAATCCAGGGGATCCGTCCAGACTGTTCTGTGAGCGTTCTGTGGGGGCTTCGGATGCTCATGGCAGCGGTGAGTCCGGTCTCATATGCGCCTCCGGATTTGTACTTGTTGACGACTCAGACTATAATTCCATCATCGTCATCTCCCACGTCCTCCACCAACGATGTCGCGCCAGACGCGGCAGAGCATCGTGCAAGCCCTGCCCTGTCTGAGCCCTTCCACGCCAACGGACCGGCGGGGGGCTCTCACAGAATGGCCGCCGAGGATATCAGGAGGGGGATAGATAGCGCCAGATTGGTCGAGGTTGAGGGAGAGGCGAGGCCGTTCGCGCCGCGTGGTCGAGCGATGAAGAAGGGGCTTAAATGACAGATTTGACGCCGGAGCAGGTGTTTGATCGGGTGGATGCTGGACATAGCCTCCGTGGCGCCGACCTGCGGGGGATCGATCTGGTGTTCTCTGTCCTGGATGGAGCGGACTTCAGGGGTGCCAATCTGCAGGGCGCTCAACTCCAGGGCGCCGTTCTCCAGGGTGCCGATCTGAGCGAAGCCGATCTGACCGCCGCGGAGTTGGACGAGGCGGGGTTGCTCGACGCCGACCTGAGCCAGGCCACCCTGCGGAGGGCGGAGCTGACGGCAGCCGATCTGCGCCGTGCCAATATGAACGGGGCTGACCTGCGCGATGCGATTCTGGAGGACGCTCTGATCGGTGAGAGCCAGCTGCGTCAGGCGGCCTCCCTCGCCGGGGCGACGCTCCCGGATGGCACGAAGCTCGGTAAGGAGGGGTGGGAAGGAGCGTTCGAAGCCTGGTGTCGTCACCAGGCCTGAGCAACACGGGGTGGATGCGACACTGTCCCCGTCCGTTCCCGCGGGGATCGAGGGTGTCTGACCCCTCACACCGATAACATAGAACCAGAAACGCCATCGGTGCGAGGGCCGATGGCGTCGTTGATCTTACCGTATGTGGTTCGAGTTCTAGCTGGGGGAGAAGGATTCGAACCTCCACTTACGGTTCCAGAGACCGCTGTCCTGCCATTAGACGATCCCCCAGAGCGATCGGATGAAGCGCCGTGAGGTGCTTCACTCAACCGTGGAAAGATTTTACCATACCCTTCCGATCTTGTAAAGTGGACAGAGAGTCACAGTTTCGTCATTCTGCAGTGGGCGCAAGGGACCGGCCAGTCACCTGTGGCTACGCTGTCGTTCGGGATCTGATATGAGGAGGTTCTATGACCCGACAGGAAGAGAGGTTCAAGTGGCAGACGATGTCCGGCGAGACGACGATCCAAGGGGACCTTGCTGTGACCCCGCAGTCGCGCGCCCTCACGATTCGTTGGCCTAATGGGGGCTGGGTATGGAATCGGCCCGCTGCCGTTCTGGTCGACCAGGGCGGTGAGCAGCGGCGCATACCGATTGTGGATGTCACCCGTATCGTCCAGCTGATGCTGTATGGCCTCAGCTTGGTCTTCGTCCTAAGTGGCTTATACATGATGATCCAGAAGAGGAGGGAGTGACATGAACGAGGAGTTCGACAAACTGGCAAGTGCGGCGATGGAGGGTCAGGAGCGGGGCTTTGAGCTGGTCGAGAAGCTGTTTACGGTCGCTCGGCCCGGTGCTGTGTTCAGCGAGCCGGTGAGTGCCGCGGGGCGGACCATCATCACGGCCTCCGAGGTCAACGTGGGCATGGGGGTCGGCTTCGGCTTTGGTGGCGGTTCGGCGTCTCCCGAGGACGAGGCGGCTGAGGAAGGCGAGGTCGAGATGGATAGTGGAATGGGTAGCGGAGGCGGCGGGGGCGGTGGAGCCAGCGGTCGGCCCGTCGCCGTTATCGACATTAGCGAGGACGGCGTTCAGATCGAGCCCGTTGTCGATGCCACGAAAATCGCTATCGCCTTCTTCACCACGCTCGGCAGCATGTTCTTCATGCTGACCAAGATGCGCAAAGCGGCGAGCCGCGGGTCCTGAAACGGTCACTTGCGGCAGTAGGAAGAATCCGGCAACTTTGGGGCGCCGATATCCCGGTGCCCCGCTTGCTTCTCGCGGACAGGGGAAAGCGGGGCAGAAGGCAGCGGGGTCTCAGGTCCTGACTTCGAGGCTGTGATAGAGTCGGTCCGTCACGTGTCAGAGCGAGAGAGATGAGCGGAAACCGCTTGGTCCGGCGCTTTCAATTATCCGCGCAACAGGATATAATAGCCAGGCGGGACAACCTTCTCTCGCGCCTATTGCGGTTTGAGCTGACGAGGTCACGGGCTTACCAGAGGTCGATGTCTGAAGAGGAACGCAAGCTAATTAGGCGGGCCAAGAGCGGTGATCCGGCTGCCTTTGCCGAAATCTACGACGCCCACTACCCGGCCATCTACCGCTATGTCTTCTTCCGGGTGGGCAGCGAGCCTGTGGCCGAGGACCTGGCGGGCGAAGTCTTTGTGCGTCTGGTGGAGAAGATCGATCAGTTCACGTACCGGGGACGTCCGCTGCTGGCCTGGCTGTACACCATCGCCCGCAACTTGGTCGCTGACCACCATCGGCATACTGGAAAGGCTACGCTCGTCCCTCTGGATGAAGGGTTGGTAGCCGATTCGGTCGACCCTGAGGACGCGGCCAGTCTCACGCTAAGCCAGCGCCGCCTGGCAGCCGCCCTCCAGGAGTTGACCGAGGAGCAGCGGCAGGTGGTCGTCCTCAAGTTCTTCGAAGGCCTCGATAATCAGACCGTGGCCATGATCGTCGACAAATCCGTCGGTGCGGTGAAGTCCCTGCAGCATCGGGGGCTGGCCGCGCTGCGACGAGTGTTTGAGCGCCAAGATGAGTAGGTACGACGGAGACGGCACGGGTAGGGGCTCAGTGGGGCTCGCTGATGCGTTAGATAGATCCTTGGCCCTTCTTGAGCGAGGCAAGACGCCCGAGGATTGTCTCGATCGCTTCCCGGAGCACGCTAGGGATCTGCAACCGCTTCTGGAGGTCGCTGTGCACGTTCGGCGTGTGCCTATGCCGACCCCCTCGCCCACGCGTGGCGCGAACGGTAAGCAGCGCATGTTGGAGGCCCTGGCGGAGAAGAAGGCCGCCCGACAGGGCCTGGGCGCTCGGCTCAGGGACTGGCTCGATACCCTTTTCCAGGGGAGTGCCGAACCGAGGATCGACGTCCAGCACCTTCTCCGCTCGGCCGCAGTCGCAGCTGCTGTCGTCGTCCTGGTTGTCGTTGGTGTCGTCGGCGTTCGTTCCTGGCGGGGGATGACGGTTGAGCGGGAGGCGGTGCTGACGTCGCAGCGCGGCTTGGTGGAGGTTCTGCCGTCAGGGACCGACGCGTGGATGCCTGTCTCAGAGGCGATATTGGTGGAGGCCGGTGATCGTATCCGTACGGGGACTGAAGGATTTGCCCAACTTACGTTCTTCGATGGGAGCATCACCGCGCTGAGGTCGGAGGCAGAGCTGAGCATTGCCCGCATGGCCTCGCGGCGCGCTGGAGGGGAGAAGGTCATCGTGCTCCATCAATGGCTTGGCGAGGCCTACAACCAGGTCCAGCCCCTGATGGACGACGATTCGCGTTTCAGCGTCGAAACCGCCTCGGCGGTGGTGTCCGTGCGGGGGACGGCTTTCACGCTCATCGTGGAGCCCGACGGCGGGACCCGTTTGGAGGTCCACGAAGGGACCATCGAGGTGAGAACCCGAGAGGCGTCCGTGTTGGTCAGCGGCGGCGAGGAGATCCAGGTCGAGTCGCCACTGGCGACGGCCACGCCTACCCCGGCCCCCACCCCCGAGCCAACCGCGACGCCGGTGCCGTCGACTCCCCTGGCGCCGAGCAATGTGCCCTCCGTCGTGCCACCTTGGTCAGATTGGTTGACGGAGACGCCCGAACCGTCTCAGTTGGATGCCCTCCAGCCGACGGAAGAAATCGCGACGCCGCAGCCGGCGGTTGAGGAGTCTCCGCCCCCGGCCCAGGGGGACTCTGAGGAGCCGTCGGCGCCGGACGAGCCGCCTGAGCCGTCTGACGAGACCGACGAGCCGCCACCGCCAGACCACGTCCCTCCCGGGCTGACCAAGACGCCACAGCCGCCCGGACTGACCAAGACGCCACAGCCGCCGGGCCACGATGAGACGTCACCCGAGCCGCCGGATCCTGATGATGATGGTGGTGGTGATGACAATGACGGCGACGACAACGACGGCGGTGGCCCCCCGGGTGGCGGTGGTCCCCCGGGTGGCGGCGGCCCACCGGGTAGGGATCAATAAGGCCTTTCTTCGTCCCATATCTCTGCCGAAAGTGAGGTGAGATGCCCAGCTAACTCAGCTGGGCATTTCGTTTTCACTGGGTCGCGTCTACCTCTGCTGCTTAAGATTCAACGATCAGAATTACGAATCACAGCCCAACCCGTATCTCTGCTCCCTTCTTCTCGTTACACAGACTGAAGAGCTAAGAGAAGGAGGTGACGGCGATGATAAGACAAAAGCGTAGCCGCAGAGGAACTCGAAGCAGAGGGCAGACCGAGTCGCTGGCCCAGGTGATCTTCTCCCTGGAGGAGCCGTGGCGGAGTCGCTTTCTAGTGTGGCTTTCCGAGCGGGTTGACGGGGGGTGTGGCAGGCGGCTGCCTTCGCAGAGACAAGTGGCCATATGGCTTGATGATATGGATCTGTCTCGTGAGGTTGCTCTCTTGCTCAATAAATGGCTGGGCAAGACAGTCTAAGTTCGAGATCGATAGAGCTCGATGAAGCACTCGACAGATCCCTAGCCTTACTCGAACGAGGAAGGACGCCCGAGGACTGTCTGGGCCGCTTCCCTGAGCGCGCTGATGAGTTGCGACCTCTTCTCCGGGTCGCTGCTCAGGTTTGGCGTGTGCCAGCACCGGCACCCTCATTCGCTGAGGATGCAGACGGCAGGCAGCGCATGTTGGAGGCTCTGGCGCAGAAGAAGGCAGCCCGACGCGGCCCGGGAGACCGTATTGAGGACTGGGGCCGGGCCCTCTTCGCGGGTGTTGGACTGGGAACTGACGCCCAGCGTCTTCTCCGCTCTGTTGCGATAGCAGTTGCCGTCGTCGCTCTGATTGCTGTTGGCACCGTCGTGGCCCGTTCCTGGCAGGGGATGACGGTGCGTCAGGAGGCGCTCCTGGCGTCCCAGGGCGGCCTGGTGGAGGTCCTGCCGCCCGGGGCTGACGCGTGGCTGCCTGTATCGGAAGCCATAATGGTGGAAGCAGGCGATCGTATCAGGACAGGGGCTGAAGGCGCTGCCGAGCTGACGTTCTTCGACGGGAGCGTCACCAAACTGAGGCCGATGGCCGAGCTCAGTATCGTCCAGATGACTTCTCAGCGCTCCGGGCATGGCAACGTCATCGCACTCCACCAGTGGTTGGGGGAGTGCCACCACCAGGTGGGGCCCTTGAGAGATGGTGAATCGCGCTTCGGCGTCCAGACCGCCTCTGCGGTGATGGCTGTGCGGGGAACGGCCTTCACAGTGATCGTGAAGCCAGACGGGGCCACGCATCTGGTGGTCGAAGAGGGCATCGTTGCAGTGCAGACGCGAGAGACGTCGATGTTGGTCAGCGGTGGAGAAGACGTGCTGTTACCTTCTCTCCCAGCGTCCTTAACGGCGTCTCCCGAGATGACGCCGGGATCGAGTGAGGCTCCAGCGTCGCCGACCCAGACGGCTCAGTCGGGGTCTTCGTCTCCCACGGGATCACCCGAGCCACCGGAGATGACCGAAAGCTCCCCGACGCCGGTGCTGGATGGAACGCGGATCATAGAGGAAGGCACGACGCCGCAGCCGACGTCGACCGGAGGGACCATACGGACGGCGACGGAAAGCCCATCCCCGACGGCGACGGCAACTCAAGAGGCTCGGCCGAAGGCGACGGACGAACCATCACCCACTGCGACCGAGCAACCACCCCCGACGGCGACGGACGAGCCATCGTCCACCGCGACCGAGCAACCGCCCCCGACGGCGACGGACGAGCCATCGCCCACCGTGACTGACCAACCACCCCCGACGGCGACGGACGAGCCATCACCAACGGCGACCGAGCAGCTACCACCTACGGCGACGGACGAGCCATCACCAACTCCCACCCAGCAGCCGCCACCAACGTCGACCGATCCTCCACCCACTGCGACCCAGGAGCCGCCGCCGACAGCGACTGAGCCGCCCACCGCGACCCAGCCGCCGCCGACGGAGACCGAGCCCGCGTCGACACATGTTCCGCCGGGTCAGACCAAGACGCCGCAGCCACCGGGTCAGACCAAGACCCCAGAGCCACCCGGACAGACGAAAACGCCGCAAGAGACTGATGACGACGCCGAGCTGAACCCCCTGCTGGGCTCGGGGTCGTCGAAACAAGGTAGGCGTAGCTCGTTCCTTCATAATGCTTCGTCCCTTGTTGGGCGGTTGGATGCCGGACTTTGGCTTGGCATTTTCGTCCTCTTCTTGCCGTTATCCTTGCTGCTTCACGACGAGCGGTAAGTAGATCCGGCCTCCGCTGGACCCGCCGATCGTCGTAATCAGGGGCTCACCCAGAGCGGTCACTCCCTCGTCGCACGTCACGCCGTACCGCTCGTTCACGACTTCCAAGCCGCTTTCCTCTGTTACTGTCACGGCGAATCCAAACTCGCGGCTCTCTGCGGGTTCCAGCGTAGAGGCTGTCCACTGAACCTCCTCATCATCCACCAACTTCCCTCCGCTGCCCGGGACGTACTCGGTGTCGAGCGGGAGCGTGTCTGTAATGACCAGTTCCGTAGCCTGTTGACCTCGGTTGGTCACGCGGATGGTGTACCGCAGGGGTTGGCCTTTCTCGACCGTCTTCGGTGAGGCGCGCTTGGTCACCTCCAGGACTGGATCGTCTGTCACATGCGCCACAGCGGTGACGTCGACCTCGTTGAGCAGATCTGCGTGGGTGATCGTTGCCGTGTTGGTGACCGGACCCTCGTGGTCTTCATCGACCAGTGTGGTGAAGGTGATGACCTCGCTGGAGAAGGGGCCCAAATCGCCGGTCCACTTGAGGCTGATGATGTCGCTCACCACCTCGCCTGCGCTGGCGGCGGCATCGCGCTGGTAGGTGCCTTCCTCCCACGGCAGGGTGTCGTAGAGCGACACCTCGCTCAGAGTAACCGGGCTCGAATTGACCACATGCACGGTGTAAGTGAGGGTAGTATCCGGTCCCGGCGAAGCGACTGACGGCGTAACCTCCTTATAGGAGTCGATCAGACCGACTTCCTTGACGGTCGTCGTGACTGGGGGCCCGCTGTTGGAGAACCACGTGGGCAGAGTGACCACATCTCCACTAGAGAGTGTGATGGTGACTCCTTCGTCCGGCTCGTACCATTGGGTAGTATATAGATCGTTGATCAGTTTGGTCCCGCTGATCAGATCCTCGTCGACCCGTACGGCGAACGTTCGCGGTTCGATGCGCTCGCCGGTGCCGAAACCAGGAAGTGTCCAGGAGATTGCTTGAGCGGAGGTGGTGATACCTGTGGTCGTGGTAAGGGTGACGGTCTGGACCTCGCCGCCGTGGCTGATGCTATCGGTGATCAGCGTGGTGCCGCTGATGGGCAGCACGTCCCATAGAGTGGGGAACGGAGGTTCATCGGTTGCCAGGGCGCTGTTCCAGACACTCACTGAGTAAGTCAGGATCTGCCCGCGACCGATGACCGATGGGGCCGACTTGATCGGGTTGAGGTGCGCTATGTGCGTAATCCTGGAATTCGCCGTGTCGGAGACGTGCTCGGTCACCTTCTTCGTCAGACTGTCGGTGATACTGACCGTGGCGGTGACCAGGGTCCCTTCCTCCCCGCCTTTGGTGCTTTGACCTTCGTACGTGGAGAAAGTGATGACGTCGCCGTAGGCGAGATCGCCTTCCCAAACGAAGGAGACGCACTTGTCACCGCACTTGGAGGCAGAGCTTAGCGTGCCGATTGGAGGATCACGGTAGAAATCTGCTGATTCCACACTGATGCGCTCGAAAGTGATCGTTGCTCTACTACTCAGGGCGTTGCCGGGCCCGAGGTTGCGCAGCACCAGGGTCGGCGTGACCGTTCCGCCACCCCCACCTGGCTTCTTGGCGATGGGGTCGAGCGTCGCGCTGGCCTCGAAGATTGGCCCTTCGACGACGTTGGTCATCGCCTCGCCTGGCTGGCACACTCCCTCAGCGCTGCAGACGCCGTACTCGCTGTTGATGATGGGGACGGCCATCACGTCGCTGATGTAGACGGTGTAGGTTAGCTCGGTCGACTCGTCCGTGGCAAGGGGGGGCACGGTCCACGACACAATGCCGGAATCTTCCATGCCTCCGCGTTCGTAGATCACTCCGGCGGGTACTCGATCGGTGATCACCAGGCCCGTCGCCAGAGAGCCCTTATTGAGGACGTCCAGGATGTACGTCATCTCCCGGTTGGAGCCGGGTGGATCGGGCCAAACGTGCTTGTTGATCCGCAAGATCGGATCGATGACCGTAACGGTGTACGGCTCACCCGCGGTGAGGTCCGTCTTTGCACTGACGACCTGATACGAGTTGTTCGTGATGATGGTGCCGCTGGGGACGTCGCCCACGTCTACGCTGAACGTGAATTCGGTCGTATCTCCATGTCCCAGCGTGACGGAACGCGTCCAGGTGACGACATCTCCGTCGGTGCTGCCATCGGGTCCCACAGGTCCCACCATGGTGCTGAGCGGCACCTCGTCCGTGACGGTAAGGAGCAGGTTGTGCGCTGGCTGTCCCTCGTTGACGACGGTAAGGGTGTAAGTCGTCGGTTTGTTGGCGCCCGGCTTGGCTGGAACGGACGTCTTCTCGATGGTCAGAATCGGGTCGTCGGTGACGACCGTCTCTGCCGTCTTGGTGATCGGTTCGGCGATGTCTGGATCGCTGATCACGGCCGTGTTGCGCACCGTCCCCGCGAAATCGTCCTCGACGGTGACGCTGAGGCTGATCACGACGCTATCGTCAAAGTCAACCTCACCATTCCAGGTTAGCGTCGTGCCGTCGGAGGTCAGGGTGGGAGCAGAACCCGCACTGGCGGAAGCACTGTCAAACGACGTGTTCTCGGGGATGAAGTCGGTCAGCGTCGTGTCGCTGGCGGTGTAAGCGCCTGTGTTACGGAGCTCGATGGCGTACTGAAGCGTCGCCCCCCCCGTATTCGCCAGAGTGGGCGTAACCGTCTTGACCGACACATTGAACTTGGGATGTCCACCCTCTTCCGGAGGGATCGGGTCGGCACTCACCACGGCCGGATTGCCGTTCAGAGTGAGAAGCAGTGTCCCCACCAGAAACACGCCGAAGAGTATGGCGATCGTCAGACGGGCGGATCTTGAAAGGACAGTGTTGGTGCATCGAGTCATCTGGGAAACCTCCTGTCTTACTCGTGTTTTGTGGCATTATCCGGATCTGAGTGCCGGCAGTATCATCTCCCGGCGACCTGATCTGTCTTCCAATGCAGCCTGGTGATCCAGGCGTGAGGGGGATAGACTCCTCCCGGGTGTCGCGCTCAAACGCCGACGGGTAGACACCTGGCCCACCTCACCTGGCTTAACCAGGAGCCTCTGTGTCCGATACGGCTTGCGAGTAGTACTTCGGTCCTATGTCCGGTTGTCCCGTTTCCAGGTTGACATGGCTTGCCGGTATGCTATACTTCATCTCGTTGAGCGATACGAAAACGTCGTTAAACGGTTGTCGCCGCCACGGGCGTAGCAGTGCTCGCGGCGGTCGTGTGTGTCATGAGTGAGTATGAAAACTGAGGTCATCAGAGCGCAAGATCGCGGTGCAAAACGGCGGGCCGTGGCGGTGTTGGACGCGGGCAGTTTGGTCGCGTTTCCAACCGACACCGTGTACGGCCTCGCTGCTTACCCCTGGAACCAGGAGGCAGTCCAGCGTCTCTATCACGTCAAACGGCGTCCGAAAGAGCTTCCCATTCCATTGCTCCTCTCCGACGCTGCGGAGATAGACCGCGTTGCCATGTTCGCGGGGCCGTGCCGAGATCTGCCAGAGCGCTTCTGGCCCGGTGGGCTGACCCTCGTGTTGCCGAAGAAGGCGTCGGTGCCCGATGCCGTCAGCGACAGGCCCACCGTGGCCGTCCGGGTGCCCGATCTCGACCTGACCCGGGACCTTATTCGCCGGGCAGGGGGCGTGTTGGCCGTGACCAGCGCGAATCTATCGGGGGCATCCAGTCCGGTGACCGCTCAAGAAGTAGAGGCCCAGCTTGGTGGCCGTATCTCGTTGATCTTAGACGGGGGGCCGTGCCAGGAGGGGATACCGTCGACAATTCTCGATTGCTCTGTCTCGCCTCCGCTCTTGTTGCGGCGTGGGGCGATAAGCGAGGCAGACTTGCGTGCCGTCGTTGGCGCAATGCGCCTGGCATAGCAGCTCGGGCGCTATCATACGCCGCCGGAGCGCGTGGAAATAATTGGTCTGAAGGATTTTAGACTTGGCGTCTCCAGCTTGTCATAAGGTTTTCGAGTGTGCAGTTTTCTACTGGGAGAAAGGGACGCTGAGGGACCTGTTCGAAACTGTGTAAGGAGGTATCAAAACGTTGCATAATCAGAATGGCTTTACTGTGTGGCTCACCGGACTCTCCGGGGCGGGCAAGACGGCTATTGCGGAGCCCCTGGCCAGAGCGCTAAAGGATCGTGGTCTCAAAATCGAGCGACTTGACGGGGACATCGTTCGCCAGAGCCTCACCAGTGATCTAGGGTTCACCAAGGAAGACCGGGACGAGAACATCAAGCGCATCACCTTCGTGGCGAAGTTGCTCACTCGCAACGGTGTGGGCGTCATCTGTTCCTTCATCTCACCTTACCGGGAACGTCGGGCCAGGACCCGCCAGGAGATCGAAGAAGGCGGCGCATTCATTGAGGTCTACGTTCACTGTCCGGTCGAGGTCTGCGCGGAGCGCGACGTCAAGGGCTTGTACGAGCAGGCGTTCGCCGGAGAGATTGAGAACTTCACCGGCGTATCCGACCCGTATGAGCCTCCGGAGAATCCGGAGATCGTTTGCCATACCGCCGAAGAGACAGTTGAGGAGAGTGTTGCTCGTATCATCGCTTATCTGGAGCAGAATGGGTACGTCCCGGCGGAGTGACTAAGTCGGGCGTCGTGGTCAGGTACGTTGAGTGAAGTGATGTTACCTCTGACAGTCGCCGTCTCATTGACGTGAAGCTCAAAATCCTTCCCCCCGTTCTAATCTTTCTTGCTGTCTTCGCCCTCTATGCGGCGACAGCGGCCCCTGGGACGCTCTTCGGTGATCCGTCCGAATACCAGTTTATCCCTGCCATTCTGGGCATCGCCCATCCGCCGGGCTACGCCTTCTATACGTTGGTGGCCAAGGTGTGGCAGCTTCTCGTTCCCCTGGGCACTATTGCCTTCCGGACGAATCTACTGGCCTCAGCTATGGGAGCCTGGACGGTCACAGCGTCATACCTCGTCACCAGGGAGATCGGCTTGAGGGTGGATTGGTCCGGCGGCAGCCCGGGTGGCGCGGCAAGCCTGGACCCCGACCTCCGATCGGATGTGAAGACGCATTTTGTTGCTGTGATCTCCGTTTTCGCTGCCCTCGCTCTCGCCGCTGCCCCTGACCTCTGGCAGCACGCCATCCACGCCAACGCTCACATCGTCAGCGCCGCCCTCGCTGCCACCCATCTGTGGCTCCTCGCTCGCTGGTGGCGCACCGGGCGTGATGGCTGGCTTGCTCTGTTTGCTGGGACGCTCGGCCTGGCGGCCACGCACCATCCCATTACCCTGATGGGCGTGCCGGCCTATAGTCTCTTCGTCTTGATTGTGCGCCCCCACATTCTGTCGGAATGGCGAACCTTGTTACTGATCGGAGGCTGTCTGCTCGTGGGGTTGAGCCCGTTGCTCTACTATCCTCTGCGGAGTCCCAGCGCTCCCTTCGGGCCCACCGATATGAACACCTGGGAGGGATTTCTCCGTCACGTGACGGCTCGCGGGCTGCGGGGCAATCTCTTCCACTTCGGTCTTGCGGACCAGCCCGACCGAGCGTTGGTCTTCTGGTCCTTGCTGCGGCTCCAGTTTCTCCTGCCGGTGATCCTGTTGGCCCCGCTGGGGCTGGTCGCCCTCGTTCGCCGCGCTGCCAGACCCGCTCTCCTGATGGGCGGGTTTCTTCTCGGTCACCTGGCCTTCACGCTCAACACCGTCCAGGACGTCATGGCCTACCTGCTGCTGCCCTTTGCGGCTCTGGCGGTTCTTGCTGGCGTCGGAGCCCTTGCCCTCGCCTATTGGGTGCGACGAGCCCTGGCCGCTAAGCGGCCGGGTCTATTGAGTGTGCTACTCGCCCTGTCTATCCTGCCGTGGCCGTTCGTGCGGGTTGGTCAGAACCTGACTCGCGGGATTTCCTTACGGGATTTCACCGCTGCCGAGGCGTGGGCCGACGCGGTGTACCGCCGCTTCGGAGGGGAGGAGACGGGTGCGGCGCTCCTCGCCGCGTGGGAGTATCTGACGCCTCTGTGGGTCAAGAGCTACACCGAAGGCCGGGAGCTAGACGAGGCAGACGCGGAGCTGGTCTACGTCTCGACGGCTTCACCGTGGGCGGATACCGTCTGGGAACACATTGAGGAGCGATCGGTCTATCTGCCCGACTACCGGCCGTCTGTCCGTCGCGCTGGCTTCCGCCTCGTGCCGGACGGGGGCTTCTACCGGGTCGAGCGTCCCCCTGTGACAGAAGCGAGCCCCGCTCGCCCGCTCGACGTCTGGGCTGACGACCGGGTCCATATCGTGGGGTACGACCTGCCCGACGTGACGGTCCGCGCTGGGGATCCGCTCACGCTGGTCGTGTACCAAAGCGCGCCGGAGCCTATGGACGGAATCTGGATGCCCTACGCGCAGTTGGGCCCGGTGGAGGATCGATGGACGACGGACAGTCGCCTGCTGACGACGGAGTGGCAGCCTGGGGAGGTCGTCGTTGAACGCTATGAGTTGCTGGTCCCTTTCAACTTGTCGCCGGGTGACTATCCTCTTCGTCTGGGATACGCCGATCTGACCGGGGGGCGGGCGGAGCTTTCCCTCTCGACGGGCGAGACGACGATCTCTCTCGACACAATCACAGTACTCCCTCGTGAGGGCGGTCCGCCAACGAGTGTGCTGAAGCGGGCGCTGGCAAACTTCGATAACCAGGTCGCGCTGATGGGAGCACAAGTTCGCGGAGGCAGACGCTCCCGGCGTGCTTTCTGGGAGCGTCCTATCGTTGCCCGTGCGGGCGGTACCCTCCACTTAACCCTGAGGTGGCGTGCGCTGGCTGCCCCTCGCGACAGTGCGACGGTCTTCATTCACTTGATCGACGGCGCGGAACGCCCCGTTGCTGGTTGGGACTACACGCCCTTGGGAGGCTCGGCTCCCACGTATCTATGGTTTCCCAAGTGGTTGCCGGGTCAGATCTTCGTCGATCCGTATCGCTTGGCCCTTCCACAGGACCTGCCCCCGGGGGATTATCGGCTGGAGGTGGGTATGTACGGGATGACTTCGCACCGCCGTTTCCCCGTCGTGGATGTGGCGGGCAACTTGGCTGGCGATCGTGTGATCCTCGGACCGGTGCGCGTTGAGTAGGAGGTAGATGGCTGACGATGGAGATTGCTTTGCTGATCTGGTCGGTTGCACTGACCGTTCTATTGGGTGTGGGTGTTTTGTGGGTGTTTGACTTGCAAGGCCGTCTGGACCGATTGGAAGAACGCTTCGGAAACGTATTTGCTGTTGATGAGGAAGACGCAAGTTTGAAAGACGCGCTGGGACAACTGATGGCCCGTTTCTCGAAACTGACCGTGCGCACCGAGCGCCTGATCGCTCGGGCTGATCGTGCCGACCGGACGTTACTCCACAGCGTGCAGGGGGTGGGGATCGTACGCTACAGTGCATTTGAGGATACCGGCGGCGACCAGAGCTTCTCGCTGGCTCTTGTGGACGGCGAAGGCAACGGGATAGTCCTATCGGCGCTCTATGGACGGGACGCAACTCGTGTCTACGGTAAGCCGATCGAGGGGTGGCGCTCGCCCAGGTCGCTCACCGGGGAAGAACAACAGGCCTTGACCAGGGCTCGTCGGATTGTCGTTCCTGATCTCGATTGACATTGGAGAAGACCTGGTATACCATGGGTTGTGCATCATTGACCGACTTGAGACAAGGAGGAACTAGTGTTTGGAAGAGGGAACAAGGACGAAAGCGCACCGGTTCGTAAGGCGGCCAAACCCACGGAGATCGAGACGGTCGTCGGTTCAAATACGTATTTCCGGGGTGACATACAGTCTGATGGAGGTGCCCGGGTTGAAGGTATCTTCGAGGGTACAATTGATGTCACCGGTAATTTGGTTGTTGGTGAGGGGGCAAAGGTCATTGCTGATATCAAGGCCAACAACATCTCGATCTCGGGCGCCGTCAAGGGCGATATCACCGGCAACAAAGTCGAAATCCTGGACAACGGCCGAGTGTGGGGCAACCTTAAAGTCAGCTCGTTGCTCCTGAACGAGGGAGCCTATCTTCGAGGACAGACGACTATGGCGGGCGACTTGGAGCCCCCGATGATTGAGCCGCCAAACAAATCTGAGGAGGAGCCGGAAGCTGGTCCTGCCAAGATCGTTGACGTAGAGCCGAAGGCGAAAGAGGCGACCGAGACGGAAGAATAGGCGAGAACAGAATCGACAGGACGGTATTTCTACCGCCCTGGTCTCACGCACCAGCCGGGTCTATCCGACTTGTCTGGAGCCGGACATATGAGATGCTTACACGAACGAAAGGCCCTCGCTTTCTGACAGCGAGGGCTTCTGAGTTCTTGAGCGCGAGCTAAGACTCGGAGACGTTACCCGGTCAACAGAACCGGGCAGGTCACCCCGTCCAGGAGCTTGCCGATCTCGTCCTGTGGGAGGGAGGCTCTGCTCACCACCAGCGTGCCGCATCCCTCCATCTGAACACCTCTGATGATCGACATTACGCCAGAGCCCGCCAGCTCCCGGTAGCGTACCACGATGTCTTTGCCCTCGAGGTTATCGGCGAGTCGATCCTGGAGTTCCTCGGGGGATATCGACGGTTCAGCGGGGACGAGAATCGAGAGAAAGCCCCCGGTTTCTACAGTCAGCCGGCGGGCCAGCAGCAGCGCTTGATCGGCCTCCGGTGATCCGTCGTAGGTGACGACGACGGGAGCTTGGATTCGCGTCCCCTGCGAGATCACGAGCACGACCCGCTGCGCTCTGACCGCCGCTGCCCGCGCCGTTGAGCCGGTTTTCGGTCCCTGCACTACAGGACGGCTGGCTCTGCCTATGCAGAGCAGGTCTGCCTTCGCGGCTTCTTCCAGTAGGCTAGACGACACCCTGCCGCGCACGACCTCGAATGCCCACTCGATCCCCCGTGTCTCACAAATCGACGAGAGCGCACGGCGTGCTTGCAGTGCCTGAGCGCGGAGCTGGCGCTTCATACGCTGCGGCGTCATCTGCGCGTGTCTGGCAAAGGGGAACCGGAGCTCCCGTGCCATCGGCAACCCGGCAGCATGCAGCAGGTTGACGTCCTCGACGAAGACTCCGAATACCTCTGCTTCCAGGCTGTCTGCCAGCTCTGCTGCTGCACGCAGGGCCGCCAGGCTGTGGCGGGATGCATCCAGCGCTACCAGGATGCGTCGAATCTTCAGGTCTTCCTCTTGCTCGTCCATTTGCTCACTCCTCGGTGCCGGACGACTCTTCCTCTCGCTCCGATGAGCCCTCTTCCATACCGTCGGCGAAATCCCGGTGCTTCTGCGCCAACTCTATCAGTCGTTCCTCAACCAGGTAGTTCACACTCCCCTCGGGAAAGCGGCCCTCTTCGTCCCGTTCGCCGGCAGGGACGCCGGTCAACAACTCGATGGCTTCGTCAACGGTCGCCACGGGATAGACGTGGAACTGTCCCCGGTTCGCTGTCTCGATCACATGGCTACGGAGCATAAGGTGCTCCACGTTGACCTCGGGGATCAAGACACCTTGAGTCCCTGTCAGCCCTTTGGCCCTGCAAGCATCAAAGAACCCCTCGATCTTCTCGTTGACGCCGCCGATAGGTTGGACCTCCCCGTGCTGATTGACCGAGCCGGTCACCGCGAGGGACTGCTTGATTGGGATGTCCGCGAGCGCCGACAGAAGCACGCACAATTCTCCCAGCGAAGCGCTGTCACCTTCAACACCTGCGTAGGACTGTTCGAAGACCAGGCTGGCCGATAGCGAGAGCGGGTATTCGGAGGCGTAGCGGGCGCTGAGGAAGCCCGAGAGAATGAGTACGCCCTTGGAGTGGATGGGCCCACCCAGCTCTACCTCCCGCTCGATATCCACGACGTTCCCTTTCCCCAGACGGGTTCGCGCTGTGATGCGGTTGGGGCGGCCAAACGCATAATCGCCCAGGGCGATGATGGATAGGCCGTTGACCTGTCCGGTCTTTTCACCTGTCGTGTCGATGAGGATCATGCCTCGCTCGATGTGTTCCTGCGTCCGCTCACGCAGTCGATCGGCCCGTTCAATCTTCTTGTTGATTGACTTCTGGACATCCTCGGCAGTGACGATGTCCCGCCCTTCATCGCCGGCCCAGTAGTCGGCCTCCTCCAGCAGGTCGGCGATGCTCAGAAGGTGGGTCGAGAGCTTTCTGTTGTCGCCTGCAATGCGACTGCTCCGCTCGATGACTCGCGCAACGGCATCTCGATCGAAGGGGCGTAATTCTTCTCGACGGCCTATTGTGGCAATAAGCCGAGCATACAGCTGGTCATTGTCACCCGTCCTGGGCATCTCGTCACTGAAGTCGGCTTCGACCTTGAAAAGCTCGCTGAAATCTGGATCGTACTGGTTGAGCAGGTAATAGAGGAGCCTTTCGCCGATCAGGACGACCTTAACGCTCAGTGGGATAGGATCTGGTTCCAACGAGACCGTGCTTACCAAGCTCAAAGCCTGACTCAGAGACTCAGTACGCACCTCCTGGGCCCGGAGCACCCGTTTGAGCCCCTCCCATGCGTATGGCTGCAGGAGAAGCTCCCGAGCGTCTATCAACAAGTAGCCTCCATTCGCATCGTGAAGAGCGCCGGGTCTAATCAAGTTGAAATCGGTCACCAGTGCACCCATTTGAGCAATATGCTCGATGCGGCCAATCAGGTTATTATAGGTGGGGTGCTCCTCGTAGATCACCGGTGCCCCCTCTGATTCGCTGTGATCCACGATCACGTTCACCTTGTAGCGGCGGAAGGTGGCTTCCCGAGCCCGCTCCATCGGTATCCCGAGGATGCTTTCCCCGTCCTCACTCCCTCCCCGCCGAAAGTCATCTACGTTGTCGATGACGTCATCCTTCACTGCTTCCAGGTACTCCACCACCCTCTCGACGTCGGCATACGTCTCTCTCAACTCCTCAATGCGATGTCCGACAGCCAGCATGGCTACCTCGCGATCGAGTTCCTTCATTCGCTCGCGGGTCTTCCGCTCCCATTGTCTTGCCTGACGCATCGCCTCTTGGAGATCTTCCTGAAGCTCGGCGATGTCCTCTTTGACCGCCTCTCGCTTCTCCTCCGACAGCTTCTGGAACTCATCCGGACTAACGACCTCTCCTTCCTCGACGGGGGCGAAGGCCAACCCCACTGGTGTGCGAATCAGGGCGATATCTCGCTTCTTGGCCCTCTCCTGGATGTCGTTAAGCGCTGCTTCTTGCTTCTCCTGGAATTCCTCCTGCAGCTCCTGCTTCCGGGTCTGGTAGTCCTCGCTCTCGAAGAGCGCGGGGATGGCGGTCCGTAGCTCCTCGATCAGTTGTTCCATATCCTTTCGCAGCTCGATCCCTTTGCCGGGCGGCAGCCGCAGCGCGTTCGGTTTCTGGTTATCCTCGAAGTTGTTGACGTAGCACCAGTCGGGCGGAATTGGTTCTTCTGAAGCTCTTCTCTCGAGGAATTGAGAGATGGTGGTCCGCTTCCCGGTGCCGCTGGGTCCAAGAGCGAAGAGGTTGTAGCCGTCGCGCTGAATGCCGATGCCGAAGCGCACAGCGCTGACGGCTCGTTCCTGCCCGATGACCTCGCTCAGGTCCTCCAATTCCTCCGTTGTGTCAAAACCGAACTGTGCTGAATCACAGGCTCGACGCAGTTGGTCTGCTTCCAGGGGTTGTCGCGTCATTGATGGGCCTCCTTAGTAGTGAGTTCCTTATGCAGCCTGGGTCGACAGCCCAGGTTCGAAGTCAGTAATCGCCTCGCGCCACTCATCGGGGATCGAGACAGGATGCCGGTCATCGTAATCATAACATACCTGAGTCGTTCGGGCCTCAGCAGCCAATCGTCCATCCTCGCCTTCCATGCGATACTCAAAGGCAAAGCTGGAGCGACCCAGCTCGCTCACTCGGATGTGGACGGTCACACGCTCGCTCAAGGTCAGCGGGGACTTGAATCGACAGTGAGCCTCGGCGAGGATGAAGCCGATGCCCCACGGTGTTTCAGGAAGTAGCCCCAACTCTTGCAGGTACCTGACGCGAGCCTGTTCCAGGTAGGTGAAGTAGACCGCGTTATTGACGTGACTCAGGGCATCGAGATCACGCCAGCGAACCTCCAGCGTGACAGAGAAGCGAAACATGTCGTTGGTCATTCGTCACCTCAGCGCTTCCTAGCCGATCCGCCGTTCGGCTAGACTTCGATGAATGCCACCTTATCTGATTCGAGATTGAGGATACAGAAGGATCGCTGCTGCCAGCGCATGCCACCCAGTGCCCCGGGACTGATCACCCGGGTCCGGCCCACGGTTTCATCGCGCCTCCGGTGGATATGACCGTGGAACACATACGCGTATTCTCCAGCGTTAACTACTCTTCTGAGCTCAGCTTCCCGATGTCCATGCACCAGAAGGGCCGAACGTCCCTCCAGCGTCAGCCGGTGGCGCTCGGCCAGTCTGCCGTTTCCCAGGGTCTCCTGAACGGTGCGCTCAAGCTCCGGGTGATGGTCCACGTTCCCGCGGGCAATCCATGTGTCGAATCCAGACATCGCCTCGACTACGGCCGGCCCCGAGAGATCCCCACAATGGAGCAGCATCCCAATCCCCGACGTCTCCAGGATCTCAAGGGCAGTCTTGAGGTTGTTCAGGTTATCGTGTGTGTCGGAGATGATGCCAATTTTCATCGTATCTTCTCTTAACGTAGGTTGCTCTTCGCCAATCATAGCAGAAATCGAGGCCTTTTACAACGTCGTGTCGTCCTATCGCTATGGCTCTACTATTCTCATATCCAAGGTGACCGGCACCTGCCTGGCCTCAGAGCGCAGCGACGTAAGAAGCGAAGCGACATAAGTCAGCGCGCGGCCAGCTTGCGCAAGCAAGCCCTGAGCAAGTGCCGACCACCTTCGTCCGTCTGAGCATAGATCGTGCTGCGCTTGCCAAGTAACTTGTATTCTGCCCACGTCAAGGTATAGTGTAGGGGAGGGTCTATGCCGCAGAATTGGTTTGATTCGCAGAGAGAAGATGAATTTGTCGAGCGGCTGCTGGGATGGTTCGCCGCCAATGCTCGCGACCTACCCTGGAGGCGGAACCGTACGCCCTATCGCGTCTGGATCTCGGAGGTGATGCTCCAGCAGACCCAGGTCGCCACGGTCGAACCGTACTACGAGTGTTTCCTGGACCGATTTCCCACTGTCGAGGCGCTGGCTAATGCCTCGTTGCAGGAGGTGTTGAAGGTGTGGGAAGGGCTTGGATACTACGCCCGCGCTCGCTATCTCCATGCGGCCGCAGGACAATTGGTGAGCGCTAACGGCGGTGACCTGCCGGCTCGATTCGACGATCTGAAGGCCTTACCGGGCATTGGCACCTACACCGCCGGCGCTATCGCGTCAATCGCTTTCGGTCAGAAAGTGCCGGCCGTCGACGGAAATGCCCGCCGGGTGCTCTGTCGTGTCTTCGGGATCCAGCGCGACGTAACGCGCTCTGCGACGAAGCGGGAGCTGGAACAGCTTGCGGCGGCGCTCCTGCCCGAGGAGCAGCCTGGAGCGTTCAATGAGTCCCTCATCGAGCTTGGTGCCACGACGTGCACCCCGCAGGCGCCGTCCTGCGGGCGCTGTCCAGTCGACGAGCACTGTTGGGCCTGTGCCGAGGGGAAGCAGGAGGCGCTGCCGGTGCGGCGATCGCGCCGCCAGATCCCGCACTATGAGGTCGCCGCTGCTGTTACAGTTCGCGATGATGGGGCGGTCCTGGTTGCGCAGCGCAATACCGATGCGATGCTCGGCGGACTCTGGGAGTTTCCCGGGGGAAAGTGCGAAGATGGGGAGACTCTAGCTGAGTGCCTGGCTCGCGAGATGCACGAGGAGCTGGGCGTGGAGGTAGAGGTTCGGGAGCCGGTAATGGTGGTTCCCCATGCCTACACCCATTTTCGCATCACGCTCCATGCCTTCCGGTGTCGGCTCCGTTCCGGGGAGCCGCGCTGTCTCGACTGTGCTGCGTTTCGCTGGGTGAATCCTCAGGACCTCGATGAGTTGCCTATGTCGCGCGTCGACCGGAAGGTTGCCCACAGCCTTACGGATGGGGACAGCTAGAGCGGAGGAACTGTCCCCAATGACGTTGGCATATTCGCCTAACTGCCGATGCGGCTCTACCGTCCAGCACAGGAATCCTATTCTTTTCATACGTGAGCGGATAACTGACACCTCAAGGAGCTAAATCGAATGGATGAAATATCGCTTACCGTCAGCGAGGCCGTCGAGGAGATTGGCGTCGGCCCATTTCAACGTAAGTTGTTGGTCATCTGTGGAGCTAGCTGGGCCGCCGACGCGATGGAGGTGATTATCATCTCCTACGTCATACCGATCGTTGTGAGTCAATGGTCGCTTACGTCCGGGCAGGCCGGTTTCATCGGTACCGCTATCTTCCTCGGCATGCTCATTGGGGCCTGGTTCTGGGGCACGATCACGGACTACGTGGGACGCAAGATCGGCTTTCAGGTCACCGTCCTCGTCGATTCAGTCTTCGGGTTCTTATCGGCGCTGTCTCCCAGTTACATCTGGCTGGTCATCTTGCGGTCCCTGACTGGCTTCGGCGTAGGCGGCACCTTGCCAGTCGACTACGCTGTCTTCTCCGAGTATCTTCCCCGGCGGAACCGGGGACGCTACCTGGTGTTGCTGGAGAGTTTCTGGGCGCTAGGTACCATCGTCGTGGCTGGTCTGGCCTGGTTCATCCTCCCCCGTGCTCCTGACGTGGGATGGCGTGTCTTGCTGGCAGTCTCGGCGCTGCCCGGCGCTGTTGTATACTTCATCCGCCGCCACATCCCGGAGTCTCCCCGCTACCTGATTATTGAGGGTCGGGAGGAGGAGGCGCGTCAGGTGCTGCAGCACGTGGCGCGAGAGAACGGGAAGACCTTACGACTTGATCGGTTGGAGGTGGAGGAGCGGACGGAGGCCGTGACCGTGACGGCCCTATGGAGAAGCCGCTTTGTACGTACCACGGTGATGTTGTGGGTGGCGTGGTTCGCCATCTCTCTGGGATACTACGGGGTCTTTATATGGCTGCCCGGGATCTTTGTGGAGCGAGGCTTCGAGTTCCTCCGGACCTATCAGAACACATTCCTTCTTGCCCTGGCCCAGCTCCCGGGCTACTTCTCGGCGGCATATTTGGTAGAGCTCTGGGGGCGTAAGGCAACCCTGGCGGTCTACCTGGTCTTGAGCGGCGTGTTCACCTATCTCTTCGCCGTAGTGAGTGGACTTCCCTTCATCGTGGGGGCGGCGATGTTGATGTCTTTCTTTACGCTGGGGGCCTGGGGCGTCCTCTACGCCTACACGCCGGAGCTTTATCCGACCGAGGTTCGTGCCACCGGTATGGGATGGGCCAGCGGCATGACGCGGATCGCCGGCGCTATCGCGCCCATTCTTGGCGGTCAGTTGCTCGCTGTCTCCCTGGTGCTTCCCTTAAGTCTCTATGCGGTTTCATTCATAGTCGGTGGATTGACTGTCTTGTTACTCGGTCGCGAGACGAAAGGGCGCCCGCTCACGGAGACGGTCACGGCTCATAGCGGTTGACAGAGAAGAAACTCCCTTCCTGAGGTCAAACCTGGAAGGGAGTTTCTTCTCTGAGGCTCCGTAATATGGGGGTCTAGCCAGCTTTGCCGCTGATCTCGATGTCAACGCCCTCCAGGGTACAGATCGTCTGGTGGACGGGACAGCGGTCCGCGACGCGTCGGACTGCCTCCTCGCGGCCGGAGATGTCAGCATGTGGAAGGTCGACCTTGACCTTCACACCGGCCAGCCGAGTGGGATCGGATGCCTTCTCGTACATAACGTCCACGGATAGGCCCTCGGTGTTCAGTCCGGACTTGTTGCAGTAGTTCGCAACCAGCGCAGCCACACAGCTGCCGAGCGAGGCCACGAAGATCTCTGGGGGCTGCGGACCGCGGTCTTTGCCGCCCATGCTCTCGGGCACGTCAATCTCTAGCGTGTGGTTGCCGAGTTGGGTTTCGAAGAGCATATCGCCCTTGTGGTGAGTCGTGATGACTTCCATTGGCTATCTCCTTAGTTGTTCTGGGCATAGCGCGCTGCCCGCATATCGATGTTGCGAGGTGTAATGCGACGTGACGCCTCGGTTCATTCCCATTATACTCTTGGTCCGTGATTGGTTCAAGCACAACTGCACGGGAACCCCGCTGCCGCAGCCAAGTGGAAGGACCCTGTTCAGGCTCATCAGGGAGTCCTTCCGGTGAGCAGGCGCTGGGCGACGAGGGTTAAGCTGATCTGCCGTTCACCCGGATGTTGGCGCCCTCCAGCGTGCACATCGTCTGGTGAACCGGGCAGTGCTCGGCGACTCGGAGGATAGCCCGGACTCGATCGTCAACTTGCCCGTTCGGGATGTTGATGTCCACCCTGAAATCAGCCAGGCGATACGGATTGGATGCTTTGTCATAGTCGACGTCCACGGTCAAATCAGTGGCGTCTATGCCAGACCGCTTGCAATAATCTGATACGAAAATGCCGACGCAGGCCCCAAGGGATGCCACGAGAATCTCTGGTGGCGATGGACCTTCGACCCTATCTGGATCGGTGGTCACGACGTGGTCACCCAGCTGTGTATGAAAGAGTGAGTCTTCCTCAAGATATGTTGTTACTTTCGTCACGCGATAGGCCTCCCAGTATGTCTTTATATGCGTTCGACGGATTTCGTCGATCTTTTGTGCAGTACAGATTATACCATACAGGGGTGGGGTATCCAGCTCGCTGCCGTTACATCTAAATCAGAGTTTCGTATCGACCGTCCATGAACTGGAACACAGAGGCCTCTCAGGAAGGCCAAATCATTGCCGGGTGCCAGGGCGAGGCGCAGATATTGACGTTTTCAGTCATTATCCCTAATTGGAACGGGGTGGAGCATCTTCCTACCTGTCTCGATAGCCTGCGGCGTCAGACGCTCGAAGCAGTCGAGGTCATCGTTGCTGACAACGGCTCGACCGATGGCTCCCTCAGACTGCTCGAGCGGCACTACCCTGAGGTAAACGTGTTGGCTTTGGGTGAGAACCGCGGTTTCGCTGGCGCCTGCAATGCCGGCATCCGCGCTGCCCGTGGCACGTTTATCGTTCTTCTCAATAACGACACGGAGGTTGATGCGCGCTGGCTTGAGGAGATCCTGGCTGCCTTTGAGCGTCATCCGGAGGCAGGGATGGTGGCCTCCAAGATGCTTCTCTTCGACCGCCGAAACCGGATCCACACCGCCGGCGACTTCTACCGGGTCGACGGTCTTCCGGGCAACCGCGGTGTCTGGGAGCGCGACGAGGGACAGTTCGATGAGGAAGAGTACGTCTTCGGTGCATGCGGAGGGAGCGCGGCCTATCGCCGCTCGATGCTGGAGCAAATTGGTCTCCTGGATGAGGACTTTTTCTACTCTTGTGAGGACGTCGACCTGGCGTGGCGCGCGCAGCTGGCCGGCTGGCGATGCATCTATGCCCCCCGTGCCCTCGTCTACCACAAGCTAAGCGCCACCGGAGGTGGCAAGACAGCCAGCTTCTACGATGGGCGCAATGCGATCTACTTGCTGATCAAGGATTATCCCGGTGATCTCTGGCAGACCCACTGGCGTGATATCCTCGCCCGTCAGTTCCACATTGCGAGGGAGGCCATTAAGGCGTGGCGCGGGGCGGCAGCGCGGGCACGGCTTAGAGGGCAACTGATCGGCTTTCTGCTTGGCCTTCCCCGGATGTTGCCCAAGCGTCGGACTGTGCAGCGTATGCGGGTGGTGAGTCGTGCTTACCTGGAGAGGATCTTGACCGGGATTGACGAAAGACCTTAGTGTAGGTATCATACCCTCCGGAGAAGCGACAGACAGCGTCGATAGGTCTTTTCTGCAACTTATGCTGTATCATAGACGATCCTGGCTCCCTGCCGTTCGGGCTGATTCCCCAAGGGGTCAAGGCCCGGGTTTTCTACAGTGGGCGAGCGAGGATCGCTGTCTGCAGAGTCGACGCAATTTCCTAGCTTTTGAAGATGGGTTGCTGTTGAACTGATGCCGGTGCGAGCCAATTATGCGAAGTGAACGACCTGAGGCCTATCTCTCCGTCGTTATCCCCTGCTACAACGAGGAGAAGAATCTGAGAAGGGGGGTTCTGGAAGAAGTATACCGCTACCTTTCTCGCCAGAGCTATCCGTGGGAAGTGATCATCGTCAATGATGAATCGACGGACGACAGTAGAAAGCTGGTCGAGCGCTTTGTTGCGGACAAGTCCAATGTCTCTCTCTTTGACATTCCTCATGGTGGGAAACCAGCGGCTGTTTGGGCAGGGATACAGAAAGCCCGGGGTGAGGTGGTTCTTTTCACCGATATGGATCAGTCGACACCCCTTTACGAGTTGGAGGCACTTCTTCCCTGGTACGCGGAAGACTACGACGTGGTGATCGGTTCTCGAGGGACCGAGCGAGAAGGGTTCTCGATTATGCGGCGTGCAGGCAGTTTCGTGTTCCGCACGCTGCGTCGTCTTATTCTCCTGCGTGACATCAGTGACACGCAATGTGGATTTAAGTCTTGTCGCCGCGAGGCCGCGCTCGAGGTCTTCCCCCAACTCCAGTTCTTCAAGCAGAAAGATAGACCGAAGGGCTGGAAGGTCTCGGCCTACGACGTCGAGCTTCTCCACCTTTTCGAGAAGGCCGGTTATTCGTCGAAAGAGGTAGAAGTAGAGTGGCGGAACCGGGACGAAAGTGACACCAAGGACCAGACGGGCGAGCTTGCTCGATATCTTCGAGAGTCTGTCGAGATGGCGAAGGAGGTTGCCCGAGTCCGGCTCAATGAGTTCAGAGGGCTTTACGATGATGTCTAGGTGGTCCGTCCTCTCTCTTCTCACGGTCTGAGCTGCGGTGAGTGCTGTTTCTCATTTTCACGCCTCCTAGCCGATGAGCACGTCGACAATTCCCGATCTTTCCGAGGAACGCGCGCTGCAGGCTGTCGGCTACGACCGCGTGGCTGGCCTGGATGAGGCCGGGCGTGGTGCGTGGGCCGGCCCGGTCTGCGCTTCTGCGGTGGTCCTGCCCCTGCACGACGGCCAGCTTGCTGATCTGCTGGATGGGGTTCGCGATTCCAAGTTGTTGACGGCGAGATCTCGGGAAGGGCTCCTGATGACCATCTACGAGGTGGCGACTGCCGTTGGGGTGGGATTTTGCGCCCCCGGAGAGATCGATCAATGGGGGATCGTTTCCGCCACGCGGCTCGCTATGGAGCGAGCGGTCGATGAATTGGGTGGTCAGGTCGATGCCTTGTTGGTGGACTACTTACGGTTGCCCAACATCGACCTGCCGCAGCATTCGCTCCCCAAGGCGGACTGTCACTGTCTCAGCGTGGCCGCCGCCAGCATTATCGCCAAGGTAGAACGTGACCGTTTGATGATCGCGCTGGATGACGAGTATCCGGGCTATGGATTCGCCCAACACAAAGGGTATGGCACGCGCGAACACCGAAAGGCTCTCGACGACCTGGGACCATCGGCAATGCATAGGATGAGCTGGCGGCCCATGCGCGAGACGTTGATCTGATATGAACCTGGCTCTCGTCCACGACTGGCTGAACCAAATAGGCGGCGCCGAGGACGTTTTGGAGACGCTGGTAGGGATGTTCCCCGACGCCCCCGTCCATACGTCGATGTACTGGCGCCAGGGCATGCCCGCGGCCTACCGACACTGGGACATCCGAACCACTTGGATGGATCGTCTGCCGGGCATCTACCGTCATCATCAGCCGTATTTGCCTCTCTATCCGGTGGCGTTTTCCCGCCTCGATCTCTCCGACTACGACCTCGTATTGAGTAACAAATCCGGCTTCTGTCACGGCGTGCGGACCGGGGACGCGGTTCACGTATGTTACTGCCTCGCCCCCACCCGTTACGTGTGGAGTTTTGAGGCCTACGCCGCCCGCGAGGCGCTAGCTCGGCCCCTCAAGATTGCACTGCGCCCGGTGATCGCCGCGCTGCGGCGGTGGGACTTGCGAGCCGCTCAACGAGTGGACTACTTCGTCGCTATCTCCCGCGAGATCCGGGATCGTATTCGTCGCTACTACGGGCGAGAGTCCGCCATCATCCATCCGCCGGTCGAGACCCGTCGCTTCCATCCGTCCCCGGAACAAGACGACTACTACTTGATTGTGTCTCGGTTGATTCCGTACAAGCGGATCGATCTGGCTATACGGGCTTTCGATCAGCTGGAGCGTCCCCTGGTGATCGCCGGCGATGGGCGGGATCGCGATGCCCTGGAGGCTCTGGCTGGCCCGAGCGTTAGCTTCCTGGGGTACGTGCCCGACGAGGAGCTTCCGGAGCTCTTTGCTCGCTGTCGAGCCTACATCCTGCCCGGGGAGGAGGACTTCTGCATCGCACCGGTCCAGGCTCAGGCCGCGGGGCGACCGGTCATCGCCTACGGGGCTGGCGGAGCACTTGATACGGTAATCGCGGGGGAGACCGGAACGTTCTTCGACGAACAGACGCCGGACGCGCTGGCCCAAGCGGTGCGGGCGTTCGATTCGAGCGCGATCGATGCTGATGCCTGCTGCGTCAATGCGGAGCGGTTTTCGGCTGAAGTTTTCCGGGAGAAGCTCCATCGTTTTCTTCGGGAGCGGGTCGGGTGACGCCTGCGGTGCCCGAGACCACTGTAGGCATAGTCGAGTAGCTAGCGAGGAGGACGTCGTATGGAACTGAGAGCGTATGCGAAGATTCTGCTGCGACGCTGGTGGCTCGTGGTCGCTCCGATTGCCGTCGTGGTTATCTTCACCGCTGCGACCTACGCCCCGCCGTCGACCACCTATCAGGTGGTGATGCGGTTCTCGGCCGGGACGACCCCGGCGGGACTGAGCCTCGACTATGACCGTTATTATCCCTGGCTCACCTCGGAGTACATCGCCAATGGACTGGCGGACGTCGCGGAGACTGGGGCTTTCGCGCAGGCAGTTGCGGCGCGCCTTTCGGAGAGAGGGCAGGACGTGCCGGCCGGCGCCATTCAAGGTGCCATCGTCACCGACAATGCCCAGTCGATCCTGGTCGTCTACCTCACCTGGTCAGATGCCGGGCAGATTGTCCCTCTGGCCGAGACGGTAACGGATGAGCTGGTCACGAATAGTGCGGCCTACTACCCTCAGCTAGAGAACATCCAGCCCGCGGTTCGCCCTCTGGATAGTCCTGCTCCGGCTCCATTGCCACCCAGCTTGCGAGCCCAATTGACGGGACCGACCATAAGGATCGGCCTGGCGGTCTTCGTCGGTGTCGGTCTGGCGTTCCTCTGGCACTACCTTGATCCCACCGTCCACGAGGCCGAGGAACTGGAGGCGTTGGGGTGGGAAGTCGTGGCTCGTATCCCGCGGAAATAGCTGAGTGAGCAAATGAACAGATGAACGAATGAGCAAATGACCAATGAACCAATGCCGCGCGGATCCTCTGTCATTTTGTGATTTGTAATTTGGGCTTTGGGATTTGATACTTGGTCATTGTCCGTTCACATGGTAGAATTGTCCGCTTGTGAGAGGAGGTACACCTGTGGAGCTTAATGAGTACATCCGGATTCTGCGGAAGCGCTGGTGGATCATCGTCGTTGCCATCGTCTTGACCGCTGGCAGCGCCGTGGTGTTCAGTGAATTGCAGCATCCTCAATATACGTCGACCGCCGAGGTAATCGTGAACCCGGCGCGTCCCGACTTCGGGCTTACCCAGTCGGCCAAGATTCTCTTGCGCTCTTATATGACGGTCGCCGATTCCTACAAATGGGCCCAGACGGTCATCGATGAGTTGCAGCTGCCGATGACCCCGGAACGGTTGCGCGGGAACACGAACTTCGCCGCTGAGGACGACCGTATGGTGATCAAGATCGAGGTCGAGGACTATGACGGCGACCAGGCCAACGACATCGCCCGCACCTGGGCAAATCTGCTCGTGCAGTGGCGCGATGAGGAGAACGCCAAGCTGCGGAAAGAAGACCGGGTTGAGGCCATTCTCCGTGATCAGCCTCGTTACGGTCAGTCCTGGCCGCCGAGCGCCAGGATTATGCTGGCTGCTGGCGTCGTCTTCGGGCTGGTCATCGCGGGCGTGATCATCTTCTTCCTGGAATGGCTCGAGGCGGGCGTCATCCGCAGTCCTCAGGACATCGAGCGCCAGCTCGATCTGACGGTAGTGGGCGCTATCCCCTCGAATCGATGACATCCACTCGAGTGAACGTTTCCAATGGGAGGTAGAATGGCTAAACGACCCGACCTGATCACGTTGACTGAGCCCCGTAGCCCGGCGGCTGAAGCCTATCGGACGTTACGCACGAATCTCACCTTCTTTGCCGCCCTTGATCGGCCGATTGAGACTCTGGTGGTGACGTCGGCGGGACCGGATGAGGGTAAATCAGAGGTTCTGGCAAACCTGGCCGTGACGATGGCCCAGGGGGAGCGACGCACGATCCTGGTCGACGCCGACCTCCGCCGTCCCGGACTCCACGAGGTCTTCGGCGTGTCGAACGAGCGGGGCTTAATGACGATGATCTTGGAGGAGGGCGCAGTGGACGAGCCGCCCCTTCTCGACGTTGGTGTGGAGAATCTCTTCTTGATACCGAGTGGACCGCTGCCGCCGAACCCGGCGGACATTCTTGGTTCCAGCAAGATGGAGCGGGTCATCGACGCCCTCAGGGACCGGGCCGACGTCATCCTCTTTGATGCCCCGCCGGTCATCGCCGTCACTGATGCGGCCGTGCTCGGTACGAAGGTCGATGGCGTGCTCCTGGTGGTTTCCGCTGGCCGCACACGCCGCGATCACGCCGACCGCGCCAAGGAGCTGCTGGAGCGCGTCCACGTTCGTATCCTCGGTGCCGTGTTGAACGAGGCCGCGCGGGGCGGGACTCTGAGCGGGTATTGATCGCATATTGGGTGAGGGTGAAGCCTCGCCTTGGCGGGTGGCCTGGAAGCAACCCGCGCGATGTTGGGGGACCAGCTACAACAAAGTATGCGCAACAGCTTTGGAGTGTGTAAAGGAGAACCATAGATGAAGGCTCTAATTCTCAGCGGCGGCAAGGGGACGCGCCTCTATCCGCTGACGTTTACCAGTGCCAAACAGCTCATCCCCGTGGCCAACAAACCTATTCTCTTCCGTGTGATCGAGGCCATTCGTGATGCCGGTATTGATGATATCGGTATCGTTGTCGGCGACACAGGCGAGGAGATCAAGACCGCCGTCGGGCGTGGCGGCCGCTGGGGAGTTGACGTGACGTACATCCACCAGGACAAGCCTCTGGGGCTGGCACACGCGGTTAAGGTGAGTCAGGATTTTCTCGAGGAGGAGCCTTTCGTCATGTTCCTGGGCGACAACGTCATCCAGGGGGGTATCGGCGAGCTCGTCCGGCAATTCGAGGCGTCGGATTGGAATTCCCAGATCGTCCTCACGCGCGTGGAGCATCCGGAACGGTACGGAGTGGCCGAGTTGAATGGAGAGGGACGGGTGGTCCATCTGGTGGAAAAACCGGACGATCCCCCCTCTGATCTGGCTTTAGTGGGCATCTACATGTTCGACCATCATGTTCACGAGGCGGTTAACAGCATCACGCCCTCCTGGCGCGGCGAGTTGGAGATCACCGACGCGATCCAGTGGCTGGTGGAGAACGATTTCAAGGTCTATCCTTACGTCCATCGGGGCTGGTGGATCGACACCGGGGAGCCCAACGAGCTCTTGAAGGCCAATGGGCTGGTGCTGGAGGGATTGTCCCCTAAGGTCGATGGATACGTCGACCGCGATTCGGAGGTGGACAGCCGGGTTACTGTAGAGAAGGGCGCGGAGATCATCAATAGCGTGATTCGCGGTCCCTCTATCATCGGGGAGCGGACCCGCATCGTAAACTCGTATGTCGGTCCGTTCACGTCCATCTATCACGACGTCGAGATTGAGGACAGCGAGATCGAGCGGGCTATCGTCCTCGAGGAGAGCGTCATTCGCGACATTCCGGCCCGCATCCAGGATAGTCTCATCGGTCGGAACGTCAATCTGAGCCGTTCAGCCATCAAGCCAAAGGCGTACAAGTTGACGCTGGCCGACCACAGCCAGGTCGGTATTCTATAGGGCCAAGGCTGCACTCACAACCAGAACTGTCGTTTTCGACACTCGACGCGCCGTATTTTGACAATCGACACGTCGAACTCAGTCTTTCCGCTGTACCAATATCGACCATCGTTTCCTCCAAAAGAATAATTCACCGTTGATCCTTGAACCAGTCTGCCGCGCTGGCGGCAGGTAAGAGCTAAGGAAAGGTCTGATCGCATGATTACGGTGGTCGTCGTGGACGATCACCCGGTTGTTCGTGCTGGCATGCAGAGGGTACTTGACTCTGCCGCCGACATCTCCGTCATTGCGGAAGGGGCCAGCGGGACGGACGCTCTGCAGCTGCTGGCCCAGGGTCTCGACAACGCAGCCATCGCTGATTGCTTGATGGTGACGAAGCGTACAGTGCAGAACCACGTCAGCAATATCTACGCCAAGTTGGGCACGGCGAGCCGCGTAGAGGCCGCTCTTTGGGCCATCCGCCGCGGGTTGGCCGATGTATCGTCGAAGACCGGTGAGGGTGATGAGCACTAGGAAGCACCTTCGAGAAGAATCTCTGCGCTGGTCCTTTGTTCCTGTCTCCTTGGTAGTTCCCCTGTTTGTCGTTTCCTATATCTTCGTCCAAGGCAGCGCGGCTGTGCCGGAGTTCCGCATCGACGCGCTGGAACAGGGAATGGTGCGGGAGGTGATCCGGGGAGGAGGAGCGGAACAGGCTGGGGTTCGAGCCGGTGACGTCATACGCGCCGTGGATGGCATTCCCTTCGAATCATACGATGTTGCGTGCCATGAGAGACGGGTAGAGGTGGGAGAGTCCGCGAGGTTGCGGGTTGAACGCGATGGCCGGCTTTTCACGCTGCGCGTGCCGTTCGTCCCGGTGGTCCTGGTTGCACTGACGAACATGGTAGCCGCCGCTGGCGTGGCTCTCGGCTTCTGGGGCGCCAGTGCTGTCCTCCTCTGGCGGCGTATCTATCGTACCGAAGTCCGTCTCCTCTTCTTCTTGGCCCAGGCGGTGGCAATAGGCCTCTTGCTGCCACCGCTCGATTTTCTCAGTTGGTATCATTGCTCCAATTTGCTATGCACGCTGAGCACTGTCGGCATCGGGCTTTCCGCTCCCCTCTTGTTCCACTTTCACATCACCTTTCCTGTGATCCTGGGTACGCCGCGCCGGCGCCGTTGGGTGCTGGGCACCTTCTACGGCGCCGTTGTTGTGGCCGCTGGCGCCTATTTCGCGGTAGTAAATGAGTGGCTGTTCGAGCCTGTAGCGGTCGTACGGGCGTCTGTAGCCTGCTTCGTTCTGGAACTCCTCGCTGCCATCGCCATCGCCGTCTACGTATATTTCCGCCGCGCCGGCGCTGACCATCGGAGACGCTTGCGCTTAATGGTCGCTAGCGTCTTCCTTGCGTCGCTCGCTTCCGCAGGTCTGTACGTCGTGCCCGCGGGCCTGCGGGGGGTGACATTGGTGCCGGAATGGATTGTTCGACTCCTTCTCCTGGTGCCGCCGCTGGCGTACGGCTATAGCGTGACGCGACAGAATCTGTTCGGCATCGACCGTCTGCTGAATCGGGCATTGGTCTACGGATTCCTATCTTTGAGCCTGTTCGCCCTCTATCTGGGACCGCTGCTCCTGGTCGACCGGGTTTTCGATGGCACCCTTCTTGCGCGGACGATGATTGTAGCCGGGCTGACGCTCCTGATAGGACTCTCGTTCAACTGGACGCGGACGCGGGTGCAGCGATTCGTGGATCGTCTCTCTTACGGGGGATGGTACGACTACCCGGCGGTCGTGGAGACGGTGAGCGATGCCCTGGCTGGCAGTCTGCGGCGTGACCAGCTGACCTCCGTCCTCACCGATCAGGTGCCCCACCTCATGCATCTGGATCAGGCGAGTCTCTGGATTGGAGAGCCAGAGGGTACTCCCGCGGCGGGTGAACAACCCCAGAAGCGACGCTTTCCGCTTCGCTTTCGTGGCCGTGTCCGGGGGATGTGGACGGTGGGAAAGAGGGAGGATGGTGACCCCCTCTCCATGGCCGATCAGCGGATTCTGGCGACGCTGGCGCGTCAGGCCGAGGTCGCGCTCAGCAACGTGCTTCTGGTCGAGACGTTGCAGGATCAG
>Ga0207797_1000296_pt1 | contig 38052 bp, 24 predicted proteins | sample PRCRCaboRojoPR_6_FD_187275 | JGI IMG/M metagenome (GOLD analysis project Ga0207797, IMG submission 187275) | Marine sediment microbial community from Cabo Rojo, Puerto Rico - PR CR 10% Liquid 1 (SPAdes) | ecosystem: Environmental > Aquatic > Marine > Coastal > Sediment | place: Cabo Rojo, Puerto... | reverse complement strand
CGTCTCGGTCGTCCACCGAGATCAGGTTGAAGTATTCCTTGGCCCCTTCCAGAATCTCACTGGCGCTCATCTCGCCGTAGGAGTGGATCAGGCGGTGGGTGGGCAGGATCACCAAGCCGGGGTCCTGCATGCTCACCATGGTCACCATGCGGAAGTTGAAGCCGGCGTTCTGCGGGGCGTCGGGATACTGCTCCCGCATCTCATCGCGGTAGTTGAGGGCCGTCTCATAACGGTGGTGACCGTCGGCGATGATCAGATTGCGCTTGGGCGCCATCTCCTCCATCACGGCCTCGACGACGTCGGCGTCCGTGATGGGCCAGAACTGCTGGAGGACGTCCTTTTCAAACAAGTCGCGGGCCTCGAGACCCTTCGTTCTCTCCAGGGCCTCGTTGAGGAGCTCGTTGATCCTGTCACCAGGGTAGAGCATGAAGATGTGGCCGAAGTTGACCTGCGTGGCGCGCATCAGGTTGAGCCGGTCGACCTTGGGGCCGGAATGCGTCCGCTCGTGGGGCAGGACGACTCCCTCGTCGAAGGCGCTCAGCTGGAAGGCGGTGACCAGACCCTGACGGCTCTTCTCGGTGCCGTCGGGGAGGGTGAAGTTCTGTCGCAGGACGTAGAGCGCGGGCTGGTGCTCTCGCATCAACACCCCTTCGTCCAGCCAGGCCTCGTAGTACTCCCGGGCGCGCGTGTAGACGTTATGCTCGTCGTCGTCCCCGGGCTTCTCCTTGCCCCGGATAATGCGCACGACGTTGTAGGGGCTCTGGTCGTAGTATTTGTCCTGAAGGCCGTGGCGCACCCGGTCGTAGGGCTGGCTGATGACCTTCGACAGATCGTCGATCTGCTCCGGATTGTATCGTGTACCGCGGAAAGATCGGATGGTTGCCATAGAGCGATCTCCTGTTCCTGTAGTATGGACGTTAAGGAGGGAAGCTGCCAGCCGGCAGCTTCCCTCCTTGGTATCTCGATCTAGCGATTGGCGATCTCGATGGCGATGCGGGCGGTCTCCTCGCCGACGCGCTCCTTCGCCTCGACAGTCCCGGCTCCAATGTGGGGCGAGCCGATCACCTCAGGCAAGGCCATCAGCTTCTGCCCGCGCTCCTCGGCCTCGTCCTCGTAGACGTCGAACGCGGCGCCGGCCACCTTGCCGCTCTTGATAGCCTCGACCAAAGCGTCCTCGTCGATGGTGCCACCGCGTCCGCAGTTGACGACCTTGACGCCGTCCTTCATCTTGGCGAGCTCCTCCTCGCCGACGATGTAGTGCGTCGCCGGCGTGTGGGGAACGTGGAGCGAGATGTAGTCCGAGCGCTCCAGCAGCTCATCCAACGGGACCTGGGTCGCGAAGTCGACGTCGACGTCCGTGCGGCGGTGGAAGAGTACCTCCATGCCGAGGGCGTCGGCCTTCTGGCCCACCAGGCTGCCGATGCGGCCAAAACCGATCAGACCCAGGGTCTTGCCCGCCAGCTCGGTGCCCTTGAGCTTCTTCTTCTCCCATTTGCCCTCTTTCATGGAGGCCGTGGCCTCGACGATGGGGCGAGCCAGGGCGAAGAGGTAGCCGATGGTCAGCTCGGCGACGGCGTTCGACGAGGCGGCCGGCGTGTTGCGCACCTCGACGCCGTGCTCCTCGGCGTATTCGACGTCGATGCTGTCCAGCCCAACGCCGGCGCGGATGATGGCCTTCAGGTTGCTCGCCTGGTCGATGAGGGGCTCGCGGACCTTGGTGCGGCTGCGGACGACCATCGCCTCGTACTCGGGGATGATCTCCATCAACTCGTCCAGCGTGACGTCGTCGTTCACGTCGACGTCAACGCCGCCCTCGCGCATTGCGGCAACAGCTTCCGGGTCTACCGGGTCACAGACAATTAGCTTCATGGTTATCTCTCCTCTTACTACAGATACGGGTGACTATCTGGCCACTGCTCCCAGCGGATCCGTGATCCACGGTCTCAAGAGCGAGATCGCGCCGATCACGGATCCGGCTCGAGCTTGCGGTGCCAGACGGTGAACGGTTGGGCAAAGGACTATAGATCCAGGATGTCCTCGATCTGGTCCGTCAGCCACTTGAGGTCGGTGAGCGTCAGGTCGCCCATGTGGGCGATGCGGAAGCATTTCTCCTTGAGGGGACCGTACCCGTTGGAGATCTGGGCCCCGCGCAGCGCCAGTTGGTCGTTTAGGTCGGCGACGCTGATACCTCGGGTGTTCTTGACGTTGGTCACCGTGGGCGACAGGTAGCGCTCGTCGGAGAAGAGACCGAAGTGCTCACGCGCCCAATCCTGGACGTAAGCCGCCATCTCCTTGTGGCGCGCCCAACGTTTCTCCAACCCCATCACCATGATATCCTCCAGCTGCACATCCAGGGCCTCGATCAAGCTGGTGCACGGTGTGGCGCGAGTCTGGTGCTTCTCGTACTTCTTGTCCATCTGCTCGTAGGCGAAGTAGTAACCCTTGTTGGGCACGTCCAAGGCGCGCTCCCGGGCTCGATCGCTGACGGCGCAGACGGTCAGTCCCGCGGGCAGGGCGAAGCACTTCTGTGTGCCGGCCAAGGCGACGTCCAGCCCCCAGGCGTCGAACTCGAGCTTGGCCCCGGCCATGCCGCTGACGGCGTCGACCAGAATGAGCACGTCGGGGTATTTCTCGTGGACGAGCTCAGCGATCTCGTCGACCGGGTTCAGCAGGCCGGTGGACGTCTCGTTGAAGACCACGGTCAGGGCGTCGTAGTCGCCGCTGGACAGCGCCTCGTCGACGATGTCCGGTGTGATGGCCTGGCCCCACTCCACCTCGACGGTGCCCGTGGGGACGCCGTTGGCCTCGCAGATGGTGTGCCAGCGCTGCGAGAAAGCGCCACAGATTGTGTTGAGGATCTTCTTGTTGGTAGCCTGTCGGATGCTCCCCTCCATCACACCGGTGGACGATGAGGTGAAGAGATAGACGCGCTGCTCGGTGTAGAGGAGCTTCTGGAGCTTTTCCGTCACGGACTTATGCAGAGCAGCGTACTCTGGCGCGCGGTGATGGATGATGGGTGCTGCCTGTGCTTCCAGGATTTCGTCGCGTACGTGCGTGGGTCCTGGCGTGAAGAGCTTTCTGTACATCATGTACCTCCTGTTCAGTGAATCGCGTGTGCAGTGATCGTACCTACTGATAGATCGGCATAGCCTGGCTCGAGGTTGGTGAACGCCCTGTTGGTCATGACGAGTCCATCTGCAGGATTGATGGCTATGCAGCTGTCGCTCTACGTCTAACGTCACCAGGAGCAGCCCATCTATCGAAAAAGGACGCACAAGCCTCTATGGCTGTGCGTCCTCTGTCTACCACCTGAGAGATTCCTCCCGAGTGATCGCTGGGATTGCCCCTTCGGTATCCTTTGCACGGCCCCGAGCTACAATGCTCGGGCTTACGGAGCTGGAGGCCCCGTAGATCTGCGCTGGGATTTTCCAGAGTGCCAAGGTACGGGGTCCTTTGACCTGAGAGTTTCGTCGCTGCAATCAGCCGGTCGCAGCGAGTTGCCCCTTCGGTGTCCGTCGGTCGACGGCCTCTCCCCCATACCCCAGGGCGGTCAGACTATGGTTTGCGTCTATTCTACAATATCCTCCTGTAAAAGTCAATCTGCGCCGAGGGGGGAGGGGGAGCAAGGGTTCTAGCGCGCACGATCTGTCGGGTAGGGCTTCAACAGCACGCGACCGAAGTCCCGATTCGCCTGGCCAGGGAGTTGAACCAGGATAACACAGGCCAGGAAGCCGATCAAGAGAGGCGCTGTGACGTTAATGCATCTGTTGGGCAGTATGGCGGTCTTCTCCTTGTGTGTCTTGAACCTGCTTCTAGGGTGCCGCCAGCCCGTCGCTGGGCTAGCGAGCCCCGTGAAGGGCCATCCCGGCGCTCATCGCGATGACCCATACGACGGTCAGGACGGCGACGTAGAGCCCGGCTCGATCGACATCCGACCTGACGAGGTTGTCATTGTCTAGCAGTCGATAGAGCATGGCCGTCGTCTCCACGACGCCGACCAGGAGCCATCCCAGACGCAGCATCCGGCCGTCCCAGATCTCTGTCGCGTACGGGACGAGCAGGGACAGGAGTGAGGCGAGCGCGATGAGGGCCAGAGAGAAGGACGCGACCCGCTGGCCGCGCGATGGAGCAGGCGAGACGAGGCAGAGCGCCAGGATGGCGAGCCAGAGCGCAGCGGCATCGATGAAGAAGCCCTCCACGATGAAGGTCCAGGCGGGTGCCTGCCAACTGCGGCCGGCGAGGGCGAACAGCGGCCCATCAACCAGCGTCCAGAGGCTCGCCAGGAGCGAGGAGGGTAGCACCATATAGCTGTAGGATGTGGCGAGGTAGACAGCCGTCACGATGACGCCGCCAATGAACAGCGCGAAAGGCGCTCCGTGCCCATACCTCCGGACGAGGAAAAAGGTCGTCAGTGACGGAAGCAAGCCCAGATAGACGAGATGGATGCGGTTAACGATGTGTGTCATTGCGTTGCGTCGCCTGTGCCCGGCGCTTAGCGCGGGGCCGCTGGCAGCGTGAAGAAGAACGTGCTGCCTTCTCCCGGCTCGCTCTCCACGCCGACCTCGCCCTCGAGCTTGTCCATGATGCGTCGCACGATGGACAGGCCGAGCCCATGCCCCTCAGCCTTGACCTGGTGGAGTCGTGTGAAGGGGGTGAAGAGCCGGGCCTGTTCCTCGGCCGTCAGACCCTGACCGTTGTCGCGCACCCAGAAGCGGACTGTATCGTCAGGCTGCGGCGTGGCTCCCAGCTGCACACGTGGAGGGGCCCCGCCGTACTTGATGGCGTTGCTCAGGTAGTTGGACCATACCTCCTCGATCCAGGCCGCGTGGCCCGAGGCCGCGGGCCATGTCTCCGGCGTGATGACCTCCGCATCGTGCCGATCGATCAAGTATCTCAACCGTTCCTGTGCAGCGGTGACGATGGCGCTCATGTCCAGGGTCTCGGTGGCGATCTCTCCCTGCCGCACCTCTGAGAGCAGGAGCAGCTCCCCAATGATATTGTTCATCCGGTCGGCCGTGGCCACGATTGTTGAGAGCGCCTCCTCCCGCACCTCCGTTGGTAAGGCCTTGAAGTCGTCGACCAGGAGCTCGGCATACCCGACGAGGTGCTGCAGGGGGTTCTTCAGGTCGTGGGCCACGGTGTGGGCGAAAGCGTCCAGCTCCTCGTTGCGGGCCTCCAGCTCGGCGGCGTATTGACGGAGCGCCTCCTGGGCCTTCTTCAGCTCGCTGATGTCGGTGTAGACGGCGACTGCGCCAGCGTATTCGCCTTCGATCAGGATCGGAGAGCCGGCCAGGAGGACCTCGACGGGCGTGCCGTCCTTTCGGTAGCGAACGGCCTCCACGGGCGACAGCCGCTCCCCGCTCATGACGGCCCGCGTGAGGCCCTTGGCATGCTCCAAGGACCCCGACGTCGTGATCAGGGGGTCGAGGTCGCGGCCGACGACCTCCTGGCTGGCGTAGCCGAACAGCCTCTCGGCGCCGGCGTTCCATTCTACGATTCGGTGGTTAGCATCCAGGGTAACGATGGCGTCAGGGGCCGCCGAGAGGAGTCCCTCCAGGTAGAGACGGCGTCTCTGAGACTCGTGGAAGAGGCGGGCATTCTCGGCCGCGACCCCGATCTGTTGACCGATGGCGTTCAGCAGCGCGTGATCGGCCTCTGAGAGGGTCCGGGGCGCGCGGTCGAAGAGGCAGAAGGTGCCCAGTACGCGGTTCTTGTGGACGATGGGGGCGCCGGCGTAGGATCGCAGCCCAAGCTGGAGCAGGCCGTCGACGTCGACCGGGCTCCCCTCCCGCAGGTCTTGCAGGCTCAGGGGCTCTCCTCTCCGGTAGACGACGTCGCAGAGGGTGCCTTCCACCCCGCCGCTCTCAAGAGATTCGGTGAGGGACGTTGGCAGGCCGGCGTAGCTGACGAGATCGAGCTTCCCGGTCCCCTCGTCCGTCAGGGTGATGAGCCCGGCGGCGAAGTCTAGGGCGTCCATCGTGCTCAGCAGCGCCTTCTCGAGGCGGTCGTGAAGGTCCATGGCGCCAGCCAGGGCGCGCGCGACCGCATTGCGGGCCGCGAGGTCGCGATTCTGGCGCTGGAGAACCGCCTCTGCTCGGACACGCTCCGTGACGTCGCGGAAGATGCCCCGCGTGGCGACGGGCACGCCGTCCTCGAAGCGGCAGTTGATGTTGCCCTCGACGATGATCGACTCGCCGTCCTTGGTGACGAAGGTCGCCTCCACACGTTTGTCGCAGGCCTCCTCGGTCAGTCGGTTCAAGATGGCCCGGCAGTGGGCCTGGCTGTCGGGATGGATCACGTCGAAGATGGAGATGTCGTCGAGCTCCTCCTTGCCGTAGCCCAAGGTCTCTCGCCAGGCACGGTTGACGTAGAGGATCGATCCGTCCGGGGCCACGCTCTGTACCAGGTCGTTGGCGCTGTGCAGCAGGTCGCGGTAACGCTCTCTGCTCTCTCGTGCGGCCCGGAGCGCCGCTTCCAGTTCCTCCCGCCGCGCCTCGTTCTGACTGCGAAGGCGCTCTACGCGGCGGAGCGTGCGGACCCGCACGACGTGGATCAACGCTGACAGCATCGCGGCGGATAGCAGGGCGATGCCGAAGTGGATCGAGGCAGGCGATGGCCCGGTGGCGAGGGAGGGATGGATCAGCATCAGGGTGGCCCAGCCGACGACTGTCGTGGCGATCAGCGCGGCGAGCCAGGCCGTCGATAGAAGGAGGGAGCCCGCGCCGATGATCAACAGAAGCAGGTTGGTGGTCTGTTCAATCTGAGCCGTCAGCGCGAGGTGAAGCAAGCTGTTGACCAGCACCAGCCCCGCGATGCCGGCCCCGAGAGGGTGGGCCCAGCGAGAGGAGACCGGACCGCGCCGCAGCAGGAAGGCGAGGGCGAAGAGGAGCAGGGACGTCGCGGCCGCCATCGGGCTCATCACGGCCGCAATGGCGCGGGGCAGGAGCAGCAGGTGGCTGACGGTGAAGACGAGGTAGAGAACGCCCAGGCCCAGCGAGACCGGGGGCAGACTCCTGAAGACGACCGGCCCTAGGTCGATCTTCGAATCGGAATCGTCGGGTCTCAAACGTCGGAGCTCTCTCTGTGTCATAGTTCCTTCCTTTGGACCTTGTCGTTGGAGGAGCGAAGCGGAATCTGGCGATCCCGCGTGAGCATAACCAGATTAGCAACACGAGGGAGGGAGACCACCCCGTTGTCGCCCCTCGCTAATGCCTGGGTCTTGATCCAGGCGGCAGTCGCCTCAAGACCTCCCGCAGCGCTTGGACGGTCGGCTCACGTCCGGCCAGCACGACGTCCGCGCCGGGCCTCCCGTCGACCAGAGGCGCGTAGTCGAGAGGATCGCCGTTCAGGTAGCGGAGCTTCTCTCCCCGAGCGCGGTTGATGGCGTCGGCCGCCGCGATGTCCCAGATATGGATGCCGGGACCCTCCAGAGCGCCGATGACGGCGGGGTAGATCAGGTGGTAGCAGAGGTGGAGGGCGGCGCTGCCGATTCCTCGAATCTTCCCAACGTAGCCGCTCAGATCGAGCCGCTTATGGATGCGGGAGGTGACCATCAAGTTGGACCGCACGGAGATCGGCTGATGGGGACGCGGCTGGGGCAACGGTGAGCTGTTCAAGGTGGCTCTGCCCTCGTCGGCGACGATCAGCAGATCCAGGCGTGGAGCGAAGATCACGCCCCCGATGGGGGTGAGGCTGCCATCGAGCAGGCCGACGGAGACGCACCAGCCGGGCATGCCCTGGCTGAAGACGTCGGTGCCATCAACGGGATCGACGGCAAAGGTGGGCGCCCTATCGGGATCGAAGGGGCGCCGGGTCTCCTCGGTGATGACGTTGGCTGTTGGGTAGAGGGAGAGGATCTTCTCCACCAAGAAGTCCTCGACTTCCTTATCGGCCTCGGTGACCACGGAGTTGTCGGCCTTGTAGGTGCGGTCCGAGAAGTCCATAGCCCGCTGCATCTCCCAAGCCATGTCGCCTGCAGCTTTGACGTGAGGTATGATGGCTGCTATGCTGTCGGTTGTGTTGTCTGCAATGGGCATGCTCGCCTCCGTCGGTTTGTGGTACTCGTCTTGTGTAGGGCCGCCGTCTGTATCTGATGCCGGGGCGCGGACGCTCGGCGCAAGGCCTGCGGATGTACGGTTATCGAGGCCGCTGCGGACGGATTGGCGTGCGCCTCCAGTCGGACCGATTGAGGAGCGAGGTTACGTTAGGATCGGCATACTCATTCCTGTTTCGACAGGTTTCCCGTGATAGCCGTCGGAGTCATCCGATCGGCTGCTGCCGCTTGGCCCGCGTCGGGCGATTGACGCCACGTTCGATTGTATCATCGAAGCTGTTTTCGTGCGAATCTTGACAGGCCAGGCCTTGACGCCCATCGGGGGTGTGATAGCATAGGTACGACGCGTTGTGTGGTGACGCTGAGTAGTCTCAGAGGATGGGAAAGGGGGAGCTATGTCTCGAAGACGGTACCTGTTGGTTGTGCTGATTCTACTGGCCGCGATTGGGGTGCAGGGATGCGGTGGAGGTCCAACAGAGGCGCCCACTGCGACGGCTGTCCCGGCCACGGAGCGCCCGGAGGCCACCGCCGTCCCGACGCGGACAGAGGGCCCTCCAACGGAGGAGCCCACGCCCGTCGACACACCGGAGCCGACCGAGGTGGAGCCGTCGCCGACGGTGACGCCGGACCCATCGCCGACCGTCACGCCAGAGCCCTCGGCGACGCCTACGCCGGAGGCGGAGGAGCCTACGGTAGCGCCGACGGCGACGCCCGAGGCGACCGAAGGGCCGGCGGAAGGACGGTTGCTTCTGGAGGATCGCTGCGTGGCCTGCCACACCCTGGACCGGGTAGAAAGCGCCAGGAAGACTGAGGAGGCGTGGCTGGAGACGGTGAACCGCATGGTGGAGTATGGTGCGCAGCTGTCGGACCCGGAGAAGGAGGTTCTGGTCGACTACCTCGCTGAGACGTACGGGCCCTGAGGATCGTCATCGAGTTGGGATGGCGGGGCGTGGCCAGGAACGGCGAGTTCGAGTGGTCGGCTAGGCCCTGCGGAGCACCAGGATAACGTGGTCGCCCCACAGCCGCCAGGGCCAGCAGCGGCGCAGGCGCCGCTCCAGAGGTTCCAGCCTGGTGAAGAGATCACGGTGGCTCTGGAAGAGAGCGTCGAGATAGGGGGGCGGCAGGAGGAGCGGGAGCGACAGCGTGCGCTCCAGTTTGAAAGATGGGGAGAAGGTCTCCCTCAGGGTCCGAACGGTGAGGTAGCGGGTGGCCACGGAGACCGGGACGGCGTCGTCCCCCTCCACCGTCTCACGACCGGCGACGGGGGCCCATTGCCAGCCGGGGCGCCAGCGGCGGAAGGCCCGGCGAGGCCGGCCGTGGAGGAGGAACCAGGCGATCTCGAAGGGGCAAGTTCTCCCCATCACCGAACAGACGAAGGCGCCGCCGGGCCGCACCAAGCGCGCCAGGGCTGCGCTGAGAGGTGAGAGAAGCGGCTCACAGTTGAGGACTCCGAAGCTGGCGTAGGCGCCGTCGAAGGGCGCGCCAGGCTGAAGCATCGTGACGCCGGAGGCCGGCATAGCCGCGACTGTCAGACGGCTGCTGAGGTCGGCGGCGCGTCCCTTGGCCTGGGTCCGGGCGGCCATCTTCGGGGATAGGTCCGTGGCCACCACGCGGCGCCCGGCCTTAGCCAGTGCAACAGCCTCCTCACCGCTGCCGCAGCCGAGCTCCAGCAGATAGCTGTCACGGGGAAAGGTCGCTTTCAGCAGCGCCAGGTTCTCCCGACGCATCCAGGTCATCACGGCGTTCCCGTGTGGACCGTAGACCGCGTCGTAGTAGGGGGCGACGGCGTCGAAGGCGTGGCTCGTCTCTCGATAGACCGGCTTCATCAGGCTTCCTCCGTCAAGGCCCGCCTGGCGAGCCAACCCAGCAAGCCCCACAGCAGCCAGGCCGAAAAGAGCGCGACCGCGCTGACGCCCAGCACGCCCCAGCGATGGATGACGAGTAGATTGAGGCCCACGTTCGCCAGCCCGGTGACGGCCATGGCAGCCGTCACCCAGCGTTGCCGCCCGAGAGCATAGAGGGTGTGGCCATTGAGGAGATAGAGGAACATGGCGGGGACGGCCCAGACCTGGAGTCGAAAGGCTGCGACGGCGCTGCCCTGGCCCTGAACCCGGCCGAAGACGAGGGGCAACAGGGTTCCCGCGAGCAAGCTGCTTGCGACGGAGAGGAGCAGGCCTCCCACCAGAAGAAGAGGCCCGACCCGGCGCCGGATGCGACGCAGCTCTTCGCGGCCCTCCGTCCCCCGTGCCATGCGCGCCATCTCGGGGAACATAGCGTCCAGGAGGCTGGCCGGGATCAGGCCCACCGCCTCCCAGAGGCTGAAGGCGGCGCCGTACTGACCGGCAGCCAGATCTCCCTTGCGAGCGCTAAGCAGCATGACGTCGAGTCTCCGGTAGGCCGTGGCGATGATGGCCGTCAGAGCGAAGGGGTAGGCATCCGACAGGGCGCTCCGCCACGCGGTCGGAGCCAGGCGGAAGCGCGGCAGCAGGTGCCAGGAGCGCAGGACGATCCCGTAGATCAGGACGCCGACGGTGTCCGCTGCTGCTGTGCAGGCCAGCAGGCCCGGGACGCCGTATCCCGCTGTGAGGACTGGCACCGCCGCCACCAAAGTCAGCGTACGGGCCACTACGTCGATGGAACTGGTGACGTCCATGCGCTGATGGCCGTTGACGAAGCCGCCCAGGATGCCCGCCGCCGCTTTCGGCAGCAGGGTGAGCGAGCCCAAGTATAGGAGCCGTCGGCTACCGACCTGGAAGAAGGGTCCGCTGCCAAGGAGGATCAGCAGCGCTGCGCCCAGGACGGCCAACCCCATGCGAAGCGGGAGCAGGTCTTCCAGGCGGTTCCGCTGGTCGGAGATCTCGCGCTCGCGCGCCACCGCTCGGGTCAGAAGCATACTCAGACCCAGGTCGGTGATGGCGACGCCGAGCCCCACTATCGCGGTGACCATAACGTAGCGTCCCAGCTCCTCCGTTCCCCCGTAACGGGTGACCAGCGCCATCAGCACCAGGGAGAGGAGCTTGGCTACCACCTGGGCGGCGAGGCGCGCCGCGGCGTTCCTGCCGACCCGAACCGTGGTTCTTCGGGTATCGAGGGTCCGATCCATCAGCTCGCTTCTCGGAGCATCGTCAGGAAGTCGAAACGCCGCAGGAAGTCCTGCTGATCCCACTGGAGGCCCCGGGCGCGCCAGACGTGGAGCACCTTGGTGGCGCCCGGCTCGGTGATGGTCAGCCGCTCTGGTCCCTCGACCTCCTGGAAGGCGTGGTGAAGCCGGTCCGTGACGTAACCTACATCCAGGTAGTCCAGGGCGACGACGGTCACATCTTGGAGGGGAGGGATGCCCCACATGCGGTACTGTCCCCAGCTGGTGTAGGCGGGCCGCCCGGCGTAGAAACGAATCTGACCCGCGATGCTGTAGTCGAGGGCGAAGATGGGCTCCGATTCCTCCTCCAGCAGCGCGCCGAGCGCTGTCCATCCCGCTGCGTCGCGTCGAATGGCGGGGACAATGCTGCTGCGGGGGAGCGGTGACGTCCCCGTGAGGCTGACGACCGTGCCAGTGCCAAAGATTGCGGTCCCCAGGACGAGCACGGCGAAGGCGGCGGCCGCGGCCTGGTGTCGTCTGGTTTCCAGATCTGGCGGGAGACGGGTGCCGGCGAGCATGAGCAGCGGAACCAGGCCGGTGGTCAAGTTACGCGGGCTGTTGATAGGACTTGCCGCTACCGGGATCACGAGGAAGAGTGCTACGAGGGTCATGAGGCGCTCCGCGGGATTGCGCACGCGCCACAGGCCGGCTGCGCCGAGGAGGATCAGAGGCGGCGTCACGTAGGCCAGAGCGTGATGGACGCTGCCCACCCGGCTGACATGGTGCACCCCGGCCTGAGTCAGATGCGAGAGTTGCCAGCGGAAGGACGCCCAGTCGTGGGCGGCATTCCAGGCGACGACGGGCAGCAGGCCGGAAGCCCCAAGGGCGGCAGCGACCCAGAGTCGGGGTGTGCGAAGGAGGTGCCGGTGATCGAGAAGGAGCGCCGCGGTGAGGGCGATAGCGTAGACGTAGGCGCTGTACTTTGCGTTGAAGAGCAGCGCCAAGGTGATACCGAAGGCCAGCCCGTCAGCGAGGCCCGCGTCCTCTCTCGCCATGCGCCAGAAGGTAAGAAGGTTGAGCAGCATCAAGAAGAGGGTCAGGGCATTGGTGTAGACGAAGCGGGAGGTGACGAGGTAGGGCGCGCCCAGGGCGACGGCGGCTGCTGAGAAGAGCCCTGCTCGGCGCGAGAGCAAACGCTCGCCGACCAGCCACGTGAGGAACACGCACGCTACCCCCAGCAGAGCGTTGAGCCAACGGACGCCCCAGGGCGTGGGACCACCGAGGCGTGTACTGGCTCGTATCAGCATGGCGACGCCGGCTGGGTGGTCGTAGTAGGACCAGTCGGGGTGTCGGGACCAGAGCCAGTAGTAGCTCTCGTCTCCGATCAGCGACAGAGCGCCTAGGCCTATCAGGCGCAGGGCCGAGGCGGTGGCTACGATCGACATAAGGGCTGCGCCAACGAGAGGTCGCTTTCGCCGCCTGCGTCGTCCATCGAGGGGACGGGTCACGGACTGGGCCCCTCCCGCACGCGGATGGTATAGGTGTACGTGTCCAGCGGCGCGCTGACCATCACGTCGATGCCCGACCAGGAGAGCGAGTAGAAGCCCAGCCAGTTGTACTGCCGGTAGCGCTCCCGACCGACGAAGCCCGGCTCTCCGGCTGCTGCCTCGACACAGAACTGGACGCCGCTCTGCGGGGCTCTCCAGCAGCCGAAGGGGGCTGTCGTCTCCTCCCAAATGCCCATCGCATCGGCATCCACCTCCTCTCCAGCTGGGCTCAGGTACCGGGTGAAGCGTCGAGCGCCCTGTTCGTTCATCAGATAGGCGCGGTCCCACGCGACCTTGAGCCCCTTGAAGTCGACCGCGACGTCGATGGCGTCAGGCGCCCGGACCGTGTAGGTGAAGACGACCGTGCCGAGAGGATCGACGTCGGCGTACTTCTCGCGAAACGGGCGCGTGGGGCGGTCGACGACGTCGATGCGATAGCTCTTGACCAGGTTGAGCCGCCCATCGTGACGGGTCACGAACGTGTTGGCGTGGCGGGAGACGTGGGCAACGCCAGCAACCTCGATAATGGGCAACCCGAAACCGTAGCCCTCCTCAATCAGCTCTCGACCGTCGTGGACGAGGACCAGGCCCTTCTGCAGGGACGCGATCTTACCCACGTGGGGACGGGTGTTGCTGTAGAGCCGCAGGTGGAGGTGATCGTTGAGGGATGCGGTGAGGGGAGGCGGCGGCGGGCTCAGAAGATCCCGCAGATAGAGGGTCAACCGGGGGGCGTATCGCTCTCGGATGGCGACCGCGAGCAGAAGCAAGATGACCAGCGCGGCGAGGAGATAGCGTAGCAGGCGTCTCATCGCGTCCGTTATGGATAGGCTCCGGTGTGCTGTGGGTTGCGATGAAACATCGGCCAGTCGCGCTGGCCCATGGGCCCGATGTTCCGCAGGAGATGGATGCCGTTGTCGGCACCCACGACGACGTCCGCACGACCGTCCCCCTCCAGATCGCCGACCCAAGGCGAGGAGAAGACGGGCGCGCCGAGGTCGCGGGGGAACCCCGGCAGACGCTCAGCCTCAGGGGTCCAGCCATACAGGTGCCCATCCTTCGAACCCACGACTATGTCCGGCGCGGCGTCGGCGTTGAGGTCGACCAGGGCCGCGGAGGAGATGATCTGGTCGTCAACCTGGACGGGCCAGCCGGGGAGCTCCTGACCCGCGTCGTCCCAGACGTAGAGTCGACCGTCCCAGCTGCCGACGACGATCTCCGGCGCCCCGTCACCGTCGAGGTCGGCCACGGCGGGCGAGGCCTCGATAGCATGGATGGTCCCGCCGGGCGGGTGCGGCGTGGGGGTCGGTCCTGATACGACCCCTCGGGTGCGGACCGGGAAGCCTTGCCGCTCGCGCCCCTCTCGGTTGAAGACGTGGAGGTAGCCTGCATCGTCGCCGACGATGAACCACCTCTCACCATCCCGGTCGAAGTCGACCAGAGCCGGCGATGAGTCTGAATCCCGCGTCAGCGACACTGGGAACCCTGGGAGCCGCTCCCCGACGCGTGTCCAGACCGTGAGCCACCCTTGGGACGGATCGCCGCGCGTGAGGGAGCTGATGGCCAGCAGACGTCCATCGCTGGCGGCGGTCGCATCGGCCCAGCCGTCCATGGGCCGGGGCCAGCCGGGGGCATCCTGGCCATTGGCAGTGAGGATAACCATGCGCTCGTCAGCCCCGATGGCAACCAACGGTCCCTTGAGGATCGTTGGCGACGACCAGATCTCGCTACCCAGGTCGACGGGGAAACCCGAGACCGACGAGCCGTCGGGGTTCCAGGCGTAGACCAGGCCGCGATCCGAACCGACGACGATCTCCATCGCACCGTCGCCGTCCAAGTCGGCCAAGGCAGGAGAGGAGAAGAAGCCGTTTCGGCTCCATTTGGGCCATCCTGGCAGATCGTTCAAATCGGCGTCGAGGAGGTAGAAGTAGCCGTCCCAGGAGCCGACGGCGATCTCCAGCACGCCGTCCCCGTCGACGTCCAACGCCACCGGCGAGGAGATGACGGGATCGTCGGTCGCCTTGAAGCGATGGTCGGGCGCCAGATCGCGCGGCGTTTTGACGCTGGCACGACAGCCCATCAGGAGGGCCGCCAAGAGGCCCAGCGCCGCCGAGCCAAGGTGGCTACGCCTCATGGTGTCTGCCTCCGGGGGCGTGGAGGCAGGGAGACGTGAGCGGCAAGAAGACCGAACAAGACGGCGGCGTACCAACTGTTGGTGGGGAATAGAGCGATGTCGAAGAGGCCGACGGTCAGCATAGCGATCCACGGCACCCAGCCCGGGGCTAATGGACGGGTCAGGCCGCTCACGGCGAGCCAGAGCCAGAGCGCGGCGCCCAGCAGGCCGAGCTCTGCCGCGGCCAGCAGGATGACGTTGTGCACCGCGCGGGAGTCCGGCTCGATGGCGCGCACCGCAGGAAGGTAGTTCTGCACGCCTACCCCGGTCCAGGGATGCTGCTCGATAAGCTGGAGGGCCAGATTGGCGTCCACCTGCCGATCCTCAATGGACCGCGCCTCAATGGGCGTCTCTAGACGGAGGAAGCGGCTGGCGACCAGGTCGTGGAAGGAGAACAAGAAGGCCAGGCCGAGGATCATCGGGATGATGAACTGGGTATATCTCCTCCATCTCCTCCAGAGCTGAGAGACCTGCTGTAAGCGGAAGCTTCCCGGCTGTTCATCTGACCGAGAGACGATCCTCAGCCTTCTCACCAGCCAGAACAGGATGCCCAAGCCGAAAGCGAGCCACGCGCTACGCGAGAAGGTGGTCAGGAGGCCGAGGAGTCCTGCGCTGCCGACGAGGGTGAACCAGACCTGCGCCCAGCGGCGCGCCCCGGCGACGTCGTCGATGATGGTTAGAAGGAGAACGGAGAGCAATGCGCCGAGGAGGTTGGGATGGCCGCCCAAGCCGTAGGCCCGGAGCCAGCGTTGCCCTCGAGCGAGGAGCACGCAGGTGCCGGAGAGCTGAGGGTCCAAGGGCGGCTCTCCCAGCCAGCTCAGCCCCAGCTCCCTCTGGAGGGCGAACTGCCCCACCGCGACGGCGCTCTGGATAACGATGATGAGCGAGAGCGGGACCGTCAGTCGTGGTCTCTCGTTGATCACGAAGAGGTAGCCCCACCACATCAGTCCCAGCGCCAGGAGGGTGAGCAGCGTCCGTCGGTTGATCGTTGGCTTGAGGCCGATGACCATGAGGAGCGTCATACCGGCCAGGGGCAGGGAGATGCCGGGCCGGCCCCAGCTCCAAGGGAGCGCCGGGCGTTCGACGGCCCTCGCCAGCGCCCAAGCGACGAGCGCCAGGCCGGGCAGCAAGGCGAGCGGTCCCAGGTTGAGCGGGGTCTCCTGGATGGTGGGCAAGAGCCCGGGCATTTGCCCGGGCACTCGAATTAACGGAAGCCAGGTGAAAGGCCCGCGGACGACCGACGGCGTCGTGAGACTCAGCGTGACGAAGGCCAGGAAAAGGATCTCCTTTGCCTGGTTGGCGAGTGTCGCTTTGGAGGAGCGAGTGCCGGGCGGCATCGAACGAGCCGGTTGAGGTCCCCTCACGTCACGCCTCTCCCGCGGGCCGGAAATCAGCTCGGATGGCACCCGGAAGATGAGCAATGAGATTCACGAGGAGGCGGTCGCGCCAGAGCCCGAGCTTAGCCTTGAGCCGACCGGAGGACGCCGTGGGCTCATCGGCCGCGAGGCGAGCGTCACGCCACTCGCTGTGGAACCAGCGGATCACGCGGCGGTAGAACAGCGTGCTGAGGCGTCCCCGCTTGAACAGAACCCGGTTTTCGGCGGTGTGCGTCCAGTCCGCCACCTTCTCCCCTTCAAGCGCCAGGCGATCCCGTACCTCTTCGTAGAATGGCGTGCCCGGCAGGGGGTAGGCGATGGTGGTGCTGAAGTCATCCGGGCGGGTGCGCCGGAGCAACTGCACGGAACGTTTCAGATCTGACAAGGTCTCGCCGGGATAGCCGACCATCATATAGAAGTAGGTCTCGATGTCGAGCCTTCGGCAGATTTCGGCGGCTCGTCCGATCTGTGCGACGGTAATGCCTTTGTTCATCGCGTCGAGCACAGACTGGGATCCAGACTCCGCGCCAAAGTGGATGCGGCGGCAGCCGACGTCCTTCAGCAATCGAGCCATCTCCTCGTCCATGAGATCGACGCGGCTAAGGCACTCGAAGGGAATCACACCGTCTCCCTCGAGCAGGGCATCGTGCCACGCGTGCACCCAGTCACGGTCGATGCCCATCACGTCATCGACAATCCGTATCTGATCGGGATGGTGCTGTTCCTTGATCAGGGCCATCTCGTCGGCGACGGACTGGGGCGAGCGGGGGCGGAAGCTGCGGCCGAAGACGCTCTTCTGGCACCAGCTGCAGGCGTAGGGGCATCCGCGGGTGGCGATGATGGAGAGGGAGAAATGGTCGTGCGCGCTGTGCCAGGCCTCACGGTACCGCTCCACGTCGAGCAGATGGCGCGCCGGGAGCGGTAGACGGTCCACATCTTCGATCAAGGGGCGCCTTGGCGTTCGCACCACCTGGCTGGCCTGGTCACGATAGGCCAAACCTGGAACGCTGGTCAGCGCGGCGGTGGGCTCTTCCCCTTTGAGGAGGTGAGGCAGGATCTCCAGGATCGTCCTCTCTCCTTCGCCAACCACTACGACGTCTATCGGGAAGGCGCCGTCGCTGCGGTGCTGCAGATAGAGATCGGGGCGAGCCGTGGGATCGGCCCCGCCCACGATGACCGTGGCACCCCATGCCTTGGCCAGGCTCGCCAGGCGCAGGGCTGCGTCACGGACGGTGGTGAGGACGCCGAGGCCCACAACGTCCGGCTGGTCCCGCTCCAAGGCGCTGAGGAACTCCTCGTCATCGGCGGCGAACATGGCGTCGAAGAGGGTGACGTCGTATCCGGCCTCGCGAACAGTCGATGCGAGATAGAGCAAGCCCAGCGGAAAATAGGGCGTCATCAGACGCGATTCCACGGGGTCGCTGTGTAGGAAGAGCGGGTTCACCAGCATCAGATCTGACATTGTATGACGTCCCTGGGATGGGTCCCTCCGGACCAGCTACAGATTCTTCAAGGTCTCCAGACGCTCCTCGAAAGCCTCCAGAATGGTCTGTTCGTTGCTCTCAAAATGCCCTTTGCAGTGATCGACGTCGAAACAGACCGTTGCTGCGTTCTTGTGTTGGGCGGTGAAGCGGCGTATCTTCCGCCTTCGCTCGAAGCGCTCCAGTGTCTCGCCCACGAAGGTGCCCAGCGCTGCCTCGGCCAAAGCACGTGCAGAGGGCGACGAACTTGCCGGCGTGTCGACAGGATGGGGAGGGCCTTCGGCGTTGGGGAGGAAGCGGGCTGTCCAGCGGTTTATGGCTCGTATGCGCCGGTAGAGGTGGAGGCCGGTCAGCGGCACCATCTGCGCCAGCTCGTGCGCGACGTAGAGGTTTTGCTCCTCGAAGTCGAGCTTGCGCTCCGAGAGCAGGTAGTTGGGGCAGACCTCGTACCCCCGTCGAGCGGCCGGTTTGACGATGAAGCCGATGATCATAGCCCTGGTGAGCCAGAGACGGTCAGCCGCGGTGACGATGAGAAAATCGAAGTCGTCGCCGGGATCGACATTGCCCACTGCCAGGGCGCCGGTTAGCGCGACGGAGCGCACGAAGGGAAGGGAGGCGATCGCTCGCCCGTAGCGAACGGCGTAGGGCCACAGTTCGGCCGCGACCTCCGCGCGGCGTTGACGGATCTCGATGAGCTCTCCACGCTGTGGCAGGGTGACGTAGGGGCCACGACGCGCCAGCCTCTCCCGTGCCCAGGGGCCATCGTCCAGCGCCTGCTGGATACCGTCGGAATTCCCCTCTATGGCGATCAGATAGCGCTGGATCTGGGCCGCGGTAAGGGGATAGTCGAAGACATCGGCATAGGCCACCGTACACAAGATCGCCAACCCAAGGTGATCGAGCGATGGGGCCGTCCATAAAGCGCTGGCTTCGGGCACAGCGTCTGGTGTCACGCGTTTCCTTCTCCCCCGATAAGGTGCGCACTGACTTGATGTTGTGGTGAGTATAGCACGATCCTTACGTCTGGACAAAGATCGCAGGAACTTGACGCCAGCTTGAAAGAAAGCGGACACTGTTGTACAATTCCCTGTGGATTTGGGATAGTAGGCATAGCAAGCAAGAGGAGCGAGGCTACGTGGCTGAGACGTTACATACCCTAGTCGTGGATGATGAGCAAGGGATCCGTTTCTTCCTGGAGAAGATGCTCAAGAAGGGTGGGCATGTTGTGACCACAGCCGCCAACGGCGAGAAAGCCCTTGAGGCGCTGCGCGACAGACGGTTCGACCTGATGCTGCTGGACCTCAGGCTGGGGGGGCGGGTCGATGGGTTGCGAGTCCTGGAGGCCGTTCGCTGGCGCTGGCCCTCGACCATCGTGATCATGTTGACAGCCCATGGGTCGCTGGAGTCGGCCCAGGCGGCCATCGAGGAGGGGGTAGACGGATATCTGCTGAAGCCGGTCGAACCCAGCGAGGTGCGGAAGGCGATTGAGGAAGCGCTTGAGCGGCGTGAACGCGTGCTCGAGTCCCACGTCGAGACGAAGTCCCGGCAGAAGCATATGCAGCTGGGCCCCTTCTTCGTCGACCGGAAGAAGTACCTTGCCACGTACAAGGGAGAGCCTCTGGATCTGACACGTCGCGAGTTCAGGCTCCTGGTCCACCTGATGGACAACACGCAGCGTGTGGTTCCTCCCCCGGAGTTGGTTCGGGTAACGCGCGACTACGATCCTGAGGATATCCAGGAGGCGCGGGATATCATCAAGTGGTACATCCACCGTCTCCGTCAGAAGGTGGAGCCGAACCCGTCTCATCCTCAGTACATCGTCAACGTCCGGGGGGTCGGTTATCGCTTTGTGGACAGCGCTTCGGTGTCCGGACCGTCGTAGCTGCCTATCACCAGCCAACGAAATTCCAACTGTTTCAAACCTAACCCAACGCGAGCCCCAACCGAGCACATCGGTTGGGGCCCTTTTTTTGTGTTATACTTCTCTTGGATGACGACGAAGTCGTAATGGACCAGGATGGACAGATGGACAATCCCCCAGGAGGAGTCTCGGCTGTGGAGAGGCCAGTGATTCTGATCGTCGACGATGAAGAGCGGGTTCTATTCGTGCTGCAAAACGCCCTCAGGAAGTTGGAGAAGGACTTCAAGGTACTGACGGCGCACACCGCGGACGATGCTTTGCGGAAGGCCAGAGACGGGTGTTGTGACGTGGTAATCACGGACTTGATCATGCCCGACATCGACGGCATTGAGTTTACGGAACAGATCAGGGATATGGAAGGGGCGCCCACCGTGGTCTGGATGACGGCCTACGGCTGCCAGAGCTTCAAGATGGAGGCCGAGAGGTTAGGCGTCTTTCGCTGTGTCGAGAAGCCTATCGAGATTCATCAGATACGACAGCTGGCACAGGAGGCGCTGGCTCAACGGGAGGTTGACCGAGACATCGTCGAGAAGCAGCAATCGCAGTGAGAGATAGGTGGGAGGCAAGCCATGGCCAGCGTCAACTCTAGCGTCTGTCGCGTCGTGACCACGACGGGCGCGCCGAGACGGGGGAGGAGTTGCGAATGACCCGAACGACCCTCTTCTATCGCTTCGGTGCAGCGCTGGCGATCGGGGTGCTCATTGGGCTTCAGCGAGAGTATGCCTACGGGGGCTCCGAGAAGGAGTTGTTCGCCGGCGTGCGTACCTTCCCTCTGATCAGCTTGTTGGGCTGCACGGGGGCGCTGATGGCTGATGAACTTGCGGGTCCCTGGGGACTGCTGGGCCTGCTCATCGCCATGGCCGCGCTGATCGTCGTCGCGCACTTTGTCAGGTCCTGGCAGGAAGGTGGCACAGGGCTGACGACGGAGGCCGCGACGCTCCTGGCGTTCGCCACGGGTTGCCTATGCTATTGGGACTATCTGCCGCTGGCAGCGGCCGTGGGCGTGGCGACGACGGTTCTTCTGTCCCTCAAACCGGAGATGCACGCTTTCGCACAACGGATCACGCGCGAGGACGTCTATGCCACCCTGAAGTTCGCTGTGATCACGGTGATTGTGCTGCCGGTCTTGCCGGATCGTGGGTTTGGCCCCCCGCCGCTGGACGTGATCAACCCCCATCAGATCTGGCTGATGGTGGTCCTCATCTCCGGCATCAGCTTCCTGGGATACGTGCTGATCAAGATCGTGGGACCGCGACAGGGTATCAGCTTGACCGGTCTGCTGGGTGGTCTGATCTCCAGCACGCCGGTGACGCTCAGCTTCTCTCAGCGCAGCCAGGAGGAGGAGGGGCTGGAACGGCCTTTCGCCCTGGCGATCATCGTGGCCTGGGCCATCACGTATCTGCGCGTGTTAGTGGAGGTCGCGACACTGAACGCCCAGCTTCTTGGCAAGCTCTGGCAGCCGATGGGCGCTGCGTCGGCGGTGGGCCTGGCCTATGGGGCCTATCTCTACGTCTCCCATCCGACGCGAGAGGAAGGGGAGGTCCCATTTTCCAATCCGTTTGAGCTGGGAACGGCCCTCAAGTTTGGTCTCCTCTATGCGGTGGTTCTCGTGGCCTCAAAGGCCGCCGGGGTCTACACAGGAGATGCTGGGGTATACGTCTCTAGCTTTCTCTCCGGCCTTCCCGACGCGGATGCCGTGACGCTTTCTATGGCGCAGCTGAGCGGGGCCGAAGGGGGACTGAGTCTGACAACAGGGGCCCGCGCCGTCATCCTCGGGGCGATGGCGAACACGTTGGCGAAAGGGGGCATCGTCCTGGGGGCCGGCTCGCCGGGGCTGCGGCGGGCGATTCTGCCAGGCCTGCTGCTTATGCTGGTCACTGGCATCGGTATCGGTTTCTTCGTGTAGCTCAGAAATCTGAGCGTGTGTCTGTGTTTTGGCGACTTGATGTAGTCGGAGAACGCGAAAGCTGACGTGAGTAAGGGGAGGATGAGCGATGGAGAACAGACGTCTTGCGTTGTTTGCAGGGCTTGGTTGCGCAGCAGTGGTTCTGATTGGGGCCGTGGTGGTGCTGGGGCTTCTCTTCATACCCGCGCGGCTGGGTCGGCTGGTTCAAGGGAACGGAGAAGAAGCTACCGTCTCCGTTTCGGAGGTGACGCGGGAGGTGGCCGAGGCGGTCCCGACGCTGACGCCGGTCCCCCAGGAGTCGGAGAGCGCCGAGACAGAGCAAGAGGAAGGACCCTCTGTTGCTCCAGGCTCTCTGACCTCTCTTTATGAAGAGGTGAATCCGGGCGTGGTGAACATCCGCGTCTACGTTCAGCAGGGAGGGATGACGGGCCAGGGGGCCGGATCGGGCTTCGTTATCGACAACGAGGGGCACATCGTGACCAATGACCACGTTGTGGACCAGGCAGAGGTTGTCACCGTCATCTTCTACGATGGCACTGAAACGGAGGCGGAGATCGTAGGCACCGATGCGGACAGCGACCTGGCGGTCGTCAGGGCCGAGAGCGTACCAGAGGATGTCCGTCCACTGCGACTGGCCCAGTCTGACACTGTCAGGGCGGGTGATTGGGTCGTGGCCATCGGCAACCCGTTCAGTTTGGGTGGCAGCATGTCTCTGGGCATCGTCAGCGCTGTTGGACGGACCATCCCCACTGCGGAGACGCCGTTCAGCATCCCTCAGGCTATCCAGACCGATGCGGCCATCAATCCCGGTAACTCCGGAGGGCCGCTGTTGAACCTGGATGGACAGGTGGTTGGAGTCAACGCGCAAATCGCATCGGGCACGGGAACGAACAGCGGGGTCGGCTTTGCGATTCCGGCCAACGTGGTCCGTCGGGTGACGCCGGCCTTGATCGAGCGGGGCGAGTATGTCTGGCCGTGGCTGGGCGTCCAAGGTGGTCCCGTCAATCTGTTGTTGCAACAGGCGAACGATCTCGACACGCAGGAGGGGGCCTACATCGCTGTGGTGGTGGACAACAGCCCAGCCGATGCAGCTGGACTCCAAGGCGCCACCGGTGAGCAATCCATTCTCGGTCAGAACGTGCCGACGGGTGGTGACGTCGTCGTCGAGGCAGACGGGAACCCCATTCAGGATTTCGCGGATCTCCTGGCCTACGTGGCGTTCAGACGGCCTGGCGACGCAGTGACCCTGACTATCCTGCGCGATGGAGCCCGTCAGGAGGTTACCCTGGAGCTGGCTGCGCGGCCGGACGCGCTGGGACGATGAGGTCCGTCAAGCCCGTCAGCAGGCTGTGCAGATAGCTTACCAGATCGGGAGGGGGTCATGAAAGAGGCGATGCTGTACGAGAAACTCTCGGACAAGCGCGTCCATTGCCATCTCTGTGCGCACGAGTGTCGGATCGCGGAGGGGAGGAAGGGAGTCTGTCAGGTGCGCGAGAACCGTGACGGGACGCTCCACACCCTAGTTTACGGACGGGCCATCGCCAGACACGTGGATCCGGTGGAGAAGAAGCCCTTGTTCCACTTCTACCCGGGCAGCAGAGCGTACTCTATGGCTACGCCAGGGTGCAACTTCCGCTGCACGTGGTGTCAGAACGCCGATATCTCGCAGATGCCCCGGGAACGTCATCTCCACATGGGGACGGAGGCGAGCCCAGAGGAGCTCGTCTCCGCCGCCAGGCAGAATCGTTGCCGCAGCGTGGCCTACACCTATACTGAGCCGACGATCTTCTTTGAGTACGCTTACGGCACGGCTCGACTCGCGCACGACGCGGATCTCGCTAACGTCTATGTCACGAATGGGTTCATGACGGAGGAGATGTTGGAGACCTTCGATCCCCTCCTGGACGCTGCCAACGTCGACCTGAAGGCGTTTCAGGACGAGACGTACCGCGAGTACATCGGGGCCCGCCTGCAGCCGGTGCTGGATAGCCTGAGGAAGATGAAGACGCTCGGCGTCTGGGTTGAGGTGACCACGTTGGTCATCCCGGCGTTGAATGACAGCTCCGAGGAACTGCACGACATAGCGACCTTCATCGCAGACGAGCTTGGCCCGGAGACCCCCTGGCATATCAGTCGCTTCCGCCCGGCGTACAAGATGCGGGACCGGACAGCGACCTCGCTCTCCACGCTGCGAGAGGCGCGAACGATCGGTAAGGAGGCAGGACTGCATTACGTCTACCTGGGGAACGTGCCTGGTGCGTCTAACACGGTCTGTCACGCTTGTGGCGAGATGCTGATCCGGCGCTCAGGTTATCGGTTGGTGGACAACCGGATCACGGATGAGATCGCGTGCCCGAACTGCGGTGCCGAGGTGGCAGGTGTAGGGATGACGGAGGCCGCTTACGACAAACGGGCTTTCGCTTAGGTGGTCAACGAGGCTTCACCGGAGCAGTAGAGATGGTAATCGGTAGATTCGCGATCGTGCTCGCGGCCAGTGCGGTCGCCTGTGTGGTTACAACCTTGGGTATTATCGTCATCAGTCGCTATCCGGAGTGGAGCAGGGAGCAGTCTGCCTATTTCATCAGCTTCGCAGCTGGTGTGCTGATCACCGTCTCGTTTCTGCACATCATACCCGAATCGATGCAGAGGAGCAGGCAGGCCCCTCTGTTTATGCTCTTGGGGTTTCTGGGGCTCTATCTGCTCAATCGCTTTCTGAATATCTATCTCTGTCACGGATATGCGTGCGAGGACTATGCGGTGGGGATCGTCCCCATCATGGGCATCGGCCTACACTCGTTCATTGATGGTGCGATCTATGCCATAACGTTCAACGTCAGCATCTTCACCGGGGCCTTGGCGGCTGTGGGCATGATCTTTCACGAGTTTCCGGAGGGGATCATCACGTTCGTGCTTCTAGAGCGAGGCGGATTCGGCCGCCAGCGATCAATCTGGTATGCTCTTCTGGCGGCGGCGCTCTCGACACCTCTCGGCGCGGCGATCGCCTATCCCTTCGTGCGGAGGATCGATCAAGCCGCGCTGGGCGCCCTTCTGGCGTTGTCGGCCGGCGCCCTGGTATACGTTGGTGCAACGCATCTGTTGCCTGAGGTCGAGGAGCAGGGTAGACGCTACACTATGCTGGCCCTGGCTGCCGGCGTCCTCGTCGGTTTGGTCATCATCGCGTCCAAGGGGTAGACGATGGTCGGGGCGAAGGAGGGTAGGAGCGACGATGATTGACCAGATTCTGGTGCCGTTGGATGGCTCGTCGCTAGCGGAATGCGTCCTGCCGCACACGGTGGCTGTGGGACGTGCTATGGACGCCAGCGTGACGCTGCTGCGAGCCGTGGCGCGCGAGCCGAGCCCGGGGTCGCAGGCTGTCGATCCCCTGGGATGGCACATGCGAAAGTCGGAGGCGGATTCGTATCTCCGCGACGTGGCGGAGCGTCTGCGCGATGCAGGGCTGAGCGCTGACGTGGTCCTGGCAGAGGGGCAGGCTCCCGAGCGCATCCTTGAGCACGCGAGAGAGAACGACGTAGGGCTGATCATGATCAGCAGTCACGGCGCCAGCGGGCTCAGTGAATGGAACATCAACAGCGTGGTCCAGAAGGTCATTCAGCGAGCGTATGCGCCGGTGATGATCGTCAGGGCCTATCAACCCTGCCCCCAGGAATTGACGGGATTGCAGTATGAAAGGCTGATGGTGCCCTTGGACGGGTCTCAGCGTGCGGAATGTACGTTGCCGTGGGCAAACAGCCTGGCTGAGTTTCATCAGTGTCGACTGCTGCTCACGCACGTGGTGAACAAGCCGGAGGTCCCGCGCCGTGCTCCGTTGACGGAGGAGGAGAACGAGCTGGTGGCCCGTCTCACCGAGCTCAACAGAGCGACGGGGGAGGCCTACCTGGAGGACCTGGAGGCTCGCGTCGGTTCGGCAGCCGAGTCCCGGCTGCTGATAAGCAATGACCCGGCCCTGACGCTCCACGAGGTGGTTGACGAGCAGGACGTTGATCTGGTCTTGATGGCGGCCCACGGCTACTCCGGGGAGACGAGGTGGCCCTATGGCAGCATAGCCCTGAACTTCATCGCCTATGGTTCCAGGCCGTTGCTTATGGTCCAGGACCTGCCCCCTGGGGGCGTGGAGATGACGGCGGCCGAGCGGGCTGCCAGCGAGTACGCAGGGCATTGAGACGTGCCAGCCGAGTGGTCACAGCACCTGCCAGCTCGATGAATCCGGCTTGGGGGATGGCCTTGGGGCCCTTCCCCGGTGGTGACTCTCACAATGATTGAATCCAGCACGCAACAGGAGCAGCGCGACCCAGATCTGGAGCAACGAGCTCGTCAGCTGGCCAGGAGCCATCGTGCATCTCGTGCTCCAGGCACCGTCCCCACGCTGTTGGATCGCCTTCCGAAGCTCCAAAGTATGCTTCGGGAGGTCTATGCGGGCTTCGTGCGTGGCTCAAAGGACCAGGATGTTCTGTCGGGTGTCGCGGAGTGGATGCTGGACAACTTCTACGTCGTCCAGAAGGCTGTGCGCCAGATCCGCAAGAACATGCCCTCGGGGTACTACCGTCGGCTTCCCAAGCTGGATAGCTCCGCGTTGAGCGGCTATCCGAGGGTCTACGCGGTGGCCTGGGAGATCGTTCGCGTGTCTGGGGCACGCGTCGACGTCGATCAGGTCGAGCGTTTCCTGCGGTCGTACCAGGACGTCCAGCCTCTGACGATGGGGGAGATCTGGGCTCTTCCGACGATGCTCCGGTTGAGCATCGTGGAGCTCCTGGCCTGGACGGTGGCGGATGAGGACGAGGCCGAGATTGCCCGCCAAGACGGGACGTTGCCCGACCCTCCGACGCTGACCGAGAAGGCTGACGAGGCGGTGGTCGCCGCTTCTATCAGCAGCTTGCGTGCCATTGACGCTCAGGACTGGGACAGCTTCTTCGAGGCGACCAGCCTGGTTGAGGAGACCCTTCGCCGAGATCCGGCGGACGTCTACGCGGATATGGATTTCGACACGCGCGACCGGTACCGGGGAGTCGTCGAGAAGCTCGCTCGGGCCGTGGAGGCATCGGAGCAAGGGGTGGCGCGAGAGGCGCTGCGACAGGCTGAGCAGAGGGCTGAGGAAGCAGGTTCCCGCTCCCCGGTGCGGGCAGGCCACGTGGGGTTCTACCTGATCGGCCGGGGGCGTGAGAAGCTGGAAGCCGTTCTCGGCTTTCGCCCGCGGGGCTGGGAGCGGGCGCGGCGCTGGATGCTCGACCATCCCACGCCTGTCTATCTGGGGAGCATCGCCGTCATCACGGCCCTCGTTCTGTCCGGGGTGTTGGTCTATGCGTGCCGTGCCGAAGGAGGCGCGTGGCCTCTGGCAGCCGTTGCTCTCTTGACCCTCTTGCCGGCGTCGGTGGTGGGCATCAGCCTGGTCAACGTAATCCTCACCCGGGCCCTGCCGCCCCGTGTGCTACCCAAGCTCGATTTCGGCGACGGGATACCTTCGGACTGCCGGACGATGGTCGTCGTCCCGGCGCTGTTGAGCAGCGACGATGAGGTAGATTACCTGCTGCGGCAGCTAGAGCTGCACTACCAGGGGAACGCCGACCCCCAGGTAGGGTTCGCGATTCTGAGTGACTTCGCCGACGCGCCGGAGAAGCGCATGCCTGAGGATGATCGACTGCTGCAGCGGGCGAAGGAGGGTGTCCGGCGCCTCAATCGCAAACACAGCGGGGCCGGTTCTGGGGAGAAGGAGAGGCCCTTCTATCTGTTTCATCGTGAGAGGCTGTGGAATCCCAAGGAGTCCCGTTGGATGGGATGGGAGCGGAAGCGGGGGAAGCTGGTCGAGTTCAACCGCCTGCTGCGTGGAGAAGAAGAGACGTCGTATGTGCTGAAGATGGGCGACCTTGATTTCCTGTCCGAGGTCCGGTACGTGATCACGTTGGACGCCGACACGGTCTTCCCTCTAGATGCCGGCCACCGTCTGGTCGGCACGCTGGCCCATCCCCTAAACCAGGCCGAGTTTCAGGCCGATCGAGCCCGCGAAGAGAGCTCAGCGCTCGGCGACGGCCAGCGCCTAGTGGCCGGCTACACCGTCCTCCAGCCGCGAACAGAGGTCAAACCTACGGCGGTCACCCAGACCTGGTTCAGCAGGATCTTCGCGGGGGACGCCGGGTTGGATCTCTACACCCGTGCCGTCTCCGACGTCTACCAAGACTTCTTTGGCGAGGGGATCTACATCGGGAAGGGGATCTACGACGTGGATGCCTTCGAGCGAAGCCTCCGTGGTCGGGTGCCGGAGAATGCCCTTTTGAGCCACGATCTCTTCGAGGGCGTCCACGGTCGCGCTGCCTTGGTGACGGACGTCGTGCTGTTTGAGGACTATCCTCCGACCTACCTGAGCTACGCCCGCCGGAAGCACCGTTGGGTCCGTGGCGACTGGCAGATCCTGCCCTGGCTCCTCCCCCGGGTGCCTCACGCCGGCGAGGGGACGATTCCCAACACGCTCTCGACCCTCGACCGCTGGAAGATCCTTGACAACCTGCGCCGCAGCTTGCGCTCGCCGGCCATCTTTGCCCTGCTCGTCGCTGGCTGGCTCTGTCTGCCGGGTTCGCCGCTGGTCTGGACGCTTATCGCCCTGTTAGCATCGGCCCTGCCCCTGGTCACTGGGGCGGTCCGGGAGATCGCGCGGCGTCTCAGCGGGGCACAGCCAGGCGAGTCTGGATCCGCGATTCGAGGGGAGCTGGGCAAAGAAGCAGCGCGCTGGCTGCTAAGCCTGACGTTTCTGCCGTACGAGTCGATCCTGATGGTCGACGCGGTCGGGACGACGTTGGTGCGGTTGACGATCAGTCGCAAGCGGCTGCTGCAGTGGACGACGGCGGCGCACACCGTGCGTCTCTTCGGACGCAAGTCGAAGATAGGCCTTCTCTGGCGAAAGATGGGAGGAGGACCGGTCCTAGGCCTGATCCTGACCGGCGCTCTGATCTGGATCCGCCCTATGGTGCTGCTCCTCGCCGCCCCCTTTCTCCTGAGCTGGCTCCTATCCCCCTGGATTGCCGCGACCATCAGTCGCCCGCTGAGACGGGAGAAGCCTTCGCTGTCCGGCGAGGATCGTCGACTGCTGCGGCGTCTCGCCCGTCGGACGTGGCTCTACTTCGAGCGTTTCGTCGGTCCGGATGATCATTGGCTGCCGCCCGATCACTTCCAGGAGGATCCGCGGGGGACGGTGGCGCACCGTACGTCACCGACGAACGTCGGGCTTATGCTTCTCTCGACGCTCTCTGCCTACGACATGGGGTACATCGGCTTGATGGAGTTGTCGCTCCGTATCGGCGATGCCTTTGACAGCTTAGACGAGCTGGAGCGGTATCGTGGTCATTTCTTGAATTGGTACGACACGCGAGACCTGTCTCCGCTGGCCCCGCGCTACGTCTCCACGGTGGACAGCGGCAATCTGGCGGCCTCTCTGGCGGCTCTCAGGCAAGGTCTCCAGCGCCTGGAGGGTGAGCGGATCCTGCGGTGGCAGCGCTGGCAGGGTCTGTGCGATACGTTGGATGTCCTGAGGGAGGTCGTCGCCTCGGCGGAACGGGTGGAGGCGATCGAGAAGGAAGCCCGGGGCCTTCGAGAACAGATCGACGGCATGCGCCGGAACGTCCTCGCAGCGGAGGGTGAGTACGAGCGGTGGATTCCCCTGCTGAAGACGTTGGAGGAGGAGGTCGCCGAAGGGCTCTCTCGACGGCTGCAGAGGTTGCTCGACGAGGGCTCCGGTGTGCTGAGCACGGGGGTGCTGCGCGAGCTACGTCTGTGGTCTGAGAGGGTTCATCTCCACCTGCGAGATCTGCGGGAGGACGTGGAGAGGATGGCCCCCTGGGCTTTCTCGATGAGCGAGCCGCCGGACGTGCTCGTCGACGAGGGGGCACAGGAGCTGAACCCGGCTATCGCCCAGGTTTGCCGGGCGGTTCAGGAGATCTTGAAGCCCGATCCTCGCCTGGGGGAGATCAGCGCCCTCTGTCGCGAAAGCCGAGAGCAGCTACACGATCTGCAGCGCATGGTGCGGGACGAGATCGAGGCCCTAGGTGAGGACGCCCAGTCGGACCTCGTCGGTCGACTGGAGGATGCTCTAGGCTGGTCCGCTGAGCTCGACCAGGCTCTGGAGTCAGCTCGGATGACGGCCGGCGGTATGATGATTGGGTTCGATCATCTCGGCGAGCGGGCGGAGGCCTACGTCGAGGAGATGGCCTTCGGCTTCCTGTATGATGATCAGCGGGACGTGTTTTACATCGGCTATCAGGTGGACAGCGAACAGTTGGATCGGAATCGCTACGATCTTCTTGCCTCAGAGGCGCGCATCGCCAGCCTTCTGGCTATTGGGAAGCGGGATGTTCCCCAGCGCCATTGGCTTCACCTTAGTCGGCCTCTGACCAAGGTCGACGGACGGCGCGCGCTGCTGTCCTGGGGGGGATCGATGTTTGAGTACCTGATGCCGAACCTGCTGATGGAGAGTTATGAGGAGACGCTGCTGGAACAGGCCAACCGGGCAGCGGTGCAGGGGCAGATTACTTACGCCCGGGACAAAGGAGTCCCCTGGGGCATCTCCGAGTCCGGGTACTACCGCTTCGACGCGCAGAGGAACTACCAGTATCGAGGGTTCGGTGTGCCCCGTCTGGGGCGCAAGAGGGGTTTGAGCGATGATCTGGTCATCGCCCCGTATGCCTCGCTGCTCGCTGTCGGCGCCACGCCCAGGCGGGTGGTAGACAACGTCCACCGCCTCGTCGAGGAGGGGATGCTGGGAGATTACGGTTTCTACGAGGCGTTGGACTACACCTCGTCGCGCCTCCCTATGGGGCAGACACAGGCCATCGTCCGTTCTTACATGGCGCACCACCAAGGCATGATCATGACAGCCCTGTCGAACTACCTGAACGCGCACGGGATGGTGGATCGGTTCCACGATGATCCGCGCATCCAGAGCGTGGAGTTCTTGCTGCAGGAGCAGGTTCCTCGGGGCGCTCCTCTGGAGGAGACGGATCAGACGGTTGGTGTCGAGCGACCCGAGCGGGAGTGGGTGGCGCTTGAGCCCTGGTCGGTGCCGACCGATGCGCCGTTCCCTCAGGCGCACTTTCTATCTAACGGACGCTATGGCCTGATGATCACGGAGGCCGGTGGAGGCTACAGCGCCTACGCGCCTCGTCAGGCGGGCCAGGGAGAGAACGTGGCCCTGACGCGCTGGCGTGCGGACACCACCCTTGACTGCTGGGGGACGTGGATCTACGTGCAGGATCGAGATGGCGAGCTACCTCTCTGTGCCGCGTGCGAGCAGCCGACCAGGGCGGTCGCGGACGAGGAGCAGGTGCGCTTCTCCCCCCATCAGGCCGAGTTCCGTCGACGGTATCGCGACGTGTCGCTCCACACCGAGGTCACCGTCGCGCCGGAAGATGACGTCGAGATCCGCCGTCTCACGCTGACCAACCACGCCGATGAGACGCGGCGCCTGCGGGTTAGCAGCTATGGCGAGATCGTGCTCGCTCCCCAGGCCCAGGATCGACGGCATCCAGCCTTCAACAAGATGTTCATTGAGAGCGAGTACGTGGAGGATCTCAACGCCTTGCTCTTCACACGGCGGCCGCGCTCGGGGGAGGAAGAACCGCTGCACATGGCCCACCTGCTACTCACGCCTCCTGACGTGGACGCCACCGGAGCCCACGAGAGCGATAGGGCTGCCTTCATCGGTCGAGGGCGAACGACCCGCCATCCGGCGGTCTTCCATCAAGACGAGGCCGGAGCCGCGTGGCTGTCCGGCACGACGGGAGCCACTCTCGACCCCGTCATGGCCTTGGGGCAAGAGGTCGAGCTACCGTCCCACAACACCGTGCAGCTGACCTACCTGACCCTGGTCGCGGAGTCACGGGAGGACGCCATCGCCCTGGCGCGTCGCTATCGGTCGTGGACGCGGATCAACCGAGCCTTTGACCAGGCTCACGCCCAGAGCGAGGTCGAGCTGCGGAATCTCGACCTGGAAGTCTCTGACGTGCGGGACATTATGCGGCTTCTCTCCGTGTTGTTGTACCCGCATCGATCGCTGCGGGCCGATGGACAGACGCTGGCGGCGAATCGATTGGGTCAGTCCGGGCTGTGGCCCTACGGCATCTCGGGTGACTACCCGATGCTTCTGGTCCGCATCGCGGACGAGGAGGAGGCCGCGCTGGTGCGGGAGTTGCTGCGAGCCCACGCCTACTGGCGAGACCGTCAGATCAAGATCGACCTGGTGATCCTGAACCAACGAGACGTGGGTTACGCCCAGCAGTTGAACGACCGTCTCCAGCAACTGATCACGCAGATGGACAGCGATGCCTGGCTGAATCGACGCGGTGGCATCTTCCTGGTTCGCGCTGGCGACATGGAGGAGGCGACGCGGGTGCTCCTGGAGACCGCCGCCCGGGCGGTGTTCGACGCCGGCGACGGGCCGCTGGCCGATCAGCTGGAGGGCATGCTCGCGTCCCCGACCCGGCTGCCCAGCCTCCAACCGACGGGCGTGGTGGGTGAGAGAGAAGCGACGCCACCGCTGTCCCGTCCCGACGATCTGCGGTTCGACAACGGGCTCGGTGGCTTCAGCCCCGACGGCCGTGAGTATGTCATCTACCGGGAGGCCGGCTCCAAGGGGAGGGAGCGAGGCGATTGGACGCCGGCGCCCTGGATCAACGTGATTGCCAACCCCACCTTCGGCTTCCTCGTCTCGGACGGGGGCCTGGGATACAGCTGGGCCGCCAACAGCGGGGAGAATCGACTGACGCCCTGGCGGAACGATCCCGTGTCCGACGTCCCCGCCGAGGTCCTCTATCTCCGGGACGAGGAGACGGGCGAGGTCTGGTCGTCGACGCCCCTGCCGGCAGGGGAGGAGGCGCCGTACCTGATTCGCCACGGCGCCGGTTACTCGGTCTTCCAGCATCACAGCCACGGTCTCAAGCAGCGGCTCCGGGTCTTCGCGGCCTGGGATGCCCCGGTGAAGGTCGTCCAGGTGCGGCTAGAGAACGTCTGGGACCGGGCGCGACGGCTGACGGCCACCTTCTTCGCGGAGTGGGTGCTGGGGATCAACCGCGATGAGGCACAGCAGTACGTGGTGCCCGAATACGATCCGGAGACCACGGCGCTACTGGCCAGGAACACGTACAGCCCGGAGTTCAGCGAGCGCGTCGCCTTCGTCGCCGCCGCCACCGCGCCTCACAGTCTGACCGCCGATCGGACCGAGGTCCTGGGGCGGAAGGGCGGCATGCACCGCCCGGCAGCTCTCGAGAGGGTAGGGCTGGCCAGCAGCGTGGAGCCGGGGCTCGATCCCTGCGCGGCGATGCAGGTGCACGTGGAGCTGGAGCCCGGGGAGACGAAAGAGATCTTCTTCTTACTCGGCCAGGGTGAGGATCGCGCTGAGGCCCTGGACCTGATCGAGCAGTACCGTGCCGATGAGGAGGTGGCTGCCGCGTGGGAGCAGGTCCAGATGTCCTGGGACGAGGTGTTGAAGACGGTGAACGTCGACACTCCCGATCCGGCAATGGACCTGCTCCTGAACCGCTGGCTGCTTTATCAGGCCCTTTCGTGCCGCGTTTGGGGACGGTCGGCCCTCTATCAATCGAGCGGCGCCTTTGGGTTCCGGGATCAGCTCCAAGACGTGATGTCGCTGCTGCACGCCGCGCCGGACCTGACGAGGGAGCATATCCTTCGCGCCGCGCGCCACCAGTTCGAGGCGGGTGACGTGCTTCATTGGTGGCATCCCCCCTCGGGGCGAGGGGTGCGCACCCGCATCAGCGATGATCTGCTGTGGCTTCCGTACGTGACGGCCGAGTACGTCGAGGCGACCGGCGACGAGGCTGTGCTGGAGGAGCAGGTACCGTTCCGCAAGGGCGAGCCTCTGGATGCTGACGAGGAGGAGCGGTACGGGCACTATGACCTCACGGAGGAGGGAGCCACGCTGTACGAGCATTGTCTCCGTGCCCTCGACAGGGGCTCGACGTCCGGGCCCCACGGCCTGCCGCTGATCGGCGCCGGCGACTGGAATGACGGTTTGAACCGCGTCGGTATCGAGGGTCAGGGGGAGAGCGTCTGGCTCGGTTGGTTCCTCTATGCCACCCTGTCCCGCTTCGCACAACTGTGTGAGCGGATGGATGACGACGATCGGGGGGAGACGCTTCGCCAGCGTGCGGGGGAGCTGCGCCAGGCCCTACACGAGAGTGCCTGGGATGGCGAGTGGTACCTTCGCGCCACGTACGACGACGGCAGCCCTCTGGGTTCCGTCCGGAACGATGAGTGTGAGATTGCCTCCATGGCGCAGTCGTGGGCTGTGCTCTCTGGAGCGGGCGACGAGGAGCGCGGCGAGAAGGCCATGGCGGCTGTCGCCGACAGGTTGATACGCCGGGGCGAAGAGGCACCGGTTGGCCTGATGCTCCTCTTCACGCCCCCGTTCGACGAGACGCCTCGCGACCCCGGCTACATCAAGGGCTATCCTCCGGGCATCCGTGAGAACGGCGGGCAGTACACCCACGCCGCAATCTGGGCCGTGTGGGCCTATACTGAGCTGGGACAGTGCGAGCGGGCGGGCGAACTCTTCCGACTCCTCAACCCCATCTATCACAGCGACACGGGTGAGAAGGCGCGCCGCTACCACGTTGAGCCCTACGTGGTGGCCGCAGACGTCTACAGCGCGGATCGGGTTCTCGGGAAAGGGGGTTGGACGTGGTACACGGGGTCGTCCGGGTGGATGTATCGCCTCGGCATGGAGGCCATCCTGGGGCTCCGCAGGGAGGGACAGACGCTGAGGCTTGACCCCTGCGTGCCGAAGGATTGGTCGGGGTACCAGGTTACCTACCGATATAGAGGGACTACCTTTGAGATAGAGGTCGAGAATCCCGACGGGGTCAATCGGGGCGTCGCCGCCGTCACCCTGGATGGGAAGGAGCTGTCCGATGGCCGGATCCCTTTGCTCCAGGACGGCGAGAGGCACGCGGTGCGCGTGGTTATGGGCTAGGACCGAAGACTGGATCTCTGAGTCGACGCGATGTGATGTCCGAGTGAAGACGACCGAAGGGGAAAGAGAGGAGGAGAGTGACCCCAGAACAGGATCGGGTCAAGCAACTTTGGAGGGCTAGGTCTCCGTGGGGACGTATGCTGGTCGCCAGCTGTCGCTCTGGGTCCACCCTGGCCGAGAGGGTCTTTGAGACGTATGAAGCCATGACGTCGGAAGGGGACCGAGAGAGCGATGGGCTCTACATGGGCGACATCGATTTCCAGTTCTCCGACGGGGAGACGTGCGTGCGGCTGGAAGCTGACGTGAACGGACACGACGTCTTTCTCTTCCAGGCGCTCTATGATCCGGTCTCGGAGCGAAGTGTCGACCAGAACTACCTGGCGTTCCTTATGGCGGCGCGGGCCTTCCGCGAGTGGGGGGCCAACCGGGTGACCGGCGTGCTGCCGTACCTCGCCTATGCGCGACAGGACAAGCCGACTGCGTTCGAGCGAGAGCCCACGACGGCGAAGCTGATGGCCGACCTGAGCATCGAGGCCGGGATCGACCGTCTGGTGGTCTGGGACCCCCACACCGGGCGGGTTCACGGGTTCTATGGAGGTGTGCCGGTCGACGAGTTGAGCCCCCTGGCCCTGTTCAGCGAGCACTTCCGAGGGTTTGAGGGCCGGGGTGAGGTTATCGCCGTCGCGCCGGATGCTGGGGCTTCGAAATCGATTATGCATTTTGCCCGTGCCCTGGACGTCAGCTCGGCCGTCGCGTCCAAGTACCGACCTCGATTGGAGAGAGCTGAGGTCTCCGAGATCATGGGAGACTTCAGAGGGAAGGAGATCGCCATCGTCCTGGACGATATGATCAACACCGGCGGCACCGTCGAGGCGACGATCACGAGGCTGGTGGACGAGGAGGGCATCAAGGAGGTCTATCTCGGGGTGTCACACAACCTGTGCACACAAACGGCCTTGGATCGGTTGTCCACCCTCCACGCAGGTTACTCCTTACGCGAGGTTCTGGTCACCGACAGCGTTCCCCAGACGAAGGCCTTTCGGGCGCTGCCATTTGTGACGGTCGAACCGTTGTCCGAGCCTATCGCCCGGGCGATCCATCGCATTCACCACAATCGGCCGGTCGACGGACGTCTCACCAGCGTGGACGCCAGCGCTTCGAGACCCCCGGCGGAGGAGGATTGAGCTATGCCTGTCTACAATTCCGACGTTGTCGACTTCTTCAATCAGGTGGCGGATCTCCTCGAGATCGAGGGGGCCAACCAGTACCGGGTGCGGGCGTACCGCGATGCTGCCCGCACCATCTCCACGATGTCGAGAAACGTGGCGGAGATGGTGGAGGAGGGGGAGGATCTGACGGAGCTGTCGGGCATCGGTGAGGATCTGGCCGGTAAGATCAAGGAGATCGTCAGGACCGGGGATCTTGAGCAGCTGGAGAAGATCGAGCAGCGTACACCGCCCCAGCTGGCGACGCTGCTGGACGTCGCCGGCCTGGGGCCGAAGCGGGTCCAGACGATCCACCAGGAACTGGGGATCGCGTCGGTAGAGGAGCTCAGGGAGGCGGCGGAGGAGGGCCGAATCCGCGACCTGCACGGACTGGGCCCCAAGACGGAGCAGAAAGTCCTCGAGGACCTGGAGCGCTGGAGCGCGGAGGAGGAGCGGACGCGGCGCGACGCGGCCGAGGAGAGGGTGGAACCGCTGCTTGAGTTCCTGCGCACGCTCGAGACGGTGGGCCGCGTGGAGGCGGCGGGCAGCTATCGACGGAAGAAGGAGACGGTGGGAGACCTGGACATCCTGGTCATCAGCGAGGCAGGGGAGGACGTGATCTCCCGCTTCGTCGACTACGAGGACGTCGAGGAGGTTGTCTCTCAGGGCGAGACCCGCTCCACGGTCGTCTTCCGCTCCGGGCTTCACGTCGACCTGCGCGTGGTGGAGGCGAGGAGCTACGGCGCGGCGCTTCTCTACTTCACCGGTTCTAAACAGCATAACATCACGCTGCGCAACATGGCTCTGGAGCAGGAGCTGAAGATCAACGAGTATGGCGTATGGGACATGGCTGCCGAGTCTGGAGAGGAGGAGCAGGTCGCGGGGGAGACCGAGGAGGCGATCTATGGCCTCTTCGACCTGGCCTGGATCCCCCCGGAGCTGCGAGAGGACCGCGGCGAGGTGGAGGCCGCCCAGCAGGGCCAGCTACCACAGCTGATCACGCTGGACGACATGCGGGGTGATCTGCAGACGCACACCACGGCCAGCGACGGCCGTGCCTCGCTGGAGGAGATGGGCGAGGCGGCCCAGTCGCTGGGCCACGACTATCTGGCCATCACCGATCACTCCAGCTACATTGGCGTGACCCAGGGCCTTGACGCCGACGAACTGGCGCGGCGGATCGAGGAGATCGAGCGTTTGAACGAGAAGATGGAGGACCTTCGTCTTCTGTCGAGCGTGGAGGTGGACGTCATGGAGGACGGCTCCCTCGATCTGCCCGACGACGTGCTGGAGAACCTGGACCTGGTCATCTTCGCCATCCATTCTCATTTTGACCTGCCCGCCGACCGCCAGACGGAGCGGATCATTCGAGCGATGGACAACCCGAATTGCAACATCCTGGCGCACCCCACTGGCCGCCAGATTGGCAAGCGGCCCGGCTACGGGGTCGATATGGGACGTTTGATGGAGGCGGCGGTGGAGCGAGGTTGCTTCTTGGAACTGAACGCGCAGCCCGATCGGCTCGACTTGGATGACGTCTACTGCAAGATGGCCAAGGAGCGGGGGCTGAAGCTCGCCATCTCCACCGACGCGCACGGCACGGAGGAGCTGAGGTTCATGCGGTACGGCGTCTACCAGGCCCGGCGGGGTTGGTTGGAGCCAGGCGACGTGCTGAACACCAGAGACTGGGACGAGCTCCAGGCGCTCTTGGAGCGGTAGCGGTCCATGCCTTTTCGACGTGTCGACTTGGATGGCACCACATAGGTCATGGGCTGAACGTATGGGCAGGGCCGTCTACGGCGGTGGGGCGCCTAAAGGCGTCTCCAGCCCATGTTGAAAAGGAGAGAATCACGATGTTCCCAATTGGCGACACTGACGTTCGCGAAGCCGGGCCGGGGCTGCTAACCATCGGCCTGGTGATCGTCAACGTGGCGGTCTTTATCATTGAGGTGACGGTCTTCCGGCCTGAGCTGAGGGAGTTCTTCAACCAGTACGGCGCCGTTCCCGCTCAGATTCTTCAGGGCAAGCAGCTCTACTCGCTCTTCACCTCCATCTTCATCCACGGTGGATGGCTTCACCTGATCAGCAACATGCTCTTCCTCTGGATCTTCGGCGACAATGTAGAGGTGGCTTTGGGTAAGGCCGTCTATCCCCTGTTCTACCTGGCGGGGGGGCTAGCGGCCTCACTCACCCACATCTTCGTCAGCCCGAGTAGCAACCTGCCCAGCGTGGGGGCGAGTGGAGCGATCGGGGCGATCCTGGGAGCGTACATCGTGATGTTCCCCCGGTCGCAGGTGCGCGTGCTGCTGCTGTTCGGTTTCTTCGTCGT
>Ga0207797_1000295_pt1 | contig 38080 bp, 31 predicted proteins | sample PRCRCaboRojoPR_6_FD_187275 | JGI IMG/M metagenome (GOLD analysis project Ga0207797, IMG submission 187275) | Marine sediment microbial community from Cabo Rojo, Puerto Rico - PR CR 10% Liquid 1 (SPAdes) | ecosystem: Environmental > Aquatic > Marine > Coastal > Sediment | place: Cabo Rojo, Puerto... | reverse complement strand
GGCAGGTACCACGCGAAGCCGATGTAGTAGTCGTTACTCCCCATGAAGCACTCGCGCGCGTCGGCGTCGTCGGGGTCGTTGATCTCGTCGAACTGCGTGCCCAGGTCGCCGTCGAGCGGAATGCCGTTTCCGCTCGAAAGCGCGGTTAGCGAATCGCGCAGCGATCCGCGGAAGATGACTTCCTCTCCGGGTGCGGAGATGATAGCACCGATGTCGTCGAAAACGTCCTGGATAGTGGACACACTCCCGAAGAAAGCGTTTTCGTCGCCGGCGTCGATAGAGCCGTTGTCGTTCTTCGGCGGGCTCGAGACGTCCTCGATCAGGGATTCGTTCGCACCGCTTCCGTAAGCGATACCGATGAGCGTGCTGTCAGCGTTTGACTTGAAGCTATCCGCTGCAGGACGGGGGTCGCCACCGGTATTGGCCCCACCGTTGGTGAGCAGGACCATGTACTTTTCGTCTCCAGAACCTCCGCTAAGTTGACTCGCTGCATCCTGAATAGCAGCATTGATATTGGTCGATCCGCCATCGTTGAGACCATCAATGGTGGTCTTGACGGCGGATTTGGAAGTCCCCAGAGGTTCGTCGATCGTGCTAGTGTCGGCAAAGGAGACGAGACCGACGTTTGCGTTGCCACCCAGCGCGTCCACGAGCGCCTTTGCCCCGTCTTTCGCGTTCTGGAACTTGTTCGCCTGGTTAGTCATCGACCCGGATCGGTCGAAGACAATCATAACGTCCGCCGATTCACCTGCCACGGTGCCGCCTGGGTCGAGGACATTATCACCGTCGTCGTACCACCAGGTCGTCTGAATCTCGTCGAGCAGTTCGACGTCGGAGTCGAGGACGTCCTGCCCGGTCGCCACTTCGTCGTCGGGCCCTTCCTCGTCGTCGTCTTTGTCTTCAGGTTCGGTGTTGCCGTTCTCCGCGGCTTCCAGAGGAGCACCCGTCAGCCAGACGTAGCCATCGTTGTCACAGAGGTGGAAGCTCAGCGTGAGTTCGCCGAAGTCGCCGGGTTTGACGTCCTGGAGGTTGATGAGCGGCTCGCCGCGCTCGCCCTCGGTCCGGAGGTCGGAGTCGAGCGCTTCGGGCGTGTCCGCCCCATCCACACAGATATCGCCAACTGAAACACCGTTGGTCGTCTCGCCGAACGGGTCCTGAGCACCGTCGTCGTCGGTGTCCGGGTACGCGTCGACGGCCGTGTTATCCATGAACTCGGCGAGGTCGTCGTTGGCCACCCAGATGAGCGGGTTCTGGGGGTCGGGAAGGGCAGTGTATCCGCTTCCCGGGTTCGACATCTGAACGTCGAGATCGTTGTCGGGATCGTTGTCGTCCAGATTCGCCTCGTCCTCGGACCAGTCGGAGTAGTGCTCCTCCCAGTCGACCTTGAGGTCGAGCGAGCCTGCGGTGAGCTGGTTGTTCGCGAAGTTCTCGTCGTCGCTGAAGAAGGCCATCGTGCCCGCGCCGCCGATCGCGCCCGCGGCCCCGAGTGTCGCCACGGAGCCGAGGAGCTTCCGGCGGGAGAAGTCGAACTGGCCTTTGTCGCTTTCTTCTGACATGGTTTCTGTTGAATTTCGTCGGTTGTCGCCTCGTACCCGCGCAATCGTCACACGACCAACAGCTTTCTTCGTGGATACTGGGTGTATCTCCACCCACGTAAGAATACACTCCTTAGGGCGGTTAGCGGCCGCGAGCGGAGCGTTAGCAGTCGACAGAGCGTCGTTACCGACCGCGAGATATCTGTTAGCTGACGGGAGAACGAGGTTAGTCGTCGCGGGAGATCCGTTAGCCGAGACGAGAACGAGGTTAGCCACCGCGGGAGATCCGTTAACCGGGGGGAGTAAGACGTTAGCACGACCGAGATGCGAGTAATGCTGGTATTGAACGGGTCGACCGCGCCCGTCGGCCGGCGACGACGATCGACCGCGGGGACGGCCACGAGGTGCCCGCGGGTGCCTATCCGGTCTCTTTGTGGCGTCGCTGTGAGTGCTATGGAATAGTTACTTAAGGCATGGGAGACTGTACCACTGGCCGAAATGGAGTCCGAGTGGTTCTCGTCGCCGCGCCCCGCGACGCGGTCCGTGCCGTTCTCCGAGGAGACCATCTTCCGCGTCCTCCGGAACAAGCGGCGGCGATACGTGCTCCACTACCTGAAACAGCGGGGCGGAACCGTCACGGTCGGCGACCTCGCAGAGCAGATCGCCGCCTGGGAGAACGACGCGTCAGTGTTCGACGTCGCGCCCGACGAGCGCAAGCGCGTCTACATCTCCCTGTTGCAGAGCCACCTGCCGACGATGGCAGAGGCGAACGTGGTGGCGTTCGACGAGGACCGCAGCGAGGTCAGCCTCACCGAGGACGCCGCCGACATCGACATCTACGTCGAGCTCGTCCCCGAGAAGGACATCCAGTGGCCCGAGTACTACCTCTGGCTCGCCGGGTTCAGCGGCCTGTTCGTCGTCGCGGCCTGGGTCGATATCTACCCCCTCACCGAACCGCCGCCGATCGCGTGGCTCGGGTTCGTGGTCGTCCTCTTCGGGGTGTCGGCGGTGGTCCACCACCTGTATCACCGACGGAACCGACTGGGTATCGAGGGGGCGCCGCCCGAATGAATCGACGCGGACTGACCATCGGCGGTGAGCCGACGACGGGTCGGGAACGCGTCGGCGACGACGTCGGCCCGGACCGAACGGGGGCGCGACTGTGAGCAACGTTCTGAGTGAGTCTCCCGACCGCGGGGACGACGACGGCGCGACCATCAAGCGCGACCAGCTGTTCAAACTGCTGAGCAACGAGCGGCGGCGACACGTCATCCAGTACCTCCGAGAACACCCGGAGCCGGTGACGCTCGACACGCTCGCGATAGAGGTCGCCGCGAAGGAGAACGACACCAGCACCGAGACGGTGACCAGCGCCGAGCGAAAGCGCGTCTACACCGCGCTCCAGCAGACGCACCTCCCGAAGATGGACCGGGCCGGAGCGCTCGCGTTCGACAAGGACCGGGGCGTCATCGAACCGACCGACTCGCTCACCGAGTTCACGCTCTACCTGGACGTGGTCTCGTCGACCGAAGTCCCACAGAGCGTCGTCTACCTCGCGCTCGCCGCGCTCGGCGTCGTCCTCGCGGTCGGCGTCTGGGCCGACGTGCCGGTCGTCTCCCAGGTGTCGCCGTTCTGGTGGGCGACCGTCACGGTGGCGTCGTTCGCGGCAGTCGCCGCCGCCGAGCGGTTCTTCGGCCGGCACAGCGACGACCCGTAGTCGCGCGGGTCGCCGCCGACGCCCGCGGCAGAGCGCGGGACCAGCCGCCGTTACAACTCTATCGGTGTAAAGGGAAGATTGGTGTCATTGATACACCGTAACGGCGTATTTACCCGGGCGAACAGCGGGCGAGCGTCGGAGACGACCCAGCGTCCGTTTCGGCGTCGTGAGCCGTGTACACGAGGACTGACCGACCGCAACGCGACGTTACGGGCGGCGTCACCTCGCCGGTCGACTCCGGAGTCGACGCGGTTCGGCGTCACGCCCGGGTCGACGCGGGTGGAGACGTCGCGAGGAGGACTGCGTCTGCACGTCGACGTCGACCTCGTCTCCGCCGGTCCGCGGTCTCGGACGGCGTCAGTCGACTTCGACCGTCGAGTTTCGCCTCACCGCCTCGTCTGAGACTTGCACGGAACGGCCCTCGACCGTGTACACGCCCGGATACGGCACGGTGATCGAGTACTCCCCGGACGCGTCGGTCTCGACCGTCCGCGAGTAGGTGAACCGGTGGCCGGTGACCGACTGGTTCGTCGAGACCGACACCGCGGTGTCGGGGTCGGCCGTCCCGACGAGTCGAGCGCCGGGAACGATCGCGAACAGCTTCACCGAACCGTCTTCGCTCACGTAGACCGCGCGATAGTGCGAGAGGCCAGCGGCGGCGGGGCTCTCGCTCCCGTACTGCGTGTGGAGTCGGGCCTGTAACGACCGATCGGAGACGGTGTTCGACCGGGTACGCTCCGTGACGACGAAGCCGGCTCTGTCCCGGAGTCTGGCGTACCACTCTGCACCGTCGGACGACCTCAGAAAGTCACCGTAGTTCGATCTCGCGTAACCGTACGAGCGCGACTCTCCGCTCACGAAGTAGTTGTACATCCGGTTGTCGTCCCAGTCGCTGAACACGTAGTTCTCGGGGTACGTCGACTCGTGTGCGGCGGCGTACCGGTCGGCCGCCGTCGCGGCCCGATACTTCTCTGCGGGGACGGTTATCTGGTCCGTCTTGACGGGGATCATGACGAGACTCATACTGCCGACCAGGAGCAGCAGAACCAGCAGCGAAACGGCGGTCTGCCGGTCCGGGATCCGGAGGTCGACCGAACCTCGTGGGCTCCGTTCGCGGAGGAACGAGGGCGGGTCGCGCGCGGAACCCAGCCAGTGTGCCAGGTGCACGAAACCGAAGCCGGCGAGCGGGGCGACGGGGACGGCCAGTTCGCCGGCGAATCGGAGCTGGACGGTCGCCAGCCCGAGGAAAAACCAGGCGTACACGACCGGCACCAACGTCGCAGGCGTGTGTCTGCGATACGCTCGCAGGCTGAACCACGCGAGATACGGCACGGCGAGGGGCAGCATCCAGCCGAAGAGCAGGACGGGCCCGAAAATCGACCCGAGCTGTCCGCTGACGATCGAGGTCGTCTCTGCGATCCCTCTCGTCTCGAACAGGAACTCGAGACCGCCGACGAGCTCCGTCGTCGCAGCGGGAGACGCGCTAGAGAGCGCAGCGACTCCCGTGACGACGCCGGCGACTTCGACCCCGGCCAGATATCTCGCCTGGAGACCGACTCGGTGTGCGACGCCGCCCAGCGCGAAGACGCCCAGACTCCCGAGAAACAGCAGCGACGGCGCGTACGCCACGACCGCCGTCTGCCAGCCGAGCCCCTCGTGCGCGAGCGCTGTGAGGAGCGCCCCCAGACCGAGGCCGGCCAGTAGCGGAACGGAACGGCCCGGCGGTGAGCGATCCGTGCGGAGAGCCGAAAGCGATCGGAGCCACGCGTAGACGCCGACCGGCACCAACAGGAGTGGTCCCGCCTCCCACGCGAGTGCCTGACCGGTGATCGCGATCCCGAGGCCGCCGGCCGCGATCCAGGGACGGGGGGCGGCGAGCCGACTCCGTTCGGCGAGAACGGCAAGCGTCAGCATCGTCACCGACAGCCACACGTAGTCGAACGCGTGATGATCGCCGAAGCCCAGACTGCTTCGGTAGGCGTGGACCGGTGTCAGCGCGAGCACGACGACGGACGCGAGCGCGACTCGTCGGTCCTCGAAGAGCCGATTCGCGAGGAGGTAGACCGCCCCCCCGACGACGGCGGCCGAGACGACGGGATACCAGGCGAGCGTCAGGCCCGCGGCGTGGGGGTCCCCGCCGAGAAACGCCGCCGTGGCCCAGAGCGTCGCCACCAGCAGCGGTTCGCCCATCGAGAGTTGCTCCGGGAACGCTCGCAGGCTCTGAAGCCCGCCGAGACCGCTCGATCGGTCGAGCAGTCGCTCCACCCAGTACCGGTAGAAGTACGGATCGTTCGACGAGAGGACGACGTCGCCGCCCCGGAACACCTGAGGGTAGGAGAGCACCCTGAGACCGACGACCAGCAGGAGCCCGGCGAGCACGGAACCGACGAGCAGTCGACGGCGCCTTGGAAACGCGAGTCTCGGGAGGGAGAACCCGTCGCGCCCCGCGGCGAGATCGCCTTCCGAATCGCCGTCGAGTGCGACCGCGACGGCCCTCCTGTCTGCGAGACGGTACCCGCCGTCGACCGACTCTGCGATGCCCCGGGAGACGAGTTCGCCGAACCGTCCCGAATCGAGCGGGATATCTTCGAAAGACCACGCACCCTGCCGGTCGAGTTCGAGGACGGCGTCGAGTGCGTCCTCGGTCTCGGGATACTCGGTCAGAAACGAGGTCGTCTCCTCCCGCACGTCGGTCGACATGGTATCACCACGGTCGATGAGAAGTATAAATCCCGCGACCACTCGGCCGAGGGAACGTCGCCGCTGCGCTGGAGCCGTGGCTACGTATTCGTTTCACGCGGAAACGGACGCGGGCGACCGGTTTGGGACGACAGCGAGTTCGTTCTTATATCAAGTTATAGTCAATTCAGGAAAAATATTCGTATTTAGATATTCGTTACGTCTCCCAGTTCTCACCCGATCTCCGCTGGAGGAGCCATCGCTACGGCCAAGACTGATCGTGCAATCGCGACAGCATCCTATCGAGAGAGATCGGTGTCGACGACGTCTCTCCAGTCGCTCGAGAGAACCATAGAAGACTGAGCAGGTCTTTCGTCACCGTACAGACGAGAAGCAGTCGCTGGACCCTCTAAGTGTCGATATCGCCCACGATCGACGTCGCCTCCACTCACGACGCGATCCGGAGTCGCTCCGTGCACCGACTCTCGCGCGAACGTCTTCGTGCGCTCGCAGACGGGCGGTCGAACCCAAAAATAATCAGCAATATTATCATATATGGATAGAAACTATTCGTCGCCTGATCGGAGACGAGTCGCCGTCGATCCCGGCGTCGGTTTCAGGAGTCGCCTCGCCCGGAGGCGACGCGACCGTCGCGGCGAGAGCGCTCCCGACTGCGCGAGGCCGACGTCTCTGCGCGGTTCTACGGGTGCGCCGTCACAGACGGCCGGGCGTGCGGTCACGCGCCCGTCGGTGGCGTCCGCTCCGAACCGCTCGAACGAGACTGACTCTCGCGGCAGGCGCAGTCGGTTCCGCGGTCGTTTATGTTGACAGAATCGTGACACACGAAGTATCTAGGAAAAACTGATATATATCGTTCGGTCCAACTTACCGTTAGCGCGGGGAGGGCAGGTTCGGGGTGCCTCTGACGCGCCCTCACTCCGCGTTACTCTCAGACCCGGTTCGACACTCGATACGGCGGCGCATGCGAACGCGTTCGGCCCTCCGTCCTGGACTTTCGAGAGTGACGACCGATCGGTCTCGCGCGCCGACCGCCCGTCCGTCGATCCGCGAACGGACGTCTGCTCTCGGAGTGTCGTGACACACCGGTGGCACGTCGCAGCTGGAGCCACATACCGTCAACGGTACGCAGTCGCCTGGGACGGTGTTCTCTGACCCGCCTCGTCGACGAGCGGCGGTGTTCCACGCTCGTTCGCGACACCGGGCTTCGGTCTGTTCGCTCGAGCGAGAGTTCGACCGAGGATGCCTACTTAGGGCGTTCGGATCTCTATCTGTTCATGGGTACGCGCCGCAGGGCCCTCCTCGCCGCGATTGCGAGCGGTCTCAGTCTCGCCGGCTGTCTCTCCGGTGGAGGGACCACGACGTCCGAACCGACGAAAGAGAACGGTTGGGCGACGTCGAGTCGCCGCACGGTCGACGCCGTTTCGGCGACCTTCCGCGTCGTCGACCGACACGCGCCGACCGACGACACGGCGAGCGCGACGTTCGACGACGAGCGGGTGACTGTGACAGGAGCCGTCGATCCGTCGGGCTGCAATCGCCCGGCGCTGTCCTGGGTCCGGTACGGCGCTGCGGACGGGGTCGTCCGCGTCCGGGTCGGGACCGAGTCACGGTACGAGACGACCGAAGTCGAGTGTGGCAACGCGAGTTTCGATTACCGGTGTGTCGTCACCGCCGAACGCGGTCAGACCGGGACTGTCGATGTCGTCCACGACTATCAGGGAAAGGACGACCGGTCGTTCACGCTGGTACGTGGGTGAATGCCGTCCTCGCCACCGACGTGTGCCACCGCAGCTCGGAAGGCTCCTCTCGCGGGCCGGGAGTGTCACCCTCGTCGACGCCGCCGACGCGCGGGCCGGGAGGTCTCCCGTGTCGCGGCCGGCGGGGTGACTGGCTCTCTCGCCGGGGTCGATCCGGGAGATCACAGCCGAGGGCGCGTAGAGTCGATCGGTTCGCGTGTGGAGCAGGCGAGTCGTTCCGGACCGCCGTCGCCCACAGGCGTGCTCGGGCGTCATCCGAGCACCCCGAACCCGAAGCTGGCGAACGGCCAGAAGTAGTACAGGACCACGCCGACGACGAGCGCGGGGATCGTCGTGTAGATGGTCGCGACGATGGCCGCCTTCATGTCGATGGCCATGAGCGGGAACAGCGCGTCGCCGTCCTGACTGACGGCGTTGGCCGTCAGCGCCGAGAACGGGACGCCGCCCTCGGCGTAGATGCCGGCGAAGACGATCTGTGGAGCACAGCCGGGGACGAGGCCGAGCAGTGCGCCCCCGATCGGCGCGAGAACGCCCGCCGCCGCCGCGATGGCACCGATGTCCACGCTGAAGATCACGATACCGTACTCGTAGACGAGATACGCGCCGATGACCCACACCGTCACCATGCTCGTCTCCATGGCTGCGTGCTGGAACGTCTCGTAGGCACTCGCGAAGTTCTCGCGAATCCGCCCGGACCCCCCTTCACCGATGACCCGGCGCCCGAGAAAGTGCAGGTAGAAGGACATGACGGTGCCCGACAGGCCAGCGATCGTGAACAGTCCGAAGAACGTCGGGCCGAATTCCAGGGCGACTTCGGGTGCGCCACGGAGGAGGTACAGCACGCCCGCGACGAGGCCGGCGGCGGCGACCACCCACCAGAGGACGTGGACGACGTGGCTGAGGATCGCCACGAATCCGGTCCCGCTGTCGGAGCCCACGCGGTCGTCGACGTCCATCTGGTAGTCGGGAACGCTCGGCCGGCCGTCGGCGACGCTCGTCGTCGCGAACCCGCCGTCGGTCACCGGCTGGCTGAGACGGCTGACGGCCCGGTCGACCGTGCCGACACCGAGCCCCCAGACGTCGATCGCGTACCCGAACAGGACGGCGGAGACGAACGCCAGTCCGTAGGCGTACAGTGCTGCCTCGGGCGCGAGCGCGAGGATGACGAACGCGGAATCGCCGGCCGTCGCGGCGAGTGCTGCCACGACGGTCCCGAAGCTGACCGTGCCCCGGATGTACAGCGGCATCGCGATGATGGCTCCGCCACAGCCGGGGGTCAATCCGAGCAGCGCCCCCGCGACGGGTTGCATTCTCTCGTTGTCTTCCAGATACGTGACGATGCGCCCGCCCGTCCGGTACTGAACGTAACTGAACAGCAGAACGGTCACCGCGACGAACGCGCTCACCTGCACGAAGCCGTCACGGACGGAAAATACCAGAATGTCCAGGGCCTCTCTGGGTGTGAGGTCGAGTACCACCGAATGTCCGCCGGGCTGTCCAAGGAGACTCGTCATCGTTCCGATTTCCCGCGTCGAGTTCTCGGTGAGTCAGTGCGTCTCTGTGGTCCGGTCAGTGTGGTCATCGGGATCGCCTTGGCAAACTGTGACATGGAAGGGGCAAAAATATTCCGAATCTAATTTTTAGTTTAGATATATCTAATTCTCGTCTCGCGAAGGAGCGATGCGCGGATCGACGACCGCTCGTGTCGCAGTGCCCGGTCACGGGTGACACGCGTTGCTCGAGTCGAGCGCGCGCATCTCGCTTCCGAGACCGTGAGAAGATTCAAGCCCGGAGAGGGTGTACGATCGTTATCATGTCGTCCGGTGATTCCGCGGCCGAAGAAGCGACGCCCGACAATCACCGGTACTACTTCGACACGGGCGTCGGGTACTGGGCCGGCACGTTCACCTTCGAGATCACGGACTGGGGAGCGTTCCGGGACGCCCGGATCGGCCCGGTGAACCGGCTGCTCGTCCTCTCGATGGCGCTGGTCACCACGCTGCTCGGCGACGCGCGGATCACGTCGCTCCTCGAGGGCTACCCCGAGAGCGAACCGGCGGGCGTCGTCACCAACGAGGTGCGGATCACCAAGTGGGGACTCACGCTCTACCTGCTCCGCGAGCGCTACGTCATGCACCCGGACGGCCGGGGGGTCACGGTCGACTCGACGGAGCGTTTCGGCCCGGTCCCGTTCCTGTTCACCGTCGAGAAGGCCCACCCCGCGGAAGTCGTCGACGGCGGGTCGCGCGCGATCTACTACATGCCGTTGCTCGGGACCGACTGGGTTGGGCGCTACCGGGTGAGCGAGTGCGGCGAGCGCATCGAGTCGGTCCTGACCTGCGGGTGGGGCGAAGGGCGGGAGGTCATCGAGCGTGTCGGATGACTCACGGGACACGAACCGCGCCGCCGACCGCGTGGCCGACCTCGCCGGAGACCTCGCGGCCTACCACCGGCGCTACGACGACGCCCACGACTCCCGCGCCGTCTTCGCGTACGCCTACTACAACCTCACCCGGGACCTCGCCGACCGACTGGCGGCGGGCGGGGCGTTCCACGACCCGCGCTGGGTCGCCGACCTCGCGGTCGCCTTCGGCTCTCGCTACGGAGCCGCCATGGACGCCGTCGATCGTTGGGAGCGCGATCACGGGGGCGACGCCGTGCCGGACGAATCGTTCGAGGAGACGGTTCCGCGGCCGTGGGCCGACGTCTACCGGGCGATCTGTCGGACCCGCTCGACGGTGCTCGAAGACCTGGTCTTCGCGATGGGCGCGCACGTCACCTACGACCTCCCGCACGCCCTCCTCGAGGTCGGCACGGACGCGGATCACCTGGCCGATTACCACCGGATGAACGACGTGCTCGCCTCCCGAACCGACGCCATCCAGGACGCCGTCACGGACCGGTACAACCGCCTCGTCGGTCGTCTCGACCGATTCGCCGGCGACACCGACGAACTCTTCACCGACTACTGGCTCCGGATCGGCCGCTCGATGGCGTGGTACAACGCGATGCGCTTGCAGTCGCCGCGCTCACGGGCGGCCGCCGAGGGTTCCATCGAGCGGGCGACGAGCCACCTGATCGAGTCGGTCCGCTCGTCCGGGCCGGGGCCGTTGCGCTCGGCGCTTCGGGTGTACCGACTGGTGGTCCCGCTCGCGCGCCGGTGGCCGGACGCTCCGTCGGAGGGGACGGCGGCCCGCTGGTGACCGTCGCGTCGGGGTGTCAGGTCGGCTCCTCCCCGACGGCCTGCAGAGCGACGCCGAGAGCCATCATCATCAGTCCCACGTAGAGTGCGAGCAGGTCGACGGACGTCTGGCCCTGAGCGACGGCGACGACGAAGTTCACGTTCGTGCCGAAGAGCCAGGGCACCGTCAGGCCCGCCACCGTCGGTGTGTGCCAGTCCGAGAGGAGGAGCACGCCGAACGCGAACTCGAAGACTCCGGCGAGGACGAACACCGGACCGAGCGGAACGAGAGCCGTCGGCCACAGCGACGCGAACAGCGGCGCGAAGTAGGCCTGATAGACCGGCGGCGCGAGGATCTTGTAGCCGCCGCCGATGAGAAACGAGACGCCGAGCCCCCATCGAAGCACCCGCGTGGACCAGCCGGCGTACGGGTCGAGAATCGCGTCGGTTCGGTCCAGCAACCCCCCTTGTGATGACATAGCACAGTGATATCCCGTCGGTGGCGGTTAAGTATTCTGGCGGTCCGACTCGGTACAGTCTCGGGGGCTCTGCGTGCTCGTCCGGAAGCGCGGAGACGAGCGATCCGGGTCGCGCCGTGCCGGACGTTGCGACCGGGCGACGTCCGGAGAGCGTCGGACGCCGCAGACGCAGACGACCGCGAGAACGGCGACCGCGAACTCAGCCGGACCGGTACCGTCCAGACCACTTCGGGACCGCCCGGCGATAGAGGCCGACACCGAGGATACCGAGGACGACACCGCCGGCCCCGAGGGCGGCGAGGGGACCGAGAGACAGGGGCGCGAACACGAACCCGACCACGAGAATCGGGACCAGCGGCACGACCATCGCCGCTCCGAAGACGGCGAACAGGGCGGTGTCGAAGAGAAACTCGTTCGGCGAGAGGCCGGTGAGATAGACCGTCGTGCCGAAGATGTAGCAGGCGACGCCGACGAGGAGGACGCCGCCGACGGCCGCTTCGCCGGCGGGTCCGCCGCGCCGGACGAGCGCGAGCGCGTAGACGCCGAGACCGACCAGCGGCCCGAGAAGCAGGAACGCCCGGAACTTCGCCGCGAAGACGTCCGCCACCGTCAGCGGCTGGACGAGATACGAGTCGACGTCGTCGAACTGCGTGAGCCAGTTGTAGGTCGTAAAGCCCGAGAGCCCGAGGACGGCGCCGAACGAGACGCCGACGGACGGGGAGACGCCCGTGATCTGACCGGCGAGGTCGATCAGGCTGGCGGTGACGCCGAAGAGGACGGCCGCAGAGAAGAGCGCCTTGCCGACCCCGCCGGTACTGCGGTGGACGTCCAGTAGCGTCTTCGTCGCGACCGGGTCGCCCACCCGACGCCGCCACCGCCGGAAGGACGGGCCGACGGTGCGCCCCTGCCTGCCGTCCGTCGCGTCGAACGTCAGGGCACCGACCGCGAAGACCGAGAGCAGCGTCGCCGCCGTCGCGCCGAGCCGAGGCGCGGTCGGTGCGAGAAACGCGCCGTAGGGGGTAGCGGCGACGACGTCGACGCCGACGAGCCACGCTGCGACCACCGACGCGGTGACCGCGGCGAGCAGCGCCTTGCCGGCGACGCCCCGTCCGGCGAGTCCGAGACCCGCGATCGTGGCTCCCATCCCGAGCACGAACGTCAGCGTCAGCGTCGCCCACAGGAGCGGGACGGTGCCCGGTAGCTCACCGGGACCGACGACTGCCGGCACGGTCCCGAGCGCTATCGGGAGCAGAAAGAGCAACGCGTAGTAGACGACGTCCTTGAGGACGAAGACTGCGAGCAGTCTGTTCTGCGAGAGCGGGAGCGTCCGGGCCGAGAAGACCAGTAGCGTCAGGTCACCGAGGAGATTCCGGAGCGCGTCGCGCGCGACGAGGCCGATCGATCCCGTGTGGAGCCCGAAGACGAACGCGAGCGCGTGGAGACCGGCGAAGACGGTCCCCGGTTCGGTGCCGGTGACGGCGAGTAGTCGCACCGTCCCCGCGGCGAGGAGCGCGATCAGCACGGGAAAGAGCGCGAAGCGGCGACCGCGAAAGAGACGGCTGTGGAGTCGCCACTCCTCGCGGAACATCTCGACGAAGACGCGGCGCGTCCGTCCGTCAGTCACGGGGCGGGACACCTCGCTCTACCGTCGCGTCGACGCGGTCGAGGAACACGTCCAGCAGCGTCTCGCCGGCCGGGAGCTCCGACGGGCGGACGTCCGCGACGAGGTCACCGCCGTGCAGGATCCCGACGCGCGAACAGAGTTCGGCCGCGACGTCGACGTCGTGGGTCGTCACGACCAGCGTGTTGCCGGCGTCGCGGTACGAACGCAGGAAGCGCTTGACGCGCTCCTGGACGATCGGATCGAGGTTGGCCAGCGGCTCGTCGATGAAGACGACCGGCGGCTCGTGGAGGAACGCACCGGTGATCATCACCTTCTGCTGTTGCCCCCGCGAGAGGTCCGTCGCGAGGGTGTCGAGCTTCTCGGCGAAGCCGAGCCGTTCGGCCCACGTCTCGGTCCGTTCGTCCACCTCGTCGTCGGGGACGCCCCGAACCGCGCCGACGAAGTCGAAGTACTCGCGCGGGGTCACGAAGCTCGGCGGCGACTCCTTCTCCGGGAGGACCCCGACCCGCTCGCGGACCGCCGTGGGGCGTTCGACCGGGTCGATCCCGAGCACCGCGACCCGGCCGTGCTCCGGTTCGATCTGGCCGGTGAGCACCTCCATCGTCGTCGTCTTGCCCGCGCCGTTCGGACCGAGGAGGCCGAACAGTTCACCCTCGTCGACGGCGATCGAGAGGCCGTCGACAGCGGTGACGTCACCGTAGGACTTGCGCAGGGATTCGATCTGTATCGCTGTCACGGGATTTCCCCAACCTCCTCGCTCGGGTGTAATAAGTGATCGTGGTCGTCGTCCCGACGGTCGTGCGCCGCCCGCGGACCGCGTGTCGTCAAATCAAAAGTACCATACCGCCTCGCGACTCGGTAGACCGTACTCAGGTGGTTTCCGTGACCAAGAAACGCGAATACAAGGACGACTACCCCGACAAGACGCTGTACATCCCGGGTCCGACCGAGGTGCGCGAGGACGTCGTCGACGCGATGTGCGAGCCGATGTTCGGCCACCGGATGGACCGCATGACGGATCTCTACACGACCATCGTCGAGGACACCAAGGAGTTCCTCGGGACCGACAACGACGTGATCATCCTCACGGCGTCGGGCACCGAGTTCTGGGAGGCGTCGACGCTCAACCTCGTCGACGAGAACATCCTCGTGCCCACCTGCGGGAGCTTCAGCGAGCGCCACGCCAACGTCGCCGAGCGACTGGGCAAGAACGTCGACCGCCTCGAGTACGAGTGGGGGCAGGCGGTCAAACCCGGCGACATCCGCGAGGCGCTGGAGAAAAGCGACGAGCAGTACGACGTCGTCGCCACCGTGATGAACGAGAGTTCGACCGGCGTCCGCAACCCCATCGAGGAGATCGGCGACGTCGTCGCGGAGTACCCTGACACCTACTTCGTCGTCGACGCGGTGTCCGCACTCGGCGGCGACTACGTCGACGTCGACGAACACGACATCGACGTCATCTTCGCGTCGACCCAGAAGGCCTTCGCCATGCCGCCGGGGCTGGCGGTCTGTGTCGTCAGCGACGACGCCTACGAGCGCGAACTCGAGAAGGAGTCGGCGTCGTGGTACGGCGGCTTCCAGCGGTCGATCGACTACTACGATCGGAAGGGCCAGACCCACTCCACGCCGGCGATCCCGATCATGCTTGCCTATCGCGAGCAGATGAAACACATGCTCGAAGAGGGCCACGAGGCGCGCGACCGGCGTCACCGGGAGATGGCCGAGTACACCCGCGAGTGGGCCCGCGAGCACTTCGACATGTTCCCCGAGGAGGGGTACGAGTCCCAGACCGTGGCCTGCATCGAGAACGCGCGAGGCATCGACGTCGCCGAGACCATCGACGCCGTCTCCGAGGAGTACGACATGGCGTTCTCGAACGGCTACGGGTCGAAACTCGGCGAGAAGACGTTCCGCATCGGCCACATGGGCGAACACGACGTCGAGAGCATCAGAGCCCTCACCGACGCCATCGAGGACGTCGCCGGACTCTGAGCCGACGGCCGCAGAAATCGAGCGACCGGCGTCGAGACACCGACGCCCCGGCCCGACGCCGAGCACCGGGTCACGGTCCGGTCGCACGCGTCTCGACCGACCCCGGACCACGGATTTCCGCGCCGGGACGTGCCACGTGGGACACCGTCACCTCTCTCGTCGATAGCTCTTTCATTTATCTAACCACAGTACGCCCATGGTAGACGCGACGACCGAAGTCATGGATCGCGGTGGACTCGCCTGCGACCGCGACTATCCCTTCGAGGACAACACGCTCTGCACGCACGACGAACTGAATCCGGACCGGATCACGCAGAGAGCCCGGTGGGAGCCCTCGTCGTCGAGTGTCCGGAGGCGACCGTCCTCCTGGAGACGGGGACCCACGAGGGGGCACACGACGGCCACTGGCCCGGTGTCTACACACGACGCGCACGCGAGCACGGCCTCGCGGGCGACCTGGTCGGCGCCGACCGCGACCCCGGCCGGCTTGCGGCCGTCCGATCGGGGTGGACGTAGATGAACTACGAACGCTCCGTCTCCGCGCCGAACCACGAGCTCTCGCCCGAGACGGTCTGGCACGTCCAGATGCCGGCGATCCGGTTCGGCAGGAACGCCACCGAGGAACTCGCCTTCCAGCTCTCGGACCTCGGCGTCGAGCGCGAGGCGCGAGGGCTGGTCGTCACCGACGAGACGCTCGCGGATCTCGGCCACGCCGGCCGGGTCGCGGACCACCTCGAAGACGCCGGGTTCGACGTCGACGTCTTCGACGGCGTGGAGCGAGAGCCGTCCGTGGAAGCGACCGAGCGCTGTGTGGAGTTCGTCCGCGACGCGGTCGGCGACGACGGCTACGACTTCTACGTCGGTCTCGGCGGCGGGAGCACCATGGACACGGCGAAGGTGACGCGGGCGGTCATCGCGAACGGCGGCAGTCCGCTCGATTACGTCGCCGAACCGACCGGCGGGGGCGAACCGCTCGAAGAGTCGGGGGAACCGCTCGTGTTGCTGCCGACGACGGCCGGGACGGGCGCGGAGATCTCCCCGGTCGCGATCCTCTCCGTTCCCGAGAAGCAGACCAAAGAGGGGATCTCGAGCAACCACGTCCGGGCCGACGCCGCCGTCCTCGACCCGACGCTGACCGCGACGCTCCCGCCGGACCTCACGGCGAAGACGGCGATGGACGCGCTCGGCCACGCGATCGAGGGCTACACGACCCACGAGTACGACTCTCTCCTCCGGGCGAGCGACCCCCGCGACCGTCCGGTCTACGCCGGCCGGACGCCGCTGACGGAGATGTTCTCCGAGAAGGCGATCGAACTGCTCTCGAACAACGTCCGGGCGGCCGTACACAACGGCGACGACCTGGAGGCCCGCGAGAACATGCTGCAGGGCGCGCTGTTCGGGGCGATCGCCGGGCTGACCGCGGGCGCGAGTCTCTGTCACGCGATGGCGTATCCGGTCGGCAACCGGTATCACACGTACCACGGTGAGACGATCGCCGTTCTCACGCCGGCGAGTACGATCGACTACAACGCCGCGAGCGATCCCTCGCGTTTCGCCGACCTCGCGGAGCTGTTCGGCGTCGACACGACGGGTACGACCGACGCCGACGCCGCCGACGCGCTCAAAGACCAGTACGTGCAGCTCCAGCGCGACCTCGACGTTCTGCCGAGCGGCCTCGCCGAACTCGCCGACGTCACGGCCGACGACGTCGACTGGCTCGCCCAGCAGACCGTCGACACGCAGGCGCGACTCCTGCGATGCAACCCCCGCCCGGTGACAGTCGAGGACGTCCGCGAGATATTCCTCGACGCGCTCCACAACTGGGAGTGAGCGACGCTCCCGCGGCCGAGGGGGCACGCGTCACCGAGGAACCGCCGTCTCGGTCCGGTCGCGTCCGTTCCTCCGCCGGCGAACGGCCGCCCTGTCGTCGCCACCGACCCGCGTTCGGGCCCGTCGCTCCCCTGAATTATCGCCTTCGATAACTGGGTCCGATCGCTTAATGAGCACCGCCCCCTGGAACCCCCGTGCACGAGACAGAATCCGCTGGGACGTCACTCTTCCCGCAGGTCGTGCGGCGGAGCTACGGCGCGAAACTCGCAATGTCGCTCCTGGGCGTCATCGCGCTGGTCGTCGCGTTCGGAACTGTCATCCACGTCCGGACCGCAGACCGGATCGGCCCGCAGGTCACCTCCGACATCCTGGGGCTGATCCTGTTGGCGGTGATCAGTCTGGCGCTGATCGGGGTGACCATCGGGAGCAACACCGTCGTGGCGCTGCGACAGCTCTCGACGAAAGCCGACCGCATGGCCGGCGGCGACCTGGACGTGAGGTTCGAGCGACCCCGCGAAGACGAGTTCGGCACGCTCGTCGAGTCGTTCGCTCACATGCGCGACTCGTTAGACGAGAAGATAGCCGAGGCCGAATCGGCCAGGCGCGAGGCCGAACGGAGTCGCCGCGAGACCGAACGGCTGAACGAGCGGCTCGAAGCGAAGGCCGCCCACTACGAGGAGGTGATGCTGGCATGCGCCGAGGGCGACCTCACCCGACGGGTCGACCCCGAGAGCGAGAGCGACGCCATGCGAGCGATCGGGGAGGCGTTCAACGAGATGATGGCCGAACTCGAACGCACGGTCTCGGACGTGAGCGAGTTCGCCGACCACGTCTCGGAGTCGACCCGGACCGTCAACGCCGGTGCCGAGGAAGTGATCGACGCGAACGAGCAGGTGATCGAGACGACGTCGGCGATCACCGACGGCGCTCACGAGCAGAACGACCGTTTCCGGGAGGTCTCAGACGAGATGAACACGCTCTCGGCTAGCGCAGAGGAGATCACCGCCACCGTCGACGAGGCCGCGGACACGTCTCGTCGGGCGGCAGAGACCGGTGCCGACGGGCGCGAGGCGGCCGAAGAGGCGCTGGAGGAGATGGCGGCCATCGAGAACCAGACCGCCCGCACCGTCGACGCGATCGGGGACCTCGAGACCGAGATGGACGAGATCGGCGAGATAGTCGAGGTGATAACCGAGATAGCCGACCAGACGAACCTGCTCGCGGTCAACGCCTCCATCGAGGCCGCCCGGACCGGACAGGAGGGCGACGGCTTCGCGGTCGTCGCCGACGAGGTCAAGGCGCTCGCCGAGGAGACGAAAGCGTCCGCGGCAGAGATCGAAGACCGCATCGAGCGCGTTCAACACCGGACGGCCGAAACCGTCGACGGCGTTCGACAGACCAGCCAGCGCCTCGACACCGGCGTCGAGACCGTCGAGAACGCCATCGAGGCGCTCGAGGGGATCGTCGAACAGGTCGAACAGATCGACGCGAGCGTCCGGGAGATCCACACCGCCACCGAGGAGCAGGCGGCGTCGTCGCAGGCCGTCGTCTCGATGGTCGACGACGCGGCCGCCATCAGCGAGGAGACGACCGACGCGGCCGACAGCGTCGCCACCGCGGCCCGCCAGCAGGCCACCACGCTCTCGGAGATGAGCGACCGTACGACCGACCTCGCGAACCGCGCCGAGACGCTGACGCGGGCGATCGACCGCTTCGACGTCGACGGCCGGCCGGACCGTGCGGCGGACTCGACCCGCGACGTCGCGGAGGTGACCGCCGATGACTGAGCGGTCGCGTCGGAGGCCCCCTCGGGAGGTGGGCCGATGGCCCTGACGACACTCTGGTACTGGATCGGTGCCGCGGGCATGGCCGTCGGTGCCGCGCCGCCACTCCGGCGACTGGTGGTCGACCCGTCCCGGCGGCGCCACTACGCCGTGCTCGCGCTCGTCCCCGCCATCGCCGCCCTCGCGTACGCCGCCATGGCGCTCGGCGTCGGGCGCGTCGCGACCCCGTCCGGGAGTCTGCTCCTCCCTCGATACGTCGACTGGCTGTTGACCACGCCGCTGCTGGTGCTGTATCTCGGGATGCTCGCCGACCCCGGCCGGTCCGTCTACGCCGCGCTGGTCGGCGTCGACGTGGTCATCATCGGGGCGGGGATCGTCGCCGGCGCGCTTCCGAACTCGACCGGCTGGATCGCATTCGCGGTCGGGTCGCTGGGCTATCTGGGTCTGCTGTATCTCCTGCTGTCGGTGCTCCCCGAACGGGCGAGACTCTCCTCGGACCGGGTGTACGCTGACTTCACCAAACTCCGGAATCTCACGGTCGTCCTCTGGACGCTCTACCCCGTCGTGTGGCTGCTCTCCCCGCTCGGCGTCGGTCTCCTCCAGACCTCGACGGAGGCGCTGGTGGTCACCTATCTCGACCTCATCAGCAAGGTCGGCTTCGTCGTCATCGCCCTGAACGGACAGCTGTCGGTCGCCCCGACCGACGCCGACGACGGCGGGGACGCCGAGTCGATCTCCAGCTACTCCTGACCGGGTCTGTCTCCGGCGACTCGCCGTTCGGCTCCCGCGGCCGACTCAGAGCCACTCCCGGGCTTTCAGCCGCGCGGTCAGCTCGACGGTCCTGCGGAGTCCTCGCCGTATCAGTCCGCCCGAGTTCGGGACGCCCTCGCCGTCCTCGTAGTCGAGTCCGCGGACCACCACCACGGGCGTCTGCTCGTCGGCCTGCCCGAACAGGAGCGCCGACCCGGCCGTGAGTTCGTCCGCCACGAGGTCCAGCCCGCCGATCTTCGGCTGGTCGTAGAGGTCGGTCCGCCCGAAGTTACTGTCGATCGCCTCGATCCCCGAACAGCCGACGGCGAGGTCCATCGTCCCCGGCCCGAGTATCTCCGAGTCGGCCAGCACGACGGCCACGTCCGCGCCCGTTCGCTCCTCGATCCCCTCGCGGATGCGACGTGCGCTCGCGTCGGGATCCTCCGGAAGGAGCGTCATGATCCCTCCGGGCGTGTTCGACCAGTCGACACCGGCGTTCGTGCAGAGGCGGCCGTTGCGTTCGGTGACGAGCGCCGAGGGCATCTCGTCGATCGCTTCCCGGGCGGCGTCGCGGTCTGCGGCGTGTTCGAGCAACAGGTCCTCGCCGATCTCCGCGACCGGGATCGCGCCGAGGACGTCGCTCTCCTCGTAGACGACCGCGACCTCGCGCGGGTCGAGTCCGGTCACCTCGGCGACCCGCCGCGCCCGGTCGTCGACGTCGACGCCGTCGGCCTCGACGAGTCGCTCTTCGGCGATCGAGACGATCTTCGAGGTGAGGACGACGACGTCCCCGTCGGACAGGGGATACTCCTCGGACGTCGTGTCGACGATCCGGCTCACGAGGTCGTCTCCCGGTTCGACCCGTCCGATGTCCAGTCCGTGAAACGTCAGCTCGGGCATGTTCGACGATCGAACGTGGGAAGTCATCAATCGGAGATGTCGATACCACCTGCTGAGAGTGAGACGTGGGTTCAAGTGGCTCGAGGCGACGGTCGACCCGTCGACGCACGCCCCCGGACGGAAAACGTATATCGGGCTCTCGCCGCAACGATCCGGTATGCCTGCCGAACCCGTCTTCGAGTTGTACCAGGACCGGGCGTCGGAGTGGCGGTGGCGACTCGTGGCGTCGAACGGCAACATCATCGCGGACAGCGCCGAAGGCTACGCCTCGAAGCAGGGCGCGAAACGCGGCATCCGAAGCGTCAAGCGGAGCGCTCCCGACGCCGAGATCCGACAGCAGTGATCGGTCGGGGCGTGGCCCCGCCGTGGAGTCTCGAAGCAGACCGTCCGTGCTACAGGTCGACCCGCTGGAGCAGCGTCGTCTGTCCGTCGTACCTCGAGTAGAACTCGAACGTCGCGTCGTCTCCGGGACAGTACGCCCAGTCGTCGCTCCCGCCGATGTCGACGTCGACTCGGTCGTCGCCCGTGCCCTCGTTCGCGAGCGTCTTCGTCTCTCCGACCGTCGCACTCGTGGGGTTCTCCCAGACCGTCTTCGTTCGCTTTCCGCCCTCGTCTCGCACGAGAACGTACACCTCGTCGGCCTGCTGGTAGGTCGTGAGCGTTACGTCGACAGCTAGTTCCGCATCAGTCCCGTCGCAATCGCCCGCGTCGCCGAAGTCGATCACCCTCTTCTCAGCCGACACCGACGCCAGCGACGGTTCGTGGAGGTTCTCGGCAGTGTCTCCCAGATAGACGTACGTCGTACCGGCGACGACGACGACCGCCGCGACCATCAACACGACGCCGACCACCGAACTTTGCCCGCGCATCCGGCGGCCACCGGTCCGCCTGAACGACCCGGTCATGGTCGACGTTCTCGCCGACGTGATAGTAGTATTTCGGCTCGTGGTGTGGGCCCCGGCCGTCGCCGTTCGACTCAGTCGGCGTCGACGACTGCGTCGTAGACCTCTGGATACTGTTCGAGCTTCGCGCGCCCGACGAGCGCGTAGAGGTACGCCTTCAGGCGCTCGCGCCAGAGCGGCCGCTGGTAGTTGCCCGCGAAGCCGACCTTCGCGACCTGCAGGTCCTCGACCGCGCGCCGCACCTGTCGCGTGAGCAGCGGCGGCGGCTCCGACCCGACCACCGACCGGTAGGTCGCCCGTGCTCGGCGCTTCTCCGCGAGGGCGTGTCCCGAGTCGAACCCGCTGTCGCCCTCCTCGACCACGAGACGGTCGACCGCGGGACCGTGAGCGCGCCGCTGTGCGAGTCCGCGCGAGAGTTCGACCGCACGATAGACCAGCAGTCCGTCGCTGTCGTCCATCCCGAACCGGTAGTTCGAGTCGAAACACCAGCGCGCGATGCGCGACCGCGCGTACTCGTAGGGGTCGTACGGGCCGTCGTCATCGTCGACGAACGTCTCGCGGACGTCGCCTCGGGTCGGGTGCTCCCTGATCTCGGTCCGGAACCGTCCGGCGACGTCGCCGAGGTGCTCGGCGTAACTCGCGGTCGACCTCGACCCGTCGAGTTTCGCAGTCAGCCGGTCGCGGAAGCGTTCGGCGTTGCGGAGGTGGCCCTCGGCCTCCAGGAGGTTCGCCGTGACCGTGCCGACGTCCTCCGGGTCGAACTCGCGGGCGTCGGAGTCGTTCTCCTCGTCGCCGCCGTCCAGCGCGGCCTGCAGACCGTTGCTCGCGTTGAACCGGGCGAACACCAGTTCCCGTTCGATCCGGTAGTACCAGGCCAGGTCGCGCCCGGGTTCGACGACGGGGTACGGGTCGACGTCGTCGGCGACAGCCTGTACCCGCTCGCGCACGTCCCGCTCGCGCTCCGCGAGCGTCCGCAGATCGGCCTCGGACCGCCCGAGTTTCGCCCGAGCGAACCCCAGATCCTCGCCGGCGTACTGCAGTCCGCCGACTGCGTGAAACAGTGCCTCGTAGTAGTTACCCTTTTGACGGGCCTCGCGGGCGTTCTCCAGCCACCCGCCCGAACCGACGAAGTGGTCGTCGGTCTCGATCTGCGACCAGAGTTTCTCGCCCCGCGAGACGGTTTCGGCGAGCCGATCGATCGCCTCTGTGGCGTGGGCCTCGGTGACGGTCGGTCGCCAGAGCGAGTTCACTTCGGGCGGCGTGGGGTAGTGTTTCGTCGCCTCGTCGGTGAGGACGTCGGGGAGGGCCGTCGGCTCCGTCGCTCCGACGGCGACCGTGCCGCCGGCGACGAGGCCGCCGAGACCGACGAGGAGACCGCGTCTGCCGAGAGAGTCGGGGACCATGTAGACGAACCGTTTCCGGGTCCGGCTCAAAAAACGAAGCGATCCCGTCCCGAGACGCTCCGCCGCCGCGTTTCGTTCCGGGTCTCCCGGTGTGTCTCGTTCGAAGAGCAGTCAGCAGGTACAAGGCCGTCAGCGACCGAGAGACGGGCGAGATGAACACACACGCCGTCGGCGTGGACTGGTCGTCGGGCGCGTGGGTCGCCGTCGCCTACGCTGACGAGGAGGACGCACCCGACGTCGCGGTCTTCGACACGATCCGGGAGATATGGGACGCGTACGGGGACGCGGCGAGCCGCGTCGTCGTCGACGTGCCGATCGGGCTCTGTGAGTCGCTCGATGCGGAGGCGTGTTCGTGCACGGAACGCGACGGCGAACTCTCCCGTCGGTGCGACGACGTCGCAAGAACCGTCTTGGGACCCCGGTCGGCGTCGGTGTTCACGCCGCCGGCACGTGCGGCCGCGAAACTGGCTGCCGAGGGCCGCGAGTACGCCGAGGTGAACGCCGCAAACCGCGACCGGACGGGCAAGGGACTGATGCGCCAGTCCGCGAACATCGCCCCGGCGATAGTCGAGGTGGAGCGACTCCTGCTCGGAGCGGGCGACCCGGCGGTGCTCCTCGAGGGCCATCCGGAGGTCTGTTTCCGGGCGTTCGCCGGCGCGCCGCTCCAGCACAGCAAGAAGACCGCACCCGGGGTCGACGAGCGCCTCTCCGCGCTGGAGGGAGTCGAGGGGTACGACGCCGGGGTCTGGCGGGGTCTCGCCGCCGAACTCCGCGACGAGGACCGGCGGGTGCAGCTCGACGACCTGCTCGACGCGCTCGCGCTCGCCCTCACGGCGCGTGCGCCGACGGACCAGTTCCGACGGCTCCCGCCGGAGCCGCCGACCGACGCGGAGGGGTTACCGATGCAGATGGTGTATCGAGCCGAGCGGCCGCTCTGAGCCGGCGGCTGACCGCCGCGACCCTTGGGACGACCCTCGGGGCCGCCGACTGCGCCCGGACCGTCGCAGTGACCGCTTCCCGGCCCGGGGTATCTCGACGACGAACCGATTCGGACAGTTCGTATCTCAAAACGCTACGAACGATACAAACGGGTTTTGACACCTCTGACGGATCGGTCCGGGACGGCGAGCCGATCGCGTGTTCGCCTCACTCCCGGACGAGGACGTCGTTATCGACCGTCTCCACGTCGGCGATGTGACCGTCCGGCGTCACCGTCACCAGATCTCGCGCGGCGGCGACCGGGCCGTCGTACTCCCGGCGAATCCGGTCCATCTCGTCTCCGATCGCGTCCTCGTCGTTCTGGCTGATGTGCGAGAGGAGGAGCGCGCCGGCGTCTGCCGTACTCGCGCTCGCGCCGATGTCCGTGGCGTACGAGTGGAGTGCGGTCTTGGGCTCGTCGGGGTCGGCGTGAGCGTCGATGATCCGGTTGTGTACGAGCAGGTCCGTGCCGGACGCGAGCCGCTGGAGGTTCCCGGTCTCGAGGGAGGTGTCGCCGCTGAACGTGATCGAGGTTTCGTCGTAGTCGAACCGGTACGCGAGAGTCGGTATCTCGCCGTGGGTCTCCGGAATCGCCTCGACGGTGACCTCCCCGTCGTAGACCTGCACGACGTCGTTTTCCTCCTCGATGCTCGCGTCGACCGGCTGTGGCTCGACTGCCAGTTCGCCGCCCTTGTAGTGGTCGATGAATCCCGACAGGTAGCTGTACGCGCCCGATTCGGGGTCGAACAGCCGCGAGACGAACGTCTCGATGCCCGGAAAGTCGTCGGTTCCCGTCGGCCCGTAGACGGGGAACGGCCGGTCGCGGTCCCGCTGGTAGGAGGCCTTGACGACCGCCGGGAGGTCCGCGGAGTGGTCGACGTGCAGGTGTCCGATGAACACGGCCTCGAGGTTCGGGAGGTCGACGCCGGCCTCGGCGAGTCTCGCACCGATCCCGCCCCCCACGTCGAGCAGGAATCGGGGTTCGCCGTCGACGTTGACGACGTGGCCCGCGTTCGCGCGACCGTTCCCGAACGAAGACGCACCCGACCCGAGAACGGTGACCGAGAGCGGGGCGTCCACCTCGGAGTCGCTCGACCGTTCGAAGCTCGACTGCGAAGTCGATTCGCCGGACGCGGTGTGACTGTCGTCTGACACCATGCGGTTTCGATCATGATAGAATACTATAAATTTACTCCCGGTGGCACGTCGGTTCCGTGGTCTCCGTGGGAGATCCCCGTCGCTTCGGCGGTTCGGCGTCGCCGTCGCGAGAGCCTCCGGTGACCGTCAGTTCGCGCTCGCTCTGATCTGCTCGCGGGCCACCGTCCCGAGCAGGAAGAGGATCGGAACGAAGAGCACGCCGGCGACGACGAACGGCGACCAGTAGGCGACGGCGACGTACAGCAGTCCGGCCCCGGCCGGTCCGACGGTCCGGGCGAGACTGCCCGCCGACTGCGTGAGGCCGAACGCGCCGCCCTGCACGCCGGCGTCTGCGTTCAGCGACACCAGCGCGTTCAGCGACACGTTCGTGAGCGCGTTACCGAACGCGAGGGGCGTCGAGACGACCGCCAGCGCCACCGCCCCCGATTCGACCGGGCCGAGCGACGGGACGAACGTCCAGGACAGCGAGAACGGGACGAGCGCGAGGGCGACGGCCTGCACGGCCGCACCGGTCAGCGCGAGGCGATACTCGCCGAACCGCTCGGTCAGCGGGCCGATCAGCCGCCCCTGCACGATAGCGATGAGGACGCCGATGTAGGTGAGGAGGACGGCGTTCTCCGCGGTTCCGTAGCCGAGGCGGTCGTTCGTGAGGAAGATGAACTGGCTCTCGAACGCCGAGAAGGCGAAGGACGCGAGGAAGAAAGCGAGGACGAGCGAGCCGACGTCCGGCGACGTGACCGCGTCGTAGAGACGCCGGAGTCGCGAACCGGCGCTCGCTTCCGTCGAGGAGACGTGACGCTCGGGTTCCGGCAGGACGACGAACGCGAGCGCGAGGTTGGCGGCCGAGAGGAGCGCCGCCGTGAACGACGGCATGGTGAACTCGCTCACGGGAACGAACGCCGGGAGGAGACCCCTGAACAGCGTCAGCGCCGCCTCGCCCGACACCAGTCCCGCGATAGCCGGGCCGAAGACGAATCCGAGACCGAACGCCGCACCGAGGATGCCCAGTCCCTGGGCGCGGTCCTCCGGCGGCGTGATGTCTGCCATGTACGCGTTGGCGGTCGCGATGTTGCCGCCCATCGCCCCCGCGAACGCACGGGCGACGAAGAGCACCACGAGACCGTTGACCGCACCGATCATCGACCCCAGTTCGCCTGCCACGCCGAACAGCGTCCACGCGACGACGCTCCCCGACAGCGAGAGCAACAGGATCGGTCGTCGCCCGCGCTCGTCGGAGATGCGACCGAGGATCGGCGCGCCGACGAACTGGAACAGCGAGTAGGTGGCGATCAGCAGACTGCCGACGAACTCGTTGGCGCCGAAGAACTTGGCGTACAGCGGGATGACCGGGATGAGAACGCCGAACCCGAGCAGGTCGATGAAGATGACGAGAAACAGCGTTCCGACGACCCGACGCCTGTTCGTCCCGGCCACCGGGTCGGCGTCGTCCTCCGGGCTCCGCTCTGATTCGTCTGTCACGCCCGTCGGTTGCGGTGTCCGGCACATAACCGCTCTGTTTCGCACGCGGCGGTCGGTTCGCCTCGCCTGCCGCGGCGTCTCTCTGATAGCCGCGGTGTTGTCGGACACGGCTGGAGGAACTCGCAGTACGTGACCTCCCTCTTCACCGGACGAACGGTGATACGCGGACCCGCGTTCGCCGCCGAGCCGTGACCCTCACTCGTCGGCCAGGGTCGGTGCCCTTCCGACGCTCCCGTGACCGACGGCCACGCGCGAGTGATTACGCCGTGGCTACCGATCCCGTGCCGCACGCGACCCGGGTCGAACCGACCGGTTTGCCGTTAAGCGTCGACTACCCGGTCCGGCCGCGAACCCCGGGACGGGTCGGTTTCGTCGACTGGTCCCCGCCCCTGATTTTCTCGTTCTTAACAAAGTATCGCAGAAGCGAACGGGAGTCACATGGCCACGAATCGTGTTTGGGGGCTCCTGTTGGTCGGACTGTTGGCGACCAGTGTCGCCGTCGGCGCGCCGATGCTGGACGGTCCGTCGACCGAGAAATCCGAACGGACCTCGGTCAGGGTCGCCGAAGTCGGCGAGCGGTCGTCCGAGCGGGCGGGCGTCCTCAACATCTCTGCCACGGTCACGAATCCGAAGGATTCGGCACAGACGAGAACCGTCCTGTTGAAACTCGACCGGAACGGCGACGGCGAGTTCGAGTCGACCGTCGAACGACGGCGGATGCGATTCGAGAGCGGCGAGCGGCGCCGGCTCTCGTTCAGACAGACGACCGATCGACTGCAGAACGGCAGTTACCGGTACGGCGTCTTCCTGGAGGGACAGAACGCGACTGCGACCGAGAACGCCACCGTCACCGTCGACGTGCGGCAACCGCCGGAGTTCCGTCTCTCGGAGGTGCCCGACTCGGTGCAGGTGGTCCGGGACGAGACGACGGCGGTGTCTCTCGACGTCACCAACGTGGGCAACGCGCGGAGTAGCCGGCCGGTCCGGCTGTTCGTGGACGCGGACGGCGACGGCGAGTTCGGCTCGGACGAGCGGGCCGGAGTGACGGTGCTCGAACTCGACCCGGACCAGTCCCGTCGGGTCTCGGTGGACCTGCGGTCCACGAACCTCGAACCGGGGACGTACGACTTCCGGATCGAATCCGAGACCGATTCGAAGCGCGGGAACGTGACGGTCCTCCGACCGGCGACGTTCGACGTCCGGGTCGTCGACGCGCCGGCGAACGTCACGCGGGGCGATCCGGTGAACCTCTCGGTGAGGGTGTCGAACACCGGCGACGTGGAGGGCACTGAGACGGTTCGGGTCGGCGAGCAGGACGGCGGTGCCGAGGCCACCGAGACGGTCACTCTCGAGAGCGACACGTCGACGACGCTGAACGTCACCCTCGACACGGCGAACAGTTCAGCGGGCGATGTCAACTACACCGCGTCGACCGCTGCTGCGAACGATTCCGTGACCGTGCACGTCGACGCGCCTCGCTTCGAGGTGTCGCGTCTCCGGAGCAGCAGATCCTGGACGGGAGGCAAGGTGAAGTGGATCGAGGTGAGGGCCCGAGTCACGAACGCGGGCGACGCAGCCGGGAGCGAGACGGTCAGTCTCAGGATCGACCTCGACGGTGACGACGACCCCGAACGGCTCGGTTTCAACAGGTCGGTGTCGCTCGGCGTCGGTGAGCGAGAGACCGTCGAGTTCCGGGTCCTGACGGAGTTCACTCGGGGCGACGCGATCGAGAAACTCCCGGTCGGGACCTACATCTACGGCGTCTTCGCGGAGCAGTCCGAGCGGACTAACGTGGTCTCGGTCGAAGACCAGTCCGGCGGTGGCAGCTCCGCGGAGACGGGCGACGGCGACTCGGACGTGACGCAGTACGCGTCGCTCGACGAGATCGCCCAGTCGAAGTACGGCGTCGACTACGAGGAGCTCAGCGGCGAGACGCGGCGGCAGATCGAGGAGATCCACACCCGGCAGCCGTTCGTCGAAGGGCTCGCCGTGACCGAGGTGCTGACCCGCGAGGAGTTCGCCCGCGAGAAGTACGACGTGGACCTCGAGAGCAGGCACTTCGAGTTCGGCGAACTCGACGTCGAACTCCAACAGCGGATCGAGGCTGACTTCGACGCGCAGTTCACGAGCGACGACGGCGACCGGGTCGAGTCGTGGGACGAACTCGCACAGAAGCTGTACGGTACGGACTTCGAGTCTCTCACGGACGCACAGAAAGAAGCGGTCAGAGACCGGTACCGACGGCAGTTCGAGTAAGACGTCGGATCGCCGGTGACCCGGACGAACCGCCTCCCTCGCTACACTGTCACACGAAAGCGGGTCACACTCGTGAGATCGTGCCTTCCGACCGACGACGGCCTCGGAGTTAGACTGCCCGTACGCTCTTTCAGGGTAGGACTAGCGTCGACGTGCAGACCATCGAGAACCGGCCTCCCCGAACTCGGCGCCCTCCGGTCGAGCGAACTGACGCCGCCGGTGTGTGAACGCCTCCTCTCGCCAGTCCATTACTTAACTAGACGTGTAATGGGATCGGCCGAGGAGAACGAGGCCTCTCCCGGACAGGTCGGAACGAGCGAGCGAGGACTCTCACCGAACCCGCTCCCGCGAGCGCTGGAACCTCACGGTCTCAGCAGGGTTTCACCTCTGCGCTATCTCGTCTTCCAGTCGACGTGCTCCCGCCCGGAACGTCGGACACCCTCGGTGTGAAACGCTCCGCCGCACGGACGGTCGGGTGGGTGCCTCTGGTCACACCGCGAGGGCGTCTCGGGAGTCGTCGCTGGCCGAGGGGCGCGCACTCGTCTACCGCCCGTTCGCGTGCCATGCGTCCCACGTTAACCCGAGTTTCGGAATAAACCTTTCTGTTTTATTAACAGTTAATTTTACTCACGTTCAAAATATGCATAATATTCTGGTAGTAAAATATCGAATTACGTTCACGTATTATTATACGATGGCTCGGGGCTCTCTCGTCCGCGATCGTCGAACCTAGATTCGGCACCGTTCGGTCGGCCGCGGTTCTACCTGTCTGAACACTTTCACGTCGACGCGACGCCTGACACAGCTCGGTGCGTCTCGGTCGGCGTGTCAGTCTCCGGATGTGTACACTCGGCGTTCGCTCGTAGCTCCCATACCGGATTCGCTTTCTCGGCTCCACGAGGCTCGGCCCGTTACAGACAAAATAACATTGACCACGACCCATCAGTCAATTATCATGAATACGAAGCGCACAGTCAGGATCTTCGGCAGTCTACTCCTGTTTCTTCTCTCAGCCACTGTCGTGACAGGGTTCCTGGTTCAGGCGTCGTCCGGTTCTGCGGACCTGAGCACGATAGAGAGGGAAGCGACGGAACCGCGCTCCGAGCGGGACCCCGTCGTCTCTCCCCGCGAGAACATCACCGCCGTTTCGTATCAGTACGGACGACTCGTCGCGTTCGCCCCGAACGGAACCGTCTACTACTACAACGACAGCTACAGCCACACCTGGGATATCGATCCCGTTCCGAACACCACGGCGACAATTCTCGTCGGGTACAACAACAACACCGACGGCTGTCCGGACGTCACGTACGGCTGTTCCCGGTACGTCGTCCAGGAACTGAATCTCACGACGAGAGAGACCACCACCGTCTACGCGGCCAACATCACGCGGTATCGCGGCGGTGGCGGCTGGCACGACGTCGACCGCGTCGGTCAGACGTTGTACGTCGCAGACATCTTCGGCGACGCCGTCTTCGCGGTGAACACCACGACGGGCATCGTCGAGTGGGAGTGGCGCGCGACGTCGGCGTTCCCCACGGAGGGCGGCGGCGAGTACCCCGACGACTGGACCCACCTCAACGACGTGGAGGTGCTGGCCGACGGGCGGGTGATGGTCGACCTCCGGAACCAGGATCAGGTCGTCTTCGTCGACCGCTCGAGCGGCGTCGTGGAGAACTGGACGCTCGGCGCGGACGACGACTACTCTATCCTCTACGAACAGCACAATCCCGACTACCTCCCCCGTGAACGCGGCGGACCCACTGTTCTCGTCGCGGACTCCCAGAACAACCGCATCGTCGAGTATCAGCGCCAGGACGAGTCCTGGACGCGGTCTTGGGTGTACAGCGACAGGCAGATGCAGTGGCCCCGCGACGCTGACCGCCTCCCGAACGGACACACCCTGATCACGGACTCGAACTCCGACCGCGTCTTCGAGATCGACGAGAACGGGTCAGTCGTCTGGAAGAGCAGCCTCCCGTACCCCTACGAAGCGGAACGGCTCGGGACGGGTGACGAGAGCGCGGGTGGCGAATCTGCGGCGCGCCTCGGGCTGTCGTCGAAGAACGTCGAGACGACCGTCTCGAGTGCGTCGGCGACTGCGGCCATCACTGACGAGATTCCCTTCGCGAAGAAACTGCTGAACGCGGTCCTGTTCGTCGTGCCGCGATGGATGGGTCCCCTCGAGATAGTGTGCACCGGAATCGCCGCCGCGACGGTTCTCGTCTGGGGCGCGTTCGAACTGTACTGGTCCCGCCTCACTGTTCGATCACCCTTCACGACGACGCAGGGCTGACTGTCCGCCTTCGGTCTCGTGAGACGACGTCCGACCGTCGAGAGCGTGGCGTAGACCGACGTGAGTCGCGGAGTCCCTCGCACGCGGGTCGGTAGGACCCGAATAATCAACTGGCTTCCCGACGCTCGTTCCGTCGTGCACGTCAGTATCATCGGCAGCGGCTACGTCGGAACGACGCTCGCGGCGTGTCTCGCAGACCTCGGTCACCGCGTCGTGTCCGTCGACGTCGACCGGGACGTGGTCGCCCAGATCAACGCGGGCGAGAGCCCCATCTACGAACCGGGTCTCCAGGAGCGCATCCAGGCACAGAGCGGCGACCGCCTCCGGGCCACGACGGATTACGGTGCGGTCTGCGAGACCGACGTGACGTTTCTCGCCCTGCCCACGCCATCGCGGCCGGACGGAAGCATCGACACGTCCACGCTCGAACGGGGCGCTCGCTCGCTCGGCGACGCCCTCCGGGAGAAGACCGAACCGCACCTCGTCGTCGTCAAGAGCACGGTCGTTCCGGGCACGACGGGCGAACTGCTGGCGCCGTCGCTCGCGAGAGCGGCCGACCGGGAACTCGGTGACGGACTCGAGGTCGCGGTCAATCCGGAGTTCCTGAGTGAGGGGACCGCAGTCGCTGACTTCTTCGACCCCGACAAGGTTGTGCTGGGCGCGTCTCGGGACGAACCCCGGGAGCGACTCGTCGAACTGTACCGACCGCTCCTCGACCGCTCTGAGGCGTCCGTCGTCAGAACTGGTCTCCGCGAGGCGGAGATGATCAAGTACGCGAACAACGCGTTCCTCGCGACGAAGATCAGCCTCGTCAACGAACTCGGGAACGTCTGCAAGGAGTACGGCGTCGACACCTACGAGGTCGCCGAGGCGCTCGGGCTGGACGAACGGATCGGCGCGCGATTCCTCGACAGCGGTCTCGGGTGGGGCGGCTCCTGCTTTCCGAAGGACGTGGCGGCGCTCATCGCCGCGGCGAGAGAGCGGGGGTACGACCCGGAACTCCTGGAGGCGGCCGTGGCCGTGAACGAGCGACAACCCGAGCGGCTGCTCTCGCTCCTCGACGAGCGCGGTTCGGTCGCGGGCCAGCGTGTCGCGGTCCTGGGGCTGTCGTTCAAGCCCGGCACGGACGACGTGCGAAATTCGCGTGCGATCCCCGTCCTCGAGGGACTCGAGGACCGGGGAGCGAACGTCGTCGCGTACGACCCCGTGGCCACAGAGCGGATGCGGGAGCGATTCCCCGACGTCGAGTACGCCGAGAGCGCGGCCGAGGCGCTCACGGGGGCACGGGCCGCCCTCGTCGTGACGGACTGGGACGAGTTCGCCGCCCTCGACGAGGAGTTCGACGCCATGGCGCGACCCGTAGTTCTCGACGGCCGCCACGTCGTCGAGCGGCGGAAGGGGCTCGACTACGAGGGGCTAACCTGGTAGAGGCTCTGTGACTCCCCGTCAGAACAGCCACAGGGAACACGCTCCCATATTCAAAATTATATAAACAGACGGGTTATTCACCGAAAGAGTACGGATTGATAACAAGATTTATTCCGATTATATTCAACCTAACACGCGTAATGGCACGCGAATCGGCACGCACGCGACCAGACGAGAGTAGCGACGGCGACGAGGCGGACGACTCGGGGGAGACGGCGAGGTGGGAGAACGCACCGAGCAACGTTACTCGCCGCGGATACCTGCGGTTCGGCGCGATCACCGCCGGAGTCGCGCTCGGCGTCGGCGGGAGCGCCGCCGCCGCGGACGGCTCCGAACGACGCGGCGTTCGGTTCGACGCGGTCGTCGATGCCGTCGAAGACCTCGGAGCGGACCCCGACGGACGGGAACCGATCGACGACGCCATCGAGGCGACGGCGGGTCGGAACGTCCTCGTCGAGTTCCCGCCGGGCGAGTATCTCATCACCGAAGAACTCGCGGTGGGCGACGCCGAGAGCTGGGGGATCCGCGGTACCGGCGCACGTCGAACCGACGTTCGTTTCGTCGCGCCCGAGAGAGAGAGTCGCGCGTGGTTCGCCGTCAGCTCCTGTGAGGACGTCCTGGTGGAGAACGTGACGTTCGACGTTCACCCCGACGCGACCGACCGGTCCGAGAAACTGCTAGCGGTCGACGGCTCGGACGGCCGGACGATGGTCGAGGACGTCGCGATCGACGGCGGCATCGACGACCGCGAAACGGCGGTGGACGGTCCCACGCGGGGACGAACGATCGAGGTCGTCGGCGATGGGGACGGACCGACCGACTACGAGTTCACCGTCGACGACAGCATCGAACCACACGCGTCCGACGTGGAAGCGGGCGACAACATCTACGGGAAGAGCGTCGAAGGCGTCGTCGTCGGCAGCAGCGACAGCTACCGGATCTACGGGTCGGTGCGGGACTTCCGGGGCGGCAGTGGCGTCACGGTCCTCCTCGACGGGGAGCGAGTCGCCCCCGAAGAACTCGACGGCGGGGAGGCCGCCACGCGCCCGAACGAAGTCGTCCTCGGCGCCGCCGACTCGTCTGCGGCCTACGACCTCTCGGTGTCGGGACGGCTCGAGAACCCCACTCCGCTCGGCCGAGTTGGCGCCGACGGGCCCGTCGACGGCACCGGGGCCAGGGGTTCGATCGCAGACGAGGTCGTCGGCTTTCGCTTCTCCGGCGACGTGCTCTCGTTCGTCGTCGAGGGCGGGGCGAGCGTCGCTCTCGAACGCGAGGACGCGTAATCGCGGCAGGCGCGTCAGCGTCTCGCTGACCCGGCGACGATTCACCGGCGCGAGCGGCCGAGTGTCGTCGGGTCGAGTCGTCGGGCAGCGAGCGACAGCGTCGTCGTCGGCGACTTCTCGGACGGCGCGGAGCGACGAGGTACCGACCGCGGGACCGTTCGCGCCAGAGGGGCTCGGACCGGCGGACCACGCAGACTCTATGTTGTTCTTAACAAAGGACGTCGACCGGCTTTCAGTTCATGATTCAAATGAAAGCAGTCGTCCTCGCGGCCGGGCGGGGCACGCGGCTCCGACCGCTCACGGAAGACAAACCGAAGGCCATGGTCGAGGTCGACGGGCAGCCCATCCTGACCTACTGCCTCGACCAACTCGTCGAACTCGGGGCCGACGAGTTCGTGATCGTCGTCGGCTACCTCAAGGAGAACATCATCGAACACTACGGCGACGAGTACGAGGGCGTGTCTATCACCTACGCCCACCAGCGAGAACAGAAGGGGCTCGCACACGCCGTCCTGACGGTGGAAGACCACATCGAGGACGACTTCATGCTGATGCTCGGGGACAACATCTTCCAGGCGAATCTGGAGGACGTCGTCCGACGCCAGCGAGAGGACCGCGCCGACGCGGCGTTCCTCGTCGAGGAGGTGCCCTGGGAGGAGGCAGACCGCTACGGCGTCTGCAACACGAACAAGTACGGGGAGATCACCGAGGTCGTCGAGAAGCCGGACGACCCCCCTTCGAACCTCGTCATGACCGGATTCTACACTTTCACGCCCGCGATATTCCACGCCTGTCACCTCGTCCAGCCCTCGGGCCGGGGCGAGTACGAGATCAGCGACGCGATCGACCTACTCATTCACTCCGGTCGGACCATCGACGCCATCCGACTCGACGGGTGGCGAATGGACATCGGCTACCCGGAAGACCGAGAAGAGGCAGAGGAGCACCTGCAGGGCAAGATAGAGGCGTAGCGGACCCCTCTGGGGGACTGTCCCGGAACCGCAGTTCGGCGTCACCCGAAGAGGCGAACGCCTCGGGAGGGCGTCGGTCGAGAGTAGAAAACTGGAGCCGCCGCGAGGGCCGAACCGTCGGCGCGGCCTTCACATCTGGTATCGCTGACGGTGCTCCAGGAAGTACTCGCGTTCCGTCTCCGGTAACTGCTCGAACGCGAGGACCTCGTCGCACCCGAGTCCCGGACACTTCGTGATCCGTTCCTCTTCGAGCACGTTCGCGGCGACGACGGTGCCACAGGTCGGACAGGTGAGGGTGATGATGCGCATCGTCAGAGTCTCAGGTTCGAGTTCTCGCCCACGACGAGTCGTCGGCCCTCTGGCAACGCGTCTTCGGCGCTCCTGAGTTCGGCGCCGCGGCCGATGAGACTGTCTATGATCTTCCCGTTCGACGTGATCGTCGACTCGCCGACGAGGACGCTGTTCTCGATGTGGGTGTTCCGGATCGTCGAATCGGGGCCGATGGACGTGTACGGTCCGATGTACGCGTCGCTCTCTATCACCGTCCCGGCGTCGATCGAGACGGGTCCGCGGACGACGGCCCCCGACTCGATGGTCGCCGTCTCGTGGAGGTCGATCCTCCCCATCGTCTCGGCGCCGTCCGCGACGGTCCCGTCGACGGTTGCGTCGAGCGCCTCGAGTACGAGGTGGTTCGCTTCGACGATGTCCTCGGGTTTCCCGGTGTCCTTCCACCAGCCCCGAACGGTGTGGGAGTCTATCCGCTGTCCGTCGTCGATGAGCCACTGGAAGACGTCGGTGATCTCGAGTTCACCTCGCCACGACGGTTCGATCGCCTCGATCGCCTCGAACGCTCGCGGCGAGAACACGTAGACCCCGATGAGGACCACGTCGCTCTCGGGGTCGTCGGGTTTCTCGACGATCCGTTCGACGTTGCCGGAGTCGTCGAGTTCTGCGACGCCGAAACGTTCCGGGTTGGGCACCTGCTGGAGCGCGATCCCGCCTGCGTAATCGCCCTCCTCGAAGCTCTCGACCAGCGGGGAGATGGTCTGCTTGAGGAGGTTGTCGCCGAGGTAGACGACGAAGTCGTCCCCGTCTACGAAATCGCGCGCACAACCGACGGCGTGGGCGATGCCCAGCGGGTTCCCCTGCACGATGTACGTGATGTCGACCCCGAACCGGGAGCCGTCTCCGAGGAACTTCTGGACCGCCTCCCTGCCCTTGTTCCCGAGGACGACGCCGATCTCCGTGATGCCCGCCTCCTTGAAGTCCTCGACGACGTACTGGAGCACCGGCTTGTTCGCGATCGGGATGAGTTGCTTCGGACCGGTGTGTGTGATCGGACGGAGTCGGCTCCCCGTTCCACCGGAGAGGAGAATCCCTTTCATGTGCTACTCCGGAGCCGTGGCCCCGCTTCGGTGCGCGCGGACGACGGCTCCCGCGTCTGGCGCCGCGTCGTTTCGGCTGGACGATTCGTCCCCGATTGCATCACACGTACGTATCGCGTGCTGGATACTTTAACACACGTCGTATAACCGCCGTTAACGACCTATTATGCCCGTTTGTCCCCACTGGCCGGTCGAGCGCCCGGCGTTAGTGACCGGATAGCTTTGACGGAGGAACGTCTCTGTCGAGCCGTGATCGTGGTCGCTCTCTCTCCAGAGTCATCTTTAATTATGCTATTTTAATTAATGAAAAAATATAATACCGTCCGATCCATCTAGAACTCGCATGACGGTTCTGGTCACCGGCGGCATCGGGTACATCGGCTCTCGGCTGATTCGCGAGCTCCCCGACCACCCGAGCTACTCGGGCGAGACGATACGGATCCTCGACAACTACCGGCAACCGCGGTTCCACGCGCTCTGGGACCTGCCGTCGTACGCGGACTACGAGTTCGTCGAGGGCGACGTCAGAGACGAGGCGGTCGTTCGAGACGCGATGGACGGCGTCGACACCGTGTTCCACCTCGCGGCCATCACGAACGCGCCCGAGACGTTCGACATCCCGGAGAAGACCTGGGACGTGAACTACGACGGCGCGCTGAACGTGTACGGTGCGGCCCGCGATGCCGACGTGAGTCAGTTCGTGAACGTCTCGACCTGTTCGGTGTACGGCCGGACCGACAGGGAGATAGAGGAGGACTTCGACTGCGACCCCGAATCCCCGTACGGCGAGGCGAAGCTCGAGGCCGAACAGGAGATGCTCGAGGCGTACGACGGCGAGATGGGGCTGACGGCGCTCCGTATGGGAACCGTCTACGGCTGGACCACCGGGATGCGGTTCGACACCGTGGTCGACAAGTTCGCGCTTCTGGCGGCGACCGGTCACCCGCTGACGGTGTACGAGGGGGCCGAAGAGCAGAAGCGACCGTACCTGCACATCCAGGACGCGGTCCGATCGATGCTGTTCGCCGGCAGCGAACTCGGCGACGGCGACGTCTACAACGTCGTCACCGAGAACGGCAAACTGCTCGACGTCGTCGACGCGATCGACCGCCACTTCCCGAACGTCGAAATCGGGTACACCGAGGCCGAACAGCTCAACCAGCTCTCTTACATCGTGAGCGACGAGAAGATCCGGGCGCGCGGATTCGAACCGGCCTACTCGCTCGACCAGGGCGTCGCCGAACTGGCAGACAAGTTCCGGGCGTTTCTCTGACCGGTCGGCCCGCGTTCTCGGCGACCGCCGCGGTCACTCGAGGTAGTCGTCCTTGCGTGACCGGTAGAACGCCACCGTCTCGCGCAGTCCGGTCTCCAGGTCGACGGTCGGCTGCCAGTCGACGTCGGTTTCGAGTTTCGACGGGTCGGTGACGACGTCGCCGCGGCTCACCTCGTCCCACTCCTCCGGCCAGGGCACCATCTCGACCTCGCCCGCCCCCGCTGCCTCGACCGCCGCTTCCGCTAGCTCTTCGAGGGTCGTTCCCTCGCCGCGGCCGAGGACGTACTCCTCGCCGAAGGTCTGTTCGGCGCCCGCCAGTTCGACGAGAGCGTCCGTCGCGTCGCCGACGTAGACGTAGTCTCGCAGGGTCGTGCCGGGCTCGAAGACGGTGAGCGTCTCGTCTCGGAGCGCGCTCGCGACGAACTGATTCTGCACGCCGTATCCGTCCACCGAGAGGGGCGCGCGCGGACCGTAGACGTTCGCCGGGCGGACGACGGTCGTCGGGACGTCCTCCATCTCCCAGTAGATCCGGCAGTAGTGCTCCCCGGCGCGCTTGTTCGCGCCGTACATGTCGATCGGGCGGATCTCGGTCGACTCGTCGACTGGCACGCTCGCCGGGCGACCGAAGACCGCGAGCGAACTGGTGAACACCACGTGCGGGGCGGGTTCGGCGTCCGCGGCCGCCTCCAGCACGTTGACTACTCCCTTGCAGTTGATGTCGACGTCGGTCCCGGGTTCCTCGTTGGCGACCAGCCGGCTCAACTGGGCCGCACAGTGATAGACGACGTCCGACTCGCGGACGTGCGCACGGACCGCCTCCTCGTCTCTGACGTCCGCTTCGACCACCGTGATCTCGTCCCGGACGTCGGCGACGTTGGCTCGATTGCTCCCCATCTTCGGCAGTTCGGCGTCGAGGACCGTCACGTCTGCCCCCAGCTCGACGAGTCGGTTCGCGACGTTACTGCCGACGAATCCGAGACCGCCCGTCACGAGGACGCGACGCGAGTGCCAGTCGG
>Ga0207797_1000294_pt1 | contig 38112 bp, 25 predicted proteins | sample PRCRCaboRojoPR_6_FD_187275 | JGI IMG/M metagenome (GOLD analysis project Ga0207797, IMG submission 187275) | Marine sediment microbial community from Cabo Rojo, Puerto Rico - PR CR 10% Liquid 1 (SPAdes) | ecosystem: Environmental > Aquatic > Marine > Coastal > Sediment | place: Cabo Rojo, Puerto... | reverse complement strand
AAGTTAGCAGTGAGTGGGGAGTGAGTAAATGAAAACATCTGCGAAATGTTGCTACACCCAACCCGAGACACGGGACGCGAGACCCGAGACACTATGCTCTCCGCTCTTTGCACTGAGCACTGAGCTCTCAGCAAACCCGGGACCCGAGATAACTAGCAGCTTACTTTTCTCTATTCTGCCTTATTCCCGCATTCAATCATTCAATCATCCAATCATTCGTTTTTTGTTTTATTATATTTACGCTGAAAAAAATTGATCATTACTAACCCAAAAACAAAAATTATGAAGAGAATCAGTTTCATTTCGTTTTTATTGATTGTTTTATATGTTGTACCGGCAATGGGCCAGGCCGAGGATCGTCCTGACTGGGATAACCCGGCGGTACTTCAGATTAACAGGGAAAAACCACATAGCACGATGATGGTATTTTCCTCAAAAGACCAGGCCTCGGTAATGCATCCGGAACGGTCACAATGGCATTCCAGCCTGAACGGCCGGTGGCAGTTTGACTGGTCCAAAAACCCGGCCCAGAAGCCCGATGATTTTTATCAAACGGGTTTTGATGCCTCCGGGTGGGATCAAATAGACGTTCCCTCCAATTGGGAAGTTGAGGGCTTTGGTACGCCAATCTATTCCAATGTGCCTTATCCCTATAATACGTCAGAGCTGAGGGCGCCAAAGGAATGGAATCCCGTTGGATCCTACAGGAAATGGGTTGAGGTACCTGAAGACTGGGATGGAAGAAGGATTTACCTGCACTTTGACGGCGTTCAGTCGGCCTTTTACCTGTGGGTGAACGGCGAACAGGTTGGTTACAGCCAGGGCAGCCGCACCCCGGCCGAATTTGATATTACAGACTATTTGAATGAAGGAAGGAACCTTGTAGCGGTCCAGGTCTACCGTTGGAGCGACGGGTCCTATTTGGAAGACCAGGATTTCTGGAGACTGAGCGGCATTTTCCGCGATGTATATATGTGGTCCACACCACAGGTGCATGTTCGCGATTATAATGTGACCTCTACACTTGATGAGTATTATCAAAGTGGTATTTTTAAGCTTTCAGGGGAACTGCTAAACCATGGCGACTTAAATGCAGTCAATCTTCAGTATGAATTGTATGATGCTAGTAAAAAGCTTGTCTTCAGCCAAAAAATAATGAAAGAGCTTCAGGGTGATGTGACTGAATTCAGCTTCTTAAGTAAGAAAGTTTTTGATATAAACCAATGGAATGCCGAAAATCCATATTTATATGATCTGTATATCACCCTGAACGATCAGCAAGGCAATACCCTGGAGGTCATCCCCCAGAAGGTGGGTTTCCGGAAGGTAGAAATAGAAAACGGCCGCTTCCTGGTGAATGGCAAGCAGGTATTGTTGAAAGGCGTTAACCGCCACGAGCACGACCCCGATGACGGCCATTACGTCACCAAAGAGGATATGATCCGGGATGTTCACCTGATGAAGCAGAACAACATCAATGCAGTTAGAACTTCCCATTACCCCGATCATCCCATGTGGTATAAGCTGTGCGACAAATATGGTTTGTATGTTATTGACGAAGGAAACATCGAGACGCATGGTTTCGGTAACAATAAGGACAACAAGCTGAGCAACCTTCCTGAGTGGGAGGAGCCTTATCTTGACCGTGTCAGGCGTATGGTTTACCGCGACCGCAACCATCCTTCCATTGTCATGTGGTCGCTGGGTAACGAAAGCGGTGACGGACCCAATGTGGAAAATGTTTATCAATGGGTTCAGGAAAATGATCCCAGTCGGCCCTTCCACTATGAAGGAACCACCAACTGGTCGGGATTACTAAATGCAGATGTGTATTCACGGATGTACACCACTCCCGAAGGCTGCCAAAAGCTGATGGAGGAATACAGCGATATGCCGTTTATGCTTTGTGAATACACCCATGCCATGGGCAACAGCAACGGTAATGTAAGTGCCTATATGGATTTGATGTACGGTGATAACAATTTCTTCGGTGCCTTTGTGTGGGACTGGGTCGACCAGGGCCTTCGCCAGGATGTGCCGGCACCGTACCGGAAATCTTCCGGCCAGGATCAGTTTATTGCCTATGGTGGCTGGTGGGAAGAAGCAAAAGGAATTCACCATGATGGCAATTTCTGTATGAACGGCCTGGTTTCTGCGGAGCAAAAACCGCATCCCGGTCTTTTTGCCATGAAGCATCACTATAAACACGTAAAGGTGGAACCGGTAAACCTGGAAGAAGGCACTTTCCGGATCACCAACCGTTATTATTTCACCCCGCTGGATGAAAAGCTTGCTACCAGATGGATCTTGAAGCGTAATGGTGAACCCATTCAAACCGGAGTTATAGAAGATCTGAACATACAGCCCGGCGAGAGCAAGACTGTGGAACTGGAATATCCTGCACTTCCTGGAGGCGAAGGAGTGGAATACTTTGTGGATTTCAAGTTTGTCACCCCTGAAAATACCTTTTTCGCTCCCAAAGGCTATGAAATGGCCAGGGAACAGTTCCGCCTTCCTTATAGTTCCTTTATGCAGCAAAAGCCACTGCAAACCGGCGTTCCCGAATACCGTAACGAAGGCTGGGATTTAATCGTGTATAATGATGATTTTTCGTTGCGCCTGAGCCGACGAAACGGACAGATTGCTTCATATTACCATAAGGATGAAAAACTTCTGGAGGAGGGTCCTAAGCCCGATTTTTGGAGGGCACCCACCGACAATGATATTGGTGCCAGGAATAGCACCAGGGAGAATGGGCAGCTTATGGATTTTTGGAAAGAAGCAGGCGAAGTACTTATTAATAGTGATGAAATAGAAGTCAACGAAACGGATCATGCTCTGCAGGTGAGTATGAAAGGCGAGCTGATCAACATTGACAGTGAAATTGCTCTGGAATATCTTATTTATGGAAACGGGGCCATTGATGTTTCTGTTGAATATACGCCCGGGGAGGAGGAACTTCCGGATATGATGCCGAGATTTGGCACCGATATGGTGGTGGCTCCCGGTTACAACAACCTGGAATGGTATGGTCCGGGCCCCCATCCTACCTATTTCGACCGCAATACCGAACCGATAGGAGTTTATCGTTCCACCGTTGAGGAAGAATGGGTGGAATATTCACAGCCCCAGGAAAACGGGTACAAGACCGACGTACGCTGGGTAAAACTGGTCGATGATAAGGGCCATGGCCTTAAGTTCAGTGGATTCCCATTGATAGGTGTTGGTGCCCATCACTACACCAAGGAAGAAATCGACCGGGCTGAATATTCCTTCCAGTTAACGCGCCATCCCCAGGTTTATTTGAACATCGATTACAAGCAGATGGGCGTGGGAGGCTACAATAGCTGGAGTCAGCATGCGCATCCGGTTGAGGAATACCGTGTGCACAATGAACCCATGTCTTATACCTACCGTATAGAGCCGGTTGAATAATTTTCTAATATAGACCTCCTGGTAGTATTTATCTGCCAGGAGGTTTATATTTTTTTGGCCCAATACATTTTAACCTGTATCCCTCCCTTGCTATTTCCCGCATTCAGAAACTTCGTCTTATTCGTTTTCATATAAAGTGTATCATTTGATTTTCCCGCTTTCACAGAATTATTTGTAAATTGGTTTTGGGAACGTTCCCGCGGATTTTCCCCATATACCTTGTCATTTTCCTTCTTAATGTATTTCTTAGTCAATAATTCAATAGATACAATTTCAAATGTTTTTTATGATGATAATTGTCTAAATGAAGGGATAACATCTGAAAATAATGGCGATATATGAAAACAACTTCCCTGGTCATAGGTTTTTTAATGCTGTCATGTATATTGTGGAGTCAGGATCATGAATATCACTGGGATAATGTCAAAATTGGAGGAGGGGGTTATGTTACCGGCGTGGTGGTCCATCCGAAAAATGAAAAGCTTTGGTACATCCGAACCGATGTTGGAGGAGCATACAGGTATGACCAGGAAAAGGGAAGGTTGATCCAGATAATTGATTTCCCGGGCCCCAGAGACTGGAATTTATATGGTTGTTGGGGACTTGACGTGGATCCTTCTGAAGAAAAAAATGTTTATGTGGCATTGGGGAAATACCCGGATGAATCTCCCCATGAGGTCTACAAATCAACCAATAAAGGCAGAAACTGGGAACCTCTCGGTGCACCTGAAGAACTTGTTTTCGGCGGAAATAATCATCCACACCGCAAAGGCAAGCCCCTGACGGTTAATCCGCATAATCCCGGCGAGGTTTGGGTAGGAGGATACAACGGAGGCCTGTGGATCTATGACAATATATCCTCCGAATGGCTACAAATCCCTGATATACCAAGAACAAAGGGAGACAATAGCATTCGGCGTATCTGTTTCGATAAAACCGATAAGGATTATATTTATGTGGCCACTTACTCTTCTGGCGTTTACAGAAGTAAAGATCAGGGAAACACTTTTACAAAAATAGAAGGTTCACCCGGCAAAATAAGGGATATGGAATTGAACGCCGATGGCGGGGCTTTGTTCGTTGCAAGTACCAATGGAATCTACAGGTTGAGGAATGCTAAAAAAGCCACAAGCTGGGAGAAATTGAAAGATGGGGAATACAGAACGGTGACCACCGACATCAAAAAGGCCGGTAGGGTATATGCTCCGAAAAGTGGATGGAATGGAATCCATGACATCTATGTTTCGAATGATATGGGAGATACATGGTCTAAAATGGAAATAGATGTTCACCAGTCGATTCCCTGGCACAGGGACGGGTATCCCGGTGCTGCTATCTCGCAACTGATTCAGGCACCCGGAAATCCGCAAGAAGCATTTTTTACGGACTGGTACGCGGTATGGAAAACCGATAACATTTATGCTTCAACCGTTGAATGGAGCAATGATGTCGATGATGGACATGAGGAAGTGGTGAACCTGGTCATGGAATCCCCTTCCTCAGGTGATTGTTTCCTGTTTTCTGGGCATGCTGATGTGAGTGGCTTCAGACATACAGCGCTCAGGGAATATCCTTCTTCAAACACGTATAAATCCGGTGTTGGAGGTGTTGGAAAAGAGGGATGCGGTTTTGCGGTAGCTCCCTCTGATCCTGACAGGGTATATTACAATGGTGCTGCAGACTGGGAAGGAGATAGCGCAGTTTTTGCCATATCTGAAGATAACGGGAAAAATTTTAAGAAACGCGAGGGTTATAATCCTTCCTGGGGTTGGGCAAGAATTGCTGTTGCCCAGGGAAATAAAGATAATATAGTAGTGGCAACCAAAAATGGGGGTATGCGTTATAGCACTGATGGCGGCAAAAGCTGGACATCCTGTGAAGGAGCTAGCTCTTCAGTCGGGGGCAACATCTTTCATTACATGCAACCATTAACAGGCGATGCTGTTTCAAAGTCTACATTTTATGTATACAATGGTAATACTGTATTCAGGAGTACCAATGGAGGAAAAAAATGGCAACCTGTTGCCTCAGATTTACAGGAAAAAGAAAACGACCAAAGGCACCGCCTGGCCAATGTACCCGGAAAGAAGGGTCATCTTTGGCTCAACTTGGGTAAAAACGGCCTGGTACGATCGGTTGACGGGGGCAAAACATGGAAGCATTTAAAGAACGTTGAAATTGCCAGTTTAATGGATGTGGGTATAAAAGAAAAGGGAGCTGAATATCCCACAGTTTTCCTTCTGGGACGAACTACCAATGAGAAGAAGAAGGGCATTTGGATATACAAATCAAAAGATTGCGGGAAAAACTGGATAAGAATCAATAATGAGCACTCCCGCATAGGATGCCGCCCTGAAGTAATGACTGCAGACAGGCAACATCCGGGTAGGGTTTATATAGGAACCAATGGTACCGGGGTGTGGTATGGTCAGCCCCGGAAAGAATAACTTCTAAAGAGAGGTATGAAATGAAAAAATTTATTAACTATGAGAATTATGAGGATGGGGCTTCTGCTGATTTGTTTTATGACCACAGTTAGCACATTGGCCCAACAAGAAGATTTTTCCGTTTATGGCGACATACCCGAGGATAAGCACCCGGTTTACAGCCATACCCAGGGGAAGGAACATGCTTATCCTGTCGTTACCGTGGATTTTAGCGACCATTTAAGAGAATGGGATGGTTTCGGTGTGAATTATGTTGAAGTATCTCAAACAAGGGATTATTCTGAATGGTCCCAGGAATACGGCGGATTAAGTGTCCTTACCGAAAAAGAACGCCAACGGGTGATTGATTTAATCTTTGGTAAGGACGGGCTGAAGCCCGGCATCACAAAGATGTTTCTGGATATTCACCATGAAGGTCATACGAAAGCAGGGAATGACAACCAGTATCCCTATGATCTGAATCTTGAAGGATATGATCATAAAACCACCACCAAATGGCTCAGGTATTTCAACCGGAAAGGTTTGCAAAAAACCCGTTCATGGGGAGGCGAGCTGAAGATCCTTACCACCATGTATGGCTGTCCTCCATGGATGACAAGGCAGGGATACATCAACGGCCGTGATCTGGACCCAGCAATGAAAGAGGAATTTGCTGAGTACATGGTTTCATGGGTTAAATACCTTAGAGAGGAGGAAAATCTGCCTGTCCGGTATCTTTCCCTGCACAATGAGGGGGATGCTTACTATCGCTGGCCTTCTGACGGGGAAAGCCCCGGTGCGGAGGAAGAAGATTACAACCTTTACTGGCCTCCATTTCAGGTAGTCGATATGCTAAAAACCACCCGGAATATGCTGGATAAAAACGGACTGGAGAATGTAGGCCTTACCAACGGGGAAAACCAGAACTGGTACAGGCTGCACATGTGGGGTTACGCAAAATCCATAGCAAGAGACCGGGAAGCATTAAAGAATTTATCTCTTATAACAGCCCACAGCTTCGCCTTTATCGGTGAACGAAACCGTTTTTACGGAGATTGGCGAAGCAATGGTATTGATATGCTCCGTGAAGCCAGAGAAAACCAGACCTCCATGGAGGAAGAAAATCTTCATGCGTGGGTAATGTCCATGAGCTGGGGTAACATGAATGCGGATTTTGTTGAGCAGATCAGAAGAAACATCTATATGTCCAAAGTAAATGCTGTCACACCCTGGGCTGTTATGCAGAAATCAGGTGCCTGGCAGGGCGGCGATCCCAATCCCAATAAGGCTTTTATGGTCACTACCGACAGCACGTTAAACGTAACGCAGGGGTACTATTTCTACAAACAGGTTACCCGTGCCGGTCAGCCGGGAATGGCCGTTTCTTCGGTGACTTCACTCGATCCCTCTCTGGGCGTTATTGCTTTTGATAACAACGGTACCGATAACAAGGATGCCTTTGTTATCATCAATACCGATGATGAAGACAAACCGGTAGAAATTAATCTGTATGGTGAAGATACGGATTCATACAAGGCTTACCGGAGTTCAGCCGATGAAAATTATAAATCCATAGGGGATTATAAAACCAATCAGAATGGAGCTTTTATGTATAAAGCTCCAGCCGCTTCGGTAACCACCTTTTTTGCTCAATAAAAGGAAATTCAAATTAAGTATAGGTATTTTTGACATAGTGGGTATTGGAAAACAAATAATTAATGGTTATATTTGAAAGGAATGGTTTAATTATTTTCAGAAAAGATACAACAAAATCCATCCGAAATGTTAAGGCGTCAAATTACCATCAAAGACATTGCCCGGGCTTTGAAAATCTCCACTTCCACTGTCTCCAGGGCGTTACATGATAGTCATGATGTCAACCCCAAAACCCGCCAGGCCGTTTTGGAGATGGCTCAGAAATACGATTATCAGCCAAACAGCATTGCCCTTCAGTTGAGAACTCAAAAAAGCAGAACCCTGGGTGTCATCATACCAAGTTTCCAGATACCGTTTTATTCCCTTGCGATTACCGGAATTCAAGAGTTTGCATATGAAAACGGGTACAACATCATTACCTGTCAATCCAGTGAATCCTACAGCAGGGAGATTGCCAATATTCAAACGTTGGTCAAAAGCAAGGTGGACGGCATCCTTCTTTCCATATCCAGAGAAACCGCAATGCATCATCATCTGAATGAAATTTACCAGCGGGGCATTCCCACTGTTATGTTCAACCGGGTGGTTAAGGAACTGAATATTTCTAAGGTATGTGTTGACGATTACAAGGGAGCCTATCAGATGGTACAGTATTTAGTGAATTGTGGTAACAGAAAAATTGCGCATATCACCGGTCCTTTGAACCTGCAATTGAGCAGGGACCGGAGAAAGGGGTATATGGATGCACTGCATGATTTCAACATAAACATTTCATGGGATTATATGGTAGAAGGGGATTTTACCCCAGATTCCGGTTATAGCTGCACAAAACAACTTCTGAAATTAACGGAGATCCCGGATGCCATCTTTTGTACCTGCGATGCCATGGCTTTTGGTAGTATCAAATGTCTGAAAAATAATGGGTATAGAATTCCCCATGATATTGCTGTAGTGGGTTTTACGGATGAGCCATTTTCTCAGCTTGTTGATCCCACCCTGACTACCATTTCACAGCCTGCTTATGATATCGGACGCAATGCTGCCGATCTTCTGATTAAGCAAATACATTCAGTCAACAATAATCATGAGCCTGAAATCAAAGTATTGCCCACGAAGCTTGTAATCAGAGGATCTGCTTAACCGATCGGTTGATATATTTCATTTTTCAGTCAGTTCTTTCATATTTTTAATCTCTTTTACGATTTCCCTCGCTTTGGGGCCCAATTTCTGATACAATCTGTCATAAGCGGATCTGGTTGCTTTTTTAAAGGCTGCGCGGTTTGGGTAGGTAAATTGAACTCCTTTCTCTTTCATCTTTTTTTCCAGTTCCTTATCCAGGGTTTTCATATAATCCAGTTGCCATAAAGTAGTCTCGTAAAGACACTTACGAAACAATTCCTGGTCTTCGGTTGAGAGCTTTTTCCAGAATTTGTGACTGATCAATACATAGGCAGAGTTATAGATGTGGTGGGTCATGGCAATGTATTCCTGCACTTCATAAAGCCTGCCATACCATATGTTTTGAAGTGGATTTTCCTGTCCGTCAACCGTACCCTGCGCCAGAGCAGTGTATAATTCGGAAAACGGCATTGGCGTAGGAGAAGCACCCAGGGATTTCATGGTCAGGATCTGTGCTGAGTTTTCAGGCGTTCGGATCATAAGTCCTTCCATATCTTTTGGTTTCTTGATAGGGCGTACCGAATTGCTGATATTCCGGAAACCATTCTCATAGAAGCCAATCAATTTGATTCCATACTGAGTCAGAGGTTCGGCGACCTTATCCATGATTTCGCTGTTGTTTACTTTCAGCACATGTTCTCTGTTTCTGTACAAGTAGGGCATTTCAAAAACAGAAAACAGCGGTTCGTAAGTATTGATCACTCCTGTGACAGTCATTTCCAGGCTCCCTATGGTAAGCATTTCCTGCATTTCATTTTCCCCTCCCAATTGTCCGCTGTGGTATATCTCTACATTGTACTGACTATCGCTTCGGGTTTCCAGTTTCTTTTCAAATTTTTTAAAAGCTTTGGTGAAAGAATGCGACGGTCCATGCCCAAGGCCAATCTTAACCGTCCTTGTATTGTCCTTATCTTCCTGTATACAACCAACACAAAGGATAAGAAAAGAAAATAATCCAATTAGAATTCGTATCTTATTGTAATTTTTAATCATTTGTCTCTTTCTATTTTTAATGTCTGTTCTGCCTGGATTTCTTCTTGTTGTCATAGTTGATTCTTCGCTCTATTTTGTTTTGCCTACTGCTGTTTCGTCCTATAGCTCCTTGATTGTCAATCGCTTTTCGCCAACTGCCAATTAATTTTTACCCTTAAATCTGATTTTGGAATATAGTAAGCTCGTTTCTTATCTCTTATCATTTATAAAGTGATGGCAAATAGGTGACCAGTTCAGGAATATAAGAAATTAACAGCAATATTATTATTAATGGTATAAGAAAAGGTAGAATCTTTCGCATCAGTACTTCCAGTTTGATGCCGCTGATATGTTTCATCATAAAAAGGGAGACTCCAAGTGGAGGAGTGGCTACGCCAATCATAAGGTTGAGGGCCATAATCACACCGAAATGGATGGGATCAAAGCCAAGGTTCATGGCAAGCGGATATAAAATCGGGATAAAAAGGATTAATACAACTCCAGCCTCCATAAGGGCTCCAAAAAAGAGCAATATAATATTCAGCATGAACAGGATCACGTACCTGTTCTCCGATAGGGTCAGAAATGCATTGGTTATGAGTCCCCCTGCATGTTCAATGGTTAGTATGTAAGAGAACGTTGACGTGGTTGAAATGATGAACAGGATGATCGTAGCAGCGATCATTGCTTCGGTAAATATCTTTGGCAGATCTTTTACCGAAAGGGTTTTATAAACAAAAAAACCCAGTCCTAGCGCATAAACTCCTGCAACAGCAGCTGCTTCATTGGGGGTAAATATGCCACTATAAATGCCACCAAGCATAATAACAGGCATCATGAGTGGCAGGAAGCCTTCTTTCAATCCCGATTTGAATTTGCTCCACGTAGGGAAAGGATCTTTGGGATAATTTTTGACCTTGCTGATAATGTAAATCAGTACCATCAGTGAAAGTGCCAGTAAGATCCCCGGAATGATACCACCCAGAAACAATTTACCGATGGAGTTATCCGTCATGGAAGCATAAATGATCAAAGGGATGCTGGGTGGGATAACCGGACCTAGAACCGAAGCTGCCACAGTCACTGAGGCGGAAAAAGGTTCATCAAAACCTTGTTTCTTCATGGCCCGCATTTCTATTTCTCCCAGTCCGCCTACTGCAGCTGCGGCAGAACCGGATATGGCTGAGAAAAACATCCCGGCCAGGACGTTGGCATGCGCAAGACCTCCTGTAATATGTCCCACCAGTACACGGGCAAAATTGAACAACCGGTCGGTGATACCGGCGGCATTCATAATCCTGCCTGCAAATACAAACAAGGGTATGGCAATGAATGCATAGTTGTTTACCATATTTACCATTTTATGACCAACCGCAGCCAGGGGTACATCGCTAAAGAAAAACAAGGATACCGAGGCGGCGATACCCAGTGCTATTGCCACCGGCATCCGGAGTAAGGCCAGCACTACAAAGCAGATGATCAATGTGGTTAGCATAGTCAGGGCTTTTCTTTGAGGGTAGTTATTGTATCCTGCATCTGTTCTATGCAAAATAAGGCTACAATGACTGCCATTACGGGAAGGGGGATATAGAGCCAACCCTGCGAAATGCCCAGTACCGGAAGGGAGGTTGGCCATAAATCCCGGATAACTGACAGTGAATGATATCCAAGGATAAGGAAAAATAATAAGGTGAGCAGATAAACAATGGCAGATATTATTTTTTCTGGTATTTCAGGCAGCTGATCCACAAAAAAGGAAATGGCAATGTGTGACATGCGCCTGTAGGCAAGGGAGGCGCTCAAAAAAGTTGCCCAGATAAATAACAACCGGCTTACTTCATGCGATCCCAGAAACGGTTCCTTAACAACATACCGCATAATAACCCCAATAATGATTACCGTGAAAAAACCACCGGCTGTTACTGCTGTTGACCAGAATAAGAAAGTCGATGTATACCGGTTTACCAGCTTTATTGTGTTCATAAGTCCATCTTTAGGGAGGAAGGATAGGAATAACCTTGTTCCTGCAATAGATGTTTGTATCCTTCAATGATGAATTCAGCAAAATTCCTGCCCATAAAATTTTGTATCACATGATCGTCAAATAATTCCGGGTTGTTCCTTATTCGTGGATCCGGATGACCGGAACCCTGTTTTAATCCCTCGAACAACCATCGGAAACCTCCGAAATTCCAGGTCATTTTGCCGTATGGATAATCGCTGCCACAAAAAAGGTTTTTGCAGAATGGTTCTCCGGCCTTCTGGTAAGCTATCAGGTCACTTTCAATATGGGTATCCCTTTTGGCGCTCATAATAAACCGAATATTCGGGCATCGCAAGCCCAGCTCACGGCTTTTAATATATTGTTCATCCGCTTCTTCATAGCTGGCACCGCCTCCACCCATGTGTGCCGCCAATACGGGCGTATCTTTATGTCTCCGGGCGATTTTTTCCAGTGCTTCTGCCGGGGTGTATGGCGTGTCCGATCCGTAATGAAATGCAGGAATGGCTCCCAACTTAACGATCTGGTCAGTAACCTTAATAACCTGCTCACCATCCATGGGAAACTTGTTTTGGGCCGGATTCATTTTCACAATGAAAAATCCATATTCCTTTACCAGCTTTTCAGCTAATTGCCCGGCCAGATCTGTTCCCAACGCCTTCGGATCCGTCCATCCGGCAGGTATGAACTTATGGGGATATTTTTCCGATATTTCTTTCATCTGAATGTTGGCAGACAGCAATGCCTTAAAATTTTTTTCTTCATCATCCCCGTAAAGCGTGGTAGCCGGATTCTGCCAGATCAGGCACGTATCCACATCCGCCAGCTTCATTTCCTTTATTTGTTCTTCCGGTGAGGCTGGCCGCCCATGATAGTAATTGGGTGTTTCCCGGTAAGGTTTCAAGACCTTTTCGCTTATTTCTTCAATAAGGGAAGGATGTGTGTCAGCATCCATCGTCAGCGTATCTTTGTTCTTTTCAAGATAATTTATTTGCTTAAGGATTCTGGTTTTAGCCTGTTCTTCCATAATTCATAGTTTTATGATATTATCTTTCATTTTTTAGCCTGTTTTCAGTAGGAAAGGTACCTTTGTGCCGCGTTTCAGCATGAAAGAATCTATATGGAATTTGCATCTGAATAATCCTTTCACTCATCTGCCAAACCCAACATTTGGGGTTGCCAACTGCCCTTTGCCAATTGGCAACTTATTATTCTTTTTCATAAAACGTTGTCACCGATCCCTTCGGCGCTTCGTAGAACAATTGTTGCCCTTCATCCGCCTTGAATGTTCCGATGTCTTTATATCGCTCATTTTCCCTGTTCGTTCTGTATGCCTTAAATGTTTTGCCATCGGTTCCTCTTATCTCTATATTCAGGGGCCTTGTCTCATCGCTGGTGTTGATCACCACAAATGCATTCGGATTTTCCGTTCCATTGCTGGCAAAAGCAATGATGGCTGTCATGGCATCCATGGAGGAAGTCTGGACAACTGCCATATCCGGCTGACCGGCACGGGTAACCTGTTTGTAAAAGTAATAACCACGCCGTACTTCATAGCTCCCGTCTTCATAAACCTGTATGGCACATCCGGGATTCGGATCGCCGCCTACCCATTGTTCAGGTCGCTGGATTCCGGCCCAGGGAATAAGTCCGTTGACTTTCGAAGAATAGATGTTACCATATATCTCCCGGACAAATTTGGCATCCATGTCGCTCCAGCTTGTTGAAGTAACCCATGCATGGATTTCAGGCCTTTTTTCCCTGATAAGATCGATGCCGGCGCTCATATGCGTATTAAACCAACGATGGTCATAATAAGTAGGTTCAAAAAATCCGTGGGAAGTGATCAGGCCAAGATTCTCTGTAGCCTCTTTACTATTGTAAATGGCGTTGGCATATCCCCAGTTATAAAACCTGAACCAACCCGTAGTTTCACCCGGAGTTACCCCTATATCTTCTAAACCTGCATTTTCAAGCTCCCCGGGTAGGTATTCCAGAAATTCGACTACCTGCTGGGGCGGCCAGAACAAATTGTAGTCGTGGCCTGTTCCAATGTTACCATCTGATCCGTCTTTCGGCCATCTTTTCCAGTCTTCGCCTTCATTATGAAGGGACAGGTATTTTACCGGAAATTCCTCTTCTTCTTTCAGGAATTTTATCCAATCGATCATATAATCAGCGAGTTCATCTTTCATCTTGGGATCCAGATCCCGGCCCCTCAGGAATTTTTGTTTTGTCGCCCAGGCCGGGGGACCATAAAGCGTGGTTACAATCTCAATGCTGGCATCCCTTTGTTGGGTTTTTTCAAGGCCCCTCCTGACGAATTCTCTCATATTGACCGTGGTGGTAGTATGATCAAATTCACCTTCCGGTGAATCCTGGTGCCAGGGATCCAGGAACATTTTGACCAGGCCTGGTTGCAAACCATTTTTTCCAAATACCAAATCAATGATTTTTTGTTTCTCCTGCTCATCCAGCAAGCTAAATCCCCCGTAATCCTGCGGCCATTCCTGGTAATTGGTGGTCTGGGAAGTTTCTACATAGTTGAATCCGAAACCGTCCCACGCGCGGATCTTTTCGGAGAAATCCACTACTGCGGGTGCTCCTTTCATTTCCTTATATTGGGCAGTAGAAGGTTTGGCTGTTATAGTCAGGATTGCCAAACCCAAAATAATTGGAAGCAGTTGTCTGTAGAATCTCATAATTGCTTTATTTTTTAGTTAGATATTGAATATGATTTCATATAATCCAATCAAAATGCCAAATTAAACCATTTAATTCTGAAGAACTAATAAACAAGAGGAAATCCACGGGAACGTTCCCAGTAATTTGTTTACAGATCGCTTATCTTTTAGTTATTGATGTTTTTTTAATGTATCTGTTGTGAGATGTGTCCAATACTTTTCCAGGATAGTAAAAAAAGTCAGGTAAATATAGGAATCTGGCAATCACCGGGAACGTTCCCGGTGATTTTTTTAATATTTCTTTACTCGTATTGATCCAGGTTATATATTTGGTTAGGAAAATGAACGCATGTCATTTTACAATAACAATACGGGAAATTCGGGAAATGACAATATTTACATAAAATACTGACAGGGAAAACCATAAAACCGCTATATTTTGTAAAAAGCTAACCAGTTCACTAACTCTATTGTTTAACTAAACCTTTAATCTCTATGAAAAAGCTATTTTTATTTTGCATGATGTTGTTTGCAGGTTTTGCTGTCATTGCGCAAGACCAGATCAGCGGCAGGGTGACTGACGCTGAAACGGGTGATCCCTTACCTGGAGCGACCGTCCAGGTACAGGGCACTACAGAGGGAACAGTAACCGATACGGATGGGTATTACAAACTTGAGGTTTCCGATTTGGAAGCCACACTGGTATTTTCATTCGTTGGTTATCAGCCTGAGAATGTCCCTATTGAAGGAAGAACCACTATTAATATTCAGCTTGAGGAAGTAGTAACTGAGCTGGATGAGGTGGTAGTTGTAGGTTACGGAACCCAGGAACGGGGTGATCTTACCTCCTCGGTTTCCACGGTATCTGCAGAAGATATGGCCGAGATTTCGCCGGAAAGCGTGGATCAGATGATCCAGGGCAACGCGGCGGGCGTTTCGGTCTCCCCTAGCGGAGGACTGCCGGGTGCCGGCTCGGAGATCAGGATTCGCGGAACCGGAACCATCAACAACACCCAACCGTTAATCGTTGTTGACGGGCAAACCAGCCGTAACTGGTCTAACCAGCAATTTAACCCGCTTTCAATGATCAATCCGAATGACATTGAGTCCATTCAGATTTTAAAGAGTGCTTCGGCTACCGCCATTTATGGGGCCCGTGCAGCCAATGGCGTTATTTTGATTGAAACTAAGAAAGGTGCCAGGGAAAAGCGTCCTACTTTCACCTATAGTGCCAATGTGGGATTCAATCAGGCATGGAAAAAGCTGGATCTTCTGAATGCAGAGCAATATGTTGCATATGCCAGGGATATCCAGGAGGAGGCAGAAACGGGAGTACCTCCTAAACTGAATACCGATTATGTGCTGGAAGACCGCACCGACTGGCAGGATGAAATCTACAGAAATGGCCTGGTTACCGACCACAACTTTTCTGTTACCGGTGGAGGGGAAGCTGCCCAGTACCATATAGGGATGGGATACTCCAATAAATCGGGTCATGTGATCGGGCATAATTTTGAACGGTACTCAATTCGTGCCAATTCAGAGTTTGATGTTACCGACCACATTACTTTCGGGGAAACTTTTACGGCAAGTTATGTAAATGTTGATGAAACCAGTCCCGGAGGAGGCAACTCCAGCCTTTACGGTGCAGCACTCCGCATGCCTCCCTATGCCCCGGTTAAAGATCCGGATAATGATAATACAGAACATTATACGTATGTTACTACAAGCGAGGATCTGAATGACGCTTTCAATCCGCTGGCAATTATCAACCTGCAGGATAACCAAAGACGAAGGGCACGCCTCATGGCAACCGGATACGGAGAGGTTGATTTCCTGGATGCTTTTACATTCAGAACACAGGTAAGCGTTGACCTCAATGGCGAACATCAGTACAGCTACCGGAGGTGGCATAAAAATGGCAACCTGATCCAGGAAAGTGAACTTACAGAAGACTATGACTGGGGTGTTGCTCCTTTGATTGAAAACACGCTCACCTTTGAAAAACAGTTCGGCATTCACGACATTACCATATTGGCAGGGAATACGTATGATTTTTCAAGGGGACGCCACCTGGGTATCCAGGGCAGGAATTTTCCCAACGATGAGATCCGCCTGGTAAATGTTGCCGGTGAACAACTCATAAGGAACAATGCTGTAAGTGCCGGCCAAAATGCATTGATCGGTTACTTTGGTCGTGTCAACTATAGCCTGAACAATAAATACCTGTTTACTTTTAACTTCCGCCGGGATGGTTCTGCCAAATTCGCAGAAAAACGGCGCTGGGGGAATTTTCCATCTTTTTCGCTGGGTTGGAAACTTCATGAAGAAGGTTTTATCCAGGATAATATTCCCGCCATCAGCCAGTTGAAAATCCGTGGCGGCTGGGGTAAGGCAGGGAACGACCTGATCAGCAGCTATGCCTATTTGTCCAACATTCACAAAACCAACGTGCATTATGTGTTGGGGACCGGGCAGGAGATTGTGAGCGGAGCATCCATTTCGGATCTTTCATCCAGCGGCATTCGGTGGGAAGAAACTGCCACCACAGATATTGGCCTGGATCTTGGTCTTTTCGACAACCGTTATACCGCCTCATTCAATTATTTTGACAAGGCAACCAGTGGAATCTTGATTAATGTGCCCATACCGCCCTCTCTCGGATACGGATTGACCTATGATTTCGGAAGCCCCGTTGTTAATGAGGCTGATGTTCGTAATAAAGGAGTGGAGGTAGACCTGGGATACCGCAATATGGAAGGAAACTTCAATTACAGAATTGGAGCCAATGCCACTTTCAACCTGGTTAAAGGAGAAGTGGAAAGCCTCGGACAGGGAGAACCCATCTATGCAGCAGGTGGCCAGCTATTAAGGAACTTCACCAAAACTGCAGAGGGCCTTACCATTGGTAGTTTCTTCGGTTACCGTGTTGATAAAGTATATTCCACCCAATCGGAAATTGACCAGGACAATCAAATGGCACGCGATATGCTGGATGATACTGACGCCACATATCAGTCTAACGCTGCACCCGGAGATTTCAGATTCAAGGATTTGAATGGTGACGGTCAGATCACAGATGATGACCGTGAAGTGATTGGCAATCCCATACCTGATTTTACTTATGGCATATCCGGTTGGTTTAGGTATGGTAACCTGGATCTTTCTTTGTCATTCCAGGGAGTCCAGGGCAATGACATATTCATTGAACAACTCTACTGGAACATCTCCCAGGAGCGTCCATTCAATGCAACAACAAGGGTGCTGGATAGGTGGCAGGAGCCGGGAGACCAGACCGACTGGCCGCGTGCCGCTTCAACCGATCCAAACAACAATGCACGTCCTTCTGACAAATACATTGATGATGGCTCATTCTTGCGCCTGAGAAACCTGACCCTGGGATACAATTTTAGTAATCTCTGGAACATGGATCGCTTAAGGATATTTGCCACCGCCAAAAACCTGTTTACCATCACTGACTATGGATGGTACGATCCCGAGGTAGGTGGAAGTAACCTTGAAAGAGGAATTGACGATGGCATAGTGCCTCAGCCGCGCACATTCTTGTTTGGTGTGGAAGTTCAGTTTTAATAATTGTTATTTGCGAACTAAAAAACTTGAAAAATGAAAAAACTAATATATATAACCATTGCAGCAGTGCTATTTTTAACAGCTGGCTGCAACGAAGAATTGATTGATCTGGAAAATCCCAATCAATATACGGAAGCAACCTATTTCAAAACTGCCGATCAATGCCGGGAAGCTGTAAATGCAGCTTATGGTGGACTCTATTTTGAAGGCCTGTGGGTAAGGGAGTGGTATTTTATTTTTGATCTGCTGGGCAACGAAGCTTCTCCTGCCTCTCCATTGCAGGGAACCCTGGCTGAGTTCAACAACTATCAGTACGATGGGACCAATAACTGGCTGAATGAAATGTGGCAAAGCCTCTATCGCATCGTGCTCCGCTCGAACATTGCGATCACAAAGATCAATGAAGCAGATCAAGTGGAAGACGAAACCCTGAAAAGCAGACTGATTGCAGAGGCAAAGTTTTTGCGTGGGTGGGCCTATTTTCAACTGGCCAGCTTATGGGGTGACGTACCGCTTCGTGAGGACTATGAAAGTACCAAAGACCGGGAAACCCATAATATGGCCCGGTCATCTAAATCGGAAGTACTTGATTTTGTAGAAACAAGTCTTACAGAAGCCATTTCTGATCTGCCCGCCTCCTATGATGAACAAAATGTGGGTCGGATTACCAAAGGAGCAGCACAGGCTTTACTTGGAAAAGTTTACCTTTATCGAGAAAAGTTTGATCAGGCCATAACGCAGTTTGAAAATGTAGAAAACAGCGGGCAATATGCACTTCTTGATGATTTTACACACAATTTCCTTTCCGAATATGATAACAACAGTGAAACGATTTGGGAAGTGCAGCTTGAACAAACCGGAGGCAATCCCTACTGGATGTTTGGCGGCCAGGAAGGCTGGGGCTCCATGGCTTCCCATAGCGGACGGGCTATGGAATACGGCTGGAATGATTGGGGTAACGTTTACTTCTCCAGTGATGCAGTAGAAGCTTTTCGTTATGATTCTGCCGGTACAGCCACAACTTATATTGATCCCAGAGCAGCCATGACGTTCTATGGTAGTGAAGAGATAGGAGATACAACCTATTGTGATTACTGCACCGATGGTCCCCAGTCTTATCCCTTTGATGAACAAGGTTATCGATTTAAAAAGTATAACCGTTATGAATATGTGGAAAAAGAAAATTTTCCCCAAAGTTCCATAAACGGTGTGGTGATCCGTTATGCCGATGTGCTGCTAATGCATGCTGAAGCACTGATTCGTGGTGGAGGCAGTGAAACAGAAGCCATTGCTTTGATCAACCAGGTTAGAGACCGTGTGGGTGCTTATCCCTATGATCTGGCAGAAGAGGATGAGTCAGCCCTGGAATTGTTGATCCGTGAAAGACGGTGTGAGCTGGCCGGGGAACAAAAACGTTTCTTCGACCTGGTTCGCTGGGGAACATTGCAGGAAACACTGAATGCCGAATTTGGTGATCAGCGTGTAAAGTCCAGACATAGTAAATTTCCGGTACCATCAAGCGAACTGGATGCCAATAAGGCCATTGAAGTAGAGAACGGCTGGAATTAGTTTTCATAAAATCATAAATAAATGAAGAAAAGGGGCCCTGTGTCCCTTTTCTTATAGCATTCAGTTGTAATCCCCCTCAGTCATTTATTCTGGAACATCTTATAAGATGTTAAGTAGCACATCATTTTATATTTCAGTGTGGAGTCAAAATAAAAAAATGATCTGAATGCTTTACCTGTTGCCATAAAATTATATATTTGGTATGAAAATCATAGTCGGTTATTAATGGAACATTTATTTTATCCGAGTCAGGAAAACAGCAGTGACATTTAATCCATTCATTGATACATTAAAAATTTTCTGTTATGCAAAACACCCGTAGAGATTTCCTTAAAAAGGCCGGTTTGGGCGGTCTGGCGCTGGGTTTTATGTTTAAAGACAGCGTGGCTGAAGAAGTCAACTACCTTACCCAAAATGTAAACAGAAATTCATCTCCCTCGGATCTGAAGATTACAGATTTGAGGGTTGCAACGCTGGGTTCACCCCGGAGACCGCTGATCCGTATCGACACCAACCAGGGTATATCCGGGTATGGTGAAGTCAGGGATGCCGGCTCCCCAAGGTATGCGCTTTTCCTTAAAAGCAAAATCCTGGGTCTGAATCCCTGTAATGTGGAGATGGTATTCAAGGCCATCAAACAATTTGGTGGCCATGGCCGCCAGGGAGGCGGTGTTTCCGGAGTAGAGATGGCCTTATGGGACCTGGCCGGTAAAGCTTATGATGTACCGGTATACCAGATGCTGGGAGGTCGATACCGTGATCGCATCCGGATTTATGCCGATACACCGAAAGAAAACGACCCGGAGAGATATGCCCGGAAAGCGCTGGACCGAAAAAAACAGGGCTTCACATTTTTGAAGATGGATTTTGGAATCGAACTGATCAAGGACATCCCTGGAACACTAGTCAATGCCGATGCGTGGGATTTCAGCAAGCAGTGGACTACTGAACCTGTCACGTACGGATCTACTGAACATCCTTTTACCAGGATTCAGATTACCGATAAAGGACTGGAAAAATTGGTGGAATATGTGGCTGCAGTGAGGGAGGCCGTTGGATATGAAATCCCGCTGGCCTCTGATCACTATGGGCATATCGGGGTGAATAGCTGCATACGGCTTGGAGAGGCTCTTGAGCCCTACCGATTGGCGTGGCTTGAGGATATGATCCCCTGGATGTACACGGATCAGTGGAAAGAGATCACCCGCTCCATAAATACACCTACACTTACAGGTGAGGACATTTACCTGAAGGAGGAATTTCAAAAACTGATCGATGAGCGGGCCGTGGATATGGTTCATCCCGACCTGGCCAGTGCGGGAGGTATTATGGAAACCAAAAAAATCGGTGATTATGGGCAGGAAAATGGCGTGCCCATGGCCTTGCATTTTGCTGGATCACCCGTATCCTTTATGGCCAATGTGCATTGCGCCGCTGCAACAGAGAATTTCGTGGCTCTTGAGCATCATTCAGTAGATAATCCCCGGTGGGAAAGTCTTGTAAATCAGCCTCAAAAACCTATTGTGGAAGAGGGGTATACTACAGTGCCGGAGACTCCGGGCCTGGGAGTAGAGCTGAATGAAGAAGCCATTAAAGAGCAACTGATTGAGGGTGGGGAATATTTTGCCCCTACTCCTGAATGGGAAAAGGACCGATCATGGGACAGGCTGTGGAGTTGAGCGGCATATCGTTATGAATCTTTTCCTGATATGAAGCATTACAGGTTGGGATTTCCAGGTAAATGTAGGCCTTAATCCCTTTTAAGTGGGTATTTTGGATATTTTTCATTATTCGGATTTGTGTATTTCTGTATAAATTGTTTTGTTTGTATACACAAAGATAATGGTTAAACGATGACATAAGCATAAAACATCCATTAAACGATTTTTTATGAACAAAAAAAAGTTACTCTTTCAGGTATTTCTTGCCATTGCAGCCTTACTTCTTGTTTTAACGGTGATCACATGGGTTTTTGATCAACAGCAGTATAGCGGGCCATTGTTGACTTTTTTCTTCATTTTTCTGGCAGCCAGCTTTCATGGTTTTAAAAACCTGAAGAAGTTTGCCTATACGGTTTGGATCTTCGCAGCAGTAACCATTTCAATGAATTATCCTTCTTATTTCCGTGAACTGGGAGGAGTGAATCTGCAAATATTGATTGTACCACTTTTGCAGATCATCATGTTTGGAATGGGATCTCAGTTGAGCGTTAAAAATTTTGCTGATGTGATCAAAATGCCTAAAGGAGTAGGTGTTGGGGTAGTTTCTCAGTTTACCATCATGCCTATTGTAGGATTTACTGTTGCAACAGTTTTTGGCTTTCCCGCCGAAATTGCTGCAGGAATTATACTGGTGGGTTCTTCACCCAGTGGGCTGGCATCCAATGTAATGACATTCATTGCCAGGGCTAACCTGGCTCTATCGGTAACCCTTACCACCGTGGCTACTCTGCTGGCTCCCATTATGACTCCATTTCTTATGAAAACTCTGGCCGGCAGGTTTGTTCCAATCGATTTCTGGGATATGATGCTCACAATAATCAATATTGTCATTCTTCCAATAATTGCCGGGTTGATCTTCAATACCATTGGTTATGTCAATGAAAAGCGAAGAAACATATTCTTACAAATTCTGATTTTTGTGTTGATCATTGTATTGAAGAATTTCATCAATTTCCAGACCACTGATGTAGCGCTGGAAGCCCAGATGGGAACTTTGCTGCAGGATGTATTATTGTTCCAGGCTCTGCCCATTGCAGCAGCTCTAGTTCTTAGGAGACTTGCAGGAGGGAACCGTGCCTGGCTGGACAGGGCCATGTCATTGATATCCATGGTAGGTATAGGTATTATTATTACCATCATCACGGCTGCCGGACGTGATAGCCTGATAGAAATAGGCCTTGCCCTGGTATTGGCCTGCCTGATCCACAACATACTGGGCTATTTATTGGGTTATTGGGGATGCCGTTTGATCCGTATGAAAGAACACGACGCCCGGGCTGTTGCCCTGGAGGTAGGTATGCAGAACGGAGGGCTTGCCAGTGGAATTGCCCTGGAAATGGGCAAGGTGGCTACTGTCGGCTTGGCTCCTGCAGTATTCGGCCCGATGATGAATGTTACGGGTTCTTCCTTAGCCAATATCTGGCGGTCAAAGCCTTTGAAAGATGAAAAAGCGGATGAATCCACTCAACAAACTTCTGAAGTTCCAAATAAATAATTGTTGAATTTAAAGATATTCCTATGAAAACCATCAAACAAATTATTGCAGGTATATTTCTTGCGGCAATAACATTTTCTTTAGCTTCAGCACAATCCGTTACCATTCCCGACAAGAAGCTTGAAGCCTATACAGCCGACTGGGAAGGTGAACGCTTTGAAAGCGGAAGACCCAAAGTATCGGATGATATACTGGAAAGGTTGAAGGACGTTTCCATTGAAGCTGCCTGGGGTGTGCTGAACAGCAAAGGTTACCACAATCAGTTTGCCGGTGACTGGAAGATGATCCATAAAGACAGACCTTTTACCGGCAGGGCTCTTACAGCGCTTTATTATCCCAAGAGGCCCGATGTTCGTGAGCGAATGTTGAAACAGGGCCATGAAGAAGGGCATGTGAAAAATATGAATTCATGGCCCATTGACATGCTGCACGAGGGCGATGTTTACGTGGCCGATTGCTTTGGAAAAACTGAAGACGGAACCCTGATAGGCGATAACCTTGGCAATGCCATATATGCCAATTCCAAGCGTGGAGTCGTATTCGACGGCGGTTTGCGTGATCTGGAAGGATTGAAGGAAATTGAAGGGTTTAATGCCTATGTGAGGGGATGGAATCCTACTTTCCTGAAGGAGACCATGCTGATGGGGATCAATGTACCCATCCGGATAGGCAGGGCTGTGGTATTCCCGGGCGATGTTGTCCTGGCAAAACAGGAAGGAGTCCTTTTTATTCCTGCCCACCTGGCAGAAGAAGTAACCATTACCGCAGAGTTTGTCAAGCTCAGGGATCAGTTCGGCCACGAAATGTTGAAAAAAGGCGAATATACACCGGGAGAGATCGACAGCAAATGGTCACAGGAGATTAAAGATCATTTCATGCGTTGGCTGGATGGACATCCGGAGCTTATGCCCATGTCGGAAGAAGAGCTGCAAGAATATCTGGAGAATAGGACGTGGTGATTTTTAAACCAACAAAGGACAAAGGATAGAAGACGTTTAATAAAATGTTGATAATGGAAATTACAAGCATCAAATTCCAAATAACAAATACCTGCCCTGCAGACAGGCGGGAATCTCAAATAACAATTTCTAATGACCCAAACTTCCTGTAGTTGAGTTCTTTATTTGTAATTTCGTAAATTGGTTGTTGGAAATCCCGCCTGCCGGCGGGCAGGTATTTGGAAATTGGTGCTTGTAATTTGGTGCTTTGTTCATTAATGTTGTTTTTATATTTGACTAATTCCCAGATTTATGCCGGGGTGGTATGTTCTACCCATTGCCCCATAAACCATCAAAGCTGCTCCTAATGCCGTAGCGTTATCCATCTCGGTGGTATATACCTTTTTTTGAGGATACAGCTCGGCCAGCATTTTGACAAAAAGTTCGCTGCGGGCAAATCCCCCCGACACATAAAGGGCATCGATGTCATCGTTTTCGGGGATGACCAGATCGATCGATTCTTTTGCCAGCCGGGTAAGATCTGCCATCAGTTGATGATAGGCGGATTCAAATGACTCGAATTCCGAAAGATCTACATTATAATCCACCAGATCATCGGGTACCCCCTGAGAGAAAAATTTTCTTTCACTTAAGAAAAGGTCGGACCATAAATTCATATCAAAACGTACCTGTTTATAAAAGTTCTCTTCTTTGTTGAAGTGATTGGAAAGCCGCTGCAGATTGACATCATGTATCCGCCCCATAAAAAGCCGTGAAGATTTCACCGGCTTCTGGTTGATACTCATAAAGCACAGGCAATCCTGTTCCAGTTGTTCATAGGTTAGGGGTTCATAATTAAAGGGATTCATATTGATGCACCATGTGCCGGTAGAGACCAGGATGAATTTTTCCCGGCTTTGCATCAGGTAGGGAGCCAGGGAGGCGGAGCTGTCGTGTATGCCGATGCCTACCTTTATTTTATTGCCGTCCATTGTGGTGGGGTTGGTTGTTTCATTGGGTACCGGATCGGGTAAGGAATTGATGTCTTCGTCGGCCAGCCATTGATGATATTTCATCTGGTCGAAATCCCACATAGCCGTGTGGCATCCGATGGAAGTGTATTCGCTGGCCGGAACCTGGGTCAGAAAATAAGAAAGGTAATTGGGAAGATGCAGGGTATAATGAATTTTGCGAAATGTTTCTGGTTTTTTTCGTTTCAGCCAGAGAATCTGAAATCCTGAATTCAACATTCCCAGAGCCGGAGATGCCGTTTTTCTCAGGAATTCTTCTCTACCGCCATACTTTTCGTAAATGGGTTCAACAATTCTTTCAGGCATTGGCTTCAGATAATCGTACAACGGCGTGACACGGTTCCCCTTGTCATCCAGATGCATCAGGGAAGCTCCATACGTGGAAAAATTGACTGCTTTCAGGTTATATTTATCACTTGACGCTAATTCTTTGATTTTTTCCTGGATCCAGTGCTCTATTTTTTCAATATCATCACAGTCTTCCCCGTCGTCATCGGTTGCCGGCTGAAATTGTTTTTCCTCCTGGTAAACGATCTGAAGATTTTCGTTGAATAGCAGGAGTTTTTTATTGGTTTTTCCAATATCGAAAATGGCAATTGTACCCATAATATGTTAAAACTTAAGTCACAAGTAACAAATCTCAATTACAAACACCTGCCCTACAAGCAAGTCGAAATCCCAAATTTCAATAACCAAATTATCAAACTGGCTTTCATAAAAAAAAGAATTACACAAAACTCAGGATGTTTTTGTCATTGAAATTTAGAAAATTGAATATTATTTGTAATTTGTAATTTGGGATTTGTGATTTTATACATCTGGTTTTTTTAAGTTCTTTAAGATAATATCACTTATCTCTTAGATAACACTTCCCTTTCATACTGCTGGATGTTGCTGATGAAGTCTTCACCTACCGGTACGTCATTGGTCAGGCAATAATAATCCCAAACGGCACCGAAGGGCTTGGTTTTCATCAATTCGAGCATGGCCAGGCGTTCAAAGTAATTTTCGTTTTCCTCGTATTGCCTTAGCTTGTCAGTAGGTTCAAGCAATGCATAAAGGAATGCCTGCTGTGCAGCCCGGGTTCCGATAACATAGGCTCCGATGCGGTTGATGCTGCCGTCGAAGAAGTCCAGACCTACATTTACACGATTTAAAGCATTGGCCCGGATGATTTCCTGGGCGATGATTCGTACGTCGTCGTTCAGGGTCACCACATGGTCGCTGTCCCATCTTACGCCACGGGTTACATGAAGCATTAGCTCATCAACATACAGCAGGCAGGCGGAGATTTTGTCTCCTACTTCCTCCGTAGGATGGTAGTGCCCATTGTCCAGGCATATCAGCTTATTGTTTGTTGCTGCATAGGGAAGATAGAAGTCGTAGGAGCCTACGGTCATGGCTTCTGCACCTATGCCGAACAGCTTGCTCTCTATGGAGTCCTTGAGGTACTCACGTGGATATTCTTCAGAAAAGATTTCATCCAGCGATTGTTTCAGAAGCTTTCTATGGGCATATCTGTCAACAGGCTGGTCTTTGGTTCCATCCGGAACCCATATGTTGTGTATGGAAGGTATACCGGTTTGTTCGCCCATGGCAGCCGCGATCTTCCGGCACTGTTTAATATGCTGGATCCAGAATCTTCGGATGTCTTCCTTCTTGCTGGATATGGTAAATCCATCGTCGGCCTTGGGATGGGAGAAGCAGGTACAGTTAAAGTCAATGCCAATGCCGCGTTCTTTCGCCCAGTCAATCCATCCCTGGAAATGTTCCACATCGATCTGGTCCCGGTCTACCAGTTTTCCCCCGAAATCACCGTAAATGGCGTGGAGGTTTACCTTTTGTTTTCCCGGCAGCAGCGACATAGCCTTATCCAGATCCTGCCTCACTTCATCCAATGATCGGGCCTTGCCGGGGTAATTTCCTGTAACCTGTATTCCGCCTCCTTCCAGCTCGGATTCCGGGGTTTCAAAACCTCCTACATCGTCGGTTTGCCAGCAATGCAGGCTGATTTGAAGATCTTTCAATTGTTCAAGTGCACGATCTGTATCTATACCCAGTTGTTCGTATTGTGCTTTGGCAATTTCGTATGCCTTCTTAATGTTATCGGAGTTATCCATAATGTATGATTTTGTTTATTGTAAAGTATTTATTGTATGATGGTAGATTAACAAAAATAATAAATTGCCGTTCCCTGTAAAATTCCCGAACAGAAAAATCATTATCAATCCATGGTTTTACCTGTACCTTTTACCTTCAGGCATCTCGGGTTCCTTTTGCGGGATCATATTCAGCCGGTTTCTTTCCACCCACTGATTCATTTCCTTTATGATTTCAGGATGTTGATCTGCTATGTTATTGCTTTCTGCAGGATCACGTGACAAATTATACAGCTCCCAGGGTTTTTCGTCGTTATGTCGGACTATTTTCCATTGATCATGCCTTACAGCCTGTTGAAGTTTACCGGAATATTTCCGTTTGCTCCACTCATAAATGGGAAGTTCCCAGTACATGTAGTTGTGCTTTTCCTGTTTTTTTTCGCCTAATAATGCAGGAAGGAAAGATATCCCATCCAGCTTTTTCATTCCGGTATTGACATTGGCAAGTTCTGCCAGGGTTGGAAATATGTCGGGGAAATAGACCGGAAGCTCGCTTGTTGTGCCTGCCTGTATTTTCCCTGGCCATTTTGCTATAAATGGCACCCTTAGTCCGCCTTCATACATGGTTCTTTTCTGACCCCGCAATTTGCCCGAGGAATTCAGGCTGTTTTCAAACCGGTTGGAGGCCCCGTTGTCCGAGCAGAAAAAGACAATGGTTTCCTTCTGTAATTCCAGTTCATCCAGCAGATCGAACAGCTCACCCATCTGGCGGTCGATGATTATGTTAAAAGCTGCATGCCCTTTGGCGCGGGTGCTCCAGGGCTTATCCTTTACCGCCTGCCAGGCCGGATCGTTTTTGGGGATCTCGTATCTGGCGTGGGGAGGCGTCCAGGGAGCATAACAAAAGAACTTATCATCCTGGTGGTTGCGGATCCAATCTTTCATTTTGTCAAAAATCAGGTAGTTGGAATGCTTGTATTTTTGCCCGTTTGTTTTTACAGGCATCCCCCCAATTGAGTCGTGCTGCTCATAAAAATTTTTATTGGCTGGCAGTGGCACCTTTTTACCGGTATTGATCAAATATTCGGGGTAGTAGTAGTGCGCATGGATCTGGTGATAATATCCGTAAAAAATATCAAAGCCTTGGTTTTCCGGTACTCCTTCGGTGTTCAGATCGCCAAGGCCCCATTTGCCGAAACCTCCGCATGTGTAACCGTCCTTCTGCAGCACCTCGGCAATGGTGACGGCTTCATCGGGCAGGGGAATGCCTCCGGTGTTACCCCTAACCTGGGTATGTCCGGTGTGAAGGCCCGTCATCAGGGTGCTGCGAGCTGGAGCGCAAACAGTACATCCCGAATAGGCATGGGTAAATCGCATTCCTTTTAAAGCCATGCTATCCAGATGGGGGGTTTCATAAGCATCCTGTCCATAGCTCCCGATATCGGCATAACCCATGTCATCCACCATCACAAAGATGATGTTGGGATCTTTTCTGGCCTCCTCCTTTCCTGTGCTGTTACATCCGGCAGCGGTGGCAAAACCTATGGCCAGTAAGGTCAGTTCTTTGAGCTTGTTCATTGTTTTTCGATTCATGACGGTTTGGTTTAGTTTTAATCATTTATCAAAGAAATCGAGATTCCATTTATCAAACCATTCGAGATATGGATGCCCTTTATCATTGAATTGGATAGGTAGCCAGACATATCTGCCGTCAATGGGATTTTTTGGTCTCCAGCGGTCAGCCATGAATATATAGGCATCTTTCTTCCCCTTTACAGGTAAAATATAAGTGCTCTGGGCATCAAAGGTGATGTCTTTTCTCTCACCTATACATGGGTTGCCCAGATATTCCCATTTACCCATAATGGAATCGGCCATGAGGAGCCTGGCCGCATTGGGATCCCAGCCTGTACAACCGGAACAGATCATATAATATTTATCGTTGTGCTTAAAGATGGAAGGGGCTTCGTTGTGTCCTCCGGGTTGAACCCGAACATAGTTGCCTGTGAAGCTTTTATAGTCTTCACTAAGCTCGGAAATATGTAAGGTGAGGTTTTCTTCGGAGGCATGGATGTGGTAGGCCTTACCATCATCGTCAATGTAAAGGGTCATATCCCTTGACATCTGTCCTTCTTCAAAATCTCTCCTGACAAACAATCCGTTTTTTACTGCCTTTTTCCATTCATCCGACCACGATTTCAGGTCTTCAGGCTGAACATCCGCATTCTTCTGTTCCCCGGTGAAATTTTCGGGCCAGTGACCGGCATTGGGATTCACGCTTTTCTTGTAAACGTAAGGCCCGGTTACATTATCTGAAACGGCCATACCCGTCATGGCGGCATCGTATCCCCTGCCTTTCAGCTCGTGATGGAACCACATCACAAATTCGCCGGTATTTTCATTGTAAATAACCTTGGGCCTCTCTATTACACAACCCCTTTCCAGTAAGCTGCTGGTATCCTCCTTAACGCTCAGGGCAATGCCTTCGTCATTCCAGTTATACAAATCGGTAGATGAATAACAATGAACACCCACCTGGGCTTTATTGCCTTTTCTGCCCTTCACCTTGTGTTCGCCAAACCAATAATAGGTGCCTTCATAAAAAAGCATGCCTCCTCCATGGGCATTGATGTGCACTCCGTTGTTGTCTTTCCATATTTTACCGGGGTGGAAGTTGCTGTACCTATTATTTCTAGTGCTCCCCGACTGGCAGGAAGCGTAAAGCCAAATCATTATGATTGGTAAGGAAATGAAAAGGCCTGGACTTATTTTTTTCATAGAGAAGTTTTGATGTTATTGATTTTCTAATGGTTTTCCTATAGTAGCCAGTATGCCTCCGTCGACATAAAGGATATGCCCATTAACAAAGTCAGAAGCTTCTGAAGCCAGGAATATAGCAGCTCCGGCCAGTTGTTCCGGGCTGCCCCATTCGCCGGCAGGTGTCCGGTTCTTGATGAACTCATGTATGGGATTTCCTTTTTCACGGATAGGAGCCGTTTGCTCAGTAGCGAAATAGCCCGGGCCAATACCATTCACCTGGATGTTGTATCTGGCCCACTCAGTAGCCATATTGCGGGTAAGCATCTTCAGTCCACCCTTGGCTGCCGCATAGGCACCTACCGTGTCTCGGCCCATTTCACTCATCATGGAGCAAATGTTGATGATCTTTCCCCTTCTGCGTTCAATCATGCCCTGAACCACATGTTTTGCCATGATGAAGGGCCCGACGAGATCCGTATCTATTACTTCTCTATAATCTTTTACCTCCATCTCGGCAAGAGGTACCCTTTTTATGATCCCTGCATTGTTTACAAGAATATCAATGGGACCTACTTCCTTTTCGATTTGGTTGATTTTCCTGATCACTTCTTCCTCATCGGTAACATCAAATAAATAGGAATGAACCACCAGTCCATGTTCCCGGTATTCTTTCATGGCTTTTTCCATTTTTTCGGGTGTGTGCCCGTTGATGATCAGGTTGGCACCGGCATCTCCCAGACCTTTTGCCATGGCCATACCCAGTCCGTGTGTGGCACCTGTAACCAGGGCATTCTTTCCTGAAAGATCGAACATTTTGAGTGACATAGGCAAGTGTTTTTTATTATTACGGTGAATTCTGTTGTTTTCCAAATCCAACCCAATGTAAATATTTTTAGAAAGAAAACATAGGAATTAGCCATCTATTTAACTGCCGGTGCTTCACGCTTCATTCCCTGCATACAATTTCCAGTCTTCTGTGCTTTTACAAATGGGGAAAAGAAAATTTTTTTTACATTTGGTCACCTGAATTCAATTTTAATTCCGAATATTCATGCATTCAAATCAATTCCATCTTATATGAAAACAGGCTCCATTATTAAAAAGCTCGATTCGTTATACGAATTTGACCGTGAAAAGGTAACCGATAATAAACTTCAGGGTATAAGTAATTTCCTTGGACTGTATGGAAGTGAACACGTAGCTGGTACGGAGTTTGTTATCGGTATTTTGTTTGTTGCCCACGGGGTTTCCGTGCAGGAAATGTTTCTGGGAGGTTTGATCGGGAACATTCTGGCCGTATTGAGCTGGGCGTTACTTACCGCTCCGATAGCCGTAAAAGTTCGGTTAAACTTATACTGGCATTTGAGAAAGATATGCGGCCCCTTGCTGGTGTTTTTCTATAACATTGTGAATGCATTGATGTTTTGCTTCCTGGCCGGAGCCATGGTGGCTGTCTCAGCAACAGCAGTGGGTATACCCTTTAACATCGCCATGCCCGAGCTGAACGACTTTTATCCAAATAGTGTAGGATGGGTAATTACTGTTTTTATCGTCGGAGGCATTATTACTACGATAGCTATCCTGGGCTTCAGCTCGCTTGCCCGTTTTGGGAAGGTGGCAGCGCCCTGGATATTTCTGATCTTTGTGGTTGCAGCGATCAACTCTCTGTCCAAGCTGGGCATTCATTCCGATCTGAGCAATTTCTGGACCGTGGCCCATGAGAAGATATGGACTGGAGAGCCTGTGGCAGGCCAGTCAGAGTTCACCATCTGGCATGTAATATTTTTCACCTGGATAGCCAACGCTGCCATGCACCTGGGAATGGCCGACCTTTCTCTCCTCAGGTACGCCAAAAAATGGACTTATGGGTTTGCTTCAGCAGCGGGAATGTTCCTCGGTCATTATGTTGCATGGATTGCTTCCGGCATCATGTATGCAGCTATGTTAGCGAGCGCAAGCCCAAGTGATGCTCCGGGACCGGTTGCTGTATATGCTGCAGGATTAGCAGGAGCCATCGGGGTTATTATTGCAGGCTGGACTACCGCCAATCCCACACTTTATCGGGCAGGACTGGCATTGCAGGTGGCTTCACCCAACTGGAAGCGATGGAAAGTAACGCTTCTCGCCGGGCTGGTGACAACAGCAGCCGCATTATTCCCGGCTCTTGTAATGAGACTGCTTGATTTTGTGTCATTGTACGGACTGATACTGGTACCTATGGGCGCGATAATATTTGCCGATTATTACCTGATCCCCAAATTGAACCTGACCCAGTATTATGCTGAGAAGAAAGGGATCATTTTCAACTGGGCTGCCGGATTAACCTGGATCATTATGATGGCGTTTGCGCTGGGTTTAAACCGGATAGGTGGTATGGAGATTTATTTCCTGGCCGTCCCGGTTTGGTTTATCTCCATATTCCTCTACCTGGGCCTGAATAAGATTTATCAGCGTAACAATATGAAAGCAAGTTCTGTTAATTAAATTATAAAATTTCTATGATACAGTTATTATTAAAGATCGCTTCATTTCTTGGCCTGCTGGCTATGTTGGTCTCGTCAATTCTTTATCTTAACGGGGAGATTGAAGAATCAGCCGTAAATACCTATATAATGGTCGGAACGCTGGTTTATTTTGCAACAGCAATATTCTGGCTCGGGAAAAAGCAAAGCTCAGAAGCTTAAATAGATTGTTTAATTTGATAGGATACAGGAGGGTAAATAATGAGAGTATTTAATCCTGAATTGATGCATCCCAGCGATCAGATCACACTCATCATTGATCGTATATACAGACGCGGATTGACCACCACTTCTGGGGGCAATATTTCCATAATAGATGAAAGCGGAGATATATGGGTGACGCCTGCCGCTGTGGATAAGGGCTCGCTGCAGCGCGATGATATCGTGTGTGTAAAAAAGGATGGTACGAAAATAGGGCGTCACAGGCCTTCCTCGGAATTTCCGTTCCACAAGGCAATCTATGATTACCGCCCCGATATCAAAGCGATCATCCATGCCCATCCCCCTGCATTGGTTTCTTTCAGTGTTGCCAGGCAGATCCCTAACACCAATATCATACCACAGGCGAAGAATGTATGCGGACCTATAGGCTATGCAGGATATGCATTACCCGGAAGTCAGGAGCTGGGTGAGAGCATTGCCGACAAATTCGGGAAAAACTATAATGCCGTGATTATGGAAAACCACGGCGCGGTTGTAGGAGGAACTGATCTCCGGGATGCCTTTCAGCGCTTTGAAACACTTGAGTTTTCCGGAAGAACCATCATCAATGGCAAAACGATTGGTGAACCGGTGTACCTTTCGGATGATGATATCAAAAATTTCGAAAACCAGATTCCCCGTTATCAGCCCGATATGAATGAAGTGAATCATCCCTCGGATGAAAGAGACATAAGGGAATCCATAGTGAATATGGTGAAAAGAGCCTGCCAGCAAGGGCTGATGATCAGCTCTTACGGTACAATTTCAGTGCGCTGGAGAAACAATGATTTCCTGATCACGCCAACCAATGTCCCTCGGTGGGACATTCAAAGAGAAGATATCGTGCAGATCAGGGATGGCCAGAAAGAGCCCGGCAAGCTTCCGAGCCGTGGATTATGGCTCCACCAGGAAATATACAAAAGGAATCCAAAGGTGAACTCCATCATCCTGACGCAATCACCCTATCTGATGGCTTTTGGCGTAACAGGGGAAAAATTTGATGTGAGGACCATCCCCGAAAGCTGGATTTTCCTTCAGGATGTGCCTAACGTATCTTTCGGTTCTCACTTCAGGGATAAGGATACGATACTCGAGCTGGTGGATAAAGATATATCCTGTGTAATCATCGAAAACGATTCGGTACTGGTCACCGGAAACGCCCTGCTGGATGCCTTTGACCGTCTGGAGGTAGCGGAATTCAGCGCCAAGTCACTCACGATGAGCAAGCCCCTGGGGGAGCTTCAGCCCATCAACGAAGAACAGATAAAAGAGCTCAGGAAGAAATTTTTATCATGACCAATTGGCTTATTTATAAAACCCATCCGTTATGACTTCACGCGAAAGAGTGCAAAAAGCCATTAACCACCAGATACCCGACAGAGTCCCTCTTGATCTGGGTGGTTTCCAGACCGGGATTCACAAAAAGGCCTATAAGGATCTTGTGGATCATCTGGGCCTGGATGAAGAAATCCAGATCATGGACCCGGTACAACAACTTGCCCAGCCCTCTGAGGAGGTCTTGCAACGCTTCAATATTGACCTTCGTTATATTAATGCTCACGGTCCCGAAGGATTTGATGGTTCCATTAAACAAAACCGGAGAGATGGCAAGCTTTGGCACGATCTGGAGGATGAATTCGGAGTGGTATGGTCAATGCCCGATGACCAGGGACTCTACATGGATCTTACCCATCACCCCCTTGCCAATGCAACCACCGAAGATATTAAGCACTATCCGTTCCCCAAAGGGGATGATCCCACCCGGTTCACAGGAGTGAGAGAACAGGTGCTGAAAATGCGCAATGAAACCGATTATGCTATTTCTACAGGTACCATTGGGGTTGTATACGAAACATGCTGGTACCTGAGGGGACTGGAACAATGGTTTATGGATATGCTTACCAATGAGGAATTTTGCAGTACATTGCTGGATCATGTACTGGAATTCTGGAAGGGCTTTGTTACTGAATTCATGAAAGCTGTTGGTGACAGCATTGATGTTGTTATGATCGGTGACGATATAGCCGGCCAGTATGGTGCACTGTTCTCCCCTGATTTTTACCGCCGTGTGGTTAAGCCCCGCCAAAAGGAACTGGTACAGCTTATTAAATCCCTTACCGATGCCAAAGTATGGTATCATACCTGCGGCTCATGCGTGGAGTATATACCCGATCTGATTGAAATCGGTGTGGATATTCTGAATCCGGTGCAAACCAGCTCAAACAATATGGACCCGCAACATCTGAAACAAAAATTTGGCGATCAGATCGTCTTCTGGGGAGGCGGGATCGATTCACAGCACATATTGCCTTTTGCCAATCCTGAGCAAGTGCGGGAAGAAGTAAGAAAGAATCTTGAGATCTTCAAACCGGGCGGCGGATATGTTTTCAATAACATCCACAACATTCAGGCAGGCATCGCACCGGAAAATGTAGTTGCGCTTTATGATGCCGCTTACGAATATGGTTTTTACTGATCATTCAATAAAATCCATATCTTAACGAAATCATAGGTAAAACATCCTTAAACAACCTGCCATGGAGACCAATCATCTTTTAGAAAAGAAAACCTCACGTATTGCAACAGGCTTATTTTTTTTATTCATCATAGGTATGGCTATAGGGGTAAGCTGCACCCACACCGGTTCGGGGACATCCGATCGGGAGCAGCTTACGCAATCATTCAGGAATCCCCCTGATACAGCACGACCTGGAGTCTACTGGTATTTCATGGATGGAAATCTTTCCCGCGAGGGAATGACAAAGGACCTGGAATCGATGAAAGAAGCGGGGATAGGCAGGGTTATTTTTCTGGAGGTTAATGTAGGCGTACCCCGTGGGGAGGTTGATTTTTTAAGCGAGGAATGGCAGGATCTTTTTCAGCATGCGGTAAATGAATCAGAACGTTTGGGTATTGAACTGATCATGGGCGTCGGCCCGGGCTGGACCGGCAGTGGCGGACCGTGGGTTCCGGCAAAACAGTCCATGCGCCATCTGGTTGCTTCCTCAGAAAAAGTTAAAGGACCCGGCAAATGTGATATAAAGCTATCCAAACCTGCCCCCCGGCGTCCCTTTTTCGGTGAAGGTACATTGACTCCCAATCTAAAGAAGCAGTGGAACGATTATTATGAAGATGTGGTGGCTTTGGCTTTTCCTACCCCCAATATAAAGGAAAGGATCAGCGACATTGATGAAAAGGCTTTATATTATCGCGCACCTTATTCCTCCCAGGAAGGGGTAAAACCTTACCTGCCTGCGCCGGCAGACTGGCCGGAGGCGCCGGAAGAAGCTGATGTAGCTAAGGAAAAAGTTGTGAATGTAACCCAATACATGGAACCGGACGGTAGTTTCAACTGGGATGTCCCTGAAGGCGAATGGACCATCATGCGCTTTGGCATGCGCAATAACGGGGCCGTTACCCGTCCTGCACCAAGACCGGGCCTGGGATTTGAATGCGATAAGTTCAGCCAGTCAGCTTTTGATCACCATTTTGATGCCTACCTGAAAAAACTGATCAGCCAGGCAGATCCTGTTGAAAAGAACAATCATAAAGGATGGACGCGACTGCATATGGACAGCTGGGAGATGGGTGCCCAGAACTGGACGGATGGCTTCCGCGAAAAGTTCCGCGAAAGCCGCGGATATGATCCATTGCCTTTCCTGCCCGTTTATAATGGTCATATCATTGGCAGCCGGGAGCTCAGCGAAAGGTTTCTATGGGATATGCGAATGGTCAGCCAGGAACTGGTTCTGGAGAATCACGTTGGCAGAATCCGGGAGCTGGGTGATCAATATGGATTCGATCTCAGTATTGAGCCTTATGATATGAATCCTACGGCTGATCTTGCCCTGGGCGCTCTTGCCGATGTGCCCATGTGCGAGTTCTGGTCGAGGGGATACGGCTTTAATACAACCTACAGCGTGATCGAGGCAACCTCCATAGCACATGTTAAAGGAAAACCGGTGGTAGCTGCCGAAGCCTTTACTGCCGGCCATTCGGAAGCCTGGAAACAGTACCCGGGCTCTATGAAGAACCAGGGTGACTGGGCCTTCTGTGCCGGGATCAATCGTTTCCTCTATCACACCTTTGCACACAAACCGCTCAGTGAAGACCTTCGGCCGGGCATGACGATGGGTCCCTACGGGGTGCATTGGGACCGCAAGCAAACGTGGTGGCCCATGGCTGAAGGTTATCACCGCTATATATCACGTTGCCAGCATATGCTTCAACAGGGCCGTGCCGTATCGGATATTCTGTATCTTACCCCGGAAGGTGCACCTCATATTTTTCGTCCGCCATCCGATGCCCTGACAGGAAATGACACGCTTCCTGACCGCAGGGGATACAATTTTGACGGAGTATCACCCGTTACCTTTATCTCCGATGCATCAGTAAAGGACCAGAGGATCGTCTTTCCCGGAGGAGCATCCTATAAGATACTTCTACTGCCTTTGGTTCAAACCATGACTCCGGAACTGCTCAGGAAAATAGAATCATTGGTTGATAAAGGCGCTCTGGTTGTGGGCAATCCGCCCATACAATCTCCCAGCCTGGTGAATTATCCACAGTGTGATTCAGTGGTCAATGAATTGGCCGGAACCATCTGGGGCAGCCATGAAACACCTTCGGAAATTACCGGGAAAGAATATGGACAGGGTAAGATATTTTGGGGTGGAGATTTGACAAAAAGCCCTGGGGATGAACTATATCCTTCGTACCAGTCCACTGCCGACCTTATGGAGATGAGGGAAGTGCCCGGGGATTTTACCACCAACGGACCAATACGCTATACCCACAGAAAAAACGAGGAGATGGATATTTATTTTGTCTCCAACCGAACAGACCGGTCCCTGGAAACAGAATGCACATTCAGGGTAAAGAACGGAGCACCGGAACTGTGGAATCCACTTAACGGAAACATACGCAAGCTGCCCCAATATGATCACAATGACGGGCGAACCTCTGTTCCCCTGCAGTTTGAACCCCATCAAAGCTACTTTCTGGTGTTTCCCAAATCAGAGCAAGAGGAAGGTTCTCCTGATACGGAAAAGAATTTTCCTGAAAAACACAGGATCATGACACTGGCAGGTCCGTGGAACGTTTCCTTTGATCCGGAATGGGGTGGTCCTGCAAATGCGGTTTTTGACAGCCTCACCGACTGGACCAAGCGCTCTGAAGAAGGGATCAGACATTATTCTGGCATAGCATCCTATACCAAAACTTTTAAACTGGATGATTTGGCGAAAGGCAAATCCCCGCATAAGAAGTACTTTATCGACCTTGGGAAGGTCAACTGCATGGCCCGGATTATTGTAAACGGCAAAGACCAGGGCGTGGTATGGACTGATCCCTGGAGACTGGAGATTACCGAAGCATTGCATGAAGGAGAGAATAAGCTGGAGATAAGGGTGGCCAACCTGTGGGTAAACCGGTTAATAGGGGATGCATCCAGGCCGGATCAAGGAATACAGGGCGGCCAATGGCCCGACTGGCTGCTGGAAGATGAATCAAGACCCGGTGACCGCTATACTTTTACCACTTATAATTATTATAACCCAAACTCACGGTTGATGCCTTCCGGATTGCTTGGCCCGGTGATTCTAGAAAGTCAATAGGAAAATAATGAAGCCTTGTTAAATTGTAAAATTGATACATTGTCAGAGGGTTATTTAAGGCTGAGGCTAAGGCTAAGGAAGACCACTAGACTGGTTTTCTCCTTCCCCTCTTATGCTGTGCCTGGTTACCAAATTTGTGCAACACTTATTCGTCTGCGCCGGACGAGTTGACACACATCTAACACACCACTCACTACTAATTCTCATCTTTTCCCA
>Ga0207797_1000293_pt1 | contig 38182 bp, 33 predicted proteins | sample PRCRCaboRojoPR_6_FD_187275 | JGI IMG/M metagenome (GOLD analysis project Ga0207797, IMG submission 187275) | Marine sediment microbial community from Cabo Rojo, Puerto Rico - PR CR 10% Liquid 1 (SPAdes) | ecosystem: Environmental > Aquatic > Marine > Coastal > Sediment | place: Cabo Rojo, Puerto... | reverse complement strand
TTTACGGTGGAGATGGATCACGACTTTGTACGTAACGCGCCCTATGCTTTATCGGTTCTGGAATCATCCAGGCAATATATTCGTTCAGGAATGCTTGCGTCTCGGAGATTTTTGCATGACGGAACGATAGAACGAGAAAATGAGAAGACTAGAAAACAAGAGAGTGAGAAAATGATAAGGACAAATTTGGCTAGGGCCAACCCGAGACTCGAGACATTCGCTCTCTGCTCTTCGCTCTTTGCTCAACACACTACTCAAAGCTCACTACTCTCAACTCACTACTACATTCCCCACTCCTACATTTAATGCGCCTCCACCCAGTTCTTACCCGTTCCGGTTTCCACGATCAGGGGTACCTTGAGCTGGTAAGCATTTTCCATCTTGTCTTTTACCATCTCTTTCAACTGCTCGACTTCGGGTTTATAGGCATCGAATATCAATTCGTCATGCACCTGCAGGATGAGCTTACTGCGATAGCTGTTTTTCATGAGTTCTTCATAGATATTGAGCATGGCAATTTTGATGATATCCGCTGCCGATCCCTGGATGGGAGCATTGATGGCGTTACGTTCAGCCATTCCCCTCATTGTGGCATTTCTTGAATTGATGTTCTCCAGGAAACGTTTCCTTCCCCAGATCGTCTCCACATAACCCTTATCTCTGGCCATGGAGATCCTGTAATCCATATATTCTTTTACTTTGGGGAAATTTCTGAAGTATTCGTCAATGATGTCTTTGGCATCTTTTCTTGGTATATTCAGGCGCTGGGAAAGACCGTAGGCTGAAATGCCGTATATGATACCGAAATTGGCTGTTTTGGCTTTCCGTCGCTGATCCTTGGTCACTTCATCCAGGCTGTTGAGATGGAATATCTTGGCGGCAGTGGAGCTGTGAATGTCCAGGTTCTGCCTGAAGGCCTCGATGAGGTTTTCATCGCCACTCATATGGGCCATGATTCGGAGCTCTATCTGGGAATAGTCTGCTGCCATAAGCACGCATTCTTCGTTTGAAGGGATGAAAGCTCTTCGTATTCGTCTTCCACGTTCTTCTCTTATGGGGATGTTTTGCAGATTTGGATTATAGGAGCTTAGTCTCCCGGTAGCGGCGATGGCCTGGTTAAATGAAGTATGAATTTTGCCGGTTTTCGGGTTGATCAGCTTAGGAAGGGATTCCACGTAGGAAGAAAGCAATTTGCGTATTGACCGGAACTCAAGTACTTTTCCGATGATCGGGTGCTTGTCGCTTAGTTGTTGCAGGGTTTCCTCGCTGGTCGAGTACTGGTTGGTGCGTGTCTTTTTGGGATTTTCCACGATCTTCATCCTGTCAAACAACACTTCTCCCAATTGTTTTGGGGAATCGATGTTAAATTCCACACCGGCCATCTTGTGTACTTCTTCTTCAATGGCATTGAGCTCGTTTTTCAGCTCCCTGGAATAGGCATTGAGCTCATTAACGTTGATCTTCACTCCGTTTTCCTCCATGTTGATCAATACATGGATCAGGGGCATCTCCATCTTATCGGCAAGCTCCCAGAGTCCATGGTCTTTCAGTTCTTTCTCCAGGATGCTTTTAAGCTGCCAGGTCAGGTCAGCGTCCTCACAGGCATACGGCGTGAGCTTTTCCATTGAAACCGAACGCATGCTAAGCTGATTTTTGCCTTTCTTGCCGATCAGGCTTTCTATGCTGATGGGTGTATAGTTCAGGTATTTTTTGGAAAGGAAGTTCAGGTTGTGCCGCTGTTCAGGCTGCAGCAGGTAATGGGCAATCATGGTGTCAAACAACTCACCCTTTACATGGATGTCATAATTTTTTAGCACAAGAATATCATACTTGATATTCTGTCCGATCTTGCGGATTGATTTGTCTTCAAAAACAGTTTTCAACGCGTCGGTAATGTTACGTGAGGATTCCCGTTCTTTCGGGCAGGGTATAAAAAATGCCTGGTTATCCTTGTAAGAGACGGAAATACCAACCAGCTCGGCTTCATGCGGATTGATGGAAGTAGTCTCAGTGTCAAAACAAAATTCTTTTAAGGACTTCAGTTTTTCAACGAGCTTTTGGGTCTCTTCTCTGGAATCAACCAGTTGATAATCTTTTTCTGTGGTTTCCAGCGTGGCTTCGGATGCTTTATTGGATACCGGTTCAGTTGAATCGGAAAACATCGACTGCTGGATTGGACTTTCTGAATTTTCTTTCGACAGATTTTTCTGAAACAAACGTTTTGTGAGTGATTTAAATTCCAGTTCACGAAACAGCCGGGTCAGATGTTCCTCATTAGGATGTTGCCGTTTCACATTTGAAGTATCAAATTCAATAGGAACATTTAATTTTATTTTAACCAGTTCTTTACTTAATTCTACCTGATCTTTGTTATCAATTAATTTTTCTTTTTGCTTTCCTTTTAAATCGTTTATGTTTTCATATAGATTTTTGATCGAACCATATTTGCTGATTAGCTTTATGGCAGTTTTCTCACCGATTCCCGGCGCCCCTGGTATATTATCCGATTTGTCACCCATCAGTGCCATGATGTCAATGACCTGTTCCGGTCTTTCAATACTGAATTGTTCGCATATTTTATCTTTGTCCAGTATCTCAGCCCCCTGGGCTCCCGAACGTTTGGGTTTGTAAATGTAGATGCCCTCTTCCAGCAGTTGCCCGTAATCCTTATCAGGGGTCATCATATAGGTTTCAAAATCATGGTCTTTTGCTTTGTGAGCAAGGGTCCCGATTACATCGTCGGCCTCGTATCCTTCTTTTTGTATGATGGGAATATTAAACGCACCAATGATTTCTTTAATGTAAGGGATGGATTTTTGAATGTCTTCCGGCATCTGTTCACGGTTTGCCTTGTATTCTTCATAAATCTCATTCCGGAAGGTTGGCGTGGTAGGATCAAATGCCACTGCAATGTGTGTGGGATTTTCTTTCTCCAGAACCTCCACCAGTGTATTTGTGAAACCCAGTATTGCGGAGGTATTGAGTCCCTTCGAACTGTATATCGGGTTTCTTATAAACGCATAGTAAGCCCTGTAGATTAAGGCGTAGGCATCAAGCAAAAAAAGTTTCTTTTGCATGGCATAAAGGTTTTATTGAATTTTACATCCAAAAGGTAAGAAAAATTCATTTCAAATGGAAATTTCCGGGAAGGGTGAAAAATAAAACGGTCATGCATTATCTGATGCATGCCACTCTGCATAGGAAGTTCCGGTTTCATGGAGTTTCAAACTGTGTAGTTTCAGTCGCTGAGGTAGCCTGCCTGAAATTCGCCTGGCAAAGTCACAGACCATGTTTTCGCAGGTTGGCTGATAATCGACTACAAACCGTTTGTCAAACATTTGTTTTATGGCGGTTATGTTTGAATCTACAGCTTCGGAATTTAGGATTACGGCGTGGTCCAGGGGATCTACCACTTCTTCATTAACAATACGCTTCAGATCGCCAAAATCAATTACCATTCCGTTTTTGGGATTTTTCGGGTCTTCGATGGGATTGCCTTTAACCGTGACAAACAGTTTGTAAGAATGTCCGTGGAGGTTTTTACAATGTCCGTCATAATTCCACAAAGCGTGGGCGATTTCAAAGTTGAATTCCTTTGTAACTCTCACTACACTCATCATTCCTCACTTTACCGGTCATTTCCAAATCGCTGAAAAAACGAAGAGATCATAAATCTCTTCGAAAAGCATTTTTTATCTGCTGGATGTACATTTGCTTACACAATGTACGATATTGCTCAGGCTGTTGTCTTTTAAGTAATAATAGGTGTTTTTGCCTTCCCGTTTGGAGCACAATACTCCCTTGTCCTTCAGAATACCCAGGTGGTGTGAAGTAGTGGACTGTTCGATACCCAACAGTTCATGTATCTCTGTTACTGTAAGTCGTTTGCCTCCTTCCAGATGGCTGAGTATGGCTATCCTTAAGGGATGAGCAATTGCTTTCAGCATGTTTGCAGCTTCATCAAGTTGTTCCGGTGTTAGATCCTTTATCTCCATCTTCTCATAATTTAATTCATGCAAATATATAAATATATTGTTTATCAGTAACGATAATTGTTAAAAAGTTTGCCCAAAAACTTACTGGTAGTATATATAGCAGATATACAAAAGGATTTACTGAAATTTTAAAATCAAATCCTTCAGGGATTTGTTTACAGGATATGACAAAAGGGAGGGATATAATTATTATCTTTGATCTGTTAAAAGTATTAAGAAAACATGTCACAACTGGATAAAATAAAATCTCCCATCAGGGAAGAACTGGGCCAGTTTGAATCTTATTTCAAAGATTCCATGAAGACCCAGATTCCTTTGCTGGATATCATACTGAATTATCTGGTGCGGCGCAAGGGAAAACAAATGAGGCCCATGTTCGTTTTCCTTTGTGCACGCCTTCTGGGAGAACCGGGTCAATCTACCTATACGGCAGCTTCCTTGATTGAATTGCTCCATAATGCCACATTAATTCATGATGATGTAGTGGATAAATCTTATAAAAGAAGGGGATATTTTTCCATCAATGCCCTTTGGAAATCCAAAATCAGTGTATTGGTTGGAGATTACCTACTTTCCCGGGGTCTGCTATTGTCCGTAAGAAATAAGGAGTATGATCTGCTCGAGATCGTCAGCAATGCGGTTAAGGAAATGAGTGAAGGAGAGTTGATGCAGGTTAAAAACAACCGTAAAATCTATATTACCGAAGAGGAATATTTCAAAGTGATCATAAAGAAAACTGCTTCACTGATTGCTTCCTGCACTGCATGTGGAGCCAGGTCAGTTACCGATGACCAGGAAACAATCGATACTTTTCATCGGTTCGGTGAAAAAATTGGCACAGCCTTTCAGATTAAAGATGATCTTCTGGACTACGAACGCTCGGGTACCATAGGCAAGCCTGCCGGTAATGACATTAAAGAGAAGAAGGTTACTCTACCCCTGATATATGCTTTAAACCATTCGGATCAGAAAGAAAAAAAGGACATCAAGAAGATATTCAGCCGTTCAAAGAAAAACGGGGGGCAGGTAAACAAGATCATTGAGTTTGTGCGCAGTAAAGAGGGACTGGAATATGCCCGAAACAAGATGGAAACCCTTAAGGAGGAAGCCATTCAGATGCTTGAACCCTATTCAGATAACCGCCCACCCTATGAAGCATTGGTTGCACTGGCCAATTTTACCGTGGAGCGTAATAAATAGAAGTGTTAAAACAGTTGAGTATTAAACTACTTTACCACCGGTGGTATTTTATCGTCAGGAATATGATTCCGGTTTAAAAATCTAAAAATGATTGATTTCCTCATCCCGGATATGACTCAGCAGATCATTGGCCAGCCGGCTTGCTCCTATACGAAACAGTGAATTATTAAGCCATTGATCGCCCAGCACTTCTTTGATGATGGCATAGTATGACAGGGCATCTTCTGCTGTGGAAACGCCACCTGCGGGTTTAATTCCTGTTGTTTTACCGGTTTTATTATAAAAGGCTTTAATGGCCTGTGCCATGAGGTAAACGGCATCATAGGTTGCTGCTGGTTTTAGCTTTCCAGTGGAGGTTTTAATGAAATCTGCCCCTGCCTCCATGGCTATTAAGCTAGCTAATTGAATTTTTCTATAGTCATTTATGAGACCTGTTTCAAGTATTACTTTAAGCTTATTATTGCCTACCTGTTCCTTCAGGGTTTTCAATTCATCGTATACCTCCTTGTATTTTCCCGAAAGGAAATTGCCCAGGGGCATTACTACATCCACTTCATCAGCTCCCCTGGCAATGATCTCCTTGCATTCGGCCTTTTTTACATGGACAAAAGTGTGTGAGGAAGGAAAACTGCCAGCCACTCCAATAATGCCTATGTTTTTGTTTTTCAGGTTTTCTTTTACCGTTTCCACAAATATCGGATAAACGCAAACCGATGCTATGGGGTCTACATCGGGATAGACAGACTCCAGTCGGTTGACTTTGTGGCATAGGTCTTTTATAAAGTCAAACGTATCATCAGTATTTAAGCTAGTTAAGTCAAGTGTTTTAAATAAAAACTTCAGAATATCCTTGTCGAGATACTGGTGGCTGTTGTTTGCAATAACTTTAACTTTTTGTTCAATTGCCTTTTCTAAACTCAATGAATATTTATCAATTAAATCTTCCATAGTTTATGTTAAAGTTTTGGATTGTTTCGGTGTCTGTCCTGGTCGCGGCGGGATTTTTTTTCCAGGTTTTTTTCAAATGCTTCCGTAAGGTCTACTCCAGTTTGGTTGGCCAGGCAAATAAGTACAAAGAGGATATCTGCAAGTTCATCCGATAGTTCTTCACTGTCTGTTTCCTTGAATGACTGTTCCCCGTACTTTCGGTTTATGATACTGGCCAGTTCGCCTACTTCTTCTGTCAGCATAGCCAGGTTGGTCATCTCACTAAAATATCTGACCCCATATTTTTTTATCCACCGGTCTACCTTTTCCTGAGCTTCTTTGACTGTCATTTTTAGATCAAAGGTAATAAATTCTTTCGAATAACTGAACCGGTTAATATTGTGTGCGATGGTTTATAGGTTAGCCTTGTAAGGGTCAAATTCATAACCCCTTGTTCTTGCTATCGATCATGATGGTTACCGGGCCATCGTTTTCCAGTTTTATCTGCATATAGGCTCCGAATTCACCTGATTGTACTTCTTTACTTGTATCCCGGGCCATTTGTTCAATAAACGCTTCATACAGTGGGATGGCCGTATCCGGTTTTGCCGCCCTGCTGTAAGAAGGACGTGTGCCCTTCCTGGTTTTTGCATGTAATGTAAACTGACTGATAACCATTACTTCCCCGTTTACATCATTGACCGAATGGTTCATCTGCCCGTTTTCATCCTCAAAGATTCTCAGCTGCGATATTTTATTGCTCAACCAGCTAATGTCTTCCTGGTTGTCCGATTCTTCTATCCCCAGAAAAACCAGGATGCCTGTTCCAATTTTTGATTTCACCTTGTTTTCTATGGCTACAGAAGCATCGTTCACACGTTGAATTAGTGCCCTCATTTTGTTATTTTTTTATTTATTGTACATTCTGCAATGTCTACCTAAAAATTTATTTCCCTTACCCGCTTATATTCGGCGGGATTTATGAATGATCCCGCGTAAAAATAGCGTTTTCAGCAGAGATTTAAAAATATAGCCTTTGAATTGTATTGTAGTTACCTGGATATTAGTAGTTAGAGTTGAATCCTTCTGCTCATGTTTCAGACAGGGTTTGGTTTTTATCAATATATTTGTTTTATTTAGCAAGAACCGCAAAAAAAATTCTAGCATGCATTTTATCGATCTGTCTATTTTTATCCTTTATATGGTGGTGATGTTGGGCGTTGGATACTTTTTCCTTCGCAGGAATAAGGATACGGATGATTATTATGTCGGGGGCAGGAGCATGGGGAGCCTTCACGTAGGTCTTTCCGTTGTAGCAACTGATGTAGGCGGTGGATTTTCCATAGGTCTGGGAGGCCTGGGATTCATTATGGGAATCGCCGGATCATGGATGCTGTTTACCGGGTTGGTTGGCGCCTGGCTAAGTGCTGTTTTCCTTATACCCAGGGTCAGCAAATTGTCTCACAAGATCAAACTGTTTACCTTTCCACAGATATTTGAACAATTTTATACACCAAGAGTGGCATTACTGGCCGGGGTTATTTCCGCCATAGGATATATGGGCTTTACCAGTTCCCAGATCCTTGCCGGCGCCAAACTGGCTTCCGCTACTTTTGTTGATCTTCAGCTGAACCAGGCATTGATCATCATGGGGGTCATTGCCGTGGTTTACACGGTGATGGGAGGCTTAAAAGCCGTTATTTATACAGATACCATCCAATGGATCATCCTGATGACCGGTCTGATTTTCATAGGTATTCCACTCGGTTATCATGCCATTGGAGGGATGTCGGAAATAAGGGCTACCCTTCCCGGCGAGTTCCTTTCCTTTAGTAACGTTTCCTGGCAGGAGCTTGTTAACTGGGGAGTAACCATCGTGCCGATTTGGTTCGTGGGCATGACTTTGTATCAAAGAATATATTCCACCCGCAGCAGAAAGGAAGCCCAAAAAGCCTGGTTTATTGCCGGACTTTTTGAATGGCCGGTAATGGCCATGATGGGGGTGATCCTGGGTCTTTTTGCACGGGTTGGATTGGAAAACGGAATGTTCAGTCATTTGGGCTATCCCGACCTTCAGAGCATCGATTCTGAAATGGGTCTGCCTTTGCTGCTTAGAACTGTTTTACCTGTCGGCTTAATGGGTTTGATGATGTCAGCATACTTTTCCGCCATCATGTCGACAGCCGACAGTTGCCTGATGGCCTCTTCCGGGAATGTACTGACCGATATCCTGGATAAAATCTTTCATTTCCGCCACGATTCTAAAAAGGTCCTGCGTATTTCCCAGTTACTGACCTTTATTATTGGAGGTTCGGCTTTGCTTCTGGCTCTTGAGATGCAAAATGTGCTTCAGCTAATGCTTTATTCTTACGCATTCATGGTTTCAGGATTGTTCATACCAATTCTGGGAGCCTTGTTCTGGAAGAAAAGTAGTCCAGTGGCTGCCTTCTGGTCTATGCTTATTGGAGGTGGAACTACGCTTTACCTTACAATAGCACAGTTTAGCCTTCCGTTTAATCTGGACCCGAATATCTTTGGCATTACTGCATCGCTGGTTCTGTTTATATCATTGACATACCTGTTTCCCAAATCTGTATCCAAACAAAATGCATAGATAAATATTCGGAAGAAAAGAAATGTTAATACATTCAGGCTTTATTTTATTTTGTTGAATGATAACAATTAATTTTTTTGTTTTATTTGATAAGGTTATTGTTTCATCTTATATTGTGGCCGGAAATTTAGTTGGTCTATTACAACAGATACTCTATGAATGAATCGATATTGAAGGCATTACTGCGGTTGTTTGCTTTGGTTTCCGAGGCAAACAAATCAAGCGATATCGAAGACAAAAGGGAGATTATCAGTGATTATTTGCATCAGCAATTTGATAGCGAACTGGCCGACGAGTATCTGAATTATTTTGATTACCGGGTACGATATTATCATCCCGAATCCCTGGATCCTGCACATGACGTTATCCACGGGAAAACACTTGAAGAGCGTCTTATCGATTTGTGCAACCAGTTAAATGAAGAGTTGCAGAGGGAACAAAAGATACTGGTTATCATTAACCTGCTGGATTTCATATCCATTGACCGGGAAGTGACCCGTTTTGAGATCAGCTTTGTAGACAATACAGCCGGGAAGCTTAAAATTGACGAAAAAGAATATAGAGACCTCAAGGAATATACATTCGGAAATATTGACAGGATCAGGAACAGGCGGAATCTTCTTATTATTGATTCGGAGGAGGAACCTGAGGAAGAGGATATCAAACACATGTACATTCGCCGTGTGGATGGAAGGATCATTGTGCTCTATATACGAAGTTCCAACACGTTCGTCCTTCGTTATTACGGTACTGACAGCCTGACGCTTCACGGTCAGCTAATTAAACCATACCGGTCATATATATGGTCGTTCGGAGGGGTGATAAAAAATTCGAAGTTTGGATCGATTTACTACACCTGGGTTTCGGGAAAATTTATCCAGGAAACTACCCGTACCCATTTTGTATTCAATGCCAACAACATAGAATATTCCTACGGGAATAGCCCCAATGGAATCAAACCGTTTACCCTTACGGAAGAGTCGGGACGACTGATAGGTATTATCGGCGGAAGCGGCTCAGGGAAGTCCACCCTGCTGAACCTTTTGAATGGCAACCTGAAGCCCAAAAAGGGAAACATTACAATCAACGGTTTTGATATTCATGAAGACAGTGAAAAGTTAAAAGGGGTAATCGGTTTTGTTCCCCAGGAAGATGTTTTGATAAAAGAATTTACGGTATTTCAAAATCTTTATTATAACGCCAAACTTTGTTTCAGCAACTATTCCGAGCAACAAATCAGGGATGTGGTTGAAAATTCCCTGGTGAGTTTTGATCTGGATGATGCCCGTGATATGCGCGTGGGTAACGCGCTGAATACTTTTTTAAGCGGGGGACAGCGAAAAAGATTGAACATTGCCCTCGAACTGATGAGGGAACCTTCCACACTTTTTGTTGATGAACCCACTTCGGGTTTGTCGTCCGCTGATTCAGAGAAGGTAATGCTGATGCTGAAACGCCAGACTTTTAAAGGTAGATTGATCTTCAGCAACATTCATCAACCTTCTTCGGATATCTTCAAGATGCTTGACAAGTTGCTTGTCATTGATCAGGGTGGGCACATCATATGGTACGGAAACCCTGTAGATGCCATCACCTATTTCAAGCGAATGAACAATTTTGTTGATTCTGAGCAAAGTGAATGCCCTACATGCGGAAACATCAAAACAGAAGAGATTCTAAGAAACGTGGAGTCCCGCGTGGTGGATGTTGACGGCAAATTAACCCGTAAGCGAAAGATAACCCCTGAAGAGTGGTATAAAAAGTACCTGAAAAATATCGATCCCATTATCCAGCGAATCAGGCGGCCGTATAAACCCGTTATTCCACATTCCGATTTCAGTATACCAAACCGGCTCAAACAGCTTGGAATATATTTTACCCGTGATATACTCACCAAACTCGCCAATAAACAATACCTGCTGCTTGTTATCCTGGAAGCCCCTATCCTGGCTTTATTGCTTGCTTTTATAACCAAAAATTCCAGCATTTCAGGAGCAGTAAGTGAATATGTTTTCAGAGAAAATCCGAATATTCCCGGGTATCTTTTTATGAGTGTCATCGTGGCGTTGTTCCTGGGGCTTATCATTAGCGCTGAAGAGATATTCAAGGATAAAAGGCTGCTTGAGAGGGAAAAGTTTTTGAATTTAAGCCGCTCCAGTTATCTGAATGCCAAAATAGGGGTGCTGGTAATTATTTCGGCCTTCCATATGATGGTATATACCTTGATCGGGAATCATATACTTGAGATTAAAGGAATGACTTTCTCGTACTTCTTTATATTGTTTACTACTGCCATTTGGGCCAATTTGGTGGGGCTGAACATTTCCTCGGGTTTCAAATCCATCGTTGCAATATATATTCTTGTTCCGCTGATCCTTGTGCCACAGTTGTTGTTCAGTGGTGTTGTTATTGATTTCCGTAACATGCACCAATCGGTGAAGTCCGATGAGTATGTTCCCGTAATCGGCAACCTGATTACATCAAGATGGGCTTATGAAGCATTGGTAGTTACCCAGTTCAAGGAGAACGAATTTGAAAAGCAATTCTATCAACCCGAATCTACCATAAGTTCTACTTTTTTTGATCAGGCTTACCGCATTCCTTTGATGGAATCGGCATTGAGCCAGATTCAGGGAGATTCTATAGGTCCCGCTGAGCGCGGCAGAATAGAGCTGCTGAAAAATGAAATGAAGGAATTGACCGGTCGATATACTTTGAATTATAAACCTTTGGAGCAGGTAAATACGCAAACCCTTGGTCAATTTAGGTCTCAAATGCGTGTACTTCTCGATACCCTGGCAAATAAAGCTTCAACAAAGTACGAAGAAGGCAAACAAACCCGGCAACAAATTCGCAATGACCTGATCGATGAGCTGGGAGGTACAACACAGTTTCAGGAACTGAAAGATAAATACCATAATAAGCGGCTGGCTACCCTGGTTGAGAATTCCGACCAGCTCAACAGTTATTATATTGCGGATAACGAGATCATTTATTTAAGGGATCCCGTTTACCGTTTACCTGATTCCCGCATTGGAAGAGCACATTATTTTGCACCTGCAAAATTTATTGGAAATCTGAAGATAGATACTTTCTGGTTCAACATCATCCGAATCTGGGTGGGCATATTGATATGGTATGTAATATTGTATTTTGATGTGCTTAACAGGATCATTTCATACTTTGAAAGCATCAGGCTGCGTAGGATCGGGCGTAAACGGTTCTTTAAACTTTTTGGATTTCAGGAGACAGAAGCATTCAGGATATTGCCATCTTTTCGTTTCAGCATTTACAGAAACAAAACCTGATTTTCTGTGTAGATAGATACAAAGCAATGACAAAAATATGTTGAAACGGATTCTCACCGGATTTTTTGACTTGAATGCACATCAAACCACCATTCAAAGGGAGGTTATCGCGGGTGTGACCACTTTTATGACCATGGCCTATATTATAGTGGTCAATCCCCAGATTCTTTCAGAAACCGGAATGGATCAATCTTCACTGATAACCGCAACCATACTGGCTTCCATGATTGCAACGCTGATCATGGCGTTTTACGCAAAGCTTCCTTTTGGTCTTGCTCCCGGTATGGGTATTAATGCCTTCTTTGCCTATACCATTGTCCTGCAGATGGGCTTTTCCTGGCAACTTGCCCTTACGGCTGTTTTCCTGGAAGGCATCATTTTCCTCCTGCTGACTTTTTTTAATATACGGGAGGCCATTGTTAACAGCATACCCATTAATATAAAACATGCAGTTTCGGTGGGTATTGGCTTATTCATTGCTCTTATAGGTCTTAATAGCGCCAATATTGTGGTAACCGGTATGGAAGCAGGTTCCGGTGGAGCTCTAACGGGCAATATTGTAAAAATGGGAAACATTTCTTCCCCTACTGTCCTTACAGCTTTGACCGGTTTGGTCATAACAGCCGTATTGCTTGCATTGCGAATTAAAGGAGCGCTCCTGATAGGCATTCTGTTAACAACGATCATAGGCATTCCTTTTGGCGTAACCCAGCTTCCCGGAACCTCGAAACTGGTTAGCCTGCCACCTTCCATCGAACCTTTGTTTTTTAAGATCCGGCCGGGTGAAATTTTTTCGACCAACATGCTGGTTGTGCTTTTCACCCTTTTGTTTGTTGATATGTTCAGTGCTGTAGGCACGCTTGTCGGTGTGGGCACAAAAGCAGGGATGCTTGATAAAAAAGGGCGTCTGCCCCGGGCAAAGCAAGCTTTGTTTTCAGATGCCGCCGGCACTACTTTTGGTTCCTTATTGGGAACCAGCACGGTGACCACTTATGTTGAAAGCGCGGCAGGTATAGCGGAAGGCGGAAGAACGGGACTTACCGCACTTGTAATTGCAGTGCTTTTCGGTCTTGCATTGTTCCTTAGCCCCCTGTTCCTGATCATCCCTGAAGCTGCAACCGCCCCTGCACTGGTTCTTGTAGGTTTCTTCATGATCACGCCCATCAAGGAAATCAATTTCAATGATTATACAGAGGCTTTCCCGGCTTTCTTAACCATTGTGATCATGCCCCTTACCTATAGCATTGCCGAAGGTGTAGTGTTTGGAATCATCAGTTATGTGCTGTTAAAGGTATTTACAAACAGGGGTAAGGAGGTATCCCTGCTGATTTATATCCTTGCTGTTGTTTTTATATTAAGATTCATTATCCAATGAACGACTGTATATGAGCACTCAGGCGATAAAGAGATGGATCCTTTTGCTGCAGGTTATATTGCATGGATCAGGGGTTTTAGCACAGGTTGAGGTACCCCGGGATCCCGGCCTGTCTCCTGAGGTACAAGGCCGGTATTATGGAATAAGAAGTACAAAAAATGCCGATAACCGCCTTGAAAAATATGACGTAAAACAATATATCATTAACCTGGAGGTAAGCCCTCTCAATACATCCATAAAGGGTCATGGCAGTATAAGAGCCGTTCTGACCGATCCTGCCATCGATACATTTGTTGTGGAGCTGAGCAATAACCTTCAGGTCGATTCAGCATTTTTCAATGGAAGAAAACGGCCTTTCGTTCATGAGTCCGACAAGGTAAAGATACCGGTGTCCGATGAGGCCCGTATGGAAGAACCTGTTGTAGTTACCGTGTTTTACGAAGGAAATCCTGAGGGAGCAGGGGTATTCACCGGTTTTAATGAGGATTATGACAAACATGTGACCTGGACCCTTTCCGAACCATTCCAGTCAAAAGAATGGTTCCCCTGCAAACAGGTGCTTTCAGATAAAGTAGATTCGGCAAGGATTTTACTGACAACAGGTGAGGAATATACCGCTGTCTCAAACGGGTTATTGAAAAAGAAAGAAAATATTAGTGGTGGCAGGGTCACCTATCATTGGGTGACCCGTTATCCCATTGCATACTACCTGCTTTCTTTTTCCGTAGCAGATTTTCAGCAATACAACTTTCATGTCAATCTTCCAGGAAAGGACTCTGTGTTTATTCAGAATTTTGTTTATGATCATCCCGAATACCTGAATCGCTGGAAAAAGGACATTGAAGCAACAGGTGACATGATGAAACTGTATTCGGACCGATTTGGTACCTATCCTTTTATCAGGGAAAAATACGGGCATAGTCTTATGGAAAGAGGAGGTGGAATGGAGCACCAAACCATTACCACGTTGAATAATTTTGATTTTTTGCTTGTGGCTCATGAGTTGACACATCAGTGGTTCGGGGATTATGTTACCTGTGGCTCCTGGCAGGATATCTGGATCAACGAAGGCTTTGCATCATATGGAGAGTATATTGCACTGGAATCTCTGATCTCCGACTCATCTGCCGACCGATGGATGGAAAGGGCCCATGATTACGCTTTGCAGAATCCCGATGGAAGTGTTTATGTGCCTTTTTCAGAAGCCTCGAACGTGAACCGCATCTTTAGCTTTTCGCTCTCTTATAAAAAAGGTGCTGTGTTGCTTCATATGATCAGATACCTGATTGATGATGACGAGACGTTTTTTTCAGCATTGAGATCTTTCCTGGAAAAATACCGCAATGATGTAGCTACCGGCGAGGATTTTATGTTTCATCTCCAGTCACATACGGGGATGGATTTCACTGAATTCTTCCAGCAATGGTATTATGGCAAAGGGTATCCCCGCTATGAAGTAAAGTGGCAGCAAAAAGAGGATTCGGTCCATTTTGATTTCCGTCAGTCTGCTTCCTCCGACAGGCCGGAATTATTCACAACTCCTGTTGAATTAAAAATTGAATCGGGTACCGGCAGAGATACGATTATCATGCATAAACCGGGCCGGGTTCGGGAACGCTTTGCGGTAGCATATCCTTATGCGGTGGATAGCATAAGGGTGGATCCCGATAACTGGCTTCTGAACGCACCATCACAGGTTTCCAGGGTTGATATGGATGAGGTTTCTGAAGTTTCGTGTCTTGTTTATCCCAATCCTGCAAGCGGAACACTTAATGTTGAAATAATGGGATTAAGGCAGGTTCCTAAAAATGTAGAAGTACAGGATGTGACCGGTAAGGTATTGTTTGCCAATACCTACCGGAAGAATCGCTTTATTCTGAATACAGGGAAACTTAATCCCGGAGTATATCTGATAGAGATTCGCTACAACGACAGCCGGATCGTTAGAAAGTTTATTAAGCAATAGGCTTTTCCTTTGGATCGCAACGCCGGTGTAAATTGAACTTTTCTCAGCCTCCTGTGGAACTGAAGCTTCCGTATCTGCTGAGGTCGGTTCTTGGATTGACGCACATTACGGGTATTTGTGCCTGGTTGGCAATGATGTATTGTTCTTTTGCTCCAAGCATATAATCCGTGAAGTCAATATCTTTAGTGGTCATTATCAGGATAATGTCAGCATCAATTTTAATGGCATAATTCACGGTTTCCTCCCCAACACGGTTTGAATCTATGGTGTGGATGTCATAATTGATGCCATGATTGTTGAATATTTTTTCTGCAAAATTAACGTTGATCCTGGCTTTTTTCTGCAACCCTGAATCTGCCATTTTCTTGGGTGTGATGATGTGAATTTTGACATCAAAATATTTGGCAAGGAAAAGGGCCCAGTTTACTTTTTGTTTGCCTTCTTTTCTGTAATCCAACGGGAAAACTACATCTTTGAATACTTCTTTCTTGGAGGGTGGACCCTGAACTACAATAAACGGTACTTTTGAACCAACAATTACTTTCAGCGCCCAGCTTCCGGTCAATTTCTGTACACCCTTTATGCCGTGGGTGCCCATAATTACCAGGCTGACATTTTGATTTGAAGCGTAATCGCTGATCTCATGAAATAAATTTCCCGCCCGGATTACCGGCTCAAGCTTAATCTGGTACTTTGCCGAAAGTCTGTCAATGTCATTATTGAGTTTTCGCTCAGCATCACTCTTCTGTTTTTCGTTTTTTACAATGTGGATGAGCTGAATTTTGTTTTCCAGATAAGTGGAGAGCTTGATGGCGTGAAGAAGTGCATTTTCTGTTACTTCTGTAAAATCCCAGGGTACGAGCAGCGTGTCTTTTCTCATACTACGACAATTTTATTCAAGGCGAAATTTAATTAATTATTTAATGTTTTACAAACCCGGTTCTAAAATGCGGATTGCATGCCGCATCTGGTCAATACGGGAAAATAATACCGACGATCCATTTTACGGATCAAAATCATTTAAGTTTTAATAATGGATCTTAATTTGATAAATTTATGATTTGTTGTATTTTTATATGCCTTTAATCCAATGTTTCGAGCTGTTATGCATCACTTTGAAAAAATTCAGGAAATCATTCAGAATGCCATTACCGGAGAAAATTTTACCGAAGAACCCAGGGCCTTGTATGAACCCATATCCTATTCCTTGAATACCGGGGGGAAAAGATTAAGGCCCGCGTTATTGCTTATGGCTGTGGATTTGTATTCTTCAGATATTGAATCATTCGTTCTGCCGGCCCTTGGTATAGAGATTTTTCATAATTTTACGCTGGTGCATGACGATATTATGGATAATGCCAGTTTGCGCAGAAATCAACCCACTGTGCATGCCAAATGGGATACCAACACCGCCATCCTTTCCGGTGACGCCATGTTTATAAAAGCATATGAGTATATTTTAAAATACGAGGGGAGAAAAGCCCACGCGATATACAGAATATTCAATCGCTCGGCAATGCGGGTTTGTGAAGGTCAGCAATATGATATGAATTTTGAGACCTCATCCGACGTCACTGAAAAGGAATATTTACATATGATAGAGTTGAAGACAGCAGAGCTCATAGCCTGCAGCCTTAAAATAGGGGCCTTGATTGGAGGGAGTGATGATGAAGAGGCCGATCAGCTTTTTGAATTCGGTAAAAATCTTGGTATGGCATTTCAGCTTCAGGACGATTACCTCGACAGCTTTGGAGATGAACAGGCTTTCGGTAAAAATATCGGGGGGGATATTTTGGCTGACAAAAAAACCTATCTTTTAATCAAAGCCTATGAGAAAGCCGATGCCCGTGACAGGGAAAAGCTGGACCAACTTATAGGAAACAAAAACATTGATTCACAATCAAAAATAATGCAAGTGCTGGATATTTACTATCGCCTTGGAATAGAGCGAATTACAGCACAAAAAGCAGAGCAATATTTCAACGATGCCCTTGAAATACTGGATAACCTGTCAAAGACCAATGAAGAGAAAAGGCCTTTAACAGAGCTTGCCCACAGCATGATGAAGAGGAAAAAATAACAGCGGCCTTATATGGTACTTTATAACTTGAGAAGCAGCCCGAATTTAAAGGAAGCTTCGGGATCATATTTAAAAATGTATTTTGCTTCCACAAATCCATCGAAGTCCTCTGAAACTGGAATGTTCAACCCGCCTCCGAGGTTAAAGCCGGAACTCGAGGAAAAGTTAACCCCTGCCAGGCCGTATGGATTCACTCCTTTTTCTTTTGTAATGGAGTAGTGAATATCCAGATTCCCGTGAAAACCGGGCAAAAAAACGAAATCTCCTGAGGTCCTGAGATTGGGATCCAGGAATCCAAGGTCATAGGTTATTTTGGTCAGAAGGCTTACAGGAGGATCCTTGCGCAATTCATCTCCCAGGCCAACCTTTAATTGCTGGGCATTTGCCTTAATACTGAATGCCGAAACAAAAAGAAGGATGAGCAGTAATTTTATTGGTTTCATATGAAACTTTTTATGATTTACAACGGTAAAAGGCATCAATTATGAGCAAAATTATATAATTTCCTTCAGTTAATCCGATATAATGATATAATAAAAATTATAAATTTGCTCGCATTCATTATTAAATAAATTGGTTCAATATGGCTGAAAATGTCGGAGAGATCATACAGGTTATAGGTCCGGTTATTGATGTTAGTTTTGAAAATTCAGGTGGAGAAGTGCCTGATATTTACGAGGCCCTGGAGATTTCCAGGAAGGATGGTTCAACACTGGTACTGGAAACACAGCAACACATTGGTGAATATACCGTGAGAACAATTGCGCTTGATGCTACCGACGGTATACGACGGGGAATGGAAGTCAGGGCAACCGGTGCATCCATCCGGATGCCCATTGGTAACCAGGTAAGGGGTCGGGTGCTTGATGTTACAGGCGATCCGGTTGACGGCATGGAACCGTTGGATAAAGAAGGTGGATATCAGGTTCATCAAGGTGCACCCGAATATACAGAACTTTCCACAGAAACCGAAGTCTTGTACACCGGCATAAAGGTGATCGATCTGATTGAGCCATATCCGAAAGGTGGTAAGATTGGTTTGTTTGGAGGAGCAGGTGTAGGCAAAACGGTACTGATCATGGAAATGATCGACAACATTGCCAAGGCCTATTCAGGATTAACTGTTTTTTCAGGTGTTGGAGAACGAACCAGGGAAGGAAATGACCTGGTAAGGGAAATGATAGAATCCGGTGTGATCAAGTATGGGAAAGAATTCCAGGAAAGTGTAGAAGCCGGGGGATGGGACCTGTCCAGGGTAAACCACGAAGAGCTTAATAATTCACAGGCCAGCCTGGTATTCGGCCAGATGAACGAACCCCCGGGGGCACGTCTTACCGTTGCATTATCAGGGCTCACCCTTGCCGAATCATTCCGTGATCAGGGAAGCAGGGAAGGTGGAGAAGGAAGTGATATTCTTTTTTTCGTGGACAATGTGTTTCGCTTTACTCAGGCAGGCGCTGAAGTTTCAGCACTGCTGGGCAGAATGCCTTCAGCCGTTGGTTATCAGCCTACGCTTGCAACAGAAATGGGAGAAATGCAGGAGCGGATTACCTCCACGCGCAACGGATCCATAACCTCTGTACAAGCGGTTTATGTTCCTGCCGATGATCTCACCGATCCCGCACCGGCCACAACTTTTTCCCACCTTGATGCTACCACTGTATTGAGCAGGAGAATTGCGGAATTGGGTATTTATCCCTCTGTAGATCCCCTCGATTCTACCTCAAGGATCCTTACACCCGAAGTTGTAGGGGAAGAACACTATAACGTAGCTCAGCAGGTGAAAGAAATTTTGCAGAGGAACCGTGAATTGCAGGATATAATTGCCATCCTTGGTATGGAAGAGCTCTCGGAAGAGGACAAAACCATTGTGCACAGGGCACGACGAATTCAGCGGTTTCTTTCGCAGCCTTTCCATGTGGCGGAACAGTTTACCGGAAAACCCGGCGTTTTTGTAGAAATTGAGGATACCATCAAGGGATTTAAGATGATCCTGAACGGAGAGGTTGACAAGTACCCCGAATCTGCATTCAGTATGGTGGGTACCATTGATGATGCCATAGAGAAAGGCGAGAAGCTTCTTGCCGGTGAAGAAGAAGAGTAAAACTTTATTCATTATATGAATTTAGAAATTGTAACACCTGATGAAACCCTTTTTGAAGGGAAAGTGAGCCTGATACAGGTTCCGGGAAGCAAAGGCCGGTTTCAGGTACTTCAGTACCATGCGCCCATTATTTCTACACTGGAAAAGGGACAAATTAAGGTGGAAGAATCGGGTGGAGCACCCCGTTATTTTGATATTGAAGGGGGGGTGATAGAAGTTCAGAGAAACCGGGCGATCATTCTCGCCGAAGTAACCTGATTACTTCTTGTTACAGCCTACGTCGCGTTGGTGATTTTGAAATTATTCCATTCATGCAGCCTGTTAAGTTTCTTGTTTTGCGATTCAGCTCGATTGGAGACATTGTGCTGACAACCCCGGTGATCAGAGGTTTGAAAAACCAGGTTGAGCATGCAGAAGTGCACTACTTTACCAAGCCGGAGTATAAAGAAATCCTGGAAGCCAACCCTTATATCGATAAAATTCATACACTTCAGAAAGATCTTGGGGAGCAGTTGAATCAACTGAAGTACGAATTTTATGACTACATTATTGATCTCCACAAGAACATACGTACAAAGCGTGTTATCTCCCGCCTTGGAATCATTGACTTTACATTCGACAAGCTGAACTGGAAAAAGTGGTATTATGTGAATTTCAAAGTCAATAAGCTTCCTGATAAACATATTGTGGACAGGTACCTGGAAGCAGTTGATGTTTTTGATGTACAAAATGATAACCAGGGCCTTGATTTTTTTATACCATCCCATTCGGAGGTGAATATTTCCGATTTTCCCCCGGAATTCTTGGAGGGGTATGTGGCCTTTGTCATTGGTGCAAAACATAACACCAAAAAGCTACCCGTTAGCAAGATCATTTCCATTACCAATAAAATGCAACTGCCTGTTATCTTACTGGGTGGTCCTGAGGACTATGAAAACGGTGAGAACATAGCTGCAAAATGTGAGGCTCCCGCCTTTAATGCCTGTGGGAAATACTCCATTAACCAGTCTGCTTCTCTGGTCAGACAATCGAATGTGGTAATAACCCATGACACAGGGTTGATGCATATTGCAGCAGCTTTCCACAAGAAGATCATTTCAATCTGGGGTAATACCGTACCGGAATTTGGTATGTATCCCTACATGCCAAATCCGGCATCCAAAATATTTGAAATACGTGATTTGTCGTGCCGGCCATGCTCCAAGCTGGGATACAGGAAATGTCCCAAAAAGCACTTCCGATGCATCCTCGATATCGAGGATGCGGAGGTTGCCTCAAAAGCTGCAGACCTGTTTTATCGTCAGTAAGTCAATCCTATCTTAGTCCGCCTCCTGTTCCCTGCATCGAAGAGACTTTATTGTTCAGATAGTTCTCGTATTCCTTTGAAAGGTCTTTTTGCCCAAAATTCCCTGTAATCTGTGAAAGCCTGTGCATAATATGCAATGACATGCGCTGCTCCCTGCTAATGGCATTGGCAAATGGCTGCTCCAGGCTGAAATAATAATCCAGTTCTCCCTTTGTATAACCTGCCAGTTCTTCTGCGAGGGCATTGCCTTTTTCCGTTGCCCCGGCCCTGTAATATTCATTAAGTACTTCAAGGGTCCATATTCCGTAAGGAAGCTGATTGTGCGGCGTCAATTCCATGCACCGGTCCAGCGTTTCAATGGCTCTTTGTTCCTGGCCTTCATCATTCAGTTTGCGCGCCAGACGGGCAAATTTGTTTCTCAAACGGATTACATTCGTTGTACGCCTGGAGGTATAGTCCATATAAACATCCGGATCCTGCATGTTTCCATATTGAAATTCTTCCATCAGGTTCTGGTACATGATCTCGGAATCTACCCTGCCAACATCGATACGGTCCTGGGCTTCGGTTTCAATTGGTACCAGTCGGTAAGCAAAGCCTTCCAGCTGCAGGTAATTACTCAATCCAAGATTGGTCTCGTCACTAGGAGATACAAAGTAGATCGGTCGTTCCCAGTTGAAATGGGCCAGCAGGTCAAGCATCATGAGTTCATTTTTCATAAGGTTGTTGCCGCTTACCTGCCATCTTATTTCATCTACGATTTGATCAGCATTTTCAGGATCAACGATACCACGTTCGACCACTTTGGCCGAATCTACGTTTAGTCTGAATCTTTTGGTTGGTATGTAATTGATTTTTTGATTGCCATACGCAGAAAGCTGGGTCTGCGGATTGTCGCTGGCAACAAAATCAATCACTTGTTTGACATCCACATGGTTTTTGACTTTATTAAGCATGGGAACCTGGTCCCTTGTTCCCTGCTTGTATTGCGAACGTTCCATGCTGAATGGTACTGGTTCTGAGTCGTAGGCTTTTCTTTTCATCTGATCGATATACCAGTCGGTATTCAAAAGGCTTAGATTCACTACCCTCACGTCGGTACGGATGCCTTCCACCTCCTGCGCATACCAAAGCGGGAATGTGTCGTTGTCACCATGTGTAAAAAGGATGGCATTCGGAGCACAACTGTTCAGATAATTATAAGCATAATCCCTTGCGATGTATCTTCCTGACCTGTCATGATCGTCCCAGTTTTCTTTGGCCATATTGGCCGGTACCAATATCAGCGTGAGTATTATGGTGAATATGGCGCTAAAAACCCTGGGAGCTTTATCTTTAAACAGATTATATATACCCAGAACTCCCAGGCCTATCCATATGGAAAAGGCATAGAACGACCCTGCGTAGGCATAGTCCCTTTCTCTTGGCTGAAGCGGGGTCTGGTTAAGGTATACAACAATGGCCAGGCCTGTAAAAAGAAACAGGAGTAGTAATGCTGTAAAATCCTTTGGATTTTTCTTGTACTGGAAGAAGAAACCAATTAAGCCCAGCAGGAGAGGCAACATATAATAGGTATTCCTGGCCTTGTTGTTTTTAAGTTTATCGGGTAGATTATCCTGGCTGCCTAAACGGGCTTCATCAATGAAATTGATACCGCTCAGCCAGTTCCCGTTAAGCGGCCCTCCATGGCCCTGGATATCGTTTTGCCTTCCTGCAAAGTTCCACATGAAATACCTTAAATACATGTGGCCTACCTGGTATTTGAAAAAGAATTCCAGGTTGTCCCCGAAACTCGGCACCGTTTTGGATTGTTTTTCTCCCCGGTTGTTGGTAACGGTAACCTGTTCACCATCAATGGTGCCCCACTTTTTATATTCCCGTATGTGGTCCGATTGTCTGCTCCACATTCTGGGGAAGAAAGTTGTAAAACGCTCATCATATTCATAGTCGGGGTTCAATGAATAGGATTTTACATACCTGTCGCCTTCTCTTACATAGGTATAAGGTTGCTCACTGTCTGTAACCGGTGCATTGTAATAGGCTCCGGTAATCAGCGGACTTGATCCGTATTGTTCACGTTTTAAGTAGTGATAAAGGGCAAATACCGTTTCCGGGTCATTTTCATCCATTGGCGGATCGGCTGCCGAACGGATCATGATCATGGTATAGGATGAATAGCCGATGATCACAAAAGTAAGACCCAGGAGCAGTGTATTGAGCGTGATTTTTTTAAGCTTGTGTGTGTAGTGCAGACCCCAGGCCAGCAACCCGGCAATAACTATAATAAAAATTAGGTTGCCCGAATTGAAAGGCATTCCAAGGCCATTGACGAACAGCAGTTCAAAACCGGAAGCCACCTGCACAATACCAGGTATGATGAGGTAATTGAAAAATCCCACAAGAATTATTGAAAGCAGGGCCGCACCTAAAACACCCCTGTTTGTAATTTTGTATTTTCTAAAGTAGTAGACAAATACAATGGCCGGGATGGCCAGCAGGTTTAGCAGGTGCACACCGATGGATATCCCCATCAGGTAAGCTATTAAAATGATCCAGCGGTTGGAATGCCTTTCATACGCCACGTTCTCCCATTTCAGAATGGCATAAAATACAAAAGCTGTGAAAAGGGATGACAGGGCATATACCTCACCTTCCTCTGCGGAGAACCAGAAGGTATCTGAAAAGGTAAAGGCAAGGGCACCGATAATGCCGGCTCCGATTACTGCCAAAAGATTGCCTTTATCGTTATCAACGGAAAATATCTTTCTTGCCAGGTGGGTGATGCTCCAGTAAAGGAAGAGAATGGTAAAGGCACTTGAAAGTGCTGACAGACTGTTGACCATTTTTGCAACACCGGTGTTTTCAGCAGCAAACATGGAGAACAATCTTCCCAGAAGCACCCAAAAAGGAGCTCCCGGGGGATGACCTACTTCAAGCTTGAATGCAGAAGCAATGTATTCACCACAATCCCAAAAACTTACGGTAGGCTCTATACCCATCAGGTATACCGTGGCCGCTATTAAGAAAATGACCCAGCCTGTAATTGTATTGACTCTCTTAAATCTTTCCATTTTGGTGGTTTGTTTTGATTGTATTCAAGTTTGTCCGCACGAAAATAATGAATTTTACATCTAATGGCTTTAATTTGCAAATAAAAAATAAATTGCAAAGAACGGTATCGAATGATGTGAATTTTATATATTTGCTGAGATAAATATATATTAAAAGTCTGTTGTTTCAAATATGTCAAAAATTAATACAGATATGGCGAAAACGAATATGGAAAATGAGTCCAATGCAATAAACCTGATCGGCGTTGGCACTGAGATTACCGGCGACGTTAATACAAACGGTGATATCAGAATTGATGGATTTCTCTCCGGCAACGTTATGACCGACGGGAAACTGGTTGTTGGAGAAACCGGCAAAATAAAGGGAGAGATTGACTGTAAAAATTCTGAAGTTTTGGGCATGATAGAAGGGAAGATCAAGGTTAAGGAACTTCTTTCTCTCAAAGCTTCAGCCAGAATATATGGAGATATAGTTACCCAGAAGCTTTCAATTGAACCGGGTTCATTGTTTACCGGCAATTGCAATATGAATGACGATGCAATAAAGAATGTCCAGTCAGGAAAATCAGGAAAACGGGCAGGAAAACAACAGGAAGAATCAAAAGAGGAACATAAGGGAGAACAAAAGGGATACAAATCCTCTTAGGGAGTATGCCAAATATTCTACCATAGGATTTCAGATGCTGGTTATTATCCTGTTGGCTGTGCTTGGCGGTATGAAACTGGATGAGTGGGTTACCGGCATCGATTTTCCTTTGTTTGCTCTTCTGGGCGCCATTGTAGGGGTTGCACTGAGCCTTTATTATGCGATTAAAGATTTTATAAAATTCAAATGACGATGTATAAACCCCTTCGTGAATTTTTACTCAAACAGCTATACGTAACCATTGGTGTATACATCCTGGGTTTCATAGCCTTCAGCTATATGTTTCCTGCAAAGTATCACTCCTTCCTGGCCTTCTTACCGGTTATTTTTTATATTGTAATGGCCGTTTTTCATGCCACCCTTGTTGGAGCCTCCAATTTGCCCGTTAAAAAGTTTTCCTCACGTTTCCTGGCTGTGTTGGGAGCCAAAATCTTTCTATTTCTTATTTTTATCATCACCTATTCCTATTTTAACCCACAGGTGGCTGTACCCTTTCTAATTTCTTTTTTCATCCTCTATATAATATATACTGTTTTTGAGATTGTTACTCTCCTTCGCCAACTACGTGCCAAAAAGCAAAATCAGTAATCAGGAATAACAGGAAGAACGGGATTTTTGAATTGTTATTAAAATAACATTGTTAAAAAAATAACAAAGTATTTTGCCGGGAACTTTTTTCGTTTTATTTTTGCTTTCCACAAAGTTGCATTATTGCTTATAATGCCGGTTCTTTTAGAAGATTATTCACAAATTATTAACACGAATTGTGTGGTAAATATTTCTAAAATATTACTTTTGCAGGTTGTTGATTAAATTGATTTAAAGATAATAAATTATGGAAAGCAAGCTTCAGGAACTTACCAACAAGTTGTATAATGAAGGAGTAGAAAAAGCCAACGAAGAAGCCAATAAGATTGTCGAAGATGCGAAGAAGGAGGCGGAGAAAATAAAAAGCCAGGCGCAGCAGGAAGCAGATGAAATCATCGGCAATGCCAAAAAGGAATCCGAGGATTTGAAGAAAAATGCCAAATCGGAAATCAACCTGGCTGCCAAACAAACACTTCGCGAAGTGCAGAAACAGATCACCGAAATGATTACCATGGGCGTGATCAAAGAACCTGTAAAAGAATCCCTGAATGAAACCCAGTTTATCAAAGAGCTTATCGAAACCCTTATTAAAAACTGGAGTGCCCAATCAGGTGAGCAGGTTGACCTGGCTGTAACCATCCCCGAAAATAAGCAGAAAGAATTACAGGATTACCTTGAAAAGAAAGCAGCCCAACAGCTTAATGCCGGACTAAAGGTAGAAATATCCGATCGCATGAAGGGTGGATTTTCCATTGGTCCCGCTGACGGATCATACAAAATCAGCTTCTCCGAAGAGGATTTTGAGAATTTCTTCCAAAGCTACCTGAGACCACGTACCGTAGAAATGCTTTTTGACCAAAACGGTAAAGGAGAAAAGTAGACTATGGCTCAAAATTATTATCACTGCCTGGTTGCAGGTTTACCGGATATATTTCTTGACGAGACCGAAGTGAATTTTTCAATGCTTGATTTTAAAAGCACCCTGGAAGAAGAATTGTATCCGGAAGATTATGAAATGGCTAAACTGCTTTTCCTTCCTTATGATAACAAAAATTTGTTGCTCTTTCTTCAGGAAAAGTACGACCAGTATGATGAACTGGGGAATTATACCCTGGAAGACTTTGAAAGTGAATTGAGTGAGGGTGGAGGCCTTTTTTCTCTCCCACCTTACATGTACCAGTTTGTTGAAGAATACAGGGAAGACCGGAAAAGCAAAACTTTAAAACAATGGGAAAACCATCTAACCCGCCTGTTTTATGACTATGTCTTTTCCTTTCAGCATCAGTTTCTTAATGATTGGTTTACTTTTGAAATGAATGTTACCAACCTGCTGATTGGTTTGAACTGCAGGGAGTTTGAAAAGGATCCTGAAGAGGAGCTGATTGGTGATAATTCCGTGACTGAAGCGATCAGTAAAAGCAGTGCCAAAGATTTTGGACTTGCACCGGTTTTGGATTATGTAGGTCAGGTAATCAATATAGCAGACAAAGACAACCTTCTTGCCCGCGAGAAGAGCCTCGATCAGTTCAGATGGGAGCAACTGGATGAACTCACGAGATTTCAGTATTTCTCCATTGAGGTTGTTCTGGCCTATACCATAAAACTTCAGATGATTTACCGATGGATGCATCTTGACGAGGCAACCGGAAGGAAATTATTTGAACAATTAATTGACGAATTAAAAGAGAGTTTTGAATTTTCAAAAGAATTCATGATCAATGAGTAAAAAAGATAACATCACTAGAGGCGAGATAACAGGCATTATTGCCAACCTTGTCATTGTTGAGGCAGACGGACCGGTACAGCAGAACGAGATCTGCTATATACAACAAAAGGACAGCAGACTGATGTCTGAGGTCATTAAAGTTCTGGGAACCACTGCTTATATTCAGGTATTTGAGAGTACCCGTGGTCTTAAAGTGGGCGACAAAGTGGAATTTGTCGGCCATATGCTGGAGGTAAACCTGGGCCCGGGCATCCTGTCAAGGAACTACGATGGTCTGCAAAACGACCTCGATAAGATGGAAGGAATTTTTCTTGAGCGCGGGGCACAGACCGAGGCCCTCGACAAGGAAAGAAAATACGAATTCAAACCCATTGCTAAAGAAGGCGACACGGTAAAGGCCGGCGACTGGATAGGTGAGGTGACTGAGAACTGGCTGCCCCATAAAATTATGGTACCGTTTAAATTTCAGGGAAAATATAAAGTTAAATCCGTGGCCGGAGAAGGTGAATATACCGTGAATGAAACCATGGCCGTATTGCTGGATGAAGATAACCGGGAAGTTGAAGTTACCATGGTGCAGCAATGGCCTGTTAAAGTGCCTATTAAGAGTTACAGGGAAAAGCCACGGCCATTTAAGTTGCTTGAAACCGGTATTCGGACCATCGATACACTGAATCCAATTGGTGAAGGAGGTACCGGCTTTATTCCCGGCCCCTTTGGTAGCGGTAAAACCGTATTGCAGCACGCGCTCTCCAAGCAGGCAGAGGCCGACATGATCATCATGGCCGCCTGTGGTGAACGTGCTAACGAGGTAGTGGAGATATTTACCGAATTTCCGGAGCTGGAAGATCCCAGGACGGGCAGGAAACTGATGGAGCGAACCACCATCATCGCCAACACATCGAATATGCCGGTAGCTGCACGCGAAGCATCCGTTTACACGGCCATGACCATTGCAGAATATTACCGTGCCATGGGCCTGAAAATATTGCTCCTGGCTGACTCAACTTCAAGATGGGCACAGGCGCTCAGGGAAATGTCCAACCGTATGGAGGAACTTCCCGGTCCCGACGCTTATCCCATGGACCTGACTGCCATCATTTCCAACTTTTACTCGCGTGCAGGTTATGTTTACCTGAACAACGGTGAAACCGGTTCGATTACCTTTATCGGAACCGTATCACCTGCCGGTGGTAACCTCAAAGAGCCTGTTACAGAAGCGACCCAGAAGGCAGCCCGATGTTTCTATGCACTTTCCCAGGATCGCGCGGATAGTAAAAGATATCCTGCCGTGGATCCCATCGACAGCTATTCGAAATACCTGGAATACCCGGAAATGGTGGATTATCTGAAGGAAAACATTGAAGAATCATGGCCCGACCAGGTACAGCTGTTAAAAGATGCCTTGCTGAGGGGTCGTGAAGCATCCGAACAGATAAACATCCTGGGTGACGATGGTGTGCCTGTGGATTACCACATTACTTTTTGGAAATCAGAAGTGATGGACTTTGTGCTTCTCCAACAGGACGCTTTTGATGAAATCGATGCGCAAACCTCTATCGAACGACAAAAGTATATGCTCGATAAAGTCATCAGCATTTATAATACCGAATTTCAATTTGAGCATTTTGAAGAGGTAAACGAGTATTTTAAGCGTGTGATTGACGAGTTAAGACAGATGAACTATTCAGAGTTCAAGTCTGATCAATTCCATCAGTTTGAAAAGGATTTAGAAAAAATTATTGAAGAAAGAAAGGCATAAACCATGGATACACAAACACAAGCATTTCAAAAGATTTATACCAAAATAGAGCAGATTACCAAGGCCACCATTTCATTAAAGGCTACAGGCGTTGGTAATGAAGAAATTGCATTGGTTAACGGTCGTCTGGCCCAGGTGGTGAAGATCCTCGGGGACGAAGTTACGCTGCAGGTCTACGGTGGTACAGAAGGTATCCCGACCAATGCGGAAGTGATCTTTTTTGGCAGATCTGCCCAGCTTAAAGTGGGCGACGAGTTATCCGGAAGGTTCTTCAACGCCTATGGTGATCCCATTGATGGCGGCCCGGAAGTTGAAGGAAATGAAATAGAGGTAGGGGGACCAACAGTAAATCCTGTGAGAAGACTGCAGCCTTCCGAGTTCATTCCTACCGGAATTGCCGGTATTGACCTGAACAATGCCCTGGTTACCGGGCAGAAAATCCCTTTCTTCGCAGACCCCGATCAGCCTTATAACCAGGTAATGTCGATGGTGGCACTACGTGCCAAGGCTGATAAGATTATTCTTGGCGGGATGGGACTTACCAATGACGACTATCTTTACTATAAAAATGTATTTGACAATGCCGGTGCACTGGACCGAATTGTCAGTTTTGTCAATACTACGGAAGATCCATCTGTAGAAAGACTCCTGGTACCAGACATGTGTTTGACTGCAGCAGAGCACTTTGCCGTTGAAAAGAACCAGAAAGTGCTTGTTTTGCTCACCGATATGACCCTTTATGCTGACGCGCTCAGTATCGTGTCCAACCGTATGGACCAGATCCCTTCCAAGGACAGTATGCCCGGATCGCTCTACAGTGACCTGGCCAAGATTTATGAGAAAGCAGTACAGTTCCCGGAAGGTGGATCCATTACCATTGTAGCCGTTACCACGCTTTCCGGTGGTGACATTACCCACGCGATTCCCGACAACACCGGTTATATTACCGAAGGTCAGTTGTTCCTGCGTCAGGATACCGACGTGAGTAAAGTGATCGTGGACCCGTTCCGTAGCCTTTCCAGGCTGAAGCAGCTGGTAATCGGCAAGAAAACACGTGAAGATCATCCGCAGGTGATGAACGGGGCCATCCGTCTTTTTGCAGATGCATCCAATGCCAAAACCAAGCTTGAGAACGGTTTTGATCTGACCGAGTACGACCAGAGAGCCCTGGATTTTGCGAAGGATTATTCCAGGGAACTTCTTGCTATTGATGTCAACATTGAAGTGAATGAAATGCTTGATACCGCCTGGAAACTGTTTGATAAGCACTTTAAGCGTACAGAGGTGAGCGTTAAGAAAGAGCTTGTGGATAAATACTGGCCCGGCAGTGACAGCGAAGAATAAACCATCAACATATGGCGATAAAATTTCAGTACAATAAAATATCACAACAACGGCTTAAGAAGCAGCTTGACATCCGGCTGAGAGCCCTTCCTACCCTGCAGAGTAAAGAAGCTGCCCTGAGGGTAGAAGTGAAGAAGGCCAAAGACACCATGAACGAGTTGGACAAAAAACTACAGGAAAAGCTGGATCAATATGAGGATATGGCCAGGTTATGGTGTGAATTTGACAAAGATCTGGTTACTATCCGTGAGGTGAAGCTGTCCACTAAGAAAATTGCCGGAACCAAAACACCAGTCCTGGATGAGGTTGATTTTGATCTGAAGGATTTCAGTATGTACAACAACCCAAGCTGGTATCTCAAGGGAGTGGAGTTGCTTGAATCCCTCGGCCGGATAGCTGTTGAAAAGGAAGTTTTCCGAAGGAAGATGGAGCTGCTGGATTATGCCCGGAAAAAGACCACGCAGAAGGTGAACCTTTACGAAAAGGTGCAGATACCTCAATACCAGGATGCGATTAACAAAATCAAGCGTTTTTTGGAGGATCAGGAAAATCTTTCCAAGGCATCTCAGAAAATAGTCAAGAAACGTCACGAACAAAATCAGTAGGGAGGAATTGGCATGATCACTCCGATGATCAGATATTCGTTTTTAATTTACCACAAGGAATACAATGATTTTTTGCAGAATCTGCAGGATATTGGTGTCCTTCATATAGCGGAGAAAACAAATGAGTACGACGAGGAGACCAGGAAAGCCCTTGAAGACATTAAGAATCTGAATGAGACCATTCGCTTTCTTGATAAGAAGGACCAGGAAGAAAATCCTGTGGATGATGGTACCCAACCTTTTGATATAGTCAAAGATATTAAGGAGAAACAGGAAGAGATTGCCAATATCGAACAGGAACTGGTGGCTCTTCGGAAAGATATTAATAAAGTCCGCCCATGGGGTGATTTTACGGAAGAGGAAAAAAGAAAGCTGAAAGAGCTTAATCTCACACCGCGTTTCTTCGTGGTGAATGAAAAGTATTTTGACAGTGACTGGGAAAACCAGTATTACCTTGAACAAATCAACAATATTAGTGGAGACCTTTATTTTGTCATCTTTCAGGAAGGAGACCAGGAAGTCGATATAGAGGCCGAAGAGGTTCGGCTGCCTGCTGAATCGCTTTCCGAACTCGATCAGAAATATGACGAAAAGGAGAAAAGGATCCAGGAGATCAACAATTTATTTGACGCATACGCGGAAAAATACCTGGAGATCCTGAAAAAGGAAAGGGCACGACTCCAGGAAAAAACTGCATTCAACCAGGCTCTGAATCACACCGAATCACAGGCCGCAGATAAAGTGATGCTTCTGGAAGGATGGGTTCCGGAGGATAAAGAAGAGGAATTGAAGGCCTTTCTTGACAAAGAAAATGTGCTTTATGTAAGCAACGAGGTTAAGGACGAAGATCCCAACCAGGTGCCCATTCAACTGAAAAACGGCAAATTTGCCAGGGTGTTTGAGCCCTTGCAGAAGATGATTGATTTACCCAATTATTATGAATTGGATCTGACCCCGTTTTTTGCACCGTTTTTCGCGTTATTTTTTGGCTTTTGCCTTGGAGACGTTGGTTATGGAATCGTCATCCTGGCTGCCGTAACCATTTATAAACACACCAAGGCCAAGCCTGGCATGAAGCTTTACCTGACCATGGCACAATACCTGGGTGCAGCTACTGTCATTATGGGTCTTATCGGCGGTACCGTTTTTGGTATCAGTTTAACCAATATTGACTGGGCTTCTCAGATCAGGAATATGGTTTTAGATCGCAACCAACTGTTTTACGCATCCCTGGGCCTGGGAATCTTACAGATACTTTTTGGAATGGTATTGAAGGCTTACAGATTGTGGAAATTCAAAGGATTTCAATATTCATTATCTACCTGGGGATGGGTATTGGCCTTGCTCTCCCTACTCTTTTATATGGGTGGCGATCGACTGGGTTGGTTTACCCAGGCTGTTGCCAAACCCTATTTCAACGGGGCATTGATTTTTAGCGGTGTGCTGATATTCCTTTTCAGCGATCCCAAACTGAACATTTTTGCCCGAGTAGGAAAAGGAGTATGGGATGCGTACAATACCATTACCGGGGTGTTTGGCGATGTATTGTCCTACATCCGTTTGTTTGCCATTGGCATATCCACCGCAATTCTGGGTTTTGTTATCAACGAGATTGCCCTTACATTTGGACAGATACCCTATGTGGGGCCGGTTGTTTTTATTCTTATTCTTCTCATCGGGCATTTCGGCAATCTGCTGATATCATCTCTCAGTGCTTTTGTTCATCCCATGCGTCTGACATTTGTTGAATTTTATAACAATGCCGGATTCACCGGTGGAGGTAAAAAATACAAACCATTTACCAAATCATCATAAAAGAAGTTAAATTTTAAAAAGGAGAAATAGATTATGGAGTTACCTGTTATTTTAGCGTATGCCGGATTAGCGCTGATGTTTTTAGCCGGAATCGGAAGTGCAATCGGAGTTGCGAAAGGTGGAAACGCCACCATCGGAGCTTTGAAGAAAAGACCTGATGCCTTTGGTAGTTATATGTTGCTGAGTGCATTGCCTGGTACACAGGGATTATATGGATTTGCAGGCTTTTTTATCATACACAACCAAATGAGTAGTATCCTGGAAGGTGGTATGGCAATGTATCAGGGTATGTCCATCCTCGCTGCAGGACTCGCACTCGGTCTGGTTGGCCTTTGGTCAGCAAGATGGCAGGGCGGAGTAACCGCCAATGGTATTGCAGGAATTGGATCGGGACATGATGTATTCGGTAATACCATGATACTTGCTGTATTCCCCGAATTGTACGCAATTATAGCATTTGCAGCTACCTTCCTGATCAGTGGTCAGCTATAGTTGAATAAAGGAGGTCTAAATTTCCGGAAGATCGTAACCAATTATAAAGTATATGCGTATTAAAGGCGGTGTTGATTTAAATCATCGCCTTTTTTATTTTTATAGAGAATAATGTGATGTAAAATTATATACATTTGTTGGCGTTTAAAGCAGATTCTATGTTAGGAAAATGTAAACATACCTGTATAGCGGCATTAACCCTTGTCCTCGTCGTATGTTTACAATACACTTCATTTTCCTCAGTAAATACAGTTGCAACAGCTTCGGCTTCTTCTGTTCAAGAGGAGAGCGAAGGGAATTTCAATCCCGGCAAAATGATCATCGATCATGTGGTGGATCATTATAGCTGGCATATAGTAACTGTTGGGGATACCGAAGTAAGCCTGCCATTGCCTGTTATTCTCTATAGTAAGGATAGGGGGTGGTTTTGCTTTTCCTCCAGTCATTTTGAGCATGGCCATGCAACCTATAAACAGTTTAAGATTGCCACTGAAGGCATGAACAAGGGAAATATTGTGGAACTGGACGAACAGGGTAATGTGAAGGAGGAAAGCCCACTTGATTTCTCAATAACGAAGACCGTTGCAGCTGTTTTTGTTAGTATAATTATTTTGTTTGCCATGGTATTGCCTGTGGCAAAACGCTACAAACGGCAGCCCAATCAACCGCCAAAAGGAATACAATCCCTTCTGGAATCCCTCATTCTTTTTGTACGCGATGAAATAGCACGCCCAAGCATCGGCGAAAAATATTACGAAAGGGTGACACCTTTTTTACTTTCAGTATTCTTTTTTATTCTGTTGAACAACTTGCTTGGTTTGATCCCCGTTTTCCCGGCCGGCGCCAATACTACCGGGAATATTTCCGTTACCATGGCCCTGGCACTGGTTACATTCATTGTTATACAGCTTAACGGGAAAAAAGAGTACTGGCGTGAAATATTCAATCCACCGGCTGTGCCCTGGTGGCTGAAAATTCCTTTCCCCCTTGTTCCTATAATTGAATTTGTGGGAATATTCATTAAGCCTTTTACACTTATGGTCCGTCTTTTTGCCAATATTTCGGCGGGCCACATCGTTATGCTTGGTTTTTTCAGTTTGATATTTATTTTTGGTAATATGGATCCCCTCATTGGCTATGGGGTATCGGTATTCTCCGTATTATTTACCGTATTTCTGACATTGTTGGAACTGCTGGTTGCCTTTATACAGGCCTATGTGTTCACAATATTGTCAGCGCTATATTTGGGAATGGCTTTTGGGGAACTCGAATGATTTCCCCGTTTTATTGGTTAATTAAATTGTGTAATTATGGTAACATTAATGGTTTTATTGCAAACCTCACTAGGTTTGGGCCTGGCAGAGCTGGGAGCCGCATTGGGAGCAGGAATCGCTGCTATAGCTGCAGCAATAGGGATTGGACGCATTGGTAGTGCCGCTATGGAATCCATTGCCCGTCAACCTGAAGCAGCCGGTGACATCCGCTCCAACATGATCGTTTCTGCAGCTTTGATCGAAGGTGTGGCATTCTTTGCCATTGTTGTTTGTTTTTTGATCTTATTCGTAGGTTAAAAACAAGAACGCTTTACAGCCACGGCGGTTGGCCGGGCTGTAAAGCTTTTCCGGTTGTTTAAATGAAGAAAATTGAATAGTTATGGAACTTATAAAACCTGATTTCGGATTGCTCTTCTGGATGCTGATATCATTCGGTATTGTACTGCTTATTCTCAGAACATTTGCATGGAGACCGATCCTGAATGCACTAAAGGAACGGGAAAAGACCATACAGGAACGGCTGGATGTGGCACGCAAAGCCAAAAAAGAGCTGGCTGAAATTGAATTTGGAAACGAGCGCATCATTGCCCTGGCCAGGACAGAAAGGGCCAACATGCTGAAAGAAGCCCAGGAAACAAAAAACAGGATTATTGAAGAAGCCAGGGAAGAAGCCCGGAAAGAGGCCAGAAAAATCTGGGAAGAAAATAAAAAACGCATCGAAGAACAAAAGAAAGAGGCCCAGGAAGACATCAAAAACCAGATAGCCAGTTTGTCCGTCCAGATCGCTGAAAAAGTGCTGAAAGAAAGATTGTCGGACGATCAGAAACAACGGGAATATATCAATTCCCTGGTTAATGAGATTACCATTAATTGATACAGGAAGCAAAAAATTTTACTTCTGAATGGATCAGATTTAAATTGAAAGTATGTATCAGAGCCTTATAACACTGAGATATGCCAAAGCACTTTACCTGAAGGCTGATGAAGAACATTCCCTGCAGGAGGTTTTGGAGGACATCCGTTTGATTAAAAAGACCTTTTCAGAGAATTTGGATCTTGACGAAGCAATTCATTATCCTTTCATTTATCCCTCCAGGAAAAAGAAAATTCTGAATAACCTGTTTGAAAACAAAATTCAGCCGGTAACGCTTCGTTTTTTATATCTCGTAATTGACAACAAGAGAGATACATATATAAGGAATATTTTAAGGAACTTTATTGATTTGTATAATGACAGGCAGGGGATCAAAGCGGTCTCTCTCACTTCCGCTGTTGAAATTGGAGATAAGGAGCGGGAATCGGTAAAAAGTCTGGTGAAAAAATATTTTAATGCTCAGAAAATTGATTTCCAGGAGCGGATAGATAAGGACATCATTGGTGGATTCATCATTCAGATTGAAGATCAATTGTTGGATGCCAGTGTGAAGAGACAACTGGAAAAAGTAAGGCATACACTGAAACATAAGTACCACATCGTTTAATGCATATAAAAAAATCATAAGAAAATGTCGGATATAAGACCCGGAGAAGTATCCAGAATTTTAAAGGACCAGTTGGAACAGGAGCGGACCTATTCCGAACTTGAAGAGGTGGGAACCGTTCTTCAGGTAGGTGATGGGATTGCAAGGATTTACGGACTGTCTCATGTTGAGTACAATGAACTAATAGAATTTGAAAGCGGAATTAAAGGCATTGCTTTAAACCTGGAAGCCGATAATGTTGGCGCCGTACTCCTGGGTCCCTCGGATCGGGTAAGAGAAGGCGAGCGGGTTAAAAGAACCCGTCGCATAGCTTCCCTGGAAGTTGGTGAAGGACTTCCGGGAAGAATTGTTAACACACTTGGAGAGCCTATCGACGGGAAAGGTGAGGTTAGCGGCGAAACTTACTCGATGCCGCTGGAAAGAAAGGCCCCGGGAGTTATATACCGGCAGCCTGTTAATGAGCCTGTTCAGACCGGGCTCAAGGCCATCGATGCTATGATACCCATTGGCCGGGGGCAAAGAGAGTTGGTCATTGGTGATCGCCAAACAGGTAAATCGGCCATAGCCATTGATACCATTATTAACCAGAAAGAATTTTATGACCGGGGAGAACCGGTGTATTGTATATATGTGGCCATAGGCCAGAAAAAATCCACGGTGGCCAATGTACAAAAGGTACTCGAGAAGTATGGTGCCATGGATTATACGATAATTGTCTCGGCCACTGCTTCCGACCCGGCAGCCCTGCAGTTTTATGCACCTTTTGCGGGGGCAGCGATTGGTGAATATTTTAGGGATACCGGTCGTTCAGCCCTCGTGGTTTATGATGATTTATCCAAACAGGCAGTTGCTTACCGCCAGGTTTCGCTTCTTCTGCGAAGGCCTCCCGGAAGGGAAGCTTACCCTGGTGACATCTTTTATCTTCATTCCCGTTTATTGGAACGAGCTGCCAAAATCATTGAATCCGATGAAGTGGCCCAACAGATGAATGACCTGCCCCAATCGCTACAGGGCATGGTTAAGGGAGGCGGTTCCCTTACGGCTCTTCCGATCATTGAAACGCAAGCCGGCGACATTTCAGCCTATATACCCACCAACGTGATTTCCATTACCGACGGCCAGATCTTCCTTGATCCCGATCTATTTAACGCCGGAATCCGCCCTGCTATTGATGTGGGTATCTCTGTATCACGTGTGGGCGGAAGTGCTCAGATTAAATCCATGAAAAAAGTGGCGGGTACCATGAAACTGGACCAGGCTGAATTCAGGGAGCTTCAGGAATTTTCCAAATTCGGCTCAGAACTGGACCAGGCTACACTGGAAGTGCTCAATAAAGGTGAGCGAAATGTAGAGTTATTGAAACAGGGTCAATATAAGCCCATACCTGTGGAAAAACAGATTGCCGTTGTGTATTGTGGCACCAGAGGACTGCTAAGGGACGTTCCCGTGAACAAGATAAGCGATTTTGAAAGCGCATTTCTTGAAAAGATGGAGCTTGAACACCAGGATGTCTTGAATAGTCTTAGGGAAGGCAAAATAACGGATGAAGTAACCATGACTTTGGAACAGGCAGCCCAGGAAATTGCGGAAAATTACAAGGAGTATTGATATAAAATCCTTTTAGCTATGGCTAACCTGAAGGAAATCCGAACAAGGATCAATTCGGTCCGATCTACGCGTAAAATTACCAATGCCATGAAAATGGTAGCTGCTTCCAAGCTGAAGAAAGCCCAGGATGCAGTGATTAACCTCAGGCCTTATCATGATAAATTGCATGAAATACTTGTAGATTTGGTTAGAAGTATTGAAAATGAAGGCATTTCAAGCAGTTATCTTCGTAATGGTTCGGAGAACAAGGTTTTATTGGTTGTGATAACCTCTAATAAAGGGCTTTGCGGAGCATTTAACGCCAATATAATAAAAAAAGGTATTGATCTGGCCCATTCTAAATATTCGGAACAGTATAAAAATGGAAAACTGTCCTTTTTTACTATAGGGAAGAAAGGTACAGATTTCTTTAAATCCAAGGGATACCCGGTTTATGGGTTTAACAATGACGTTCTGGATGACATTTCATTTAAGAAAGCTGTGCCCGTCATGCAAGAGGTTATGGACAGGTTTCTTAACAAAGAATTTGATAAAATTGAGCTTGTTTATAATAAATTTAAGAATGCTGCAGTTCAATTAATAACGGTTGATCAGTTTTTACCTGTAGACCTTAACCTGGAAAACGGTGAGGAAACAGAAGCAGAACATTACAACTATATTTTTGAGCCAGACAAGGAATTGATTATTCAGGAACTGATACCAAAATCACTAAGAACGCAGTTTTATGAAGCGTTACTGGAATCGCTGGCAGCAGAACACGGTGCAAGGATGACTGCGATGCATAAAGCAACCGATAACGCGGCAGAAATAATCAAAGATCTGCAACTTACTTATAATAAGGCACGTCAAGCTTCGATTACAAATGAGATTTTAGAGGTTGTTTCCGGAGCCGAAG
>Ga0207797_1000292_pt1 | contig 38188 bp, 25 predicted proteins | sample PRCRCaboRojoPR_6_FD_187275 | JGI IMG/M metagenome (GOLD analysis project Ga0207797, IMG submission 187275) | Marine sediment microbial community from Cabo Rojo, Puerto Rico - PR CR 10% Liquid 1 (SPAdes) | ecosystem: Environmental > Aquatic > Marine > Coastal > Sediment | place: Cabo Rojo, Puerto... | reverse complement strand
CCAGAATCCCCACCAGCATTAAAATGATTCCCAGTACAAGCAATACAATGTCCATAGGTTAGCTTTTTGAGGTAAAAATATGGAAATAACATAACAAGCACCAAATTTCAAGCACCAAATTTCAAATAATACTCAAATTCCAATTATAAAAATTCAAAACATTCCAAACCAAAAGCTTTTCTGTTTTTTTAAGGATGTTTGTATCATTAAAAATTGAGTATTGCCTGCCTGCCGGCGAGGCAGGGTGCTTATTTGTTATTTGTAAATTGTTATTTGGTGCTTGTTTTGTCCCCAATTGTTTGCTGTAATAGCCGGAAATTATCTTCCTAAAACCTATATATTGCATTAAGCAACTTATTTTTCTGGGGCATTTCCCCCGGCTCCATCAGGTAAATGTTGCCGTCATGCAGGTATGCCTTGATTGCAGCAAAATTCAGCAAATCCTCACTGCTGTCATCCCGTTCGGAATGAATATCCACGTCAAAAGACTCATCCTTTAATCTGCCCCAGACATATTCCCTCTTGTTTACAAATAAAGTGTCAACTCTGCCATAAAGTATGTTGGGAATGATCTCTTCGACGATGTCTGATTTATTGGTTAGATCGATATATTTTTGGATCATTTGCTGTCTTTCCTGGTCCAGCTCTTGCTGTATAAGAGCCCAGGCTTTTTCCTGTAATCCATGCACTGATTCTTCCTTAGGACTTTCGGATATATTTTTTTCTTTCAGGTATTTATAGTCGGTCACTTCCTTGAATAAGCCAAATATATGATCCACCGATGCTACGATCAGTGGTTTGTCTTCATTATGGAGTACATTTTGCAACCCTTGTTCCACGTATCGCAAGAACTTTAGCTCTTCTTCCTTCTTATCTTCTTCCCCTCTGGCATGCCCGTGATAAAAAGTTCTTCCGTCCCCAACTTTTGCACTCCTGTGGTGATAAACCTTGTCCTTATAATGATCAATTCCTGTTGCTTCTTCCAGTTTTTCAGGGATGAATGCTTCTACTTCCACCTCTGAAATATTGAACCGGTCAGATTTATATAATTTCACTCCATGAAGGTTCAATGAAAGAACGTAAAATTCCTTGTTCTCTCTCACCGGTCGTAACAGAGGCAGCAGGTAGAAATCTTTCCCCATGTACATAAAATCATCAAAATCCAGGGGTACGGTAAAATATTCAAAGGTATTCTGGTTCAGAAAAATCACAAGGCCGTTCCAGAGATTTCTGAGGAACAAGGCATCGTCAACCAGGTCATTCAGGGGTTTTAGATAGTCCTCTATTTCATGATTTTTCATGCCCTGGTTGCCGAGTTCCTCCCGGGCCTGCTTTATCTTATTTTTCAGATTGATACGGTTCTGGTTTTCCTTTGACTCCGGATCTACCTTGGGAGTAGGCATATAAATGGAAATGCTGTTTGGACTTCTTTCTTTGCTTAATCGTTCAAGTAATTTATTGTCTAGTTGTTCCATATTCATCCTTTTTTTGATAAAAAATTAATTGAACATTTACTCATGGAACGTGACTGACCTTTTTGTTATTTTTTTTCAAAACGAGAGGAACGATTTCGTGTTGACTTATAGGATACAACTATTGTAATTTTTAAAACATGATATAAGAATGATAATCAATCTATTTTAAGGTGCTTAATCCTGAATTTATATGTCAATAATGAGAATGGTCTAAGAAGCTTCTAAGCGGCTTTATTAGCTACAAGTATAGAACATATTTTGCTGATAAACAATGGCCTGAAATATCCGCTGAGCGCCTTGTACCTCAGGCGATGACAATTTAAACCAGACTCAATGATGTATAGTTTATTTAGTTATAAGATTCCTGATTGGCTGGAATTGTGTGAACAATTTTTCCGGTCGGCAAGCGGGCAGTGTGCACAAGGGTAACTTGATGATTGATTCGAAGATCTGAAGAATCTCATCGTTTGCCGTAGGGTATAGAAAATGGCTGTACCGACAATAATTAAAGCTATAACTTCTTGTATCATGAATTTTACACTTTAAACAATAAGCGAACCGATTTGTTGAACCATGAATGCGACGATCCAGGCCAGCAAAGTGGTATAGGCCATTGCAAATGCCGGCCACTTCCATGTTCCGGTTTCTTTTTTAATGGCAGCCAGAGCCGCAACACAAGGAAAATACAGAAGAATGAACAACAGAAATGCGAGGGCTGTCAACCGGTTAAAAACTTTCTCGCCTTCATGGGGACCTTTCTCAAATCTGGCCTGTTTGATTCGTTCGATCAATGCCTGCCGGTCTTCGCCTTCCGTTTCCACCTGGTATAACACGGCCATGGTGCTCACTACAATTTCCTTGGCCGCTATACCCGAGATGAGGCTTACGGTCATTTTCCAGTCGAAACCAAGTGGCCTCATAACCGGTGAAAGAAATGTGCCAATCTGAGCTATGTAAGAATCTTTTTGTATTTCAGAAGGAGAAGTATTCTGCGTGGCATTGGAATTTTCATTTTTCTTATTGACAGGAATCTGATTTACTGCTTTTATACCGGTACTGCCATTGCTTAGAGATCGTGAATGCTCCACGGATTGGGACTGCTGGACCAGGTTTCTTTTATCTTCGGAATTCCTGGGGTAATAACTTAACGCCCAAATGATAATGGAAGCCACCAGTATAATACCCCCCATTTTTTTAACATACTGTGAGCCTTTATTCCACATGTGTTTGAGCGTATTGTTAAAGGTAGGCATCCGGTAAGGAGGCAATTCCATAACAAACGGGATTTCATCGGTTTTAAAAAGCGTCTTCTTGAAGATTACAGCAACCAATCCTGCCATAAGGATACCAAACAGATATACGGAAAATAACATCGTCCCCGAATGTTCAGGGAAAAATGCAGAGATGATCAGCACATAAACAGGCAGGCGGGCGCTACACGACATGAAAGGATTGATAAGAATCGTCAGCAACCGGTTGTTTTTGTTTTTAATGGTTCTTGTTGCCATTATTGCAGGGACATTGCAGCCAAATCCCATGAGCAACGGGATGAATGATTGTCCGTGAAGCCCCACTTTGTGCATGATCTTGTCCATGATAAATGCAGCGCGGGCCATATAACCTGTATCTTCCATCAGGGAGATGAAGAAGAACAGAATCAGGATGTTGGGGAGGAAAACGATCACACCACCAACACCGTCAATGATTCCGTGGATCAGAAGATTTTTAAGCACACCTTCTGCCATGACCGAGTTAAGCCAGGTACCCGTTATGTCGACCAGCGAATGGATCCATTCCATGGGATAACTACCCAGCTTGAAGGTAGCCTGGAACATGATCCACATAAAGAACAGGAATATTGGAAAGCCCAGGAATTTATGGGTCAGATAGTGATCGATGCGTTCGGTCTTTTCCCTGTATCCCCTTTGAAGGTTTCCCCGGAAGGTTTCTTTTAAAGCCCCGGCAATGAAACCGTATTTTGCATCGGTGATGATGGCCTCACTGTCTTCCACCATCTCCGATTCAATTCTTGCTATCTGTTCTTCTGTCTTATTTTTTATTTGTTCGTAATTTTCCCAGTTCGACAGGGCAAAATGTGCAGCAGAGTCCTTTTCCAGAAGCTTGATGGCATAGAAACGGGAGGATACGAGATCAGTAAGCCGTTTATTTTTCCATATTTCGTCCTGAATAACCTTTATGGCCTTTTCTACCGTTTGCCCGTAATTGATATGAACATGCCTGACGGTGGGATCTTCATCTTCAAATACCTGGATGGCCTTCCGGAAAAGTGCATTAATACCAATTCCCTTTGAGGAGACGGTTGGGATGATGGGAATGCCGATCATCTTTCCCAGGGACTGGTAATCCAGTTGATCACCTTTCTTTTTGAGCTCATCGTACATGTTTAAAGCGATGATCACCTTAACGTCCATGTCAATCAGCTGGGTTGTGAGATATAAATTCCGTTCGAGGTTTGAAGAATCAACTACATTGATAACAATATCAGGCATCTCACCCAGGATGTGTTTTCTTACAAAAAGTTCTTCTGGTGAATACACCGACATGGAATAGGTTCCCGGCAGATCGGTGATATTAAAGGCATAACCATCCTGTTTGTACCGTGCCATTTTGGAACCAACTGTAACTCCGCCATAATTACCGACATGTTCTTTGGAACGGGAAGCAAAATTGAAAAGGGTGGTTTTTCCTGAATTGGGATTTCCAACAAGGGCTATATTGATTGTTTTTTGCTTTTCCCTGGCCGTTTTTTTAAGCTGTGATTCAGAGATGACCCCGTTAAAATGATTGGGATTTTCTTTCTTTGCTTCTTCTTTGGTAATTACTTCTATCAGTGAGGCTTCGCTTCTTCTCAGGGAAACTTTGTATCCCATAATACTGTATTCGACGGGGTCCTGTAAGGGAGCATTTTTAATTACGCTGACTTTTTTTCCTTTCACAAATCCCATCTCCAGAATCCTCTTCCTGAAAGCACCTCTTCCCCTTACTTTAGTAATAATTCCGGATTCATTTCGCTGCAGTTCTGATAGCCTCATATTCCAATCAACACGTCAATAGAGAAGCGAACAAAATTAACATTAATTTTTTCCTGTTCCAACAATTCTTTAATGTTCTACAAAAGAAGAGTAAAGAAGGCTTAATATCATTCATTCATAAGCGGGTAAACAATATCAAATCCAGGTATAAAAGATGCTTTTAACCTGGCTAAATATATTATACCGCCCCCGTTCCGAAATAAATTAGTGGAAAAAAAAGGGCTGAAAAATCAGCCCTTTATGTACATGTCGATCTTTATTCCTTATTTTCAAGATCTTCGAATCTCACATCTGATGTGTAATCTGAGTCTTCGTTTTCATGATTTTCCTGGTCGTTTTGGTTTTCGACCTGGTTCATCTCATCACTTTTTGCATTTTTAATGAAAGCGATTACATCCTCAAGGTTCTCTGTGAATTTGTCAAAATCTTCCTTGTAAAGGAAAACTTTGTGTTTTTCGAAAAAGCGCTTTCCGTTTCTCTTGAAGCGCTTCTTGCTTTCGGTAATGGTCAGATAATAATCATTTTTACGGGTTGCTTTCACATCCAAAAAGTAGGTTCTTTTTCCGGCCCTAATGACTTGCGAATAAATAATATCGCTATCGTTTTGTCCCTGACCCTGGTTTTGCTCGTTTCCCTGTTCCTGTCCCTGGGATTGTTCCTGATCCTGAGTCTGGACCTGCCCTTGCGTGTGTTCCTGGTCTTGTTCTTGCTCTTGTCCTTGTTCGAATCCTTGTCCTTCTTTGTTTTCGTATCCGTCCATCATTAACTGCTTTTGAAGTTTTACTAAATAACAAAAGTATAAAATAATTAATGGATTACTTTTTACAAATGTATCTTTTTTTGAAAAATTACTCTACTTTTTTTAATAATTTATTCTGATTACACGTTCTGATCAACTATGAGTTCGTTCTTATTTTGAATTTATATGAATTCCGGTCCTATATTTTCTTTTGGTTCTTTTTTTCATTTATTTTGCACCCGGCTTAGCTATGAAGAAAAAGCTTTTCATTAAACAGGAAGGATGATTACAAGAAGAATCATACGGATAAAGATTTTACAGATCATTTTCTCATATTTGTTCACAGAAGGGAAAACCATTGATCAATCGGAGAAGGAATTATTCTTCAGTATTGGAAAATTTTATGATCTCTACCACAAAATGCTTTATGTCATTGTAGAGTTGCGAAGATATGCTGAAAATAAAATTGAGATTGCCCGAAATAAGAAAGCGCCTACTTATGAGGATCTTCATCCCAACACCAAATTTATCGAAAATCAGGTGATCAGGCAGGTTGAAGAGAATGAGGAGCTTAAACGGTATGTCAACAGTAAAAAACTGGGCTGGTCACAAAAAAAGGATTTTCTCAAAGACCTTTACAGCCGCCTTGTGGAATCCGATCTTTTCAGACAGTATATGGATAACCCCGATAGATCCTATGAAGAGGATAAAACAATGGTTATCCAGATATACTCCCATTTTCTCGCGGATTATGATTTGTTGTATCAACAAATTGAAGAACAGAGTATTTACTGGAATGATGAAGTGGATCAGATCATCAGTATGATCATAAAAACCCTGAAATACCTGAAGGCGGATCAGAAAACAGGGAAGCTCATTTTTCCTTTGTTTAAAAAAGAAGAGGACAAGGATTTTGCCAGGAAATTGCTGCAAAAGACCATCATGAGATACCAGGAATTCGATGATCTGATTAAAGAGAATTCAGAAAACTGGGATTTGGAGCGGATTGCTGTTATGGATATCCTTATCATGAAAATGGCTATAACAGAAATGATTGAGTTTCCCTCCATACCCACCAAGGTGACATTGGATGAATACATTGAGATCTCCAAATTCTATAGTACCGATAAGAGCAACATTTTCATAAACGGGATTCTTGATAAAGTTATCACCCAGTTGAAGGCAGAAAACAGGATTCAAAAACAGGGACGTGGGCTGATAGGAGAGAAGTAATGATTTTGAGATTGTTTCAGTCATCCTAAATATTTTGTTTAATTTTGTGTTAATCATGTTTAAGCGTGTTTTATATATTGTTTTGATCTTCATAATTGCGGCTGGCGGCTGCAAAAAAGGTTCACCCGGTGATTCATCGGACAGCAATTCGGCGGGAGATGATGGTGTTCCTCCTAAGATCAATTTTGAGCAGGTATACTATGATTTTGGAGACATCGTGCAGGGTGAAAAGGTTGCATATTCTTTTCAGTTTGAGAACACAGGCGGATCTCCGCTTGTGATAGAAGATGCCTTTGCCAGTTGCGGATGTACGGTTCCTGAATATGACAAGAAGCCCTTATCACCCGGTGATAAAGGTCGTATTGAAGTGATCTTTGATAGTTCCGGGAGAAGGGGTAATCAGTATAAGTCAGTGATCATCAAGACAAATACACCTAAAGGAGAACAAAGGCTAACAATAAAAGCCAATGTATTAACGAACTAAACCATAGATAAAAATGATGAGTATGAATCAACTATTTCAAATTTTAATGGCATCCCCGCAGGGAGGAGAAGGTCAGAGTCCTTTGGTTTCATTATGGCCTCTTTTATTGATAATTGTAGTTTTTTACCTGTTTATGATTCGTCCCCAGGTTAAAAAGCAAAAGGAATTAAGAAAGTATCGCCAGTCATTGCAGAATGGTGATAAGGTAATAACCACAGGAGGAATCTACGGTAAAATTGTAGGTGTCACTGATCAGACGGTCATTCTTGAGGTGGAAGACCAGAGCAGGATCAAGGTGGATAAGAATGCCATCCTAAAAGACGCGAAGGATCTTGGCGAAAAACGATAAAATTAATTCTCCCAAAAGTACAGGCTTTTAAAAACCATTCATTTACTTTTGGGAGAATTGATTTAAATCCATAACTGTGAAGATCAATTTATACAATAATATATTTGGCACATTATTCAAGAATTTAAAAGAATCAAAGTATAAAAAGGAGTTGGGAGTATTTTTAATATTCCTTATCATCTCCTCGATATTTTGGTTTTTAAATGAGTTGGAAGACAGTTATGTTACCCGTATCAATTACCCCGTTCAATACAATCGGTTCCCCGAGGATAAAGTAGCAGTAGGAGAGTTGCCATCATCCCTCGAGCTTGAAGTGAGGGGCCAGGGTTTTAAACTGCTGGAATATAAACTACTCAGGAATTTAACTCCCCTGGTACTTCAGGTGAGTTCATATAATCTAAATCCTCAGAGTCATCCGAAAAGTTTGCTATATTATTTACCTACCGGCAATATCCAGCCAAGGATTGCCCAGCAGTTGGGCTCAAATATGGAAATTGTGGAAATTGTGCCCGACACACTTTTTTTTGAATTTACAGAACGTGTCTCAAAGAAAGTACCCGTAGAAGCAAATATCAAATACAGTTTTGGGAAACAAATGATGCTTAAAGGCAGCGTGAGTATTGAGCCGGATACTATACAGGCATCAGGACCCCAGTCGGTTTTGGATACTGTTCAGCGTATAAAAACTGAATATCGGGAGTTTACTGATCTTACTTCTACTATAGAATCCAGGTTGAATCTGAAGAAGGTCCATGAGCAGGTGGAATACTCAACCCAAAGGGTTAAGCTTCAGATACCCGTGGAACAATATACAGAGGGTAGTCTGAAAAAAGCAATTACAGTGCGAAACAGCCCCGATTCGGTAGTTGTCAGGACTTTTCCGGGATCTGTGAACATAACCTATCTTGTGGGGTTGAGTAATTATGAAAAGGTGATTCCTGAATTATTTAAAGTTTATGTGGATTATGAAGATATACAGAGCAATGGTGAACAGTTGAAAGTAGTGGTGGACCAGGCTCCTGATTATCTGAGATCATACAGCTATAAACCCCAAAGGGTCGATTATATTATTGAAAGGAAGAATGATTAAAGTAGGCGTTACAGGTGGCATAGGGAGCGGCAAGACATTGATATGCCGTGTCTTTGAAAAGCTTGGCATACCGGTGTTTTATGCAGACGATGAAGCCAAACGCCTGCTGGATGCCGATCCGGTGGTTAAAGAAGCAATGATGGAATATTTTGGCAGGGATATATACGATGATACAGGGTTAAGGAAAGCGTATCTTGCTTCAAAAATATTCAACAATCAGGATGCGTTGAGTAAGGTAAACAGCATTGTTCATCCTGCTGTTCGGCAGTTGTTTGTCGGATGGGCAAAGGAAAAGGAAGCTGCTTTCCCTTATGTTATAGAGGAAGCAGCCATATTATTTGAAAGTGGAGTTTATAAGGATCTGGACTTTAATATTCTGGTTTATGCTCCTGAAGAATTGAGGATCAGTAGGGTGATCAGCAGGGACAATATCGACAGGGAAAAGGTTAAAGCCAGGATGCAGCACCAGATGCAAGATGAGGAAAAAATCAATATGGCCGATGCTGTGATTTACAATGATGAATCACGTTTGGTCCTTCCCCAGATATTGGAGATAAACAAAAGATTAACCAGGAATTAAAAAGATAGTTTTATATGGGAAAATTTACCAAATGGATTGCAGGTGGACTGGGCTGGGCATTTTTGGGCCCACTGGGTGGAATAGCCGGTTTTGTTATCGGTTCGGTGATTGATGAAACCAGTGCCACGAAATCCCTCGGTTCAAAGTCATCAACCACGCCCGGAGGTTATGTTATGAGCCTCCTGGTTTTGGTAGCGGCTGTTATGAAGGCCGATAATAAGGTTATGCGGTCAGAGCTCAATTATGTGAAGCAGTATTTTGTTAAGATGTTTGGTGAAGAATCTGCTGCCGAAGCTATAAAGATGCTCAAGGATATTCTGAACCGGGACATACCCCTATACCAGGTTTGTGATCAGATCAGGGGCAATCTTGACTATTCATCCCGTTTGCAGCTTCTGCATTTTCTTTTCGGTGTTGCCAGTGCCGATGGGAGGGTTCATGAACGTGAACTGGATGTTATCGAGGTCATAGCCAGCCGGATGGGGCTATCCCAAAAGGATAAGAACTCAATCAAATCGATGTTCATTGAGGAAACAGGATATGCCTATAAGATACTTGAAGTGGACCCTGAAGCTTCTAACGAGGAAGTCAAGAAGGCTTACAGAAAAATGGCCAACAAATATCATCCTGATAAGGTAAGCCACCTGGGAGAAGATTTTCAGAAAGCTGCCCATCAGAAGTTCCAGAAGGTTAATGAAGCTTATGAAAAAATAAAAAAGGAGCGGAATCTGAACTGATGAGCAACAGTAAAGTCAAGAGAATGAAATTTCTGCACAACAAAAATTTTTCACTTTTTTCAGAAAAGATTGTTTGTTCTATATTTGCAACTGACCAAAAGGAGACGCCATGTTAAAGGATATTCTTGCCATTTCAGGTTACAGTGGATTGTATAAATATTTAAAGAAGAGCAGAAATGGTATCATTGTTGAGAATCTGGAAACCGGTAAGCGCATGAATGCCGATCCCACCGCCAGGATCAATTCACTTGAAGACATCAGCATCTACACGGAAAATGGAGATATGGAGCTGAAAGATGTTTTGAAGGCCATTCATGATCATGAAAACGGTGAAAAAACTTTAAATCCCAAGAAAGCTAAAGGAGCCGAGCTTAAAGAATATTTCGCAGAGGTGATACCCGATTATGATGAGGAAAGGGTATATACTTCAGACATCAAAAAGATCCTGACCTGGTACAATGCCCTTCAGGCACTGGATATGCTTAATTTTGAAGAATCCGGGCAAGAGAAGGAAGAACAGGAAAATACCGATTTAGGGGAGAAAGATGATGAAGAGAAAGATGAGAACAATTTATAGCATCTGCCACAAATGATCACCCTCAAACAATTCATTACGAATATTTTCCTTCTCCTCATCCGAAATTGAATAATCATGGCGTATTTCGTTGTATCTGTGCATTTTTGTGAACATCTCCTCTTTCATCCCTGAAATTGTTTCTTCAAAATCAAGATATTTATTTTTATCAGTTGCACCATGTTCCGTAAGGAACCTATAATAGAGCAAAATACCGTCAAATATTTTTTGTAGTATTTCATCATCCACATCGGCATGTTTAAAAATAAACTTGTGGATGATCGCTCTGAAATAATCATTAAAAAAATCTATGTCTTCATTTAAAAGATAAGACTGCTCTAATGTAGAAGCAAACCGGAAGAACGGTTCCAATGTTGAATACAACCTGGCATGCGGATAATCTTTGTAAATGTATTTATTCGCAGTAAGAAACTGGAACATTAATTTTTTTTGAAAGTTATATTTCGCTATAAGTTTATCTATCTCCTCCCATTCATCCTCCTCAGCAAGTTCTTCAATTTTATCAGGATCGGATGGAGAAAGATAATAATCCTTTAATGTAAGCTTGCGCTTTTGTAAATAATTGCATTCCTCTAAATTATTCTCTGCATGTTTATGCTCAGGATCAATGTTAACTGATTTCTCAAGCATTTTGGCTGCTTTGTCCAGATGGTTGAATAGCATGTAATTAAACCCCAGGTTGTTGGTGTAGTAGGTGTTGGTGGGAGCAAGTTCTACTGCTTTTTCTCCAAGTTTTATTGACTCATTTTCATTACCAAGCATGGATAAGGCATTGGAAGTAATATCATAATATAGAGCATTATGGGGATCCAGGTCTATCATTTCCTTTCCATATTTAGCTATAAGATCCCATCTCCATTTCTTTTCCAGAATTTCCGAGAAGGAATCAAATTCATCCTTTATTGTAGCTTTATCTGCTACCTGTAAAAATATTTCAAAGCCGAGATCCAGGTCTTTTTCTGCAGCCTTATAATCATAAAAAATATTTTGTGCTCCTCTTTCCATATAAGCAGGATAAAACGCATCGCAAGCCTCGATCATGTCATTTAGCATAGTGTTTATTTCTTTAAGGCTCAAAGGCTCTCCCAGCCTTAACATAGGTGGCATTGATAATTCTGCATGTAAATCGGAATAGATCATTTCTGCTTCTTTCCAGTTTTCACTGTCTTTTACCTTTTTTGAAAAATTTTTGCTTTTTCCCGTTGACATATTAAAAGAGTTTTATAAAAATCAGGGATTTAAATTTAACTATTTATTGATCATAGCATTTTGAAATATTCTTTTTTCGCCGGATTTAACTGAAGTCCCAATCAATCAACCAATCCTTCAATGAGCGCCTTCTAAAAAAGTTGACTTTATTCTCCGTTCTCCTTTCCATTTTCTTTCTTCGCATTTTCCCAAATGACATTCATTTCATCCAGGCTCATATCCTTCAGCGATTTTCCTTTGTTGATGGTATTTTTTTCCAGGTATTTGAATCGCTTGATGAATTTCTGGTTGGTTTTTTCCAGTGCGTTTTCCGGATCGATGTCATACAAGCGAGCCGCGTTGATTAGGGAAAACAAAAGATCACCAAACTCCGACTCTATTTCATCTTTTTCCTCCTTATCCACTTCTTGCTGAAGCTCATTCAGCTCTTCTTTCACTTTATCCCAAATCTGTTCTCTCTGGTCCCAGTCGAAGCCCACACCCCTAACCTTTTGCTGAATCCGGTTCGACTTGATCAGGGCCGGCAAAGAGTCGGGAACACCGGAAAGAATCGATTTTTGTCCTTCTTTCATTTTTATTTCTTCCCAGTTTTCCTCAACTTCCCTGTGATCTTTAACCTCAACCCTTCCAAAGACATGGGGATGCCTTTTTACCAGCTTGTTGCACAGCGAATCCATTACTTCGGTTATGTCAAAAGCCTTTTCTTCCTCTGCTATTTTTGCATAAAATACAATGTGGAGGAGCAGGTCTCCCAGTTCTTTTTTTATTTCAGGCATATCCTTTTGCAAAATGGAATCGGCCAGTTCATAAGTTTCTTCTATGGTTAGGTTTCTCAGGCTTTCCATGGTTTGTTTCCGGTCCCAGGGGCATTTTTCCCTGAGTTCGTTCATGATGTTCAGTAATCGGTCGAATGCTTCCAGTTCTTTTTTCATAATTCTCTGTTTTTAGTAAAATCTTACCCTTACTGTCGAATCAGTGTCCAAAGCCAGTATCTGTGCAGCATTTCCTCCATTCATAGCTACTTCCAGAAGATTAAGCGAGTTAAAAATGGCCAGAAGCTCTCCTTCAGGGTTTTCACTGTATGTTTTGCTGATCCTGTTTATCTTGTTGGAATTGCTTTGAACGAAAATCTGAAACTTTCTCTTATTTCCAACCCTGTAAAAAAGGTCGGCAGAAATATTGGTAATGGGGTTTCCAAATGAATCGATATAAACTACCCTGCCAATGATTACGGATTCGTCGATGGTTGGACGCAAAGGAATTCGCTTGTTGTAATCTTCCAGTTGCTCTCCAAGTTTTTCCGTTGAAACCCCTGAGAGGATTTGTTGTATGACATTGGCGTACACATCCAGGCTCGGGAAGGTTGGTATGGAGGGGAATTCATTAATCTTTACAATCCTGTCGGGGTTTTCCTGGAAAATCAAACCAAAGATCCCGTTATCGGCTCCCAGGAAATACTGCCCGTCTTTTTCTACCAGGATATGAGGACTTTTATTAGATGACTCCGATTTAACCGCTATCACATGTATGGTGTTTTCCGGGAAGTAGGAATAAGTATTCCTGATCACGAAAGCAGCTTCCGGTATGTTGAAAGATTTGATCTGGTGGGTGATGTCAACAATTCGTGCTTCCTTGTTATGGTTTAATATCTTTCCTTTCAGGGCACCTGTATAAAAGTCGTTTTTGTTCCAGTCGGTTGTTAAGGTAATTATTGGCGTCATAAGGAATAGGTTACTGCTTTAAGAAGCCCGAAACAATTGATAATCCATTGTGTTCAATAATAAATAAATTATTAGTTTTGTTTTCTAATAGATTTCGATGTAGAGATCAAAAGTAAATAATATTTGTGTAAATTCTATGATGGAAAAGGTCATATATTTAGAGGGTATAGAGCCTGTGAACCTATTTGGAGTTAAGAACAACCGACTTGAAAAGTTACAGAGTCATTTTCCGAAACTTAAAATAATTGCGCGGGGTAATGAAATCAAGGTAAGAGGTGAAGAGGAAGAAATCAATGAGTTTGAGGAAAAGATCGATCTCATTGTGGAATATATGCATAAGTTCCGCAACCTCAAGGAGAATGAATTCGATGCCTTCCTTGAAGATGAGGGAGAAGGAGAGGAGATGATGAAGACCAAGGAAAAGACGGAGGATGCGCTTTTATATGGTATTGATGCCCGGCCGATTAGTGCACGTACCATCAACCAGCGCAAACTGGTGAATGCCCACGAAAGTAATGACCTGGTTTTTGCCATAGGGCCTGCTGGTACAGGTAAGACATATACAGCCATTGCACTTGCAGTAAAAGCTTTCAAGGAAAAACAGGTACGCAGGATTATACTGACGCGTCCGGCTGTTGAGGCCGGGGAAAACCTGGGGTTCCTTCCGGGGGACATGAAGGAAAAGCTTGATCCCTACCTGCAGCCCCTTTATGATGCCCTTCGGGATATGTTTCATCCCAGGAAGCTGGCCGAGTTTATTGAAGAAGGGATCATCGAGATTGCTCCCCTGGCCTACATGCGGGGCCGTACCCTCGACAATGCTTTTGTGATCCTTGATGAAGCCCAGAATACCACAGTCAACCAGCTCAAGATGTTTTTAACCCGCATGGGTAAGAATGCCAAGTTTATTGTAACAGGTGATATCACCCAGATTGATCTGCCACGTAGGCAGAAGTCCGGGTTGATTGAAGGTATGGGGATTCTAAAAGATATCGAGGGGATTTCGATTGTTTATTTTGACCGGCGCGACATCATACGTCACGAACTGGTTAAACAAATTGTGGATGCATATAGTAGATATATGGAAAACAAAACAGATAAAAAACAATAGCCATGCAAGAACCAATTTTAAGAACCGATTTTAATTTTCCGGGTCAGAGAGATGTTTACCATGGGAAAGTACGTGATGTTTACAACATTAATGATAATTACCTGGTAATGATTGCCACGGACAGGATTTCAGCCTTTGATGTAGTTTTGCCCAGGGGTATACCCTATAAGGGCCAGGTGCTTAATCAAATAGCCGACCGATTCCTGGATGCAAGCGCTGAAATCGTACCCGTCTGGAAGACGGACACACCCGATCCAAACGTGATGATCGGGCACAATACAGAGCCATTTCCCGTGGAAATGGTAGTTCGGGGGTATCTTACAGGCCATGCCTGGCGGGAATACAAAGCCGGAAAGAGGGAATTATGTGGTGAGCCCCTGCCTGGAGGAATGAAACAACATCAGAAATTTGAGCGGCCAATCATTACCCCTACAACAAAGGCTCATGAAGGGCATGACGAGGATATTTCAAAGCAGGAGATCATTGAACAGGGACTGGTGAGTAAAGAAGACTATGAAAAACTCGAGGATTACAGCCTGAAACTTTTCGAGCAGGGTACCCGGCTGGCTCTCGATAAAGGGCTCATTCTTGTGGATACCAAATATGAATTCGGAAAAAAAGATGGAAAGATCTACCTGATTGATGAGGTACACACACCTGATTCTTCAAGGTATTTCTATGCCGATGGTTATCAGGAGCGTTTTGAAAAGGGAGAACCTCAAAAGCAGCTTTCCAAGGAGTTTGTAAGAGAATGGCTTGTTGAACAAGGGTTTCAGGGAAATGAAGGCCAGGAAGTACCCGAAATGAGCGATGATTTTATAAAACAGGTCTCCGAAAGATATATTGAACTCTTCGAAAAGATTACCGGTGAAAAGTTTAAATATATGGAATCAGAAGACGTGAAAAAACGAATAGAGCAGAATACCCTGCAGAGTTTAGAGCGAATTTAAATTGTGTGCGTGAATAGCAGGCAGTAATTTTTCATACCACTACACAAAGTGTATAGAGACTTTTCATCCGGTAGCTATAGGTGCCTTTATTGCCCGGCTACCGGATGATTTTATTTTTAGCATTCGATGAATTTCACCAATAAATTATTGAGCCCGGATTAAAAAGCCGCTTAATGCCTTACCAGATAATATCTGGCTTTTTAAATCGGACTCATTATTTTTTTATCCTGTAATAATTATTTCCAGTTTGGTTTCACTCTCAGGTATTGTTTTCCACAGAACATATTGTATTTAATTGACTTGCGTTTAAATATAATGACTTAACATAAAATTAAGAATTCTAAATAGTTATTATTGGACAATAAATTTTGTTATTTTGAGTAATTATCTTTAGGTTTGCATAGAAATTATTTTTAATGGAAATGGATATTGTCTTAGTGAAACACTGCTTGCTCAAAAAATTAAAATATCATTTTAAATGTATAAATTCCATGCACTTTATACAATATTCATCAGTCATTTGCTGAATTAAAAGATACCCACAAAGATTTCAGCTTAATTTTAAAATCCGGCTTATTATTAGATAAATAGATTTGGAAAGGAATTGAAAAATTCTAACAAAGCACTTACGTATGTTTAAAAAGAGTGTAACAGCACGAATCAATAGTCTGTATTCCAGGGTAAAAAACCAAATATTGGTTTTAGATGGTGCCATGGGTACAATGTTGCTTAAAGAGCATCTTACTGAAGAAGATTTTCGTGGTGAAAGATTTCGGGATCACCCCGTTCCTTTAAAAGGGATGAATGACGTACTTAACTTAACACAGCCGGAAACGGTAAAAACAATACACAACGAATATCTTGCCGTCGGGGCAGATATCCTAACAACCAATAGTTTCAATGCGAATTATTTTGGATTAAAAGAACATGCGCTGGAAGATTATGTATACGATATCAATTACCAGGCAGCTCAGTTAGCCAGAGAGGCAGTGGGAGCTTATTCCGGGCATGATTCAAAGAAATCCCGTTTTATAGCCGGAACCATGGGACCAACCAGGAAGATGGCCTCCATGTCGCCGGATGTTGAGAGACCCGGATACCGGGATGTTCACTTTAACGAACTCGTCAATGCCTACCATGAACAGGCGCAGGCGCTAATCGACGGGGGTGTCGATATCATTATAGTGGAAACCGTTTTTGACACTCTAAATGCCAAGGCAGCCCTGTATGCGGTAAACAAGATACGCAAAAAATCAGGCTCCGATATACCTGTAATGGTATCGGGAACCATAACGGAGGAGAGCGGACGAAACCTGTCAGGGCAAACCGTTGAAGCCTTTTACAACTCATTACAGCCTTATTCACTTTTTTCCATTGGCCTGAATTGTTCTTTCGGAGCTGAAAAAATGCGCCCCTATATTGAAAGGCTTGCCGAAAAGTCCGCGATCTATGTAAGCGCCCATCCCAATGCCGGATTACCCAATGAAACCGGAGGGTATGATCAATATGCCGATGAAATGGCAGCCCAGGTTGAAAGCTTTTTTCAAAATGGATATGTCAATATAGTAGGAGCATGCTGTGGAAGCACTCCTGATCATGTAAAGGCAATCGCTCAGAAAGCTGAAAAATACAAGCCCCGTAAACTGGAATCCCATGTAAAATCTACCAAGCTTAGTGGTTTACAGTCATTGAGTGTAAAGGATAAAACCCGGCTAATAAAGATCAGCGAGCGCACCAATGTCAGTGGTTCCAGGCAACTGGCCAGATTTATCAGGGAGGAAAAATACGAAGATGCTCTGCAGATTGCCCGTGAACAGATTCAATTGGAAGCTGATATGCTCAATATTAGTGTAGATGAGGCAATGGTTGATTCATCGAGGGCCATGCCCGATTTCCTGAATCTTTTAACCTCGGAGCCTGATATTGCTATGGTTCCGTTTATGATTGATTCTTCTAACTTTGAGGTAATCGAATCGGGTTTGAAATACCTGCAGGGCAAAAGCATCGTGAATTCGATAAGTCTGAAGGAGGGAGAAGAGGAGTTTATTCGCAAAGCTGAAACCATCAGGGATCTTGGGGCTGCTGTTGTGGTAATGGCATTTGATGAGAATGGCCAGGCGGATAGCTATCAAAGGAAAGTGGAAATTTGTGAGCGGGCTTACGGGATTCTTACAAGAAAACTGGAATTTCCACCGGAAGACATCGTGTTTGATCCCAATGTACTTGCAATCGGTACAGGTATAGATCAACATAAAAATTATGCCCGGGATTTTATCCGGGCAGTCGAATGGATCAGGCAAAATTTGCCTTATGCAAAAGTTAACGCGGGTATCAGCAATGTTTCCTTTGCATTTCGTGGGAACGATTACCTCAGGGATGTGATTAATTCCGTTTTTTTACATCATTGTCATAAAGCAGGATTGAATTTTGCAATAGTTAATCCCGCTAAAATATACGATATAAAGGATATTCCGGAAAAACTGCTCAGGCGCGTTGAAGATTTGATATTTAACCGCCGGAATGATGCCACTGAAAGATTACTTGAACTGGCCAATGAGTTTGGAAAGAAAGGAAGATCTATCACACCCGATAAAAAGTGGAGAAATCATTCCCCGGAAAAAAGACTGCGCTATGCTGTTTCCCATGGCATCACAACTTACATCCATCAGGATGTGCTTGAATTAAAGGATCAGTATGATGATCCCCTGAAGATTATTGAAGGTCCGCTGATGGAGGAGATGGATAAAGTAGGGACATCTTTTGCAAAAGGAAAAATGTTCCTGCCCCAGGTGATAAAGAGCGCCAGGGTTATGAAGCGAACCGTTTCAATCCTTATGCCATATATAAACAGGGAATCGGAAAACGGTCAGGCAGAATCAAGAGGAAGAATATTGCTGGCTACTGTTGAGGGAGATGTCCATGATATCGGGAAAAATATACTTTCCCTGGTGCTGCGCAGCAACAATTTTGAGGTCATTGACCTGGGCATCATGGTCCCCAATGAAGAGATAATGGAGGCGATTGATAAAGAAAAACCTGATTTGGTTGGCCTTAGTGGTTTGATTACCCCTTCGCTCGATGCCATGAAGGAATTGATAGAAGAGCTGGAGAAACGCAAATACGATATTCCGGTACTGATAGGAGGTGCAACTACATCAAGCGTTCATACTGCTGTTAAGCTGGCTCCAGGTTATTCGGGTACAGTGGTGCATTGTCCAGATGCTTCCAAAAGTATATTGATAGCCAGTAAACTATTGGATAAGGATGCCCACCTTTACAAGGAAGAGCTAAAACAGGAGCAGAAGAACCTTAAAACACGCTATGAAAAAAGAAAACGCACCAGGAAATTCCTGCCGCTAAAAGATGCAAGAAAGAATCGGTACGCATATAATTACAAGAAGGCCAAAGAGGTTGTGCCCAGGTTGCTTGGAACAAAGGAGTTTCAGGATTTTGACCTTAATCTGTTGAGAAATTATATTGACTGGACTCCTTTCTTTCATGGATGGGGATTAAAAGGGGTATTCCCCGGTATTCTTGAAAAGGAAAAGGTAGGCAAAGAGGCCTCACGCCTTTTTGATGAGGCACAGGAGATCCTGGATAAAATTGTGAGAGATAAATTGCTTAATCCCAAAGGGATTATAGGTTTATTCCCTGCCAACTCCGACGGCGACGACATTCTGGTATATAAAGATGACTCCAGGAAGAAGATCCTGAAAAGGATTCCCATGTTGCGCCAGCAACAAATTCGTGATGAGAAGGGAGTATCCTATTCACTGAGCGATTTCATCGCCCCTGTGGATTCAGGGATAAGGGATTATTTTGGTGGATTTGCCGTTACTTCCGGTTTTGAAACTGAGAAATACGTGAAGCAGTTTAAACAGGAAGGCGACAGTTATAACAGCGTTATGTTCAGACTGATCGCTGACCGCCTGGTGGAAGCTTTTGCCGAAGTGCTCCATGAATGGGTGAGAAAAAAATATTGGGGATATGATCCTCGTGAGCATTTGAGCAACGAGGAACTGATTAGGGAAAAGTATAAAGGCATCCGACCTGCCCCCGGTTATCCGGCTTGTCCCGATCACACGTTGAAAGTACATATATTTGATCTGTTAAAAGTTAAGGAGCGGGTAGGTATTTCACTTACCGATAGCCTGGCAATGAAACCGGCCAGCTCAGTATCGGGATTTTATATGGCCCATGATTTATCCAGCTATTTCGGTATTGGAAAAATCGGCAAAGACCAGGTGGCCGATTATGCCGAAAGGGCCAGTATAGATATCGATGAAGCAGAGAAGTGGCTTTATCCCGTTTTGGATTATAAATAAAGGTATTTGTTCTAACAAAATGTTGAACCAAAAGAAGTGAAAAAATAATATTATGAAGATTACTGAAATTTTTAAGAAACAGGAACGGACTTTTTCTTTTGAGTTTTTTCCACCAAAGGATTATTTGAGTGCTGTAAAGTTTGGTATCAATGCGGGGCAGTTAATGAAACTGGATCCCTCATTTGTCACTGTTACATACGGAGCTGGAGGAAGTACACAGGAAAATACGTTCAACCTGGTGGATCTTTTCCACAATGATCTTGGCTTTGTCTGTATGGCCCACTATACATGTGTTAATGCTACCAAGGAGAAAATAGCCTATGACATGCGGGTTCTTCAGGATATGGGAATTGAAAACGTGATGTTGTTGAGAGGCGATCCACCTAAAGGACAGACTGAATTTCCTGAGAATCCTGATGGATTTAATTACGGTAGCGACCTGGTTAGATTCGTCAACGAAAACTATGATTTTTGTATAGGAGCAGGCGCTTATCCCGAAAAACATCTGGAAGCTCCGACTATGGAAGAAGATTTGATTAACTTGAGAATAAAAGTGGATGCAGGAGCTGATTTTCTGACCACCCAGATGTTTTTTGACAATCAGTATTACTGGGATTTTGTTAATAAAGCCGAGCAGAAAGGCATAAAGTGTCGTATTATTCCTGGAATTATTCCCATGACAAATTATAAGAGCATTAAAAGATTTGCAGGCAAAATTGGGGCTTCCATTCCTGATGAAATAGCCAAAAAAATTGAACCTTATCAGGATAAGCCAGATGAGGTTTACAAAAGGGGACTGGAGGTAGCCATCAATCAGTGTCGGGATCTGCTGGATAATGGTGCTCCTGGTATCCATTTCTATACATTGAATAAATCGCGTTCGGCAATCGATTTATACGATAATCTGGCCAAAGAATTCAAAGAAGTGAAAACCCGGTTTGATAAGAGCTTTACACCACACGTACCCAATAAAAAATAAAACCATGGCCACACATGTACTTGAATCAGTAGATGAAAACCTGGGTGACACTTCACTGTGTTATCAGTGCGCCAAATGCAGCAATGGCTGTCCCGTTGCTGAAGATATGGACATCCTGCCCCACCAGGTCATTCATTTGGCTTCCCTTGGACTGGAAGAAGAGGTCCTGGATTCTCGCACAATTTGGATATGTGCCAATTGTTATGCATGTGCAGTGAAGTGCCCCAACGATATAAACATTACTTCTGTGATGAATGATCTCAAGCAAAAAGCCATTGACCATGGTTTTAAACCTCAGATACCGGAGGTTTACCAGTTCCACCAGGTTTTTACACAGGATGTTTTTAGAAGGGGAAAAGCACATGAGCTTTTTATTATGGGGGAATACAACCTGCGTCTTATGAAACCTTTTAAAAATGTTTTCCTGGCACCCAAAATGTTTTTAAAAGATAAACTCAAAGTATTACCTCCCAGGGCAGTAAAAGGATTTCGTAAATGGGTGCATAAATTATTGATCATAAGAAGGAAACAGCGCAGGGTAAACAGGATTGTTTCGTAGGTTTCGGGAGAAAACCTTATTAATTTTTTAATCAGGAAGAGATTATGGCAAAGAAGATAGGATTATATCCCGGGTGTAGCCTGGAAGCAAGTGCCAGCAATTATCTGATGAGCATCGAAAAAGTGCTTTCTGTTCTGGAAGTTGATTATTCCATTATGGAAAACTGGAATTGCTGTGGTGCCACATCGGTAAAAACAATCGATCAGGATATGAACCTGATGCTTAACCTGAGAAACCTTGCTGAAGCCGAAAAGCAGGGATATGATGAGCTGGTGGTTCCTTGTGCATCCTGCTTTCACCGGTTAGCTACAACCAACTTTGAATTGATGCAGGATAGGCAGTTACTGGAAGATCTAAACAAAGAATGTGGCTGCAAATATAATGGCAAAGTTCATGTGAGAAATATACTGGACTTCTTTGTCAATGTGATTGGTTTGGACAAAATCGCCTCAAAGGTGACTCATCCCCTGTCCGGTTTGATAGTGGCTTCTTATTACGGATGCCTGAATACCCGCGTTCCCGGTATGGAATCTTTTGACACCATGGAATATCCCATGAGTATGGATAACATTGTCAAAACACTGGGTGCAGAACCGATTGACTGGTCATACAAGACAGAATGCTGCGGCGCCAGCCTGTTTTTGACGATGGATTCGGTTTCGGAAAGACTTGTTGGAAAAATCCTGAAAGATGCAAGCCTGAGAACGGCAGATTGTATTACGGTTTCCTGTCCCATGTGTCAGACCAACCTGGATACCAAACAGGGCAAAATCAGAAGTGAGTATTCCATAGCCGAATCCATTCCGGTTCCGTTCTTTACCCAATTGATGGGTCTGGCATTCGGTATGTCACACGAGGAAGTAGGTCTGGATAAGAATTTTGAAAAAATGGAACCCCTAACTTAAATATTGATGTGAATTAAAAACCAGATATTTATATTTTACATATGAATAAAGAGAAAACGGGTTCAGTTTTGGTTTTGGGCGGAGGTATTGCAGGCATGCAGGCAGCACTGGATAGTGCTGAGCTGGGCCTGAAGGTGTATCTCCTGGAAAAAGAACCTTCCATTGGCGGTAACATGGCCAAACTCGACAAGACTTTTCCTACCAACGATTGTGCCATGTGCATGATTTCCCCCAAGCTGGTGGAAACAGGCCGTCACCTGAACATAGAAGTCATTTCATTTGCCGAGCTTAAGGATTTGCAGGGCGAAGCAGGCGATTTCACTGTAACCGTTAATAAAAAAGCCCGTTATGTAGACGAAGAAAAATGTAACGGCTGCGGGGAATGCGAACCGGAGTGCCCTGTTGAAAGACGGGATGCTTTTAATGGTGAACTTTCCCACAGAAAGGCCATTTACAGATTATATCCCCAGGCCATTCCCAACGTTTTTACCATTGACAAATCGGGTGATCCTCCACCATGCCGTGGTACATGTCCGGCTGGAGTGAATGTACAGGGCTATGTGGCCCTTATTGCCAAGGGTAAATTTCTGGAGGCCCTGGACCTGATCAGGGAAAAGATGCCCTTTGCAGGGGTGTGTGGACGAATCTGTCATCATCCCTGTGAAGACAAGTGCAATCGCTCTGAGATAGATGAACCGGTATCCGTTCGCAACCTGAAACGCTTTGCAGCAGATTATGAGAAAGAATTGCTGGAGGCAGGTAAGTCGGTTGAAAGATCTCATATAGAAAATCAGAATGGCAAAGAGAAGAAGAGGAATGGCAAGGTAGCTGTTATCGGGGGAGGACCTGCCGGATTAACCTGTGCCCATGATCTTACCAAAATGGGATACCAGGTAACCGTGTTTGAGGCATCTGAGAAGCCAGGAGGGATGATGCGTACCGGTATACCTGAATACCGGCTTCCCGAAGATTACCTGGATTATGAAATAAATCTTCTCCTGCAGGATGGCATCGAATTAAAAACCACCCAGGTGTATGGCCGGGATTTCGCTATGGATGATTTGAAGAAAGCAGGTTTTAATTCGGTGTTTTTTGCCATAGGGGCCCAGAATGCCAAAAAAATATCCATAAAAGGAGGTGAGCTGGAAGGTGTGGAATATGGTATCCCCTTTTTAAAACAGGTCAATGAAGGGGAAAAACCTGCCCTGGGGAAAAACGTAGCCGTTATTGGCGGGGGAAATGTGGCCATCGATACAGCCCGCACGGCTTTACGCATGGGTTCGGAGGTAACCATAGTCTACCGCCGCACAAAAGAGGAGATGCCTGCCCATAGCTGGGAAATCGAAGAGGCGTTGGAAGAAGGTGTCAACATCATGGATTCATGGAGCCCTTCAAAAGTACTGGGTGAAAATGGAAAAGTCACCGGCCTCGAAGTTGAAAAATGCCACACGGTATATGATGAAAAAGGGAACCGTTCTTTAGATGTTGATCCGGACAATAAAGAGACCGTTTCTGCTGATACCCTTATCCTGGCCATTGGTCAGGAATGTGATCTTTCTGAAGTAGAATCGCTAATGGATACAGACAGGAATTTGATTTCCACAGATCCATTGACCCTTGAAACTTCTACGAATGGTATATTTGCAGGAGGTGATGCAGTGCTTGGTCCGTCTTCACTTGTGGAATCCGTAGCACAGGGGCATCGGGCTGCCGAATCAATTGACCGGTATATGAATGGAGAAGACCTCGGGAAAAACCGTACACCTGTAAATCCACCAGAAAAATACGCCGGAGTTCCCGAGGATATCAATCATGTAAAAAAAGAACGAATTCATCCTCAGGTGCTCGACCCACAGCAGCGGAGCAAAGGGTTTGAGGAGATGGAAATGACACTTACGCGTGAGGAAGCCATCAATGAGGCAAAACGCTGTTTACAATGTGGCAGTTGTGCAGAATGCATGGAGTGTGTGAGAACTTGCAAGGCCCATGCCATTGATCACAATCAGAAGGATGAAACACGTCAGATAAAAGTTGGGGCCATTATAGCTACCGGCGGATTCCTGCCTTTCGATGCCAGAAAGAAACCGGAATACGGGTACGGCATATACCCCAACGTGATCACCAGCATGCAGTTTGAAAGAATTCTCAGTGCATCCGGGCCTTATGAAGGCCACATTCAGAGACCCTATGACGGCAAAATACCCAAAAAGATCGCGTGGATACAATGTGTAGGCTCCCGTGATGTTACCACCGGGAACGACTATTGCTCTTCTGTATGTTGTATGTACGCCATCAAAGAGGCTATGATCGCCAAAGAGCACAACCCGGATATTGAGCCAACCATATTTTATATCGACATCCGGGCTTTTGGAAAAGGATTTGAAACCTTTTACGAAAGTGCCAAACATGAATCCGGGGTTCGGTTTGTAAGAAGCCAGATCTCTGCTGTTAAGGAGAATCCATTGAACCATAACCTGCTACTTAGATATGTGAACCAGGCCGACGACCAGCAGGTGGTAGAAGAGGAGTTTGATATGGTTGTTTTATCGGTGGGTTTGGTAGCCAATCCTTCCATAGAGCAATCGGGCAGCATCATGAACGTTAATAGAAACCAGTTTGGATTTTTTGAAGAGAAATCGTTACAACCTTTAACTTCCAGTAAAGAAGGAGTTTTCCTGTGTGGTGTTGGAAATGGCCCCAAGGACATCCCTGAAACGGTTATGCAGGGCAGCGCCGCAGCAGCATTGTGCAGCGAAATGCTCCGGTCGGTCCGGAATACGGAAGTCCGGACAAAGGAATACCCTGTTGAGAAGAAAACAGAGGGTGAGGAACCCAGGATAGGCGTATTTGTTTGTCACTGTGGAATCAACATCGCTTCGGTAGTGGATGTGGAAAAGGTAAGCGAGTATATAGAGACTTTACCCGGGGTGGTCCATGCTGAACATACCCTTTATACCTGTTCCCAGGATACGCAGAAGAGAATGAAGGAGGTTATTGAAGAGAAAGACCTCAACCGGGTGATTGTTGCTTCGTGTACTCCGCGAACCCACGAATCTCTTTTCCAGGAGACGCTGCGTGAAGCTGGGCTCAATCAATACCTTTTTGAGATGACCGATATCCGGGAACAATGTTCATGGGTACATCAAAAGGAACCGGAACTGGCTACCGAAAAAGCCAAGTCGCTTGTACGTGGAAGCATTGGGAAATCGAGGCTGCAGGAACCCATCGTCTTGAATAAGATTTCTGTGACTAAATCTGGTTTGGTTATAGGTGGTGGCATTTCGGGTATGAATGCGGCATTGGCTTTAGCTAACCAGGGCTTTAAGGTTCATCTCATAGAAAAGGAGAATCAACTGGGCGGAAACCTGGTTTACCTGAGAAAAAACCTGGATCATGAAGACTGGATTGCCTATATGAATCAAAAGATCAATGAGGTAAAGGATCATGAGCTGATTGAATTGTATATGAACACTACTGTGGATGCCGTTAACGGCTCAGTTGGAAATTTTAACACTCGCCTGAAAGGAGAAAAGGAAAAAGAGATTAATCATGGAGTGATCATCATGGCTACAGGAGCAGAAGAGTATAAGCCCGGTGAATTTTTGTATGGGAAGTATGATGAGGTGATAACTCAAAGAGAGCTGGAAAGCGTAATTGAAAAAAGAGAAAAATTTAATACTGTCGTAATGATCCAGTGCGTGGGCAGCCGTGACAAGGACCATGCTTATTGCTCAAGGGTGTGTTGCAGCGAAGCCATAAAGAATGCCATAGAGATAAAGGAGAAAGATCCCGAAGCAGAGGTATGTATTTTATACCGCGACCTCCGGACCTATACCTATCGGGAAATATTCTACCGGAATGCCAGGAAGTTGGGGGTTAAATTCATCCATTTCCCGGATGAGGAATACCCTGAAGTTACTGAGAAAGACGATAAGTTCCACATAAAGGTCAAAGATACAGTCATCGGGGATTATCTTACCCTTGATGCAGATACGGTGGTGCTTAGTGCAGGAATTGTAGCCAATCGGGAGAACAACCAGCATTTGTCAGAGTTGATGAAGCTTCCATTGGATGAACACGGCAATTTTATGGAGGCGCATACCAAGCTCAGACCGGTTGATTTTGCCAATGAAGGGATATTCCTTTGCGGTTTGGCTCATTCTCCGAAGAATACAGAGGAGAACATTACCCAGGCTCTGGCTGCGGCCGGAAGGGCAGGTACCATACTTTCAAAGGATTCCCTTGAAGTAGGTGGAGTGGTTTCTGTGATCGATGAAGACAAATGTGCGGCATGTCTCACGTGTCTTCGCGAGTGTGTTTTTGATGCGCCTTTTGTGAATGAGAGGGGTAAGGCAGAGATCAATCCCGCAAAATGCCAGGGGTGTGGTAATTGTGCTGCTGCATGTCCGGCTGAAGCCATTCAATTGCTTACTTTTACCGATCCACAGGAACATGCTTTGTTTAAAGGGATATTACAGGGAACATAATTATATGAAGAATGGTGTTTTTAAAATTGAACTATTGATACAATGGATAATGAAACACGAGAACCGGTAATTATAGCTTTTTGTTGTCACTACTGTGCCTTTACAGCTGCTGATCTGGCAGGTACCATGCGTCAGCAGTATCCTTCAAATATCCGTATCGTCCGCTTGCCATGCACCGGCAAGGTATTTGTAAACATGGTTTTGGAGGCTTTTGTTGACGGGGCAGATGGAGTGATGGTAGCTGGTTGTGAGGAGGGAAGTTGCCATTTTCTGGAAGGAAATTACAGGGCTAAGAAAAGGGTGGAATATGCCAAAAAGAAACTTGAAGAAGTGGGGATCAATCCTGAAAGATTGGAAATGTATCACATTGCTGCCTCCGAAGGCCCCCTCTTTGCCCGGACAGCAAAAGAATTTACCGACAGGATCAGAAAGTTGATGCAGGAAGAAAAGAAAGAGCAATTGAGGAAAGAACAAACATAAGGGCAGAAAGATAAGATAGGAAAACGAAGAACGGAAATCAGGATGGGGGTGAGATTGGCATATAAACGAATCGATCAGCCAATAAACTAAGTAACCAATTCACTAATTAACTTAAAGCATAAACCATGATCGTTGCAGAACAAAAACCATTTAAGGAAATATACGAATCGATAAAGGACAGCGAAAAATTGCTGGTATTGGGTTGCGGTACTTGTGTGACGGTATGTATGGCAGGCGGAGAAAAGGAAGTGGGTGTGCTTGCCAACCAGATTCGACTGGCTGCAAGGCAGGAAGATAGAAAGATTGAGGTAACTGAGCATACATTAACCAGGCAATGTGATGATGAGTTTTTCGATGAAACTTCATCCCAAAAGATTAAAGAGGCAGATTCTGTGCTTTCCCTTGGATGTGGTGTTGGAGTCCAGCATATGGTGCAGCTCTTTCCTGATGTTGTTGTACATCCGGGAGTCAATACGAAATTTTTCGGAGCCACTTTACAACAGGGCGTCTGGGCAGAGAGATGCGCAGGTTGCGGGGAATGTGTACTGGACAGATTTGAAGGAATTTGTCCCATAGCCCGTTGCTCTAAAAGTTTAATGAACGGTCCCTGCGGCGGATCTTCCAATGGCATGTGTGAAGTGGATCCCGAAAACTCCGATTGTGCCTGGCAGCTTATTTATGACCGCATGAAGCATTTGAATAAGCTGGATAAGCTCATGGAATACCAGCCTCCGAAGGATTGGTCACAAGATCGTGACGGGGGACCAAGAAGGATTTCCAGGGAAGATGTTTTATTTTAATTGAGAGGAAGAGGAATTCGAGAATGTTATCATACACTGAACAGAATAAAAATTGAATATATGACCGAAGAAAAATACAAATCAGGCAGCAGACTGGAACAGGTACTGACCTCAGGAAATTTTGCACTGACCGGTGAGCTGGGTCCGCCCAAAAGTGCCGATCGGGAATCAGTGGAGAAAAAGGCCAATATTCTGAAAGATTCTGTTGACGCCGCTAATATAACGGACAATCAGACGGCAATTGTCCGGATGTCTTCCTGGGGAGCCGGTTTAATAACTCAGCAATGTGGATTGGAGCCGGTGATGCAGATTACTACCCGCGACCGCAACCGCCTTGCCATCCAGAGTGATGTGATCGGTGCTGCTGCCATGGGGATTAAGAATATTCTTTGCATATCCGGAGATCACCATTCGTTTGGAAATCACCCTACTGCAAAGATCGTTCATGACATTGATTCGGTACAGCTGATCGCAACCCTTAAGAAAATGCGCGATGAAAAGAAATTTGACTCAGGAGATGACATTCGCAATACAAAAAAAAGTGACCTGGTTGAGCCGAAAATATTCATTGGTGCTGCAGCCAATCCCTTTGCCGACCCAGTGGAATTCCGGGTAATCCGTTTGGCAAAGAAGATCAATGCCGGTGCAGATTTTATCCAAACCCAGGTGATTTACGATATGGAACGCTTTAAAAACTGGATGAATGAGGTTCGTGAGCATGGTTTGCATGAGAAGGTCTATATCCTGGCAGGGATCACCCCACTGAAGTCTGCAAAAATGGCCAAATATATGAAGGAAAATGTCTCCGGGATTTCTATACCGGATGAAATAGTGGAGAGACTTTCCGGAGCCGAAGATCAGAAGGCTGAAGGCATCAATATCGCCGTAGAACAAATACAGGAACTCAAAGAAATGGAAGGCGTTAGTGGTGTGCATCTGATGGCCATAGGCGCAGAAAAAAGCGTACCCGGAATTGCAGAAAAAGCAGGATTATTACCACGCCCGGCTGAATATGAGAAGATCTCTTAGTCCATCTTTTTTTATTGACTATTTTACTTTAGCTACAGAACAACCTCCGTATTAAAATTCCGGAGGTTTGTTTTTCATGGTTGTAGAGTTCATGTATGCAATTGAATTTTTTTTAAAATAATTGTTCTAAAACTTGACAACAATAATATTATACCCTAACTTGTCAAACATCGGGAGAGATGGTTTTAACAGATCTCCGGAATGTGATTGCACTTATATCCTCTTATTGCCAACATTAGGTTTATAAAAGTTGGTTTGTTTGATTTTCATTGATTGCTTGCTTGACTGTCAAAGCTAATTAAAGTTGTTAATGAAATGACCAATGAATGCCGCTGATGTTTTGCATTTAGGTTCTGAGGGAACTGGAAAATTTGGAATATTCCTCCTCTCTGATTTCCAGGAAATATTATTCGGCTTTTTTAGTGCTGGTCTTCTTTCCTTTCTTTTCACAAAATTCCAATTAACCATTTTAATACATAAAGTTTATGAAAAAAATCTTTACCCTTATTCTGGCTTTAGCTGGATTGTTTCTTTACACGGCCAAAGCCGACACTCCTGTTTCAGGTACGATTTCAACAGATTCTATTTGGGACCTGGCAGGAAGCCCATACATCGTAACAAGTACGATTATAGTCAGTGACGGTGCCACGCTTACCATTGACAGCGGAGTTATTGTACGGTTCCAGGGCAATCAGGGAATGGTGGTAAGCGGGACGCTGGATGCCTATAAATGTATCTTTCGTTCGGATGCTTCAATACAAAATGAAGGCGACTGGAGTGAGATCGGTATAGGAACTGCCGGAGATGCAGGAACAGCTGATTTTTATGGATGTGTTATCGAATATGGTGGCCGATCTACAGCGAATGATTCTTATGGTATGGTGGTCATTGAACGTGGAACAGCCAATTTTAATGGAAACTGTGAGGTTCGTCACTCAAATAATGCAGGTATCTTAGTGGGTACGAATGGTACTGTTCATTTATCCAGCACCGTTATTTCAGGTAATGGCAGGCCTGTTGTATACAGCGGTCCGGGCTCGGTATTTCTTCATCAGGGGAACGCATTCATTGGCAATACAACGGATGTCATTTACCTTAATTTCTCTCAAAGCACCAATAATTTTGTTTTGGACACGGCCAGTGTACCTTATGAGTTTTCAGGAGTCTACACCGTTGCCGGAGGAACGATGGAAATATTGTCAGGCAATGAGGTGCGAATGAACAGTTCATTGAGAATAAGAGGAGGAGTGTTAAATGCCTATTATACCAGTTTTACATCAGCTGAATCTCCCCAGGCAAAAGGAGATTGGGATGAAATTGAGGTTGGATATGCATCCACTTCCGGTGAGGCCAGTTTTTGGGGCTGTACGATTGAGTATGGTGGCCATGCTTCTGCTTCACTGGATTACGCAATGGTTATGGTCAACAATGGTACAGCGGGTTTTTATGACAATTGTGTTATAAGAATGTCCAATAATGCGGGCGTCAGGATAGCCTCTGCCGGTAATGTCAATCTTACCAACTCTACCATTACAGCAAATACTTACCCGGTAATATACGCAGGTCCCGGTTCGGTTGTTTTTAATGACATTAATAACCTTACCGGCAATTCAGATGATGTGATATACATTAACTTTACCGAGAATACCAACACCTTTGTACTGGATACAGTGGATATACCCTATGAATTTGCCGGTGGATATACCATTGGAAATAACGGTACCCTGCAGGTTGAATCCGGTAATGTGTTGTTGATGAAAACTTATCTCAGAATTAGAGGAGGAGTTCTGAATGCATATTACAGCAGGTTTACCTCCGATCAGTCTCCCAGGAACAAGGGAGACTGGGAAACCATTGAAGTCGGTTACTCATCTACTTCCGGTGAAGCTAATTTTTGGGGATGTATCATAGAATATGGTGGCTATTCACCTGTCAGCATTAACTACGCGATGGTAGAAGTCAATCGTGGCTCAGCCAGTTTCTATGACAACTCAATCCTGAGAAGATCCAATAATGTGGGCATTAAAATTTCTTCTGCCGGGAACGTGAATCTTACAAACTCCGTAATAACTGAAAACAGCTGGCCAGTACTATATACCGGACCCGGCTCATTGATATTTAGTCAGACCAATGATCTGACCGGCAACACACATGACGGAATACACGTAAGGTTTACCATACTTTCAGGCACATTTCAGCTCGATAGCATTGATGTGCCCTATTATTTTTACAGTTCTTTTACTGTTCGTTCGGGAGCCACTCTGGAAATTGCCTCCGGTAATATCATCAAAACTGGAAGTAGTTTTTATATTGAGGGTACACTTGTTGCAATAGCAGGTGTCGGAGAGTATATTTACTTCACTACTTTTGAAGACGACAACCTGGGGGGCGATACCAACGACGACGGAACGGCAACGACTCCCAATTCAAGAGACTGGGGTTCTATTCGTTTTCAAAATTCAAGCAATGATGCCACCTGTATTTTGAAGCGCTGTAAGATAACTTTTGGGGGTTCAGGCAATCATGGCGGGGTGGTTACCGATTATGCAAGCCCTACCATCGATAGCTGCGAGTTTGCCAACAACTATTTCGGAGCGGAATTCATTGGGTTGTCAAACCCCAAATTCCGTTACAACCTGATCGGTTCAAGTGATATGGTGCCCATTGCCATGTCATTTGATGCCGACCCGGTATTCGAGAACAACACCTTCTCTTTCTCCGACAATGAATACGACGCCATTGGACTCCTTGGAGGAACCCTGGCCAAAAATGCCTTGCTCAAACAGCGTGATGTGACCGGGATACCTAATGTGACTTTCCTTATGTTGGGCCGGCTAACCATTCCCGAGATTTATAGCCTTACCATCAACAAGGGCATTGTCATTAAAGGGTATTCTTCCTACCACCGTATTGTTGTAAAAGGTGCCCTGCATGCTGATGGAAGGGATGCTTCCAACAGAATTGTGATCACTTCTGCCAAGGATGACAATCACGGCAATCCTATGGATACCAACAAGGACGGTACCCAGTCTGAGCCTGATCCGGGCGACTGGGGAGGTATTGTTTTCGAAGGTACCAGCGCCGATACCTGCCTGTTGAACTTCTGCAGGCTCAAATATGCCCGCATGCCTTCATCATATTACAATACACGATACATATACGGGGGTACCGTTACGACAGTCAATTCCAATCCAAAGATAACCAACTGCATCATCAACAATACCGATTATGGTATATATGCATTTCAGGCTTCTAACCCGGTTATCGAAAACAACGAAATTTCAAACACCCGGTATACTCCTATTGCCCTTTCTGTATCAGCCGATCCTACCTTTGACGGGAACAGCTTTGTAAATACCGGCTGGACAGCTCTGGGGATCATTGGAGAAAAACTTGGATTTGATGGTACTGTCAAACTAAGGAATGTGGCAAGTTATGATTCTATTGCCTATGTCCTTCTGGAAGATCTGACGATCAATTCAGGTACCTACGTTGATATGGAGGCCGGTGTGGTACTTAAAATGGACAGGAATACGGATATATTTGTCAACGGAGGATTTCAGGCTATCGGTACAAAAGAAGATACCATTGTCATTACCTCAATCAAAGATGATAACTACGGCAATCCCAAAGATACGGAGGATGACGGGGATGCTACTTCCCCGTCATCCGGGGATTGGGGTAATATCCGGTATCAGGCAACCAGTGACGATGCTTATGATTCCCTCGATTATTGCCTGCTATTGTATGGGGGAGACAATCAAAGCGGTATTGTAACCTATTCCGATGCGGGAGGAGAAATATCCAATTCATTAATCTCCGATTCCTATTATTATGGACTTCGTTGCGAAGGAACAGCCTCTCCGGTTTGTAGCATCAATGTGGAGATTAAAAACTGCCGGTGGGATCCCATCGCAATGTCGCTTAAATCCGATCCGACATTCTCCTTCTCGGGTATGAAGATCAAATCCAACGGAAACGGAAGCAACGGCATTCGAATACTGGAAGGAACTCTTTCCTCGGATGCTACCCTGATCAAACGCGATGTGGGAGGCATTTACAATATCGCCTATATCGTCGACCGGTTGACTGTCGCATCAGATGCAACACTTACGATTACCCCTGGGGTTGTCATCAAGTTTCTGGACTATAACAGTTCAATTGAGGTGGATGGTGCCTTCGTGGCCGACGGAAAACCCTCGGAAAAGATCGTTTTCACCTCCCTGAAGGACGATTCCAAGGGAGGCGATACCAACGACGATGGCAATACTACCGCACCGGAAAAAGGAGATTGGTGGTGCATTGTGTTCAATGATTCCGAAAGGGATACGGCCAATCTTTTGAACAACTGCCTGTTGAATTACGGAGCTGCGGATCAGTCGGGATGGGCTGACCGGAAAGACTACGGAACAATCCGCGTCTTTAATGCCCTTGCTGAAGTGGATAGCTGCCGTATCGAACAGGCTTATACATCAGCCCTGGGCATTTACGGTTCGGCTGCACCCAGCATATCCAATTGCGACATGCATAACGTTCGGCTTACTCCAGTCACCATGAGCATGTTTGCCTCACCTGTTTTTTCTGAAAATGTAACTTCTAATCTGGGGATCAATGCAATAGGAGTTGCCCAGGAAACCTATGCACTGGATGCTACCATTCCCGTACGCAACTTTGCAGGGTATGAGAACATCACCTACTTTTTATACAGACCTTGTACCATCAATTCCGGCACCATCCTGACTGTTCCGGCAGGTGTCGTGTTTAAAGCTGATTATAACGATTGTTTTGAAGTGGAAGGTGCTGTGCTGGTCAGGGGTACCGAAAGCGAACCTGTTGTCTTCACCCACGAGCATGATGATGCTTATGGAAATCCAATGGATACTAATGAAGACGGGGATGAAACAAGTCCTACCATTCCATCCAGCCGGTATCACCTGGATTTTGCGGATATCAGCAACGACACCAGTACCATACGTCATGCCATTTTCCGGTATAGCAATGCAGGCATCAACCTGCGCCAGGCATCCCCGAAAATTAAGAGTTCCAGGTTTGAACAATCCAACTGGGGGGTTATACTGAATGGAGTGTCAACACCGGAGGTAGATACCAATGCATTTCATAACCTTACCTATGCCCCGATGCAGATATCACTGGTATCCTATCCTGCTTCCACCGGGGAGAATATCATTTCAGGAACTACCTACAAGGCTATCGGGGTGCTGGACGAGGAACTGGTCCAGGATGTGACCTTAACCAAAAAGACCTTTGCCGGTATTGAGAACATTCCTTATTATTTTCATGGGGACTATACCATTGGAACCAGTGTTGTATTGACGATTGATCCCGGGTTGGTATTGAAATTTAATGACTATTCCGAATTAAATGTTTTTCGTGGACTTATAGCCGACGGAGGTGCTACCGCTGACAGCATTATCGTGTTTACCAGTATCCGGGATGATTTTTACGGGGGCGACTCCAATACCGACGGTAATGCTACCACTCCGGGTGGAAAGCATTCCCAAAGCTGGGATGGGATCATCTTCGACAACCAGGCCCTTGATAACCTGTGTTTGCTCGACCATTGCGTGGTCAAATATGCTGGATGGTATAACTATGAATCAGCAGTCACAACTGAGTCGGCAAGTCCAAAAATTACCTACAGCACCTTTTCCGATAATTCAAACGGTGTGCTGGCTGAAGGAGCTTCCAATCCGCTGATTAACTATTGTGACATATACGACAACAAGTATTATGGGATCAACAACGTCAACAAAGCCTTTACCATTGATGCACGATACAACTGGTGGGGAAGCAATACCGGACCAACACATACTTCTAATCCCGGTGGTACGGGAGATGCGGTAAGTGATATGGTGGATTACAGTGATTTCAGGATTGGTTCCCTCAACCCGGCCATGGGGGATGTCAGCTTGAATGGATATATTCAGGCCTTTGATGCATCATTGATCCTTCAGGATGTAGCCATGATTAATCCCCTGGAGCCTGAGCAGGAAGCCGTAGCTGATGTTTCTGATAACGGAGAAATCACAGCCTATGATGCTTCACTGATTTTGCAGTTGGTGGCCGGAAGCATTGATGTATTTCCCGCAGAGCTGAAGTCTTATACTGCTGTTCCTGATCCAATAGGTGATATCAGGTTTGAACTTGTTGAGGAAGTTACTGGTGAGCAAATAACTGTTGGCATGTTCATTGAAGAGGTCAACAGCGTATCAGCCTTTGAATTTAACCTGGAATATGATGCCGAAGAATTAAGCATCTCGGAGATTAAGCTTGCAGATCTGGCCGCAGATATGAATTTGGTCCACAACCTTGATCCAAACAACCGTAAGTTGCTTATCGCCATGGCTGGATCGCAAGAGATTACTAGTGAGGGCGCCATTCTTTATCTGACTTTCGACTATCTGAAAGAAGGGCTCTCGTCCGTATCATTGAGGGTATCAAAAGCCATGGCCAATGAAGTACTGCTAATAAACACAGGAAGTACTTATGAGATTGGTGGAACCCAGGTCGGACTTGATGTTTTGAACGCTGACAAAGCATTCAGCATTTATCCCAATCCTACATCAGGTGAAATTACTGTGACTTATGAGGTTCCGGTTTCAGGTAAACCGGTGCAGATCAGTGTTTATGACGTTTTGGGAGCCAAGGTGGCTGAGCTGCTGTATAAGATTCAGCCTGCCGGACGCTATACTTTAAGTTATGATCTGCAGAAGAAGATCCATATGACTAAAGGCCTTTATTACATTAGGCTTACCATTGGTGAGAAAACCAGGGTTCAAAAAATTATTGTCCATTAAAGAAAATGATTTCGCCGGATTCTATATGGAATCCGGCGGATCTTCATTTTTTGACATAATGATTAAAGGAAAATAGATTTACCATGAAACACATCAACCAATACTTGATCATGCTCATTTCCTTCCTGGTTTTCACGAGCACGCTTCAGGCCGGACCTGTAGGTTTGCGTATTCCCGATACAACAGCCACAGAAAAGGATACCATAAGTATTCCTGTTATTGTAGACACCACAATAACCGACAGCAATGTCGTGGCATATCAGTTGGATATAACTTATAACAACGATTATCTGAATTTTCTTGATATCATTTCCACGGGAACCATGTGCGAGGCCTGGAATGACATAGAATTTTCCACATCCGAGGAAGGAAGGATAACCATTGCAGCGGCAGGTAGTACACCCCTTGCTGGTAAAGGAGAATTGGTCCTGCTCCGGTTTTATATTAAAAGATCCGGAACCACTTATCTTTACTTCGACCCGGATGAGTCGAATATCCTCAACGAAGGTAGTCCTGAGGTGATCCTTTCTGATGGGAGGTTAAAAATTTCTTCATTACCTATCGTAAGGGTGACCCCGGATTCTGAGCTTCTTACTTCCGGAGAAAAGCGTCAATTTAATGTAAGTGGCGGAACAGCTCCTTACAGCTGGTCGGTTACCGTTGATTCGGTGGCTTCGATTAATAGCAGTGGACTTTTAACAGCTGATAAAAGAGGGTTTACCCGTGTCGTGGCTGAAGATAGCGAAGGCATAAAAGATACAACCAATGGAGAGATTGAAGTACGGGCGTTTAAGCTCAGTTTTCGGGATACCTCCGGCTGGCAGGGAAGTTCCATGTCGATACCGGTATATGTAAGCGACGTTTCCACCCTGAATATTTTTTCCGGTGAAATAAACATTTCCTATAACGAGAATATTCTCGAACCACTGGGATATTCCAGCAACGGGACGATGTTGGAAGGTTATGGAAATATTGAGTTTTATGTTGATCCCAATGGAACTTTTACTTTTTCATTTGCAGGAACATCCCCCCTGACTGGAGGTGGAATACTAATCTATATTGATTTTGCCATACATGATGAAAATACCGGTTATACTTATATTGAAGTAGAAGAGGGACTGTTCAATGAGAACATTCTATCAACAACTCAGAGTGGAAGGTTTGATGTAATACCCCTTCCTGATCTGGATATAAGTCCGGAAATAAATATGATGCGGGTAGGGGAAACCCGGCAATTCACCGTTTCAAATGGCACTCCACCGTATGCATGGGAAACATCAGATCCTTCTGTTGCTATGATTGATGCAGATGGTCTGCTGACTGCGGTCGGGGGAGGAGTTTTTCAGATAAACGTTACGGATGACCATGGAGCAACCGGTTCATCCGATAATATTGTCGCATATAGCACGGAATTAAATATTCCGGATACCAGTATACGTCTTAACGAGCCATGTGTTCTTCCTGTTTATTTGGATGAATTACCCCTTGATGAAGGTATTGTAGCCTTCGAGATTAATTTGGAATATGACACTACCTGGCTTTCATTCAATGATATAACCACAGCTAGCACATTAACTGATGGCTGGTCTATAGCTTATAATGATAAGGAAGGTGAGTTGTCCATAGCTGCAGCAGGAGTTGATTCCATTCACCAGGGGGGAAGGCTGATTTATTTGCACTTTACTTTCAGGAATCAAACCAGTATAGGAAGAGTAGTGGATATAGACTTTACTAAAGCTTCATTAAACGAGGGTTTTCCATTAACCCTAATTAACAATGGAAGTGTTACAGTGCTTTCAGTGGAAGGAATTGATCTGAGTTTACAATCCATTGATTTTCCCGAATCAGCATGTGAACTCTCAGAAGAAGAGGAAGTGATCATGACGGTAATAAATACCGGAACCGTGACCATATCTTCCGGGGAGGATATACCGGTGGGTCTTGTTTTTAACGATGGTGAACCCATAGAAGAATCCTATACCCTAAACAACAACTTTCAGCCCGGTTATTCTTTGATCGTAGAATTTACCGAAACGTTTGACATGTCAGTTCCGGGGGATTATACGCTAATGGCTTATACAGCTTTTGAAGAGGATGTATTTGCCGGCAACGATACATTGAAGAAAACAGTTTCTGTATTTGGGAAACCGGCTGTGGATCTTGGACCGGATACCATTGTTACCAGCCAATTCCCTGTATTGTTGGATGCCGGAGCGGGTTTCGTTACCTATGAATGGCAGGATGGAAGCACCGGTCAGACATACAGTGCTGCGAACTACGGATGGTACAGGGTTACTGTAACAGACAATCATGGATGTAGCAATTCCGACTCCATTTTTATTTCGCCGGAATTGGATATAGGAGTGACGGAGATATTTGAGCCTGTCTCTTCCTGTGAGTTGTCGGAGAATGAGTATGTCCGCGTCACAGTGAAAAATTTTGGGACTTCGACCCTGAATACAGGTGATCGGTTTACAATC
>Ga0207797_1000291_pt1 | contig 38241 bp, 40 predicted proteins | sample PRCRCaboRojoPR_6_FD_187275 | JGI IMG/M metagenome (GOLD analysis project Ga0207797, IMG submission 187275) | Marine sediment microbial community from Cabo Rojo, Puerto Rico - PR CR 10% Liquid 1 (SPAdes) | ecosystem: Environmental > Aquatic > Marine > Coastal > Sediment | place: Cabo Rojo, Puerto... | reverse complement strand
CGGCCGTGGTCGGCCCAGGAGGTGCGTATGGCACTTTGCGTTCACGAAAGCGAGGCAGTCGATGTACGAACGCGATTGATCGCGCTGATCGACACACTGTCGGACAACCAGTGTCGGAAGGTCCTTGAGAAATTGGAGTCATGGGCGGAGAAAAACCGAAGGAAACATCCGCGAAAAGCATGTTCCATACCCGTGGATTATGCCACCAAGGACCACGCCTACAAAGGGTTCATCCGGAACCTGAGTTGCGGCGGCGTCTTTATTCAGACTCGTGGATCCCTCGATGTAGGACAAGAGATCATGATGACGTTTTCCTCGTCCAATCATTTTGATCCACTCAAGATCGAGGGGGAAATCGTCAGAAAGAATATGCTCGGCGTCGGGGTTCGATTTAAAGAGGTGGTGCAGGATCTCGACGACCAGAGCTGGATCGATTGTCGGCGAGAGGTGGCAGAGGTGGACGAAGAAAAGCGCATCGATCCGCGGGTGGAATTTCAATGTCCCGCAGAAATTGAGGGAATCCGGGGTGAGGCGATCATTACAGACCTCAGTCTGGGCGGTGTCTTCGTGGAGTGCCAGTTTTCCTTTCGGAAGAGATTTCAAGTCGACCAATTGATCCATTTGGCGATGGAGCTACCCAATGAGTCCGAATCGATCCGGGTGCAGGCGAGGATCGTCAGTTTTAGTAATCGTGGTATGCATTGCCGGTTTGAAAATCTGAGTCCGAAAAGTGAAGAGGCGGTGGAGCGCTGTTTCAGTATCGCCCGGCACACCCTGCCCATTCGGTAAGGACAACGGACGAGATATTAGAACTTCAGGCGACGCCGGACGAATTTGACCAATTCGGAACTGTAGGCCTTCACTCCCGCTTCCCGAAGGCTGTCCAAGGGGATTTCCGCTCGGGCGGAACCTTTGTGCCCTCCTGCCGATCCCACGTCGCCGAAGGCGCGAGTAGCGGTCCTCCCGGCGTTTTTCCGGATCCCGTCATTGCGAAATACAATGACCAGTTTGTCCTCATACACCCCGGAAACGAAAATCCAACCGACACCGTGCACCTTGGAAAAAAAATCCGCCACCTGAACGCAGATGTCACTGCGCGGCACCTTACCCATGTGGGTATAGAGGCGTTTTTTGGTGAGAATACGATTGTCTAGAGCGACTTGAAAATAGTCGAGGTCTTCCGGTGTCAGCTCGGCCCGGTCGATTTTATTTAAAAGATTTCTGTCGGCGTGATGAAAAACGTATTGAAACTGTCGAACATCCTCTTCCATGCCGGCCCGCTCAAAATTACTCGTATCGGTTTTCACGGCGTACAACAGCGCTGTTGCGAGTTTCATCGAAGGTTTGATCCGGGCACCCCGCAAATACTCGAGCATCATCGTCGCAGTCGCGCCATAATGGGGACGGATATCCACATGAGCGGCCTCCCATTGCTTCTTGGCCGGATGATGATCAATGATTACATCGAAGGTGATACCGGAAAATACCTCCGAGTGATCGGGCTGGGCATCCACAAGGGCATAGCGAGAGAAGTCTGCAACGGCTACATCCGAAATTGGCATTAATGGGATTTTGATCAATTCCTTCATCGCCAGGTTGTCGAGTCGTTTGACTGGTTCGATGCAAACGATGGTGGTGCTTCGAACCTTTCTCCACAACAGGCGTTTCAAGGCATAGGCGCTCGCCATGGAGTCCGGATCGGGCTTTATAAAGACCGAGACCTCGTCTTCGGGTTGAAACGTTTCCAGTAACTTCTGCGTTTGTTTCCGCCAGGTCTTCAGGTCTCGTGCTTGGTTTGATGGCTTCGGCATGACGAATTTCCGCCACAGATTCAGGTGACCCTCTTAAATGCCTTTTCTATGTCGTAAAATGTTTTTCGAATGATCGTAGGACGCCCATGAGGACAATGAGTAGGGTCCTCCAACGTATCGAGCTGTTCCAAGAGTGCTTCCATTTCCTCAAAGGTCATCCGTTTTCCCGCCCGAATCGCCCCGTGACAGGCCATCAAGGCAAGGGATTCTTCAATTGCCGGCTCGAGGCCCGAAGACAGGTCCATTTCAGCTATCTTTTCAACGATTTCCTGGATCAGAGGGCCGAGGGCCTTTTGGGAGAGTATCTGGGGGACCGAGCGAACCAAATAGGTGGTGCCGCCGAAGGGTTCCACCTCCAGGCCCGTGTCGCGTAGTTCCCTCCGAATCGACTCGAGGATGCCCGCTTCCCGGTAGCCCAATTCCACCTTTTCCGGCACCAGCAAGCCTTGGGAAACGACGTGGGACTTTCTGTAGCCAGCCCGCAACGATTCAAATACGACGCGTTCGTGTGCCGCGTGCTGGTCAATAAGAATCAAACCTTCAGAGGATTCACAAAGAATGTAGGTGTTGTTGAGCTGGCCGATGATCGTCAAATCCCCAAATCCCCGTTCCTGCCATAAGGAACCTTGGGTTTTCTCGCCGGGCTCCGGCATTTGGGAAAAGAAATGATAGGGCCGTTCACGAATGCTCAGTTGCGCGGATGGGAGTGCGTATTGCCGGGATCCAAACGAATCGCTTCCGACGGGAGGAAGTGTTCCCGAAAAAGGTCGACTCAAGGCCTTGATCCGGTCTCGTATCGCTTGCGCAATGCCGTCATGGATCAACTTCGGCGAATCGAATCGCACAGACCGCTTGGTAGGGTGAACGTTGACGTCGACTTGATTCCAAGGGAGGGTAATAAAGATTACGACGACCGGCGATTTTCCCTTGGTGATGTAGGGCTCGTATCCCTGGATTACGGCGTGGTAGAGGAGGCTGTCGCGGACCGGACGCCCGTTTACATAGACATACTGACTCCGTGAATTTGATCGTGTAATGTGAGGAGAGGCGATAAGGCCCCAGATGTGGGTGTCTCCAATGGTGCTGTCGAGTTCACAGAGATCTTTTTCAAGATCTCCTTTCAAAACCTCCGTGATGCGGAACGCCTGGTCTTGCGTAGATTCCCAGTCCGCTATTGTCTTGTTGTTGTGAGAAAGGGTGAAGTGGATCGCCGGACATGCCATGGCCATCCGGGAAAACGTGTCCGTTATATGTCCGGTTTCGGTTTGTTGGGTTTTCAGGTGTTTTTTTCTCGCCGGTGTGTTGTAAAACAGGTCATCTACCGTAACCGAGGTGCCTTGCGGAGCACCGATAGCGGAAACCGTCTCCACATTCCCGCCATGGATGACGATCCTGGTACCGGCATCGAGGGCACGTGGTTTGGTGATAATTTCCATCCTTGATACCGATGCAATACTGGGTAACGCCTCCCCTCGAAACCCCAGAGTTCGAATGGAAAATAGATCGTCTTCATTATAGATTTTACTGGTTGCGTAGCGCTCCGTCGCCAGCACGGCATCGTCTCGATCCATACCGAAGCCGTTGTCGGAAACGCGGATCCGTCTGCGGCCCCCCTTCTCGATCTCCACGGTGATCCTGGAGCTTTCGGCATCGATGGCGTTTTCCACCAGTTCTTTCACCACCGAAGCCGGGCGTTCCACCACTTCTCCCGCGGCGATTTTATTGCACAGAAGTTCAGGAAGAGCTTTTACGCGAGGCATGCCGGCACGAGTCTACTGACCGGTCTTCTGCGAGAAAAAGCGAGTCAGGAACTCACAATCGCTTGGGGACAGGTCGAATTTTACACAAGCCTTTTCGATTAAATCGGACAACTTCTCGTCGGGGTTGTCGGTCCGTGCTTCCGATATCCATTTTGTGGCCTTCCGGATATTCTCTCCTTCCGGTTGAATGCTCATCACCTTTCCTCCTCCTGCGATCCGCCATGAACGGCGCGTGTCTACTGTCAGGCTCTGGAATCTTCCAAGCACTGCGATTACAAAACATTGGTTGCCGATGCGGTTTCTGAGCCGGGCAAGTTCGGCTTCTGGTCCTTGAAATCCGTTAGCTGTTCGAAGTTATACGCCACCCGGATCAGGGTTTCTTCGGAAAAATGGTCGCCCAGAATCTGTAAACCGATCGGTAGGCCGTCACGGCTGAACCCGCAAGGAATCGACATTCCCGGTATGCCGGCGAGGCTGGCCGGCAGGGTAAAGGCGTCCGACAAATACATGGACAGGGGATCATCCAGTTTTTCTCCAAGGGGAAACGCCGCCGACGGCGCTACCGGACCCAGGAGCACGTCGCACGATTCGAAGGCCCCTTTGAAATCATTTGTAATCAGTGTTCGCACCTGTGAAGCCTTTTTGTAATAGGCGTCGTAATAGCCCGCGGACAGGGCATAGGTGCCGATAATGATTCGCCGTTGTACCTCCGCACCGAAGCCTTTGGATCGGGTATTCCGGTACATGTCGATCAAGTCTCCGGAAGCGGTGTCACGGAATCCGTACTTCACCCCGTCATAGCGGGCCAGGTTAGAACTGGCCTCGGCTGGAGCGATGATGTAATAGGCGGCAACGGCGTATTCGGTATGGGGCAAAGAGATCTCCTTTAGGGTCATTCCTTGTCGTTCCAGCCGCTTGATTGCCTGATCAACGGCCATGGCCACGTCTTCATCCAAGCCTTGGACAAAGTACTCTTTGGGTATTCCCGCCACCAGTCCGTCCAGGCCGGTCTTGAGTGCATCTCGATAATCCGGTACATCCATGGAAAGCGAGGTGGAATCTTTCGGATCATGTCCGAATATACAATTCATGAGGAGCGCACAATCGGTCACGTCTTTTGTAATTGGGCCGACTTGATCGAGAGAAGATGCGAAGGCGACAAGACCGTACCGTGATACCCGTCCGTAGGTAGGCTTCAATCCAACAAGGCTGCAATGGGAACAGGGTTGTCGAATGGAGCCGCCCGTATCCGTACCCAGTGCGGCGATACATTCGTCTGCGGCGGTGGCAGCGGCGGATCCTCCACTGGAACCACCCGGGATACGGGTTAGGTCCCATGGATTATGGGTCGGGTAATAGCCGGAATGTTCATTCGAGGATCCCATGGCAAATTCGTCCAGATTCGTTTTTCCTACGATGATCGCGTGGGCATCCTTCAGTTTTTTCACCACAGTGCTGTCATATACGGGGACGAAATTTTCCAGAACCTTGGACCCGCAGGTGGTCCGGGTTCCCTTCATGCAGAGAATATCCTTGACTGCCAAGGGGATTCCAGTAAGAGGTGCTGTATCGCCCTGCCGGATCAATTCATCGGCTCGTCGCGCTTCCGCCAAGGCGTCGTCTCTAAACAGGGTAATATAGGCGCGAACCTGGTCATCCACGGCATCGATCCGTTTGAAGACCGCCTCGGTGAGTTCCAGCGCCGATATTTCTCTCTTTATCAAACGCTGGTGCGCCTCATGTATGGTGAACTGACACGGTTCCACGGCGGATCCTGCTTTCTACTCAAGTATTTTGGGAACCACGAAGGTATTGTCCTCCGACTCGGGTGCGTTGGACAGTGCGGTTTCCGGTTCAAGGGACTCGGTCACGACATCCTCCCGGAAGGCATTGGTGACCGAAATCACATGGGACGTCGGTAGGACGTTCCTTGTATCGAGTCGATTCAATGTCTCCATATAGGATAGAACATCGTCCAATTGCCGTTCGTACAGATTGACGGCCTTATCGTCCAGGTGCAGTCTCGCCAGTTTGCCGACGTGCACGATTTCTTCTTTGGCGATTTTCACGATGACAAACTCCTATTCACGTATGAGCAACGGGTTCAGGTTCTCTTTCTTTAGTCTTGCCAGGAGGTTCCCGGCGGCGTCCTTGTTTGAAAAGTGGCCGATTCGAACCCGGTGATACGTTCCCTTGCCGTCTACATGCGCCGCCACTTGATAGGCGTCATATCCCTTGCGTTGCAGTGTGGAAACGAACTCTTCCGCCTTGAGAGTATCGCGAAACGACGCGATCTGAAGCGTATAGCTGACGGCGGAGGATTTGTCGGTTGCCGAAAGGAGACGTTTTTCCGAGACCAGCCGCTTAGCGGGCTCCTCGTCGACCGGATCGGCTCCGGCCGGTTCCGGCTCAGCGGGGGAAAGGACGTCTTTTCGGGAAGGGGCATCGGGTTCCTTTTCCAATGTCTTCAGCCGTGCCATTTCCTTCTTTTCCGTAAGGATGTCGTAGAAGCCCAAATGTCTTTCGTCCGCCTCTTCCTCCACCCGATTGCCTTCGGTCTTGGCTTGTAAGGCCTCCTGCTTCAATTCGACAATTTCCTGCTTCAACTTTTCCACATCAAAACGGACCGGGGAAAGGCCCCGGCCCACAACGATGCCGAGAATAAACATCCAGACCATGGACAAGCAAATTACCCCTACCCAAAGGAACAATTCCTTGCGGGTGAAACTGAAAGAGGAGGACTGTTTCTTCTTCGGTGTTGTTTGCTTTTTCGTCTTTTTTGTTGTCGTCATTGCCTTCCAATTCTTACATCCGCTCCGGTGCGGATACCCCCATAAGGGTGAGGCCGTTTTTAATAATAATCCGAATGGCGGAGACAAGAAAGAGCCGAGCCATAGATAAGCGCGCATTGTCGCCAACTACTTGGTGTTTGTCACGGTCGTGATAATAGGCATGAAAGGTCCCCGCCAATTCCTTCAAATAAAATGGAATGCGGTGCGGTTCCCGTTGTCGCGCACTTTGAATGACAACATCCGGGTAACGCTCCATCAACTTGATCAGCCCGATCTCCTCCGGCAAATTGATTTGTTCGGGAAAATCCGCATGCCATCGAATCTCTTCGTATCCACGGGATCTCGCCTTTCGCAGAATGTTGGAGATTCTGGCGTGCACATATTGAACGTAATAAACGGGATTTTCATTTGACTCTTTTTTCGCCAGTTCAAGGTCGAAATCAAGGGGACTGTCATAGTGACGCATCAAGAACAAAAATCGAGCGGCGTCTTTTCCCACTTCTTGTACGACGTCGCGAAGCGTGACAAATTCTCCGGCCCGGGTGGACATCGCCACCGGTTTGCCGCCGCGAAGCAGGTTGACCAGTTGCACCAGCACGAACCCCAGTTTTGTTTTTTCATACCCCATCGCCTCGATCGATGCCGATACACGGGGGATATAGCCGTGATGGTCCGCTCCCCAAACGTCGATAATCCGGTGGAAGCCTCTCTCGAGCTTGTTTTTGTGATATGCAATGTCCGATGCAAAATAGGTGGTTAGACCGTTGGCTCGCACCACCACGCGATCCTTTTCGTCACCGTAATCGGATGTCCGAAACCAGAGTGCGCCGTCGTGGTGGTAAATGATTCCCCGGCTTGCAAGTTCTTCCACAACTTGAGTGATGCTTTCCGAATCATACAGGGATTGCTCGCTGAACCAACAGTCGAAGGAAACGTTAAAGGCATTCAGGTCCGCCTTGATTTCTCGCAGAATTTCGCCCGCTGCAAATGCCGCGCACCGTTCTACGGCTACGTCCTCCGGGACATCCAAAAGTTCTGAGCCGTGACGAGAGGCAAGGGCCTCGGCAAGCTCTTTGATGTATTCTCCCTGATAGGCGTCCGGAGGAAATTCGACGTCCTCCCCTTGCAATTGGCGGTACCGAAGAAAAACCGAATTCCCCAACGTATGAATCTGGCGCCCAGAATCGTTGACATAGTACTCTCGTTCTACGTGATACCCCGCCGCTTCCAGGACAGCCGCCAACGTATCCCCCACCGCGGCACAGCGTCCATGACCGACGTGAAGGGGACCGGTCGGATTGGCGCTTACAAATTCAACTTGAACGCGTTTTCCTTTCCCGAACTGAGAACAACCGTATTTTTCATTCTTAGCGTGGACCGACTGCAATACCTCATACCAGTATTTGGGCGCCACATAGAAATTGATGAATCCGGGCCCGGCGACTTCCACCTTGTCGAAAAGCCCCTGCGGATCACTCAGGTGCGTGGTCAAAATAGCGGCAATCTCTCGTGGTGGCCTTTTCTGCGTCGAGGCCATGGCCATGGCTACATTGCTGCTGAAGTCTCCATTTGCAGATTGCTTGGGGATTTCCACCTCGACCGAAGGGTGTGTGTCTGCCGGCTTCAGCGCGCCCGACTTGAAGGATGCTTCCAGTGCCTGCGCGATCATGTTTCGAATGGTTTCCTTCATGCGCCTGTGTTGTATTTACTTTTGGTAGTGAAGTCAAGGATGGCGATTGACAGAATTTGGTGTTTTGTGTTTTATTGATGGCCGACTATCGGAAGCTTTGCCATAACGGATGCAGACCCGATCAAGCGCGGAACGCGTCGCCCAATGCCGATCCAAAAAGGGAGGTTGCCATGACCGAAATTATCGATGTTGCTGCCAGGGAAATTCTTGATTCTCGGGGAAATCCCACCGTGGAAGTGGATGTGACCATCGCCGGTGGATATACGGGAAGGGCTGCGGTTCCCTCTGGAGCTTCGACGGGGAAACGGGAAGCCTTGGAATTAAGAGACAAGCGAAAAAAACGGTATGGCGGCAAGGGGGTCACCCAGGCGGTGGCGAATGTGCGGGAAACCATCGGTGCGGCGATTATCGGAATGGATGCCGCTCAACAGGATGTCCTGGACCGCTATATGATAGAGCTGGATGGAACGGCAAATAAATCCAAGTTGGGAGCGAATGCCATGCTGGGGGTATCCCTGGCAGCGGCCCGGGCGGCTGCACAAGCCTTTGATCTGCCTCTGTATCGGTATATCGGGGGGATCAACGGCAAGACCTTGCCGGTGCCGTTGATGAATATCGTTAATGGAGGGGCTCACGCGAACAACAATCTTGATATTCAGGAATTTATGATCGTACCCTTCGGTGCCAATACGTTCGCCGACGCCATCCGAATGGGAACGGAGACCTTCCACAGTTTGAAGGCTGTGTTGAAAACGGCCGGTCACAATGTAGCGGTAGGGGATGAAGGTGGATTTGCCCCGGATCTGGACTCCAATGAGGAGGCCCTTCGCTTGATCATCACGGCGATCGAGCAAGCCGGATATAAGCCGGGAACGGACATCGGTCTGGCACTGGATGCGGCTGCCAATGAGTTTTACGGCAAAGGGAAATACACGCTTTCCGGAGAAGCAAAAAAGGGCATGAGTGCAAAAGAACTCATCGATTACTACGAGCATCTCATCGATTCCTATCCGATCCTTTCCATCGAGGACGGTTTGGCCGAACAGGACTGGGCGGGATGGGAGAAAATGACCGAACGGTTAGAGGCGAAGATACAGATTGTCGGTGACGATATATTTGTTACCAATCCCAAAATTTTTCAAAAGGGTATGGATCGGGGCATTGGCAACGCAATCCTGATCAAGCTCAACCAGATCGGAACGCTGACCGAAACCTTGGAAACCATAGCGATGGCCAAGGAAGCGGCCTACGAGACGATTATTTCGCATCGCTCCGGAGAAACCGAAGACACCTTCATCGCCGATCTGGCCGTGGCCGTGAATGCGGGTCAGATCAAAACCGGATCGGCTTCTCGAACCGATCGGATTGCCAAATATAATCAGTTGTTGCGAATTGAAGAACACCTGGGAGCAGGAGGTAAGTTTTCCGAAACCTTCGGTTGATGCGTGATTTCCCTTTGGATTGATTAGGCGAAATAGGGTCCCGCCACGGTGTTCCACTTTTCCTGAACCGCCAGGATCAGCTCGGCCACTTCTCTCACGGCCCCTCGGCCTCCGGGAGAAACGGTCACATAATGCGCCCTTTCGAGGAGATATTCCGAGGCATCGGCCACAGCGACGGCGAGGCCCACCATCGACATAACCGGCAAATCGACGAGATCGTCACCCAAAAAGGCGGACTGTTGGAAGGTCAAGCCTTCCTGGGATAGTATTTGCTCCAGGATTTCGACCTTGTTTCCTATGCCTTGACGGATGTAGGTTATTCCGAGGTCCTGGGCCCGTTTTTCCACGCAGGGAGACTTTCGGCCCGATATGACGGCCAGTTGTATATCTCCCCGCTGCAACATCTTGATGCCGTGACCATCTCGGACGTCAAAGGCTTTCGACTCGGTGCCGTCGTCGTGATAATGCAAACGGCCGTCGGTCATGACACCATCCACATCCAGGCCTACCAATCGAACCTGTTCCACCCGGGCCCGTACCGCTGCACTGATACGGCCGACTACGAACGGTGGCCTTACAGGATCTTTTTCTCCGGGCTTTCCCAGGAACCCTACATGTTTCGTCATGTGAACTACTTGTAAGCAAACCGGGTACTTTGCACCCGGTTCCAAAGGAGGAATACCGTGCTGAAGCCACCTGCTGTGCGGGCGGCCCTTGACTCGGTACCGGGCTTTGCCAATGAATTATAGCTTATACAGCCGTTTGTCGTAGATCTTGATCCAGTTGTCTTTCAGGGCTTGTGCCGCCTTTTCCGGATCGTCCACCTTGAGGATCAAAATCGTATCCGCTGTGTTCAAACATGGATAGACGTGAACAATATCGATACCCGCACCACTGAGCACTTTTAAAACCGAATTCAACCCACCGGGGTGCTTCGGTACTTGCACGGCAAGCACCTCCGCGGTATCGACCTCCACATTGAGTCCGGTGAGCACCGACATGGCCGATTCCGGATTACTGGTAATCAGCCGCAGCTTCGCCGTATCGCCCTTTGCCTCTACCGAAAACGCAGAGACGTTAACGTCATTGTCGTACAAATGAGCGATGATGCGTGAGAACTCACCGGCCCGATTGTCGATTTCCAATACGATTTCCGTGATCATAGTCGGAGGTTTCCTTATTCAGTGCGTACAAAGGCGGCCCCCTGCTCTATGGCTCGGGCATTTGTCTCGTGGACTTTTTGGCCTTTCTTGGCAAAAATCTCTTGAACACTATCGATCACCGAGCTGAGGGAAACCAGTCCCGTTTTCTCGGCAAAAGCCCCGATCATAACCATGTTGGCACTTCGCAGGCTGCCCAGCTCGTCGGCAATGCTGTTTACGGGCACGGAGACCACATCTATGTCTTTGCGTCCCGGTTCCACATCCACGAGATCCTTATTCAGGAATATGATGCCGCCGCTCTTGACCTTTCCTTCAAATCTGAGAACCGAGGGCGTATTCATCAACACGGCGTAGTCGGGAAAGGACGCCACCGGTGAGGCAATCGGGTCGTCGCTGACCGTAATGGTACAATTGGCCGTTCCTCCCCGAACTTCCGCTCCGTAGGCTGGAAGATAGGTCACGTATTTGTCTTCGTGCATTCCCGACGTGGCCAGGACGTATCCCATCATTAGAACGCCTTGTCCGCCGAATCCGGAGAATATGGTTTTGGTTACAGCCATGTTACTTTTTTTCTTCGTTGTCCGACCCGCCGTCGGAAAGTGGCTCCCCTTCGCCTCGGCTCTTTGTCAAATCCTTGATCACCTTTAGGGGATAACTCTTGGCCACCAGATCATCAATCCGCTGACAAGCATCGACCTCAGATACCTTCCAGTTGGTCGGACAGGGAGACAAAATCTCCACCAGTGAGAAGCCCAGCTTGTCCATCTGTACCTGAAAGGCCTTTTTGATCGCCTTTTTGGTTTTCATAACGTTCTTGGGTGAGGTGACCGACGTTCGCTCGATGTAAACGCTGCCCGCGGTCACCGCCAGCATCTGACTGAGATCGAGAGGATACCCGTCCCGCAGTTCTTCCCTGCCGCCCGGTGTTGTCGTGGTCGTTTGGCCCAACAGCGTGGTCGGAGCCATCTGTCCGCCCGTCATTCCATACACACCGTTGTTGACAAAAATCACGGTGATATTTTCTCCTCGATTTGCCGCATGTATGGCTTCAGACGTCCCGATGGCCGCCAAGTCTCCATCCCCCTGATACGTAAAGACGATGAAATCAGGCCGTGCCCGCTTCAATCCCGTGGCCACCGCTACCGCTCGGCCATGGGGGGCTTCCCCCATATCGACGTTGAGATAATTGTAGGCCAATACGGCACAACCCGCCGGCGGAACTCCGATCGTCTTTCCGCGAATTCCAAACTCATCGATCACCTCAGCGAGGAGACGATGTATAATACTGTGGCCACATCCCGGACAGTAGTGGAATATGTTTTCTTTGAGAGACGCCGGTTTGGCAAATACCTGTTTCGCCATATTCGATCGTACCTTTACCAATTCGCTTATCTCGCGTATCGATGATAGCTGCTGTGCCTCTCCAACCGCAAGGATCGGCACGGCCGTTTTGGCTATAGAAGATGCTCTCCCCATGCCAGACGGATTAACACGTCTGAGATTTCCTGGGGGGTGGATATGATGCCGCCGGGACGTGCATGAAAATGGACGGTCACGTCTTTGTCCACACTCAGTTTGACGTCTTCCACCATTTGGCCCAGATTCATTTCAAAGACCACCACGTGTTTGATCCGTTTGGTGAGTTCTTTCAGCTCTTTTTCCGGAAAAGGCCACAACGAAATCGGCCGAAACAGCCCCGCCTTTACCCCTGCCTCCCTGGCTCGACCGATCGCGCCCTTGGCAATGCGTGCCGCCGTTCCAAAAGCCACGACGGCAACGTCGGCGTCGTCGAGAAGATAGGATTCGGCATCCGTTTCGTTTTCAATGATTGTTTCGTACTTTCTCGCCAATTTCCAGTTGTGTTGCTCCATCTTTATCGGGTCGAGCAACAGGGAAGCAATCAGTCGGCCTTCGCGATCCTGGGCACCGGAAAGGGGCCAGTCCTTTTTCGGTAATGTCGCCGGATCTATGGGTTCCGGAAAAACCACCGGCTCCATCATCTGTCCCATCAATCCGTCTCCGAGCAGGATGACGGGCATCCGATACATGTCGGCCAGATCAAAGGCCTTCATGGTCAGTGTGACCAGTTCCTGGCCCGAGTACGGTGCCAGAACGATGGTACGATATCCTCCGTGCCCGCCGCCTCTGGTGGCCTGAAAATAGTCCTGTTGGCTGGGGGCGATGTTGCCCAGTCCGGGCCCTCCCCGCATGATGTTGGCAATAACCGCAGGCAGTTCCATGCCGGCGATATAGGAGATCCCTTCCTGCTTGAGACTGATTCCGGGGCTGGAAGAAGAGGTCATCACCCGCGCGCCGGTCATGCTGGCTCCCATCAAGATATTGATCGCTGCAAGCTCACTTTCTGCTTGGATAAAGACGGCATCCTTGAGCTTGGCAAACCGACCAGCCACGTATTCGGGGAGCTCGTTTTGAGGGGTGATGGGATAGCCTGCGTAAAAGCGGCATCCCGCCAAGGTGGCCGCTTCGCCGATGACATGGCTTCCCCGCATCAGTTTTTTAGTCACGAAACACCTCGATGGCAACGTCGGGACACATGATTGCACATAAGGCGCAACCGGTGCACTCACGATCCTTGCTGGTTTCCTCTTCCGTATATTCTGCCGGGTGGTAACCCTTGACGTTGAGTTCCTCACTCATCCGTATTTTCTGCTTGGGACAGGCAACGATACAAAACCCACATCCCTTACACCGGTCTCGATCGATTCGTATAAAACCGCTTGCCAAAGGTCTTTTTCTCCTTTTCTAGCTGAAACTCTCATTTTTATTCGGAGTTCTGTTGCTTGTCAATCAAATTTGGAGATTTTTTCGCATCTTTGCCGATAAGGCATCGATATTGCTGCAGGTGGTTCAATTTTGCCCCAAGCGGCCACAGGCAGACCGTCCCCAATCCGAACGGGACCTTCACATGTAAGAAGCCGTAGCATGTCAATGATCGGACGAAAGCCGTGTCAATTTCTTGACGATCGGTGGAGTGGCGGCCTTCTTTTTGGATGGCGGGGCGTGCAGGTATCCGGCTCTTTGCGCGTCGTTTCGCGTTTTGCCGTTTTTGCGCCTGAAAGCTTGGGAAGACGTTACCGACCGGCACCCTCCGGGGGGCTGCCTTTTCCTGAATTCCCGGGCTCCGCAGGGCATAGAAAAAAACGACCGGGGAGAAACGCTGCTCCTCCCTGTCGACTGAAGCGAGCGTGCTCGGATCTTTCGTCAATTGGCATATATATTGCCCATTACACGTGCGGCGGCGAAGTATCCCGTTTCCGTGAATGAATACTTCGCCTCTAGATCGGCCCCAAATGGGTTCAACGGGAGGGCATCAATGAACAATAGATCGGAACAGAAAGTGGTTGCGCTGGGAAAGGACCTGGTTGCATCTGCGGCGGCCGATTATAAGGAGGCGCTGCGTGGCGCCGCAGCGGAGACGGACAGGGTAGTCCTCGATCTGGAAGGTGTTCAAACAATTGACTCCGTAGGTATTGAGCTCGTCATTGCCGCCCACAAATCGATGCAGAAGATGGGGGGATGTATGGCACTTACTCACGTCAGTCCGTCCCTACAGAAGCTGTTTGAGGCAATGAGATTGGATCAACACTTCAAGATCGACACCATCAATTAGCAAGCCCCGGAGGGCATGAAGAGCTCCCCAAAGCCCAGCCGTATCAGCCTGCCCGTCGATCATCATCTGGATCGACCACGGATAACGGATTATGGAGGAAGCCAATGAGCATCGAAGACGACGAAACCTTGCGTATGTATGTAGAAGAGTCGCAGGAACATCTGGCGAACATCGAAAACGATCTGCTGGCCATGGAACAAGGAGGCGCGGAGATCGACCTGGAGTTGGTCAACAAGGTTTTCCGTGCCGCCCACTCCATAAAAGGCGGGGCGGGATTCATGGGCCTGACGAACATCAAAGAACTGTCCCATAAAATGGAGACCGTTTTGGGCATGATCCGCAGCAAGGAAATGGTTCCTACCCCCGAGATTGTCAACATCCTCCTGCTGGCGTCCGACGCTTTGGCGAACCTGCTGAACCATGTCACTACGAGCAATGAAATCGACGTCTCTGAACACGTTGAAGCCCTTATGAGATTGGCCGAAGGAGCCGTTCCGGAGACACAGAATGATGAGCCCGATCTGGTGGAGATTACCTTCCCCGACGGACGAGAGGGCTTTTCAGTGAGTCGATGCGACGTCTTGCAGGCAAGGGAAAGCGGCAAGTATATTTACCTCGTCGATTACGATCTTGTCGGCGATGTTCAGGAAAAAGGGAAAACCCCCCTCGAGGTCTTTGAAGAGATTGAAAAAGCAGGAGACATTTTGGACAGCAGACTGGATATTGAAGAGGTCGGCGACTTGGAAGACGACTGTGTCGCCGAGCGACTCCCTTTCCTTCTTCTGTATGCCACGTTGCTGGACCCCACGGTGGTGAACACCCTGTTTGACATGGAGCCGATCCGCCTTTTTGAAATTGCCGAAGATTTCATGGCGCGACCCATTGCCGAAGAGGAGACCGACGAAACGGGGGTCTCCTGCCGGCAAGCATCCGCCCAAAACGACGGGGAAGGATACGAAAAAGTGGAAACGGAATCACCCGGTGTGGATGGATTGGAGCAAGGCCGGGTGATGGGTAAGGGCAAAAAGTCTGTGTTCCAGCCGTTGCCGCCGGAGACCAAACAGAAAGAGCGATCAATCGAAGAGCAAAACTGTGAACCGGCAAAAGAAAATGCTCCCCCTGTTGCGACCAAGGCACCCGAAATGGAGACCAATCTGCGGGTGAATGTAGGTCTGCTGGATTCCCTGATGAACCTGGCGGGAGAGCTTGTCCTGGGGCGAAACCAACTTCTTCAATCCATTGCCTCAAAAGATATGCGTGCCATTCAGCTGGGTGGGCAACGTCTGGATCTGATTACTTCCGAACTTCAAGAGGCCATCATGTTGACCCGGATGCAGCCGATCGGAAATGTCTTCACCAAATTCCAACGGGTGGTTCGGGATCTCGCGCGGGGTCTGGGAAAGCAGGTGGAATTGTCCCTGGAAGGCACGGAGGTGGAACTGGACAAGACCATCATCGAAGCAATCGGTGACCCGCTGACCCACCTGGTCCGGAATTCGGTAGACCACGGTGTCGAATACCCCGACGACCGCATCGAGGCGGGAAAAGCAGCAACGGGGAAGGTTCGCTTAGAGGCCTTTCACGAAGCGGGACAAGTGAATATTCAAATCAGCGACGACGGCAAGGGCCTTGACGGTAGCAGGCTTGCGGCCACGGCCGTGGAAAAAGGCCTCATTACCAAAGCGCAGGCCAAAGCCATGTCGGAAAAAGAAAAAATCAACCTGATCTTTTTGCCCGGGTTTTCTACGGCGAAAGAAGTAACCGACGTTTCCGGACGGGGTGTCGGCATGGATGTGGTCAAGACCAACCTGGACAAGCTGGGCGGAGTGGTGGATATCGAATCGATGTTGGGTAAAGGCACTACGGTGCGAATTAAACTCCCCCTGACCTTGGCCATTATACCTAGCCAAATCGTCAGTACGGGCGGAGATCGGTATGCCATCCCTCAAGTGAACATGGATGAACTGCTTCGGATCCCGGCCGCTCAAATCAAAGAGCGGGTGGAACGGGTGGGAGGAGCGGAGGTGGTCCGATTGCGCGGCCAGTTGCTTCCTTTGTTAAAGCTGAGCGACGTTCTCGGTATTGAATCGACCTACGAGGATCCCAAAGACGGAGAGCGCAAACCGGACCGGAGGCGGGGTATCGTTGATCGGCGATCGACAATTCGAACCACGGCGGAAGAGGAAACTACGCCGGACGGGGAAGTCGATGTGTCCCCGAAGGACGGCCGCTCGAAAGAAACCGGACCGGAGCGGCGGGAGAACTTTGACCGCCGGTATCATGCCGATAGCGCCGTTAATATCGTGGTGATTTCAACCGGGGCCCTCAAGTACGGTCTGGTGGTCGATCAACTTTACGATTCCGAAGAGATTGTGGTCAAGCCGTTGGGGCGCCATCTCAAGCAATGTAAAGGCTATGCCGGTGCGACTATTATGGGAGACGGTCGCGTGGCTCTCATATTGGATGTTGCGAATTTGGTCCACATGGCCGGGCTCACTTCAGTGGATGGTGCGGACAAGAGTGTCAGTACGGCCAAGGACGCCGCAGACGCCATTCACGCAAAAAGGGATATGCAATCCCTGCTGGTGTTCAGAAGCTCGGAAGACGAGCAGTTTGCGGTCACCTTAAGCCAGGTCGAGCGGATTGAAAAGGTCAAAATCGAAGAGGTGGAGGAACTGGGCGGAAAGAAGGTCATGCGTTACCGAGGAGGAAGCCTTCCGTTGTTCAGTTTGGATGAAGTGACCCGTGTAAGACCGCTGGCGCAGAATGAGGAATGTCTTGTCATTGTTTTCGTCCTCGGTGGAAAAGAGGTCGGGCTTCTGGCCATCGGACCAGTGGACGCCGTCGACGTATCGATGGAAGTAGACGAGCAAACGCTGAAGCAGTTGGGCATCATGGGTTCAACCATCATCAATGATCGAACGACACAACTCATCGACATTTACAGCCTGGTCGAGGCGCTGAACCCGGACTGGTTCAGCACGCCGAAGCCGGCGGACACTTGGCAAGGAAACGCTCCCACGATCATGTTCGTGGAAGACTCCGCTTTTTTTAGAAACCAGGTCAAGGGGTTCATGGAAGATGACGGGTACACGGTCATCGAGGCCGAAGATGGGGTGGTTGCATGGGATCTGATGCAGGCGCATGCGTCGGAAATCGACGCCGTAGTCACGGATATTGAAATGCCCAACATGGACGGTTTTGCACTGACGGAGAAAATACGGGGGGACGAACGTTTCTCCGATTTGCCTGTGATTGCCCTCACGACCCTTGCCGGCGAGGGGGACGTTGCACGAGGCAAGGCGGTGGGAATTGACGATTATCAGATCAAGCTCGATCGAGAAAAACTGCTGAAAAGTGTCGGTGATTACCTTAGAGCCAGGCAATAAAACCACGCTTCCGGATGAGTTGCTCCCGTCCGGCGCTGGGGCAGTAAAAGGGGAGGAAAAACCGGTGAAGCCGTATGAGAAAGGGAAAGAGTCAGGGGAGTCGGTTGAATTGGCGACCTTTTACGTTGGGGATGCGTTGTGTGGACTCGATATCTTGAACATTCAAGAGATCAACAAACACATGGATATCACGCGCGTGCCGCAATCCCACGAGTGCGTCAGAGGCATCTTGAACCTGAGAGGTCAAATCGTGACCATCATTGATCTGGGGCAACGGCTGGGCCTTGCGTCGACCGACCTGGACAAAGAAAGCCGAAATATCATCGTCAATTCCAAGGGCGAATATATCGGGCTGAATGTGGACAAATTGAGCGACGTGGTACAGGCGCAGTGGGATACGGTGGAGCCGCCACCGGCCAATATCGGCGGCGTCCAAGGCAAGTTCTTCCTGGGGGTGTACAAAACGGAAAAGGAACTGATCGGCATCCTGGATATCGACGAAGTGCTCAGAGAGGAAGAATTTTAAGCCTCCCTGCCATTTGCGAATAGAGACCGGACACCGGTGAAGAGTGCGAATCGGCGGATGCAGCAGATAAGGACGCGAAGGTAGGTGACAATGAGTGATCATTTGCGGGTGCTCGTGGTGGATGACACGGTGGTCTATCGCAAGGTGGTCAGCGACGTCATTGAGGAAATTCCAGGTGCGGAAGTGGTGGGCGTGGCCCATGACGGAAAGATTGCCATGGCGAAGATTTCCACCCTGAAACCCGATATCCTGACGTTGGACATCGAAATGCCGGAGATGAACGGGTTGGAGGTGCTGGACCAGATGCGAAGAGAGGCCCCGAATACGGGGGCCATCATGCTGAGCACCCTGACGCACAAAGGCGGAGAAATGACCATGAAGGCCCTGGAACTCGGGGCCTTTGATTTCATTCCCAAGCCTGAAACACGGAGCCTGGAGGAGAGTCGAGTTGCAGTCAAGAATGCGCTCGCTCCGATGCTCAAGGCATTTGCCCGACGCAAGGAAGTGAGATCCATCTTACAGGCAAAAGGGGCACTTGCCGCAACGGATGCAACGGCACCCTTATCTGCCGTGCAACGACGGGCAAGTGTGGAGCAGCGAGGCCGCTTCGGTTCCTCGGAAATCGTTGGTATAGGCGTTTCCACGGGAGGACCGAATGCCTTGGCCCAGATGCTGCCGCAACTCTCCCGGGAAATCGACGTGCCTATACTGATTGTTCAGCACATGCCGCCGGTGTTCACCCAGTCCCTAGCAAAGAGTCTGGATTCCAAATGCCCCCTATCAGTGAAAGAAGCGGTGGACGGAGAACCCGTTTCTCCCAATACGGCGTTTATCGCACCGGGAGGCAAGCAAATGAAACTTGCAGCCGGTGCGGATGGTCGCTCCAGAATCATTCGGATTACCGATGATCCGCCGGAAAACAGTTGTAAGCCCTCCGTCGATTATCTGTTTCGGTCGATTGCGCATCATTATGTCGGGCGGGCCACGGGAGTCATCATGACCGGCATGGGGGGGGACGGAACAGAAGGCCTAAAAAGGATGAAAGAAAGCGGGGCCACCGTAATTGCTCAAGATCAGGGTTCGTCTACGGTGTACGGTATGCCCAAGGAGGCGGTGGACGCCGGCGTGGTGGACGTCATCTCTCCGCTCGACAAAATAGCTGAAGAAATCCGTAAGACGGTGAAAGGTTATCGGTTGAAGGCGGTGGGATAAAGTGTCAACCGACGCTTGAGACCGATGACCGACAACCGGCATGGCATGAATCCCATTACTCCTGAAGAACTCGAGGTCATATCGAAGTATATATATGACATATCGGGAATCATCATAGACGACAGCAAGGCCTACCTCGTTGAAACACGGCTCCGCAATATCGGAGAGGAGCTGGGTTGCGTCTCGTACAGCGAACTGTTTGAGAAGATGACGGTTGCTACGACCCAGTCTTTGAAGGAGAGGATTATCGATGCCATATCCACAAATGAGACCCTCTTCTTCCGCGACAGCACGCCGTTTGACCTCCTGAAATACAAAATCCTTCCCGAACTCATAGACCGACGTTCGGCCGCACGGAAAGGGGTTTCGCCGATACCTATCCGGATTTGGAGCGCCGCATGTTCCACCGGCCAAGAGCTGTATAGTATCGCCGTAGTTCTGAAAGAACTTTTGCCCGATTTTCGGGGATATGAAATCAGACTGCTCGGCACGGACATATCCGACAAGGCCTTACAGCAAGCCAGCTACGGGACATACAATAAATTCGAGGTGGAGCGGGGTCTGTCTGAAGAAACGCTCCATAGATATTTCATTCCCTATGAGAAAGGCTGGCGAATCAAGGACGAAATTCGGGCCATGGTTCAATTCAAAAAACTTAATCTTCACTCGTCGTTTCAATTCTTGGGGGAATTTGACGTCATATTTTGCAGAAATGTTGCGATCTATTTCAGCCCGGAAGATCGAAAGCGCCTGTTTGACCGGCTTGCCGATACGTTGAGTCCGGATGGTTCTCTGATCATCGGATCAACAGAGTCTCTAACCGGCGTATCCACACGGTTTGTTCCCTTGAGACATTTGCGGTCCGTCTTCTATCAACTCAAAGACTCACGGGAACCATCTTAAAGAGAGTTGTTCATCTGGGTACAAAGACGTGGGGCGTGATGAGCAGAGAAATGTACGGGAGCTTCGGTATCTTTTTTGCATAATATTGATGTATTCGAAAAATGCTCAAGCCCTGACGTATGCCGCCTAGAGGTAATGCCCACTCAAGCCTGGATAACAAGAATTCCGCTTGAGAATAACCGACTCATTTCAAGGGGGATAAAACGATGTTAAAGAATTTCTTTACAAGGACCGGTGTCAAACTCATCGCCTTATGTTTTTTCATGGGTTGTCTTTGGGTGACCGCATGGGCGGGAGGTGAAAAAACCTATGTCGGCTCTCAAGCCTGCGTGGACTGTCACGATTTGGAATACGAAAACTTTAAGGCATATGCCAAAAAGGCTCATTCCTTTGAAAGTATTCAGTCCATGAAGAAGGGACTTACCGAGGCGGAATATCGAGAGTGCTTTCATTGCCATACGACCGGTTATGGGAAGCCGGGAGGATTTCGTTCCGAACAGGAAACCCCTGAACTGAGAAACGCCGGTTGCGAAGTTTGCCATGGCCCGGGGAGCGTGCATTGTGAGACCGAAGATCCCTATGACATCAAAAGCAGATTGACGGCCCGGGATTGTGAAGCCTGCCACAATTCGGATCGCGTAGAAAACTTTGACTACAAACCATTGATCTATGGTGGCGCACACTAGAGGAGGGCAAAGGATGAAGCTGGTCGAGTTATATGCCGAGCGTCTCTGGGTTCAGGTGCTGTCTCTGACTGCCGGGTTGTTCGTCCTCGTGATGGCGACAATCATTGTGCTTAACATCAGAGGCCAGAACAACATGACCCGGACTCAAATGGAGGATCAAAGCAACAAGATGGCGACAGCCGTAGAAGGGAGCATGGATGATGCCCTCGCGGTGGGAAACAATGATGCGGTGCGACAGCAGTTTCACCGGCTGTCGGAAAAAATGCCGGACACCGATATCTTTGTTTTTGACTTCAATGGTGCGGTTTCTTTCGCCACGGACACCGCCGTGGTGGGACGGTCCATGTCCGAACTGGTCAAGCATTCAGAGGCGTCCAGGGACATGTCGGCCATGTTGAAAGACGGCAGTACGCCTCCGACCACGTACGAAGAGTGGATCGATGGTGTTCCCTACCTGGCCAGCTTTCGGCCCATCATGAACGAAAGCCGCTGTCACCACTGCCACGGAAGTTCGCGGGCGGTACTGGGAGGCATGATGCTTCGGACCTCGGTTGAGAAGGCCTACAGTGCCATCAGTTCGGCCCGAAACCGGAATATCCTGATCGGTGCATCCGGTTTGGGTATTATGGTCATTGCGATGTATTTCTTGTTTCGAAAAACCGTCGGTCGCAAGGTGGAAATACTGAAGGAAGCGACAACGAAATTAAGAGAAGGCGATTTTACCCACACGAGCCAGATCGAGGGGCGAGATGAAATCAGCCATATCTGTGCCCGAGTCAACCTTGTTACGGAAAACCTCCGAAAGATGTTGAAAGAAGTGGTAGACGGCAGCGAAGAACTGGCTACGTCCTCTTCGGAGCTGACATCGATCTCCGAGCAGATGTCCGCCGGGGCGGACAATACATCCGGCAAAGCGAATACCGTTGCCACGGCGGCCGAAGAGATGAGCTCAAATATGTCTTCCGTCGCGGCCGCCGCAGAGCAGGCATCCACCAATGTGGGAATGGTGGCAACCGCGGCGGAACAGATGTCCTCCACGATAAGCGAGATTGCCAACAATGCGGAGAAGGCCCGGGCGATAACCGGAGAGGCGGTTTCCGAGGCTCACGGGGCGTCGGAGGGTATGGACCAATTGGGCGGTGCAGCCGAAGAGATCGGCAAGGTCACGCAGGCGATCACGGAAATATCGGAGCAAACCAATCTCTTGGCCTTAAATGCGACCATCGAGGCCGCCAGAGCCGGAGAGGCGGGCAAGGGATTCGCCGTCGTAGCCAACGAGATCAAAGAGCTTGCCAAACAGACGGCTGAGGCCACCGTGGAGATCAAGAAGAAGATCGGTGGTATTCAGGATTCTACCAAAGATGCGGTGGCCCGAATCGGTCAGATTTCCAACGTGGTCAACGACGTGAACGAGATCGTTTCCACCATTGCCACGGCCGTGGAAGAACAGTCCGTCACCACCAAAGAAATCGCTGGTAACGTCGGACAGGCCTCGCAAGGGATTCAGGAGGTCACGGAAAATGTGGCCCAGAGTTCCACCGTCTCCAGAGATATTGCAAAAGAGATTGCCGACGTGAACCAGTCGGCGAGTGAAATCTCGAATTCGAGTTCCCAAGTAAACCTGAGCGCCGAGGGCCTGAACAAGCTAGCCGAGCGTTTAAAGGAATCGGTGGGACGATTCAAGGTATAATCGCTTACTGAGATACCGGGTGTTCAGAAAGCTATGACGGCCTGTAGCACGAGACGTGCTGCAGGCCGTTTTGCTTGGCGAAGCCGACCGGAAACAAGAATTTGCTTTTTCTAATAGGAGCCATTAGACTTTACCGGATGAAATCCACACCGTTCAAATCAGGCTTTATCAGTATTATCGGCGCTCCCAATGTGGGCAAGTCCACCTTGCTGAACCGGATTCTGGGGCAGAAGATCGCCATTACCTCTGCAAAGCCTCAGACGACACGCAACCGTATCATGGGGGTACGGCATTTGCCGGAAGCACAGCTCATTTTCTTGGACACACCGGGGATTCATCGGGCGAAGGGAGCGCTGAACAAGCGGATTGTCGACATAGCGGTACGGGCGTTGAAAGACGCCAATCTAGCGGTTTTGATGATCGACGGTCCACGCCGAGACGATGGATCGGAAGCGATGCTCCTGGAGGTGATCGCAGAGAGCGGCGTGCCGGTCATCCTGGCAATGAACAAGGTCGATTCGATGGAAAAGACCGCCGTTCTTCCCTTGATAGACAAATGGCGTCAAGCGTATTCGTTCCAATCTATTGTGCCCATTTCGGCTTTGACGGGCAGTCAGGTAGACCTCTTGTTGCAAGAAATGGTGAATTCCCTTCCGGAAGGCCCGCCGTACTACCCGGAGGAGACGTTTACGGATGTGAGTCAACGTTTTGTCGCCTCGGAGTTGATCAGAGAGAAGGTGTTTCGGTGCACGGGCGAAGAGATTCCCTATGCAGTTGCGGTAGTTGTGGGCACCTTTCGGCAGCGCCCGGAGAGCGACATTACGGATGTGGCGGCGACCATTTATGTGGAAAAGGCCTCTCAAAAGCCGATTATCATCGGTCGCAAAGGGCGAATGTTGAAGCGCATCGGTGAGCAGGCGAGGAAGGACATTGAAGAAATGATAGACGGAAAGGTCTATCTGCAGCTGTGGGTTCAAGTCAGAAAGAACTGGACCAAAGACGAAAAAATGGTCCGTCGGTTCGGCTATTAGTATGGTTCTTTCATTTCATCCCAACATCATTGCCCATGAAAACATTCTTTGTGCCGGTCGATTGCCGGACGAGCAGGATGAGAAGGCGGTAAAGCGGGCGGACGCGGTTCTTCTACCGCAAGGATGCAGCGAAGTCCTCTATCGGATGTGCCGAACACACTGCGCTCAAGTTTTCCCGAATTACGACTGTCGCTTTGACTTTCCGGGGAAGCTGGGTCAAGCTGCGTTGTTTCGACAAACGGCAACGGCCGTGCCTGCAACCCGCACATTCCGTTCGGTGGAGACGTTTCGGTCGGAAGCGGGAGGTGAGGATCCGTTTGGCTTTCCTCTGATTTTTAAATCGAATTGGGGCGGAGAAGGAGAAACGGTTTTTTTGCTCAAATCGGACGCCGCTCTCCGTCGGTGTCTCGCGTGGGCGGCGGAGCAGGAAAGGGCCGGTTATGCGGGGTTTTTGATTCAAGAATTTGTTCCCGGCGGCGGGCGAGATCTTCGGGTGGCGGTGATCGGCCGACAGATGTACAGTTATTGGCGATGTGTGGACGGAAAGGAGTCTTTTCTTACCAACATAAGGGCCGGTGGTCTCATCGACCACACGTTCGCTCCTGAGTTGCAGGAAAAGGGAAAATCTGCGGTGAGAGCGTTCTGCAAAAAGACCAAGATCAATCTTGCCGGCTTTGATTTGCTTTTTTCCGAGAAAGAGGACGATCCTGAACCGCTTTTTTTGGAGATCAACTATTTCTTTGGCAGGAGAGGTTTGGGAGGATCTTTTCGGTATTATGAACTCCTGGAAAAGGCAGTGCGAATCTGGTTGAACGAGAGAGGACTAATGATTTGACGGTCGTCCCGATCTTGACGCCCGTTTCTACCGTTTGCGCGGCTTGCCTTTGGATCCGGTCCGTTTTTTTCTTCGTTGCTGTTTTGACACCGATCGATAGGGGGGCTTCTTCTTTCGTCGAGAAGGCATGGGGCCCGAACGGTCGGTTTCGTACCAGTCTTCTTCCGCCCATTCCACCTGAATCCGCTCTTGCAAGAGGTCTTCTATGGCCTCCAAATTGTACACGTAGGTTTCACAGGCCAGGGTAATGGATTTACCCGCTTTGCCAGCCCGCCCGGTTCGGCCGATACGGTGCACATAATCCTCGGGATCTTGAGGGATGTCATAGTTGATGACGATATCGATGTCTTCGACGTGGATTCCCCTGGACGCCACGTCCGTTGCTACCAAGATCTTGATCTGGCCTGCTTTGAAACGTTGCATGATCTGCAAGCGTTTCTTCTGATGAACCGTCCCCGTAATTCCGATGGCGGAAAACCCGTTTCCTGCGAGCTTATGGGCGAGCATATCTACGCCGGCCCGGGTGTTGGCAAAAACAAGGACCCTGTTCCACTCTTCCCGCTTCAACAGACCGATCAACAGGTTGAATTTCATATCATTGCCGACGTGATAGAGCACTTGGTTAATCTCTTCTACCGTAATGTGTTGCGGGTCGGCAAAGATCTCCTTGGCCTGGTTCATATGTTCATAGGCCAGTTCCATGACGGCATACGAAAGGGTGGCGGAAAAAAGCATGGACTGTCGTTTATGATACGGGGGAAGCCGCCGAAGAATAAACCGTAAGTCCCGCAAAAAGCCCATGTCGAAGAGGCGGTCCGCTTCGTCGATTACCAGAATACGGACCTGTTTGGTATGGACGACCTTTTGCTTGATGAAGTCCAGCAGTCGTCCTGGAGTCGCGACCACGATGTCGACCCCTTTACGAAGCGCCTTCTGCTGCTTCACATAATCGATGCCGCCAAAGACGGGCAGAACGGTAAACTCCATGTGTTTCCCCAACAATCGCGCCTCGTCGCATATTTGGAGTGCCAGTTCACGGGTCGGAGCGATGACCAGGGCATGGGGACCCCGCCCTTGGGGTTTGAGCATTTCCAACTGGTGGAAGATGGTGATGAGAAAAGCGGCGGTCTTCCCGGTGCCGGTCTGTGCCTGGGCGGCCACATCTTTCCCCTTCAGCGTATGGGGAAGGGTGAGTGCCTGAATCGGTGTACAATACCTGAATTCAGCAGCCGCTATGCCTTTCAGCAACGATGAAGAGAGATTGAGTTGAGAAAATTCTACTTCCCTGGTGTTTTTACTTATGTCTTTCATTTGGTTCCGTCAATTCCCATACAATATAGGGTAGATTGGAACCCTTTGCAAGGTTTGAAGTGATTTTGCCTTCTGCCGAGAATCGTTGTATAACCCTACATGAGGGTAAACAAAATGAGAAAAATATTTTTCGGTTATCTAAAAAGTTCAAGTCAGTGTTCCTGCCGGCCGAATGGGCATCGATCCGTAAGCCGGCCAAAACTCGCCGACTTCGGCGAGCTCAGTCGAGCCGTCAAGGCCGCGTAAGGACGGCCGCGGACGAAAAAGAGCATGACATCCGTGAATCCCGGTATTTGCCGGGTACTACCTGGATCGAGTCACGGCCGTCCAAACGCGGCCTAAACGGCTCAGACAGTTGCCCGACTTACGGCTCGACACCCATCCGGCCTTCGTTGGGTGTGAACTTGAGCTTTCTGGATATCCGCAAAATATTTTAAGCCTCTATTTTGTATCATAAATTTCCAGTGCGGTTGCAGCAACATGACTCTTCAACGGGAGAGATATATCATCTTGAATAGATCTCATTTTGTTTGCCCTGCGGGAAAGCCGACCATGCCCGATCTATTGCGTTGCCAAGAGTTCGGCATAGCTTACTATAGCCTCATTGTATCTGGAGCATTCTCGACTTTCGCTCAATTCGGGTATACGTAATATCCTAGGCCCAAGTTCGTGTAGCAACCGGCCGGATGGGCATCGAGCCGTAAGCCGGCCTGCGGTTGGTGTGAAGTGAATATTCTGGGTAACCGCAAAGATGAAAAACAACGGGAGCGAAATGGCCGACAGGAAGTACTTTGTATCGGAAGTGGATGAACGGGACATAAACGCAGAGCGGCGTAAGGCCCGGGAGCTCAGGCAAACGCAATGGTGGAAGCGGCAGCTCGCCAAGCGCCGTTGTTACTATTGTGGAAGGGTTTATCCGCCCGGCGATCTCACGATGGATCACATCGTGCCGCTGGTGCGGGGGGGAAAAACCCGCAAAGGGAACGTAGTCACTGCTTGCAAGGCCTGTAACAACAAGAAGAAATATCTACTGCCCGTGGAGTGGGAACAATATCTGGAATCGCTCAGCGATAATGGTGACCAATGATGTTCAACGGCAGGGTAGGAGAATAGGGGATGAAGGCAAGGCTCACTCGTCCCCGTCCGTTGATTTTACGGAATACCTGATTGGCTTCGTAGGGCGGGATCTCCTGGCGGGTTTTCCAATCGGTCATCTGTACCTTCATCAGGATCTTGTGAGGATCATCGATTTGTTCCAGAAGCCGGGTGGTCATGTGGGCCACCTTGTTGTATGCGGCTTCCTCGCTCAGCCGGAGTTCTTTTCTGATTTGTCGATGATAGGCCATGATGGCGAAGTAATCGATCGGCAGGCGGGCGGCTTCGGGAAGGCTTTGAGACAGCCAAGCCAGCGCGTTTCTCGGAGCGGTGACTGACTCATACATGAAGTTCATAGCGATGGCGATGTCCGGATTTTCACTTTTTGCTGCGTGGATGAGTTTGTCTGCCAGTTTGAGTAGCTCCTTATTTTTCCAGGCTGCCCACTCCCAAAATATGTTTGAGTATTTCGGCACGCACCAGCGACCTCGAGCATCTTGGAACACGTCCCCATAAAGGGTTTCCGGGTCGAGGCGGTGTCCCGTGTCCTGAAAGAATCGCCGGACGGCCTCGGGGCTGAAGTCTTCATCTTGGCGCATAACCAGATCATCTTGGATCAAAATGCCATCAACGCCCGATGTAACGACGTCTCGATAGAGTCCGACAAGATGCTTTTCCACCGACCGGTCAAATATGCTCCAGTCTGAATCGGGTACAAACCGTTTGGTCTCGAAGCAATACGACTTCGCCTTTGCAGACGTCGGATCGGGTAAGTCCAACGGGGTTTTTCGCGTTTCCATCCAGGCGAAAACCCGAAGGCCGTGGCGATGGGCCAAGGATGTGATTCTTCTCAGTACCGGATCGACCACCGGGGCGTGGGTTGTTTGAAAATAGACGCCGGTGCGACGCTTGGGTACGGCAAACCGGTACATCCTGTCTCCCCGATTCTGAAAGGCCCGGATGATGAGCGTATTGACGCCGGCTTTGGCCAGGACTTCGATGGCCGATTCCACTTGTTCATAGTCCTCACAGGTGAAGACAAGAATCTGAGCCCCGAGGAGGCGGGGAATCGCCGTTTCCTGGGAGCTGGAAGGATAGACTCGGGCCTCGGCCTCGGAAACGGACCTTCCCCGGATATCTTTGTCCGGGAGGCCCATACAAAGACCAAGCACGAAACAGGTGGATACCGCGATGAAGATCAAAGAGGGAGTGAGCTTTTTCAGTCGCTGAAGGTTCACAAGGGATCGCTTTCTGTAACCTCAAAACGGTTTGCATCTCACGCCGACTGGGATGTCGGCCCTTTCGATTGCTTCGTTTGCCTACGATAGGGCTTCCCCTTTGTCAAGGAAAATCTACTATATGTTGTGTCCTGCATCACAAAAATTGGCATATATAGGACATTTCGCCTTTTGCCTTGAAATCCCCGGGGGCATGTTCTATCAGTCCTGTGAGGATAATTCCTAAGCATGAAGATCGGCCCGTTGGCACTTGAGAATCCGTTGGTTCTGGCTCCCATGGCGGGCATCACTGAGCTGCCTTTGCGCCGGTTGGCCAAAGAGCATGGATGTGCCTTGGTAGTCACGGAGCTGATCAGTTCGAACGGGTTGGTCCGGGGAGGGCAGAAAAGTTTCGACCTGGCGAAGAGCCATCCCGCCGAGCGCCCGCTGTCCGTTCAGATATTCGGCAAGGATCCGGAAACCATGGGGGACGCCGCCGGAATTGTTGCCGATCTTGGGGCGGATATCGTCGACATCAATCTAGGCTGTGCCGTTCGAAAAGTGGTTCGCCAAGGGTCCGGGGTGGCCCTGATGCGGGAACCGAAGCGCCTTGAGGCAATCTTGAAGCAGGTCCGGGCCGCAATCGGTGTTCCCTTGACAATAAAGATACGCTCCGGCTGGGACCCGTCCGGAGTGGAGGCGCTTCGGGTAGGGCGCATGGCAGAAGCATGCGGGGTGAATGCCATTGCCGTACATCCGCGAACGGCCACGCAAGGATTCGGAGGAAAGGCGGACTGGTCGTTGATCGGCAAGTTGAAGCAATCCCTGTCCATTCCCGTCATTGGGAACGGAGACGTTTTGACGGCCTGGGATGCCTTGCGAATGCAATCGGTTACGGCATGCGATGCCGTAATGATCGGACGGGCGTCGCAAGGTAATCCGTGGATCTTCTCGCAAACCCTGGACCTCATGGCGGGTCGAGAGCCGACCGTGCCGGGCTGGTCCGCCCGGCTCGAGGTCATCGTACGATATGTGAATTATATGGTGGACCATTTCGGAGAGTATCGGGGCGTGCGGATGCTGAGGAGCCGCATTGTCTGGTTTGTGAAGGGGATGCCGGGGTGCAGCACCTTCAGGAACCGAGTTACCCGCTTGACCTCCCGTGATGAAATGATCGCCGCCGTGCGGGATTATTTCGATGCCGTTCGGCACAAGTCAGAGTTCACCGATCCAGTGAAAAGAGAGACGCATGGGGGGACAAATGAAGGGGCTTCTGCTGATTGACGACGAAGAAGGGGTGCGACGGTCTCTCACCCGGGCCTTGAAAAGAGAGTCTTATGAAGTGTTTGTCGCTTCCGACGGTCCAGCGGGCATCGAGTTGGCCTCCGCGCATCGGAGCGAGATCGGGGTGGTCATCTCCGACTATAAGATGCCCGGGCCCGACGGCCTGGAGACACTGGCGGCCATCGGGCGAATGAACCCCGAAGTTGCGCGGATACTCCTCACCGGTTATGCCACCATGGAGGCGGCGATCCGGGCGACGAACGAAGGCCTGGACGGCTTCCTCACCAAGCCCTTTGACAATGTAGAGCTTCGCAATCGCATCCGGGACATCTTGGTGAAAAAGCGGTTGCAGCAGTTTGTTTCCCATCAGGTGTATGAGGAGGTACGCAGGAACCCGGTCGCCCTGGTCCCTCAGAAGAGACAAGTGACGACGCTGTTTTGTGACATCAGGGGGTTCACAAAAATGACCCGACGGGTTTCCCCGGAGGAAATCACCCACTTTTTAAACTCCGACTATTTCATTCCTCTCGGAGAAATCGCCCATCAATTCAACGGCACCGTGGATAAACACATCGGCGATTGCATGATGGTAACTTTCGGGGCTCCTGTCGCCCACGAGGACGATGCAATTCGGGCCGTTCAAGCGGCTCTGGCAATGCAGGATGCCAGTGTTCGTATCGATAAGGCCCTGGCGGAAAAGGGTACAGCGGGTTTACGGCTCAACGTGGGGATCGGGATATGCACGGGAGAGGTGGTTACCGGGGTATTTGGCTCCTTGCGAAAACGGGAATACACCGCCTTCGGCAACGCGGTAAACATGGCCGCTCGTCTCGAAAAGCTTGCCGCGGGAGGCCAGATACTGGCAAATGAGCGGACGCTGCAGGCGGCCAAGGGACGGGTGTTGGCCGAGCCGGTGGAACCCTTTCCCGGGGTCAAGGGGGTACAACATCCCATAACCATTTATCGGGTTCTCGGTATTGCCGAGCCATCGCCTACCGTTTGAGCATCAGGCAAGCACTCTTTTCCAGGTTTTCCCCGGCACGCTTAACAGCAGTGCTGTGCCGTTCAAAGACCTCTTCCACCTCGATTTCACCGATCTTTTGGCCGGGGACCAAATAAATTTGCTCATTTACACCCTCGATGGGATCGGCCATGGCGAATACTTCCAGCCGATCTCCCGGCCGTAAGCCCACATCTTGCCCGGCGGAAACGTGGAAGGTATCCCCGTCGCTTTGGGTAATGTATCCCTTCCAAGGGGTTTCTCTCAGGGACACGCAAATTTGCTCAGTGGCCCGATCCGTGACTTGGAAAAGGACACTGCGAAGGAATCCATCGTCCAGATTCAGTGGATCGGCCTCGTCTTCGGCCGGCGGGTGGGGCACGACGGTTTCCTCCACCGTCAAATCATCCAGGAGTACGGCCGTGGTTTCTATATCGAACATGCGGATGTGAAGTGCCATCTCCAAAAGAGTATGCACCTCTCTGAATCCCCAAATCCCCCGTTTTTCCCTGTAGAGACGCAGGTCGTCAATACGGGGATGGACTACCGCCGAAAGGCCATGGATTCTGCCTACCTCGGCCAGCGCCAGCTTGTCTATGTTCCCTTCGGAAGTGACCACCCCGCTCAAGGCGTCGTCAAGGGCGGGTGTTTCCACGATCAGAAGCCCTTCACAGTTTCGTTCTAAAAAATTTGCCACTACCGCAGGCACAAGTTCGTGGACGTCATTTTGCCCCCCACCCGCATCTTCTGAGGGAAGTATGGCGATCTTCTTGTCAAGCGTGGGTCCGGTACCCATGATGTCATCGGTGATCTTCTGGGTCGTGGCACATCCGCAGGGGATGAGGCAAATCAACCCCAAAGTGAGAAGTGTTTGGTGAAACGATACTTTCGTGAACACGACTGTCAGTCCCTTTCCGTTCCGTGTTTTACCGTTACCGTCGTGGTGATGCCGCCTCGGGGTGTAAAGGCGCCCACAACTTCCATGAAATGGGGGGCGAGAACCGCCACCAAATCGTCCAGAATCCGATTCACTACATGCTCGTAAAAGACGCCCACGTTTCTGTACTGGAGAAGGTAGTACTTCAGGGATTTGAGTTCGACGATTTTCTCCGCCGGAGTGTACCGGATGGTGATTCGCCCAAAATCGGGAAGTGCGGAAAGCGGGCAAAGCGAGGTAAATTCGGGTTGGTCGATATACACCGAAATGTCTCGCTTCTGGCCGTACGTATAATCCAACACTTCCAAGACGCTTCGGTCCACTGTTTCTATGGGGTGAATCCTTTTGCGGAGTTCCTCGCCCAGCTCAGACATGTCCATGGGATCCTTTTAGTTCCTTTCCGTTTGAGTCAAGGCAAAAGGGTTTTAGCACTGCGTTCCTTGCGTTTGGAACCGGATGCAAAGCACCCGGTTTGTCTGCAAACAATCAAATCCTATCTATAGCATATCCGATGGGCTTGTAAAAAGTCAGTTTTGTCCGTCAGGCGTGCAGACACAGGGAAACGGTAAGCCTTCTCCCCCTCCCGCCAAGGCGTTTGCCCGCAGCTGACCGCATGCCGCTCCGATGTCCCGGCCTTTGCTCCAGCGGATCAGTACTGTGAAATGATGCTGAATCAGGATTTCTTGAAAAGCCGATATCGCCTCTTGGCGCGGTCGCTTAAACTCACTTCCTTCAAATGGGTTGAAGGGGATCAAGTTGACTTTTGCTCGCAAGGGCTTGAGAAGACCGGCCAAACGTTTTGCGTCCTCCGGCCGATCGTTGACCCCGGACAAGAGGACGTATTCAAAGGTAAGTCGTCGCCCCCTGGGAATTGGAAACCGTTTGCATGCATCCAAGAGGTCCTTCAAAGGATACTTTCTATTCACCGGCATGATGCGACTTCTTGTGGCTTCGTCGGCGGCGTTCAGGGAGACGGCAAGATTGAGCGTCAATTCCTTTCCCAGGGCATCTATGGCCGGAACGATGCCTGCTGTGGAAAGTGTCACCCGCCGTTTGGAAAACTGTAAACCATCGGCACTTAAAAAGACGTCGATTGCCTTGAGCACATTCTCGTAATTGATGAGCGGCTCCCCCATACCCATAAAAACGATGTTCGTCAAGGGATCGGCATGGGAAAGGTTCTCTTTGACGGCACAAACCTGATTGATAATCTCACCTGCGGTGAGGTTGCGTACAAAGCCGCCCGATCCGGTGAGGCAAAAACGACACGCCAAGGGGCACCCTACCTGACTGGAAATACAGAGTGTCCAGTGACCCCGTTCTGGAATCAAGACGCTCTCTACACAATGCCGGTCAGAAAGGCGGAATAGATACTTTCGTGATCCGTCGTGGGACGTTTCGATTTTTTCCGGTTGGAACTGACCGATCGTCCAATGTCGGGAAAGCCAACGGCGAAGCTCTTTGGAAAGGTCCGTCATTTCAGAAAACGACTTGGCATTTCGGTGGTAGAGCCATCGGAAAATCTGCCCCGCCCGATACGAGGGGATCTCATGCCCCGTAAGCCAGGCGGCAAGGTCTGCTTCCGTTAGGTCCTTGATATCCTGTGTGGACGAATATTTGCTTGACATAATTGGGCTTCGATACTAAAAACTATAAATTTATACATAGTCAATTAAGGGAACGTGAACCAGGAAAATCAAACGACCGGCGAACGAGTGATGTTCTATGTTTGAAAGTTTAACCGACAAACTGAATTCGACATTCAAGAAACTCAAAGGCCACGGCAAGTTGACGGAAAAGAACATCGATGCCGGACTAAAAGAAGTTCGCCTGGCCCTCCTTGAGGCGGATGTCAACTACAAGGTGGTGAAACAACTCCTGAGCGCCATAAGAGAGCGCGCCTTGGGTCAGGAGGTCCTTGCCAGCTTGACACCGGGACAACAGGTTGTCAAGATCGTAAACGACGAGCTTTCCGCACTCATGGGGGGGGAGCACTCGGGCCTCAGACTTGCGGGAAAGCCGGCCTCAGTAATGCTGGTCGGTTTGCAAGGCTCCGGTAAGACGACCACGGCGGGCAAGTTGGCCAGATTTCTGGGCAAGGAACAAAGTCGCCGGCCGTATTTGGTGCCTGCGGACGTCTATCGGCCCGCCGCTATCGACCAACTGAAAAAATTGGGCAGTCAACTCAACATACCGGTTTTTCCCTCTACGACGGACATGGATCCCGTGGATATCTGCCGGCAGGCAGTGAGCCGGGCCGGGCAAGAATCGTGTGACACTCTCCTGATCGACACGGCGGGACGGTTACACATCGATGAAGCCTTAATGGACGAGGTTCAACGGATCCAACAAGCCGTCGAACCGTCCGACACCATACTGGTGGCCGATGCGATGACCGGGCAGGATGCGGTCAATATCGCCAAAGCCTTTAATGACGCCCTTGACATCGGTGGTGTGATTCTTTCCAAGATGGAAGGCGATGCCCGCGGCGGTGCAGCCATTTCCATTCAGGCGATTACGGGAAAACCGATCAAGTTTATCGGTGTGGGGGAAAAACTGGATGCATTGGAGCCTTTTCATCCCGATCGTATGGCCTCCAGGATCCTGGGAATGGGCGATGTCCTTTCTCTTATCGAAAAGGCCCAGAGCACGGTAGATGAACAAAAGGCCCGAGAGCTGGAAAAGAAGCTGCGGAAAAACCAGTTTACTTTGGAGGATTTCCGGGATCAGATGGACCAAGTCCGAAAGATGGGTTCTTTGGAAGAAATTTTGTCCATGATTCCCGGCATGGGTAAACTAAAGAAGATGAAGCAGTTGAACGTGGACGAAAAAGAGTTTGTCAGAATTGGGGCGATCATTGACTCCATGACGGTTGAGGAGCGACGCAATCATCAGATCATCAACGCGAGTCGACGCAAGCGGATCGCCAAGGGAAGTGGGACTTCCGTTCAACAGATTAACCAGCTTCTCAAGAACTATGTACATGTACGGAAAATGATCAAGAAGATGAACAAAGGGGGCCCACAAGGTCTCGGAAGGATGGGCCTGCCGTTTTAAGGAGGGAGATTTCGCAATGTCTGCTAAGATTAGACTGGCTCGGTATGGTGCGAAGAAAAGGCCGTTTTATCGGATTGTCGTAGCGCCGAACGAAGCACCGAGAGACGGCAGGTTCCTGGAGCGTGTGGGCACCTACGATCCGCTTGCCGAACCGAGTGCGGTGGTTTTGAATTCGGACAGAATTGAAATGTGGATGAAAAGGGGTGCCGTGCCGACGACGACGGTGAAGAACTTGCTTAAAAAAGAAGGTTTCTTTTCCAAGGGTTCCAGCAGCTAGATTGTCATTTCTGCCGACATCCTACTGATAAACGGGCTCGATGGTGCGGTTCAAAACGGGTGTTCTTTTACAAACCAGCTTACCTTATTATCGGCGTCGCTTTTTCTTCTTAGGTTGTGAGGAGGTCGGGACATGAAGGATCTGATCAAATACATTGCTCAAGCGCTGGTGGATCATCCGGAGGATGTTGAGGTATCGGAGGTAGAAGGTGCGCAGACATCGGTCCTCGAACTCAGGGTGGCAAAGGATGACCTGGGAAAGATTATTGGCAAGCAGGGACGCACCGCTCGGGCCATTCGGACCATATTGAGCGCTGCTTGCGCCAAGGTAAAGAAAAGGGCGGTGCTGGAAATTATCGAGTAGGCTGTCATGGGTGACGGTGACACCCTTACGATAGGCAAGGTTGTGGGTGTCCACGGCATCCGGGGACGTCTCAGGGTATTATCCGAAGCGGACTCTGTCGCTTTTTTTCCCACCGGCGAGGATTTGTTCTTAGACAAAGGAAATGGAGTCTGCCGAAGATTCCGCATTTCCTCCTGCACACGGCATAAGCGGGTGTTCTTGCTGGCCTTGGAAGGGGTTGAATCGATAGATGCGGCGGAACCGTGGGTTACAAGCCGTGTCCGGATGAACAAGGCCACATTACCTCCTGTAGAGCCGGGTACGTATTATCACTATCAGATTGTCGGCCTGTCGGTTTTTACACCGGACCGGCGGTATATCGGACGTGTGGAAGAAATATTTCCCACGGGCAGTAACGATGTCTACGTCGTGAGGGAAGGTGATAAAGAGATCTTGATTCCGGCCATCGACTCTGTCGTTGTCGCTGTTGATTTAGACGAAGCGCGGCTGTGGGTCGACCTTCCGGAGGGTTTGGAAGACTGACCATGCGTTTTTCAGTCTTGACCCTCTTTCCGCAGATGTTTTCCCCCTTACTGGTGGGGGGCATCATCAAGCGCTGCATAGAGAGAAAATTGCTTTCTCTCGAAACGATCGATATCAGAGAGTTTGCTACGGACCGCCACCGGACCGTCGATGATCGGCCTTACGGAGGCGGCTGCGGCATGGTGATGAAACCGGAACCCGTTGCGGCTGCCATCCAGTATGCAAAACGGACCTGTCCCGAAGGAAGGGTCGTACTGCTGGCGCCCCAGGGACGGCTCTTTGATCAGGACTTGGCAAGGCGACTCGCGGAATATCCCGGCCTCATTCTCGTCTGTGGACGTTACGAGGGAGTTGATGACCGGGTTCGGCAGCGGTGGATCGACGATGAGATTTCCATTGGGGATTATGTTCTCACCGGCGGGGAGCTGCCCGCCATGGTGGTGATCGATGCCGTAACCCGAATGATTCCAGGGGCTCTGGGTAATATTTGTTCTTCAGAGGAGGAGTCATTTTCAACGGGGTTTTTGGAGTATCCCCAGTATACTCGCCCCCGATCGTTTGAGGGCGATGGTGTACCCGAGGTGCTGTTGTCCGGGGACCATGGCCGTATTGAGAAGTGGCGACGTCGAGCATCCTTGATGGAGACGTTGGTGCAGCGCCCCGATTTACTTATGAAGGCGCCATTGGAACCCGAGGACAGGGCTGTCTTAGAAGCCTGGCAGCGGGATCTGGAAATGATTCTGGACAAGGGTCCGACAAAAACCTGAAAGGAATATCGGGGGGAGCCGATGCCCCGATTTGAATTGAATCGTTGCCTCCATGAACGGTTGCTGTGCGGTTTCCTTGGCCCTGATCCATTATCCGGTCTACAACAAGGCGGGGGATGTCATTGCGTCCGCGGTAAGCAATCTCGACTTACACGACATATCCCGAGCGGCCAAGACATATGGCATTGAAGATTTCTTTGTGGTTACTCCCCTCGTTGACCAGCAGGCGTTGGTTAAGCGAATCGCCGCCCATTGGACAGCGGGTGCCGGAGCAAGGTACAACCCGGATCGTAAGGAGGCGCTTCAAGTCATCCGCCTGGCGACCTCTTTAGAGGACGTCGTTGCCACGGTGGAAGCCCGAGGGGAGGGTCGACCCATTCTCGTGGTGACGGATGCACGACCCGATGAGAAAAACATCGGCTTCAATCGATGTTCTGAGATCTTACAAACCGGGAGACCGGTGGTGATTCTGTTTGGAACGGCTTGGGGGCTGAGCCGCGAGCTCATTCAATCAGCGGATTATATCCTTGAGCCGATTTTCGGCCCGACCCCATACAATCATTTGCCGGTACGAAGTGCAGTGGCGGTGGTTCTGGACCGCTTTTTCGGCCGTTGAGTGTCCAGGTGCCGAACGGGTACGATATAGACCGTTTCTTTCCGGGAACGGATCAAGCATGAAATGGAGGAAGTCATGGAAATAATTAGAGCCATTGAAAAAGAGCAAATGCGTTTTGATTTGCCCGCGTTCAAGCCCGGGGACACCGTCAGCGTTTCGGTGAAGATCAAAGAAGGGGAAAAGGAAAGAATCCAGGTGTTTAAGGGAGTTGTGATTCGGAAGCGGAAGGGCACGACCAATGCCACATTCACCATTCGAAAGATTTCCTATGGGGTCGGTGTAGAGCGAACCTTCCCGCTCTATTCGCCCAGCATTGACAAAATCGAAGTCGTTACCCGTGGACGGGTCCGACGCTCCCGGCTCTACTACTTGAGGAAACTGAGAGGAAAGGCGGCTCGGATCAAGGAGTTACGTCCCACCTAAATGGACCTGTGTCAATCACCACTGGCACGGCGGTGGCTTGAATTTGTCCCTTTAGGAGTGGACAAAGGCAACAAGGCTTTGGCGGGTTGATCCTTGCGTTTGCAGCGGGTGCAAATCATCAGGGCAGCTCACAAACAATCTCTAACGCCGCACAGATAGGTGACGTAAATGTCAAGGCTTTGCGGGTCCGTTATGGACGAATCAGATGGACTCCGAAGGGTTTGAAGCGCTTGCTTACCGCCGCGGATACCTCTTTCCCGCCGGAATAGACGAGGCGGGCAGAGGACCGCTGGCCGGGCCCGTTGTTGCCGCCGCCGTCGTTTTCCCACAGAGCTTCCACATCGACGGCCTGAATGATTCCAAAAAGCTGTCCGCCTGGAAACGGGATCAACTTTTCGACGTCATCTACGGGACCGCTCTTTCCGTGGGTATCGGTATTGTAGATCCTGTGGAGATCGACCGCATCAATATCTTGCAAGCTTCCCTTCTCTCTATGCGCATTGCAATGGACAACCTCCGGCCTCCCGCCGATTATCTGCTCGTGGACGGAACATTTCCGGTGAAGTCAAGCCGGCCCCAGCAAGTCATTCGCGGCGGCGACGGACGGTGTGGATCCATCGCTGCGGCGTCGATCATCGCCAAGGTGACCCGGGACCGGATCATGGAACGGTACGATCACGAGTTTCCCGAGTTCGGATTCGGCCGTCATAAAGGATACGGAACCAAGGCCCATTGTGAAGCCATTCGCACGTATGGCTCTTGCCCGATACACCGAAAGAGTTTTCGGCGGGTTAGGGAATATGGATAATCC
>Ga0207797_1000290_pt1 | contig 38396 bp, 32 predicted proteins | sample PRCRCaboRojoPR_6_FD_187275 | JGI IMG/M metagenome (GOLD analysis project Ga0207797, IMG submission 187275) | Marine sediment microbial community from Cabo Rojo, Puerto Rico - PR CR 10% Liquid 1 (SPAdes) | ecosystem: Environmental > Aquatic > Marine > Coastal > Sediment | place: Cabo Rojo, Puerto... | reverse complement strand
AGATGTATCTGCCAAAAAACGTTCCCTCTATCTCGTCCGGCTCGTATCCGGCGATGCGGCGCACCGCCGGCGAGACATAGGTGAACACGCCATGCCAGTTATGCCGGTATATACCGTCAAAGCTCTGCTCCGCCAGGCGGCGGAATGTTTCCTCGCTTTCCTCCAGCGCCCGTTCGGCCCGCCGTCGGTCGGTGACGTCACGGGAAAACACGGCAACCTGTCGTACCTCGCCCTGTTCATCCAGGACAGGATAAAAACGATGGCTGAATATCCGGCCAGCCCGCTCATCGGTGAACTGCACCGGCTGCTTCGTCCGCTGCACCTCCCTGACCTTCGGCGTCCGATACGCGTAGGCCTCCCGCCCGATCCGGTCAACCATGTGGCTCCCGACGATGGCCTCGCGGTCGTCGCCCATGGCCTCAGCCATCGCCTCGTTCACCGCCAGGATAGTGCCATCGACGTCGGCGAGGAGCGCGGTGTCATGCGTCGCATCGAGCAACGTCTGCGCGAGCCGTTGCTGCTCTTTGAGCTCCTGCTCCATACGTTTTTGCTCCGTGATGTCCCGGGTGATGCCTACGAAGCCCGCGGGATCACCGTCATCGTCGTACAATGCGGCGACGCTTATCTCCGCATAAAAAGAGGTTCCGTCCTCCCTGAGAAACGTGTATTCGACGTTTTCTATCATGCCCTCCTCCAGCGTCCGCTGCATGTTTTCCATGGCACGCCGCCTGTCATCCGGCGCGACATATGCAAAGACGTCACGGCCAACCATGGCCTCCGGCGAAGCAAACCCGAGGGCTTCCGCCGCCCTGTCGTTGGCCGTCTTGATACGTCCGTCCAGGCCAGCGAGAACAATCGAATACGGCGACGCCTCCACCAGCCGGCGGTAGCGCTCCTCGCTTGCCCGCAGCCGTTCCTCAGCCCGCCGTCGGTCGGTGACATCCCGTATCGTTCCCACGAGCATCTGTTCCCCTTTTTTCGTGGTGTAGGATTTTTTCCGGGTGATAACCGTATGGGTTGTTCCATGCCCGTCCGTGAACTGTTCCTCGTTGATGTTCTCACGACCCGTTTCGAAGACCTCCTCGTCTTTCTCCCAGAACACCTTGGCCTCCTCATCGGGGAAAAAATCGTAGTCAGATTTTCCGAGGAGCTCCTCGCGGCTGTAGCCCATAAAGGAGCAGTAGGCATCGTTCAGAAGAATCCAGGTGTGATCCCGGTCCTTGACGAACAATGGGTCCGGGATGGTGTTGATGATGTTTTCGAGATACGCCCGCTGTTCCTCAAGCTCGAGCTGCGCCCGCTTGCGCTCCGTAATATCAACGGAAAACCCGATGACGCCGTCTATCGCCCCGTTTGCATCCCGGTGGGGAACCTTGGTCGTACTGACCCATCTGACGCCTTCAGGGGTCTCCACGGGCTCCTCGATACCTCGCCTCGGCTTGCCTGACTGCATCACCTCCTGGTTGTCTCGCATATATTCTTGGGCCTGTTCCTCGGGGTAGACCTCGGGGATGTACTTGCCCGCCAGTTCTTCGGGCGTGGTGTCCATCGTCGCTGCAAGGCGCTCGTTCACCCGCACGAATCTTCCATGGCTGTCTATCCAGAATATCAGTGCAGGCATCGTGTCGAGCAGCACCTCCTGTTCCCGGGTTATTTCCTGCAGTCGCTGTTCCATCTGCTTGCGCTCGGTGATGTCAAAAAGCATTGATTTAAAGCCAGTTATTTTTTCATCCCGCTGTATCGGCTGGCTGTACACCAGGCAGGGGAACGCGGTGCCGTCTTTTTTGATGAAGCGGTATTCGAATCCTGTGGTTTCCGCTCCCTGCAGGACGTTGTGGATGTTCCGGCCGGCGCGTTCCCTGTCATCGGGATGGATGACCTGCATGACGTTGAGGCCTTCCTTGAGGTCCTCCCGGGTGTACTGAAACATCTCCAGACAGGTGTCGTTGAGAAACGTCGCGTTCCCATCCAGGTCGAATTCACCGTATGGCTGGGGAAGCAGGTTCACCGTCTCCCTGAACCGTTTTTCCTGTTCCCGCAGCCTGTCCTCCATCTTTTTGCGCTCGGTGATGTCGGTGCCGATGCAGAGTATCTCGTCGACCTCGCCCTCGTCGGTGTATATGACCTTGTTCGTCCAGGTCATCCACACCACGTCGCCGTCACGCTTCGTGTTCTCGTTTTCATTGGTGACATAGTCATCCGGATGATTGACGATGTCGTTGACGATTGACCTGAGCTCTCTGCCCGAGGTCTCGGTTTCCGGGACGATGGTCCCGACGACGTTTTCGCCCAGTATCTCCTCCTCGGGATAGCCGAAAAACTCCTCGGCATATTCGTTGAAATAGGTGACATTGCCGTCGGTGTCCATGCGGAGGATGACGCTGTTGGCGTGCTCGAGCAGCTCCCGGTATTTCCGTTCGCTTTCCCTGAGCTGCTGCTGCATGCGCCGCTGCTCTGTGATATCTCTGAACACCCCGAATGCGCCATCGTAGCCGCCATCTGCATCGAACCGCGGGGTGACCGTGGCGATGATACCCCGTTTTTCTCCATCGGGCCGGATGATTTCGAGCTCGTAGGAGCTCTCCTCCCCGGCCTTTCGTTTCTCTGTCTGCTCCCGGACAGTGTCCTGCTGCTCGGATGTGAGAAACTCGAGGAGGTTTCTGCCTACGAGGTCGCCGTGTGCCACCCCGAAAATGTCTGCTGCCGCGGGATTCGCAAAGAAAAAGGTTTCGTCGTCGTCGACGATGCCGACGCCCTCCCCCTGGTTTTCGACCAGCGTCCGGTATTTTTTTTCGCTTTCCCGCAGCTCCTTTTCCATCTGTTTCTGCTCGGTGACATCGCGTGCGAACAACGCTATCTGCTGGACATTCTCCTCATCATCCAGGATGGGATAGAGCCGGTTGTCAAACCATCGTCCCTGTCGGCTGTCCTCAAAATGTATGGGTTGCCCCGTCCGCTTCACCGTTTCCATCTTCTCCCTCCGGCGCTCGAAGACCCGGCGCTCTTCCGTATCGGATGACATGACAGACTTCAACTCGTCGAGAGAGCTACCGGCGACGGCGTCTGGTTCTGCTCCAATCGCCGTGGCCATAGCCTCATTGATCATCAGGACGGTGCCGTCGCTGTCAAGCAGCAGCGCCAGGTCATGGGTGGCATTGAGCAGCAGGCGGGACATCTGCTGCTGCCGCCGGGCTTCTTCTCTGGCCCGCTTCCGCTCCGTGATGTCCTTACCTGTCCCGCGGTAGCCCTGCAGGGCGCCGTCCTCGTCGAGGATGGGGACCGCGTTGGTCAGCATGATGGCTTCTTCGCCGTCCCGGGTTACGTTGCGGTTTTCCACGTCAACGAGCGGTTCACCGGCGGCTGCCTTCTCCGCGAACAGGTCGCGCATCCGGCGTGCCTCGTCCTCCGGCATCAGGGAAAACGGGGACGTGCCGATGAGCTCATCGGGGGTGTATCCAAGCGTGTGCTCCACCCGCTGCGAGACAAACGTGTACCGACCGTCGGTGTCGACCTCCCATATCCAGTCCGTCGAGGTCTCCAGCATGTCACGGAGCCGCTGCTCGCTTTCCCGCAGCCGCTGCTCTATCCGGCGGCGCTCGGTGACATCACGTATCGACGCGAGCACGGCCGTCTGGCCGCCGTAAAAAATAGTGGCCACCGAAAACTCTCCATCTCTGACCTCGCCCCGGCTGGTTTGGAGCTTTGCCTGGAAAGTGGACGGCGTCGTCTCGCCTCGCACCCGCCGGTACATCATCTGCTGGAGGCGCTTCCGGTCGTCGGGATGGACGAGGTCGGCCAGGTTCAATCGCATGATGTCCTCCTGGCTGTATCCGGTGAGCTCGCACAGCCGGGCGTTGGCGAAAAGGATGTTGGTGTCCTGGATGATGGCGACCGCGTCGTGGCTCTGCTCGACGATGGCACGGTATCGTTCCTCGCTTTCCTGCAGCCGATTCTCCAGCACGACCTGCTCGGTGATGTTACGGCCGAACACGATGGAGCCCACGATGTCATCGCCCTGCCGGCGCGGCGCCGAGGAAACCTCCAGGTGTATCACGCCGCCGTCGCTGTCGATGACGCGGACCCGGTAGCTGGCGTGTTCACCCTGGAGCACCCGCTCATATATCTCCCGAACATGCGGAAGGTCATCGGGATGGATGAACCGGGAAAAATCCTGTCCGGCATGGTCGGCGAAATTGTAGCCGCTTTCCTCCTGGGCAGCCCGGTTCGCGAACATGAGATGTCCCTCACGGTCGGTCGTCCATATCCAGTCATGGGCATGCTCCACGATGGTTCGATAGCGACGCTCGCTTTCCTCCATCCTGCGTTGTGCCTCTTTTCGCTCGGTGATGTCCCTGGCGACCCCGATTATCTCCGCCGGGTTACCCCGGTCGTCATGGGTAAACGTGGCATGGACCTCGATGGGGAATATATGTCCCTCCTTGTGCACGGCGTCCAGCTGGAGGACACCGGTATATGGCTGGCCCTCCGCGAGCTTTTTCTGCATTGCCTCGCTTTGCTTTCTGTATGACGCATCGGTGAGAAGGTCTTCCGGGGTGAGCGAAAGCACCTCCGCCGGGGTGTAGCCAAATACTGTTTCGACGGACGGGCTCGCATACGTGTATTCCTCGGTCGCTATATCCATCTTGTAGATGACGTCGGCGGAATGCTCGGCCAGCAGCCGGTATTCCTTCTCGCTTTCCTCCAGTTTTTTCTCCGTCTGCTTCCGCCGGGTGATGTCGCGGCCCAGCGCGATGGAGCCGATGCGCTCGCCCTGGCTGTCGGTGATGCTCCGCGAATTCCAGGAGATGACGCGCTCCCGGCCGTCCTTGGTCCTGATGATGGTTTCGAGCTCCTCGACCGCCTCGCCGTTGATGATGGATGCCGCCCGTTCGACGATTTCCTGCCGGTAGACCGGGTCGGGATACAGCCAGTCCCATATCCGGCCGTGTCCGACGACCTCCTCACGGGTGTAGCCGCTGATGTTCTCGGCCGCCCGGTTCCACAGGACGACGTTGCCCTCGCTGTCGAGCACGTCGAGCCAGACGTTGGCCTGGTCGAGGATGCCGCGCAGCAGCGCTACCTCACGCTGGAGGGACGCCCCGGTGGGCCTGGCCTCTATCGCCTCGGCGTCGTCGAGGGTTTCGTTCAGAAGGGCCGACAGCATGTCGGCGGAGTGCGCTCCGGGGACTGTATCGCTCATGATACCACCTCAAAAAATGGGTGCCGCAGCATGGCTGCCCATGGCAGGGGCAGGTTCCCCGCCGAGATGAGGGTCAGCGGCATCGCTGCGGCGTGCATACACATAATACATGAATACCCGTTTTTAAATATGTTTGCCGCACGAGTGAAAAACAGGCAGGTGTTATCCGGCGAACAGGACAGAGTAGTCACATGTCTCGGCGATTTTCCGCCGGGTGCTCTTCCCCAGGTTTTTCAGCAGCCGTTTTTTGTGCTGCTTGCCGACGACGACGAGGTTGGCCTTGAACTGCCGGGCGGCCTTCGCCATCTCCTTCGGCAGGCTCCCCGTCACCAGGCTCGTCGTCACATTGGCCCGGTCGATGTCCGCCAGGAACCGCTCGCCGGTGTCCGTCAGGTCCCGCACCGGCTTCCGCCCGGAGCGCTCACCCGCCTCGTTCACCTGGACGCTGTCCTCGGTGTCAACCACGTACAGGACATGCAAATCCCAGCCGAGCGCGTCGGCCAGCTCCGCGCTGACTTGAGGCACGACAGTGTTCATGCCGAGATTCGTGCAGACGGCGATGACCTGGTCGCTGCCCTCTGCACCGGCTTCCACCCAGACGGGGACCTCCGCATCGTCAAGAATGCGATAGTTGAGGATGCATTGTTTCTGGAATCCCATCATCACCAGGTCATAGTCGCCCGTGGAGAGCTCCTCCTGGACCATGGTGCTGTATTCGCCCTCCACCACTTTTTCCTCATATGCAAGGTCGGGGCTCTTGATGTTCTTCGCGTCGGTGAACACGATGTTGTCGGCCGCGTTCTTGTACTCCTCGGTGATGTCCTCGGTTGTTTCCTCCCGCTCATATTTGGTGCGGTAGGCATCGGAGAGCCTGTCGGTCTGGTTGATGGTCTTCCGCTCGATGACGTACATCACCGTGATGTCGCTCCCGATGGTATCTGCTACAAAAAGCGCCCGTTCAAGGGCCTTGCGCGGATAGAATTCAGATGAGATGGGGAGCAGAATGTGCCGGAACATGTGCATCCTTGCAGCGTTTGTCCCGGTAAAGACATGGTCTTATTTTATCTTTTCGTTTCCTACAGCCCCAGCACGCCCTTCCAGTACAACATGGCAACCGCGAAAATCACGCCGATGCAGACAAGGTTCGCGATGCTGCCTCCTTTCAGCAGGTCCCGCGTCGAAAAATAGCCCGCCGAGTAGGTGATGGCGTTGCCGGGCGTCGCGATAACCAGCATGAAGGCCAGGCCGCCGGACAGCGCGATGGTCATCGACGACAGCAGCGGGCTGACACCGGGGATCTCCCCCGCGATGGCGAGGCCGATGGGCAGCAGCATCGCAACGGCGGCGGTGTTGGAGATAAAGTTGGTGATGACGATGGTGAGCACGATGAGCACGAACACGATGACATAGGCATGGCTGCCGCCGCCGACGATGATGTCCACGATCCATTCAGCGGCGCCCGTCTGCTTCAGGCTGGTTCCCAGCGTGATGGCACCGCCGTAGAGCAGCACGACGCCCCAGGGCACCCGTTTTTCCACGTCCTCCCACGAGATGGTGCCCGTGAAGAACAGCAGCGCGCCGCCCAGCAGCGCGATAACCGCGAGCCCGAGCTCCTGCGACGCGAACATCCACAGCCCGATGGTGACGGCGAGGATGCCGGCCACGGTCATCTCGGGTCGGTCCAGCGAGCCCATCTCACGGACCTGGTCATCGATTTTTTTCCGCGCATCAGCGATGTCGTCCACCTCTATCGGAAACGTGAAATGCAGGATGAGCCAGACCACGGGCAGCGCGATGAACACGACCGGCGTCGAATAGCTCATCCATTCAAAAAACGAGACGTTGATGCCCGCGTCGGCGAGCACGCTGATGGTCAACGGGTTCCGGGCGCCGCCAATCGGCGTTCCCAGGCTCCCGATCGAGCAACCGTAGGCGATACAGAGCATGCTCACCCGGCCGAAGTTGCTCTGCCCGGGGACCACGCGCATCGCAATCAAAATCGACGTCACGATCGGCAAAAACAGCGCGACGACGCCGTGCTCCGGCATGATGAACGACAGCAGCGCCGACGACACCATGACACCAAGCGTGAACAGCCAGGGGCTCCCCCGAAAGGCCCGGAGAAAGCGCAACGCGATGCGACGATGAAGGCCATGGCGCTCGATGGCGCTCGCCAGTATGAAGGCACCGATGAGAAAAAAGACGGCCTCATTGCCAAACGCATGGAAAACATCGACGGCGGGCACCACGTCCAGCAATGGCTGCATGACCATGACGAGCAGCGCGGTAACCGCTATCGGGATCGGCGTGGTCACCCACAGGATGACGGCCATCATCAGGATGCCGAGCATCACCTGGCCGGCCCGGGTCAGACCGGGTGCAACGGGCAGCAGCGCCGACAGCGCGACGGCGGCGAACGCCAGCGCGACGAACGAGATGTCCCTTCTCTCGAGTGGGTACAGCTCGCTGACGGATCGCTCTGATGCACCTTTTTTCCTTCGTTCCTGTGCCACGGTATCCCTGCCGTTGAACGGATGAAGCCGGGATGCACTGCCGTCCCGGCCCCGGCATATAACAGATGTTTATTTTTTTACGTTTCTGTACAAATCGGGGTCGACCGCCGCAACGGCCGCCTCGACGTCCAGGGCGTTGTCAAGAAACCGGCTGACGCGCCCGGTTTCCTCCCGGGGCTGCTCCACGACGTCGCGGTACTGGACCATGAGCGTTTCGATGTCATCGCGGTCATGCAGCATGTGCTTCGCGTACCGGTTGAGATGTCGGAAGGCCGGTTTTTCCTCCTCACGGCATATGTCGCCGGACATTTTTTCCATGGAGGCCATGATTTCGTCGAGGTCGCGCAGCATGTAGATGACCCTGTAGCAGCCGGGTGGCAGAAACTTGAGGCCGTAGGCGGTGACCTTGACAAAGGTGCCATGGTATTTTTCGAACGGAAAGGTGCCCTCGATGAGCCGGTTGATGATCTTGCCGCCCTCGAGCTCATAGTAGCCCTTTGGATTATGGACGTCCGCCTCCCGCGACCGGTCGAAGGCCACGGGGACGCCACCCCGGGCGAGAAGCTGCATCATCATCGAGGTGCCGGAGCGCTCCAGCCCGGAGACCAGGTAGTTGGTGTCGCTGCGGAGCTCTGCCATGGTATCAGCCGAGGTATCCCTGCTTTTCCAGGTACTGCATGACCTCTGCGCCGGATTCCGCCGGTGTCTGGCATTCGGTGTCGACGACGACCTCGGGCTGCTCGGGCTCCTCATACGGGGCGTCGATGCCCGTGAAGTCGGATATCTCGCCGGCACGCGCCTTTTTGTAAAGGCCCTTGGGGTCGCGTTCCTCGCAGGCCTCGACGGATGCCCTGGCGAAGACCTCGACGAAGCGGTCGTCGCCGACGAGCTCGCGGCAGAAGTTCCTGTCCTTCGCATACGGAGAGATAAACGCGGTGATGGTTATCACGCCCGCATCTGCGAAGAGCGCCGCGACCTCGGAGATGCGGCGGATGTTCTCGGAGCGGTCCTCGGGCGAAAAACCCAGATCCTTGTTCAGGCCGTGGCGGACGTTGTCGCCGTCCAGGATGTAGGCGAGCTTGCCCCGCTCGTGCAGCCGGTGCGCTACCTCGTTCGCCACGGTGGACTTGCCGCTGCCGGAGAGCCCGGTGGACCAGATGACGATGCCCTTCTGCCCGAGCAGTTTTTCGCGTTTCTCTCGTTCGACCTTGTGGTCATGCCATACGACGTTGGTTGCTTTCTGTTCAGTCATTTTTTCCTCCTTGTTGTTTGATTATATGGATTATTTCTTCGGTAAACATGTCTATCTCGTTGTCTGGCACGATTGCTCCCAGGACATGTCGTTTGCCGCCTGCCACGTAGCCATGCTGCTTGGCCTGTTCGATGAGCGGACGGCAGTCGCTGCCCCTGACATAGAGCTGGCATTTCCGCTCGAAAAAGCCGCAGTTGACGACCATGACGTAGCTGTCGCCGTCCCACAACTGGCGGGTCACCGTCGAGATGATGTTGTAGGAGCTGTCGAGCCGTTTCACCAACACGGGGCCCCGGCGTTCGCCGGGCTGCCGCAGCGCCGTCTCGATTTCTTTTTCGATGTCCATGCGGCGCTGCCGCCAGTCTTCGTTTTCCATGATGAAAGCCGATACGTTGTCTGCCCCGGCGATGTCCACGACTGCCTGCTGCACCGCTTCACGGCTGCCGGTCGTGTAGTTGGCGTCGATGAGCCGGGTCATGCGGTGCAGCTCCTCGAATGTCAGACCGTTGCGCTCCATGTATGCTTCGACGCGCCGGTAGAAGGGAATGTCTTTGAGGCGTTCCTCCCAGTCGCCGACGGCGCCCAGGTATGCGAGTAAATTGTCCTCCATGTCGAGCGCCTCGGCGACGACGACCGACGCCGAGGGATATGCCTCCTCGCTTTCCCCGGCCATGATCGGGTTGTGGTAGGTGACACCGGGGACTTCCTCTGTCCTGTGGTGGTCGTACACCGTTACCTCGGTCATCGCCGCCAGGGTCTGCAGGCTTTCCGCGTGCAGGGCGAGGTCGACGAGGACGATGTCGTCGTAGTCGTTTTCCTTGATGTCCTGTATCTCCTCCGTGGTGAGCGCGTAGTTGCCGATTGTCGGCGTGCGGACGTCCTCGCTGCCGGTGTAGAGCATCGCCGCCGAGCAGATGCCGTCGGTGTCCCAGTGATGGAGGAGCAATCGCGATGCCATGGTATCACGAGACGAATGGGTCGTCGAACTCCAGGATGGTGTCCGCGACCTCTTTCCGCATGATGTCCTCCGAGGGGCGTTCGCCGTTGCGGAGCAGCTTCCGTATCTTGGTGCCGCTGAACATGACATGGTGCTCGAGGTCGTGCGGGCAGATTTTGTCGTTGACGATGCTGCCGCATTTGGTACACCGCGAGAACGAGCGGAAGAACATCGGCGTGATGCCCAGGTCGGGGAACTCCTCGAAGATGTCATGCGCGTCATATGGCCCATAGAAGTCGCCGACGCCGGCGTGGTCACGGCCGACGATGAAATGGGTGCAGCCAAAGTTTTTCCGCATGATGGCATGGTGGACGGCCTCCCGGGGGCCTGCATATTTCATCGAGGTGCGCAGGACGGACATCACCGACCGTTTTTGCAGGTAGTAGTGCTCCATGAGCGTCTCGTATGCCTTCAAGATGACCTCGTCCCTGAAGTCACCCGGCTTTTTTTTGCCCAGGATGGGGTTGATGAAGATGCCGTCGACGAAGGTCAGCGCCGCCTTTTGCACGTACTCGTGGCCGAGATGCGGCGGGTTGCGGGTCTGGAAGGCAACGATCTCCCGCCAGCCCTTTTCCTTGAACAGCACCCGGGTTTCCTTCGGCGTGAGATTGTAGTCGTCGAACGGGCGTTGGTTGCTGTCCAGCAGCGTGATGGGTCCGCCGATGAAGCTGTCGCTCATGCCGTTGACGGTTCTGACGCCGGGATGGTCATTGTCGGTCGTGGCGTAGATGTTTTCGGCCAGCAGCTGCTTGTCATAGGTATAGATTTCTTCGACGTCGAGCAGCGCCCGCACGCCCGTCTCCTGGTTGGTGAGCAGGACGGTGTCGCCCTCGTCGACGTCGGCGGCGATGTCCAGCAGGATGGGAATCGTCCATGGCACGTCGTTGGACAGGCGCTTGTGGTGGACGACGCTGTCCAGGTCGTCGTGGCACAGGAAGCCGGTCAATGGCGAGAAGACGCCGTTGGCGATGTTGAGGATGTCCTCGGCGGTGTCGGTGTCGACCGCACATGTGGGAAGCTCGTCGACGTCGTCCGGCGTCCGGGATGCATGGCGGTCGACGAGACGGTTGCCGTGTGGCTGTGGCATTGTCGCGTCCTCAGTCGAGGTAGCCGAGCGCTCGCAGGCGCTCCTTGACCTTTTCTTCGTCTTCTTCGCTGAATGCTTCCTCTTCTTCGTCGTCCATGTTGGCGATGACCTCGCGCAGCACGTAGGTGACGTAGCTGGACACCGAGTTGAAGCCGGTGCCCTCGATGCGTTCCTTGATTTTTTGGACCAGCGGTTTCGGGAGGGAAACCGTGGTGTACTTGGTCTCATTCATGCTTTCACCGGCGGTGTAATTAAATATTATTATAAAAGGTTTGTGGGGGTTAAAAAGCGCTTTCAGGTTTTAGAGATAGGTTCTCTTGATACGCGACAGCTTCACCCAGGGCAAAACGTGCCTCACCGTCTGGTATGGCCCATTATTGAAAGACACTGTTTGAAGCCATCCTTTCGGGCCAAACCGGCAGTCGGAAGCAGCATGCTCGAACTGGTTATGACAATTGCCACAGACCACGAGAAGATTTTTTGGATGATGCCCATAATCCGAGTGGACATGATGCACCTCAAAATAGGGGGAATAATCGCTTTTTAAAAAAGTAAAATCACATACCTGACAGTGACCCTGGTATATCTGCCGTAACAAAACCCTCAGGTTGTGGGGAATACTCTCTTTAGAACGGCTGGTTTCCCTTTTGACAGACCGCCGCTTTTTTCTCTTTTCATCTGACAAACGATGGAATTCCCTCAATGCCACCTCCATCTGTCGGCGCCCGGTCAACTGCTGGATACCCTGCATTTTTGCGGACGCTTCGCTTTCATTATCTGCAGCATCAAATTCCTGTTGCAGTTGTTGTGCACCGTGTATAAAATCCTCTTCCGGCATTAAACGATAAACATGCATATCTTTATCGAGAACCTGGATAACTACTTCGTCACCATCCCGAATATTATTCTCCTCAAACCAGTGGGACATCCCGCCTATTCGACTTTCACGGGTGGAACTCTTATACGAGGTATAATTTTTTGTTTCTGGTTTCGATTTCTGCCCCAGATATACCTGTATGTCCGTGTTTTCTGCAGGAAACACGTCTGTTAGGGACCGAGGAATCGCTATCAGCCCTTTATCTATCCGACTCTCTGTAATATGTACGGTGATATAATCGTAATTTATCCTGCTCGGAGTTTCAACAATATCAGACGAATTCGACCTCGTCGCAGTCATCCCAATCCTCAAGGTTTTCCAATAGTTCGTTTTTATCTATCGGTATCTCTTGTGCTTTCGCATATGCTTGTTCTTCGTCTTCGGCCTCGACTTCACAGGTACAAAAGCTAGAATAATATCGCACCACCCGGTATTTCTGCATGGTATATGCTTATCAGGCTGGACCTTTTATCTCTTACGGTATGTCCCTTACGATGTGACAATAGTATCACCTCGTTTGAGCCATCACCGGTAGCCGCCGATTTTAAGCGAGGGATCGCCAAGCAGTATCCATTCCTGCGCCGTCTTCGCGTCGATGGCCGTCGCGCTGTCAACGCTCTCATCCCAGTCAACCGGGTAGGTGTCAAGGTAGTCCGAGATGACGTTGCTCCAGATGTCACCCAGCACCTCGGTGTCCTCCATACCATACTCATGGAAAAAATGCGTGTCCAGCCATTCGGATGCCTCGCCGGTGACGCCGCTGGCCTCCCACTTGTCCTCCTTGGTGTAGCCCAGCGCGGAATAGCCCAGCGTCGCGATGGAGCCGCCGCCGACCGTCCGGGTCAGCCACCAGCTCCAGCACTCGGGGCCGGTCTCGCCCTTGTACAGATACTCATACCAGGCGGTGAAGCCCTCGTAGAGTTTCAGGGCGTTGAGCACCGAGATGTTGAACTGGCTGTTATGACAGCCGCCGACCACGCAGACCGGGAGCATGTCCTCGTTGTCCAGCTTCCGCATCTGCCAGATGTCCAGGCCGTCTATCCATGTCCCGGCGTCGTTCGGCGGATGGGTCGCCCAGGTCATCGGGCTGCCATGGCCGTCGAAAAACAAAAAGCCGCAGCCGTCGCTGACCGTCGAAATCACGTCCTCCGGCCCCGACAGGGTGCCATCCGACGTCCACAGCTTCACATGGTCAAAGCCGGGCATCCAGTCCATCGCCCGCTGCGTGCCCATCTCGCCCTCGATCTGGTCATCCCAGGCCGGGTTCGGGTTGTCGGGATAGGTATCCCCGGCGATGCAGACCATCCGGCTGAACCAGTCCGCATTGTAGGCCGTGTCCTCATAGGTGATAATTTTGTCGACCATGACAGTGACCTCCCACTCGGCGCGGCAGGCCAGCCGGCCAACGGCGACATCGGGATACAGGTCGAGCGGCGCATCCTCCGCCTCGCTGCCGATCCATTCCCCATAGACGCCATCGTCGTCGGTGTCCCAGGTCTGAAAATGGCCCTCGCTGTCATAGATATCAGCGAAATAGAGATCGCTCAAAAACGAGCGCTCCCAGCCGCTGCTCACACCGCAAAAAGAATACCGGACGGGGCACCACCACTGCTGCTCGAGCAGTCCGCCATGCCGGCCGCCGACCAGCATGACATAGCCGATGCCCCAGTCGTCGAGCGCGTTTTTGATGAAATACTTGAGCTGCTCGGCGCTATCCCGCCCCTCCACCTGGAAAAATGTGCCATCGTAGACCTCATCGAGGGACACCAGCCTGGTGTCCACGCCGTGCCCGTTTTTGTGTTCAACGAGCCGCTGCAGGCTGTCCGTCCACTGCCCGGGCGCCACAATCAGCAGGTCATAGCTGTCTGATGCCACCGTCGGCGAGGGCGACACGGAGGGCTCCCAATCGGTGGCATGTTGGCCGTGCAACGCCGTCAGCGGCGCAGCGACGAGCAACACCGCCGCCATCATGCAAAACAGAGCGCTTTTTCTCATGGGCTCAATAATGCCCGCGTCTATAAAAACACTCCGGGTTGGCCTTCTCTCGCCATACCGCCGGAATTGAAGAAAGTTTATAAGCGCGGAGGAACATCCAGCTCTGCATGGACAATGCCTCGCCGTTGTACCTGTTCCGGCCGGTTACCAGCCTGATAGCGTCGCTGTCGGTGCTCATCGGCTCCGTTGTCGGGAGAGGCGCACATCTTGCGCCCCATGTGTGGGAGATGGCGCTCGCGGTCTGCGCCGCTTTTTTGTTCAGCGCCGGGGGGTTCGCGCTCAACGACTACCTGGACCGGGAGAGCGACCGGGTGAACCATCCCGGGCGGCCGATTCCCGCGGGCACCATCTCGGCGCGCAACGCGCTGCGTGCCAGCGCCATCTTGCTGGTCGCGAGCATTGTGGTGGCTGCTGGTGTCAACTGGCAGGCCGTGGGCATCATTTTGGCGGCGGCCGTGGTTGCTGTTTCCTATGAGACCGTGCTGAAGTTCAAAGGTGTCCTGGGCAACCTGTCGATTAGCACCCTGGCGGCGCTGACGTTTTTGTTCGGCGGGGCCGCGGTCGACCGGCTGCTGTCGCCGTTGTTCGCATCCATGGTGGCGTTTTTGTTCATTTTGGGCCGCGAGATCATCATGGATGTCGAGGACATGGCGGGCGACGTCGACCGGCGGACGCTCCCCCGGCAAATCGGGCGAGGCAACGCGCTGGTGGTCGCCGGGGCGCTCATCCTTGCCGCCATCGGCGTCAGCATCCTGCCCTATGAGCCGCTGCGTCTCTTCGGCCTGTTTTATCTCCCGGTGGTGCTCGCGGCCGACGTGGTGTTTGTGTATGCTCTCTCGCTCGTCCGGCGGGATATCGGGCGGGTGCGCGATGTCACCAAGGCGGGCATTCTGGTTGCGCTGCTCGCGTTCGTGGTGGGCGCCGTTGTCTGACCCTGCATTGGCATGGACGAGCGGGCTCGAATAATAGTGAAAGACATATAAAGTATAAGGTGTTATAGTGGGGCAAATGGCCGAGGAAAATATTCTCCTGAATCCCAATGAGCCACGCCATGAGTTCATGGTGTACAAGGACAAGGCCCGCAGCGTCATCCTGAAAACCATCGAGGGGACGAGCGAGGTCTTCTGGATACTCGGCAGCACGGGCATCGGGAAGACGACGTTTCTCCGCTGGCTGCACGAGTTCGGGCCGCTCTACAAGGTAGAGGCCATCATGATACATGGCGGCGAAAACCTGACCCTGGAGGATATGAAAGCCAAGGTCGAGCAGGCGATACGCCCGTCGTTTTTTTCACGCGTGTTTCTCCGTAAAAAGGTCATTGAGCGACCGGTTTTGCTGCTGATAGACGAGGTCGAATACATCAAGGACGAAAAGGTCTTCGAATATCTTATCAGCAAGCTCGACGACACCGACCTCCGGCTGTCAGTCGCGCTGGCATCGGTCGAGGTCGTTGACGAGGTCGTGAAAAACCATCTGAAGGGACGGGACGTCGAAAAAATGCGCCTGACCATGCCCCCCACCGACCAGGTGCTCGACATGATGAAGCGCCGCATCGACGCGGCCGGCGGAGAGGGCTACCGTCCGTTCGGCAAACAGATGGTCGAGGACATCGTGGAATCATCAACCACCATCAGGGACGTTCTCATCAAGCTTGAAGAAGCATCAGGGTGACATCATGCATGAAAAAATAATGGTCGTCGACGACGAATACGAGGTCGCAGACATCGTCAAAAAAATGCTGGAGTCGGAGGGCTACGAGGTCGAGGTCGCCAACAGCGGCGACGAATGCCTTGAAAAGCTCAAGGAGGTGACACCGGATCTCATCCTGCTCGACATCATGATGCCGGGCATGGACGGCTGGGAGACGCTCCGGAACATAAAAAGCAACGATAAAACCAGGGACATCCCGGTGTCGATGCTCACCGCGCTCCCGCTCACCCCGGACGACACCAGGGACAAGCCCCTTGACAGCATCGAGAACTACATCGTCAAGCCGTTCACCAAAAAAATCCTGCTTCACAAGATACAGGACATCCTCGACCGGAAAAAAGAGATCAACGAGATGTACGAAAAAATCCAGGCGGAGGTCGGCGAGGAGGAAGCCGAGGAATACCGCCGGCTGTCCCTGGCTGTCAACCGCCAGCGCCGCCTCGTTGGCGCCATCGTCGATTCAACGGTCAGCGAGCTCAAGGACTCCGTGAAAAACCTGCTGATAAGCCAGAAGCGCATGATAGAGATGATGAACAAAAAAATCGATGACATCGAGCGCCAGGTCGAGCAGGAATCAAACAAAGGCTGACACGGCCTGATACACGATATCTCCCAGCAAAAAGGAGATGGCGTAGCCCGCCGTCAATGGAATGAGGAACGGCACCTTCGGCGTCGCCCAGATAATTTCGTCGCCGAACACCGCCGGGTCGACATCCCGCTGCGGCAGAATGCTTTTCCTATGCTGCCCCTCTTCTATTTTTTCCATCGGCCAGACATGGCTGCCCGGGATGTCGCTCGCCCGCATCCGGCATCCAAAAAAACAGTAGGGAAACACGAGGTCGCCATGGAGCACGTTGCGGACGAAAAATGCGATGGGGATAACCAGGAAGAGCAGCAGCGAGTTGATGAACACGATGACCGGAAACGGGAACTCCACCGGCGCTATCCACAGCGGTAGCTCACCGAGCGCGGTGTCGATGTGCGGGAACAACGGCGCCAGCAGCGATATCGCTATCAGCGCCTTCGCGTCGGCGCCGCCCATGCCCGCCAGGATGACCACGAACGCGATGGGCAGCGTCAGCATCACCGAGAAAAGGACGGCCGGGGTTGGATAGTCGGAGAACAGGAGCAGCACGACGCCGATGGCGCCCATGACGATCCAGAGCTCGTTCCGCGCCTCGCGGTATTTAAAATCGGTGTACGAGGCGTACAGCAGGATAGCCATGCCGACGGCGAAGCGGAGGACGTCGAGCATACCGCTAAATCACGCGGTCGATATAACTATATCGCTTTGTCCGTCGTCTCATACATCTGCGCAAACGGCGGTGTTACCTGAACCGGCGCATGGCCAGCAGCACGATGAATATCGCCGCGATGGCCAGCAGCGCCGCGAAGCCCGGGGTGCCGTCGCTGTCCTGGTCAAGCGATATGTCGACCAGGTCGCTCTGGACGCCGTCGCCGCCGACGGCGCGGATGCTGATCGCGTTCCCGGATGCGTTGGCCGGCAGGTCGATGGACAGCTCGAACTGCCGTTCGGCGCCCGCCTGCATGGTCGCCTCGGAGGGGGTCACCTGAACGGTCGCCCCGGCATCTTCTTCCACCTCGATGTGGACGCCGTCGACCATCTGGTTGAGACAGGTCACCGTCACGAAGACCGTCGCGGTGCCACCGGAGGTGTCGATGGAGGCCGGTGCCGACAGCACCAGGGAGGGGTCACCGCCGCCCACCGTTACCGACGCGGTGTAGGTGCTCGTGGTGCCGTTGTCGTCCTCGACCTCGAGCGTCACGGGATAGGTGCCGACATCGGGCCAGCTATGTGTCACGGTGGCCGCGGCCCGCTCGTCGTCATAGGTGCCGTCGGCGTCCCAGTCCCACCGGTAGAGCAGGATGGTGCCGTCGTCCGTCGTTGCGGAGGCGTCAAATGTGACGTCCTCGCCGGCGCCGGGCGATGCAGGCTGATAGCTGAACTGCGCCGTCGGCGCATGGGCGCCCGCCGGGTTCACCGTCACCATTTTCTGTGTCGTCGCAGTGGCCCCTTCGTTGTCCGTGACGGTCAGCGTGACCGTGTAGGTGCCATTTCCGGTATAGGTGTGCGATGTCGTCTGCCCGCTGGCCGTGTCGCTTTCATCGCCGAAGTCCCAGCTATAGCTGGCTATGCTGCCCCCGTAGGGGTCATAGGAATCCGCGGCATCGAATGACACGGCCTGGCCCACGGTGGGGGCAAGCGGCGTATATGAAAATGAGGGCTTCGGGGGGGCATTGCTGATCGTTATCTGCCGCGTGGCCTCGTCCTCGTCCGGTTCACCGGCGTTCACCGTCAGCCTGACCGTGTAGGTGCCGGGGCTCGTATAGGTGTGCGTCGGCGATGCGCCGGTGGCCGTCCCGCCGTCGCCGAACGACCAGGAGCGGGATTCAACGTCGCCCGTGGACGTATCGGTGAACTGCACCGGCTGACCGACAGCGGCACTGCCCGGAGCGGTGAAAGACGCCTCAGCCGGCTCCGATGCAGACCCGCCGCCGCCCCGCCAGAGCGCATTGCCGTTAGAGCCGTCATATTTAACCGTGTAATACTGGTCGTCCTCGTCGGTGTTGTATCCTGCCACGACGATGTTGTTCTGCGAGTCAACGGCGACCGCCTTCGCCTCACCCCTGAAAGAGGTCTCCGTGGCATCCCATCGCGTGCCAAGGCCGTTGCTGTATTTGATGGTGTAGAAATGTTTGCCGTCGTTATCAGTGGTGAAACCGGCGACGATGACGTTGTCGTTCTGGTCGCATGCGATGGCCAGCGCGTCGTCCTTGCCGCCCACGTCCAGGAGGTCGTCGTCAACCTGAACGTCGTTGTCATTGTACTTGATGGTCAAAAAATCCTGGCCGCCGCTGCCGCTGGAATGGCCGGTCACGAAGATGTTATCGTTAGAATCAGACACGATCCCGGACGCGCTCTCGTTCGTACCATCCCCGCGATAGAAAAACGGGCCACCCCTGGGGTCGAGGCTGCTGCTGTAACGCTGCATGCAGTAGGCGTTGTAGTCCGGCCCGTCGAACTGCGTCGAACCGGCCACGATGACATCTCCAGCACTGGTGAGCGCGACGTCGAGACCCATGTCGGCGTTGTTTTCCACGTCCAGCACGTGCTCCGCCATCAGGCCGCCGTTCGAGCCCGAGCATTTCACGGTCCAGAAGTTGCTGGTCGCCGACTCGGTGCCCACCAGCTTGATGGTCACCCCGGTGAGGAACACGTTGCCGGTCTGCTCGTCGATCGTCGCCCGCCAGGGCACGTCGGACAGCCCGTTGTCATGTGTTTTTTTCCAGACCTGGTTGCCGTTTGACCCGTATTTTATCAGGAAATAGTCCATCTGCGGGAGAATGTCTCCGGCGGAGCCAACGGCGCCGACGACGATGATGTTGCCGTTGCCGTCGACCACGACGTCCTTCCCGATGTTGTGGTCATATTCCTTGAACTCCTTCCGCCACAGCAGATGGCCGTCGTCACCGTCATATTTCTCGGTGCGGATGATCCATTTCCCCGCACCGTCATCATATACCTCGCCGGTGACGATGATGTTGTCGTCCCCGTCAACAGCGACGCCGTTGATGGACATCGTCCGGTCCTGCATCGCGGTCGCCATGGGAGCGCTGTCATCCGCCGAGGATAGCATCGAGAGCCCTGAAAGCGAAAGGGCCAGCACAACAAATAATACACATACCTGCGTATACGCGTTCCGTCTCATGTTTGTCAACCTCAGTGTACCCGGGAAACCCCCGGATGTCTGTTGATGTATATTCTTTCCCTTTAAAAAAAATGTGGTACAGTCGTCGAAAGAAGCTATTCCGTGCTGACAACGCCGTTTTCGGTGACGACGGCGTCCACCCGCACGTCGTGTTGCTCCTCAGGCAGCGTCTCCACGACCTGGAACGCATAGGCCAGCGCGACGGTGCTGCCCTCGAGATGCTGCAATAGCACGTCATAATATCCCCCGCCGTAGCCGATACGGGTGCCCCGGCGGTCGAACGCGAGCCCTGGTATGAGGGCGAGGTCGACGTCGCCGGGGCTGCGCCGCCGCACGTGTTCCTCCCGGGGCTCGAGGATGCCGTATGCACCCGTGGACAGCTCGTTCCAGGCATGCAGTTCGGAGAGAACCAGGGTGCGCTCGTCCCTGCTGCCGACGACGGGGACCAGCACCTGCTTTGCGTCGTCGGCGAGCAGCATCCGGATGCATCCATGGGTGTTGACCTCCGTCCCGAACGAGGTGTAGGACAGCACGACCGTGGCATTCCTGAAGACGGACATCCCGTACAGCCTGTCCAGCACCTGGTTGCTCCGTTTAAGGACCTCGAAGGCAGAAAGGTCGTTGCGCTGCTCCAGCATCTCCCGGCGTATGCGCTGCTTGTGCTCGCGCAGCGATGCCATCTACAGGTCGAGGATGTCCTCTATGAGGTCGAGGAGCCCGTAGATGTCCTGGACCTGCCAGTCGCCCATGTGGCCGATGCGGAACGTTTTTTCCTTCAGGTCGCCGTAGCCGTTGGATATGCGGACGTAATGCTTTGCCAGCTCCTCGGACAGCGACGCAACCGATATATCGCGGGTGTTCTCGATGCAGGTGAGGGTCTTCGACCAGTATCCTTTCTCGGGGTAGATGTCAAAATATTTTTGTGCCCATTCCTGGACGACGGCGGCCATCTGCTCATGCCGCTCGAAGCGACGCTCTATGCCCTCCTCGTTGACGATGTGGTCGAGCTGGGCGTCGAGGGCGAACAGCTGCGAGATAGCGGGCGTAACGCGGGTCTGGTTGCGCTTGTGGTACTTGTGCAGCAGCGGAATGTTGAAATAGTAGCCCCGGTCGAGTTCATCGGCCCGCTGCAGCATGTCGTCGCTGACCGATGCGACGGCGATGCCCGAGGGCAGGGCGAAGCATTTCTGGACGCCGGCGAGCACCATGTCGATGCCGAGCCGGTCGACCTCTATCTTGGCACCGCTCATCGCGGAGACGGCGTCGACGAGCAGCAGCACATCCGGGTAGTTGTTGACGACCTCGGCGATTTCCTCGAGGGGGTTCATCATGCCGACCGAGGTTTCGTTGTAGACCAGGGTTACCGCATCGTATTTGCCGGTGTCGAGCTGCTCCTCGACCATGTCTGGCTTGATGGCTGTGTCCCAGTCCAGCGTGAACGCGTCGCAGGGGATGCCGTTCTTTTCGGTTATCTGGTGCCATCGCCTGGAGAACGCACCGTTGACCAGGTTGAGACATCTGTCGCGGACGCCGTTGACCACGGCGGCTTCCATCGCCCCGGTCGACGAGGAGGTCATCATGAGCACGGGGTTGTCGGTGTAGAGCAGCTGCTGCATCTTTGACTGAATCGATGCATACAGCTCGCCGAACTCCTTTGACCGGTGATGTATCTGTGGCGTTGACATGGCCTGCAGCAACTCCTCACGGACCTCTGTGGGGCCGGGCGTAAACAGTTTCTGGTGCATGGCAGGAGTATAAAAAAACATTACTTAAAATTTCCCTCTGCCCCTGAAGCATGGCAGGGTAAAACCGGCCCGCAATATCAGTTAATTTTAAATATATCCGGAACATGTATCTAAATGGAGGTCATAGAATGACAAAACACAAGGCAAAAGCGGCATTGGGTATATTGGTAGCGATATTGATGATAGGGTCAGGTATCGCGGCCATTCCAATGACCGGCCATGAACAGCATGTGCAGTCCTCACCTGACGAGCCGACCGAAACCGTTGACATGAAATCCAACGATGACGGCGACGATGCTCCCTATATCCTTGACCAGTCCGTCCGCGAGGTGCCCGAATCGGAGAACGCGGCACTGGACGGCGACGAAAACGACATGAACACGCACACCGACGCGGGGAACAACATCTACGGAGCATTTCCCATTTATCCGGGCGAGCCACACGACAAGGCACCCGGCAGAGGAAACCAGGGACAGCTCGACCCCCAGGGAGATGAAATAGACTGGTACTACTTCGCTGTCGGTGAAGGACAGACAATCGATGCATCAATATCGGCGTTCCAGATGGAGCTGATGGATTCCAGCGGCGAAACCGTCATTGCATCCGGGAGCTCCTTCAGCGTCACCGCAACCCGGACGGGCAACTACTACCTGCGTGCCTACGTCCCGGATGGTGCCAGCGCCGGCACCTACCAGCTCGACGTCAGCATCAGCGGGCAGAACGACGGCGGTTCAGGCGGCGACGCCGGCGACAGCATGGGCAGCGCGACGTCTATATCCCCCGGCACCTACATTGGCTACCTCGACAGCAATGACTGGTCCGACTGGTACAGCTTTCAGGCGACCTCGGGCCAGGGCATCACGATAGACCTTGCGGTCGAGGCGCTCAAATCCGACTTCGACATGCATCTCTACAACCCCAACGGGGAACTCGCCCATGAGGCGATGTACTATGGAGGAGATGACACCCTTGAATATCCGGCTGACATGTCGGGAACCTGGACGCTGGAAGTCGACATCTGGCCCGGCTGGGACGAGTCGAAATGGCCGGATGACTACTTCCTTTACGGCTCCGGCCCCTATGAGTTGACGCTCAGCCTCGGCGGCTCCGTTGAATCACCGCCCGGTCCGGTTCCGCAGCCCGACGTGAAACCGATTGCGCAGACATTCAAGATCAACGATGACCCCACCAGCAACAAGGACGAGTTCGGCTACCTGGCAGCGGTGCCGGCGGCCAACTATCTCGACGGCGGCGAGCGCTACGTGTCACCCATCGTCTATCAGGGTGACGACAGCAAGACCTGGTGGTACGGCACCGTCGACGATACGACGCAGTATCTGCTCGACGACTGGAACACCTATCTGGACCGACATGGCATGACCGCAGAGGAATATACGGTGCCCTCCGACCCCATAACGGCGGCGGCGCAGATAGCAACGGACAAATGGAGTTCCGCTGACACGGCCGTTGTCGTCCCCGATGGCAGCGACGGCGAAATGGATGACACCGTTGACACGATCGTCGACAGGAGCGTGTCGCTCAGCACGTCTCCGAGCCAGATGCGGCTGTCGCCGGACGATTCCCGGTTTAAGAACGTTGACGGCAAGAGCGCCGTCCCCATGTTCCTGGGCTCCAGCGTCGGCGGCATTTACATGGAGACCTCGGGCGACGGATTTACCGGCGACACCGGCATAATCACCCCGCGGTATGAGAACGTTCAGGAGGACTGGTGGCCGCATCCGTATGACGGAGACGGACCCGACTCCGACACCTTCTATCCCGTTATCATGCCCGGGTTTTATGCACCGTATGTCACCAACACGCGGGGCATGAACCAGCTCACCATCAGCAAGTATCCGGGACAACGGTTCAACATCCCCGTTGACAGCCCGCAATCCAGCATCAACGTCACCGTCACGACGGACAGCCCGTCCTCCGTGATGGTCTACCTCGTCGACCCTGAAGGCGTTGTCCGGCGGCCAAACCTGCCGCACTGGGTCGGCGAACCCGAGCCGATACATCACTGGAACGGCGGCCACTGGCAGCACAACTTTGACGAGTTCCGCAAGTGGCGACCCGAGCCGTCGACGACGCGCTCGGTCGAGGTGTCCAACCCGAGCGCCGGCAGCTGGAAGGCCGTCGTGGTGCAGCATCCCACGGGACAGGCAACCGGTTCGCTGAACGTCCATGTGACCGCAGAGGTCAGGGAGCACAACCCCGACCGATGCAACGCGGAGCTCTCGGCAGCGAACGGGGCAGTACTCGCCTCGCTCAACCATGCGCCGCTGCTCTACGTGACCCCTGACGGCGTTCCCTCGGAAACACAGAGCGCCCTCGACGAGCTCGGCGTGAACAACATCATCTTCGTGAACATCGGCGGCGTGAGCAGTGCCGACATCGGCGCCTCAACGACCTATACGACGATGCAGGAGGTCGTGGACGCCATCAAGGGCTACAGCGCATCTGAGAACTTCATCACGGTGACATCACTCGCCTCGCTGAAGGGATTCTTCGCACCCGCGGCCATGATAGCTGCCTACCACGGCAGCCCGGTCTTCGACATCGGCATGGAGGCCCCGCAGGCGGTCAACTATCTCGACAAGGGACGCGTGACCACCTACGAGATGGGCGACTACTATCACGGCTGCCTCGCAACGGGCCATCTGCACAAGATGGGCGAACCCTTCGAGCTGATGCAGGCGCTCAAAAACCTCGTCCAGGACCAGGAGCTGCCGCCGATTGGCTTCGACCAGCACAAGCGATGGTTCGGCGGAGCGCAGGAGGCCATCTATGCGGGTATCACCGACCGGTACGGCCTTGACCTTGAGGGCAAGGAGGCGTACATGTTCGTGGCGGACCGTGAGCAAGACATCCGCGACCCCGTCACTATGGTGATGAGCGGCAACGAGTCATTTGCCGGTCATTTCATGCTCCGGAACGTGGCGCTTGACACCGCGCAGATATGCCGAAGCATCCTGTATCCCGCAGTCATCTACGCAAACCCCGGCAGGGATGTGACGACGTCGATGCTGATGAACTTCCCCGACGGCAGGTCGTGGACGACCAACGACGGTGTATCGCATTCGGTCAGGTCCTCGCAGCGGGTGAAGGAAAGCTTTAGCTCCCATGGGCGTTTCTATGAGGGCCATTGCATCTGGGATAACATGCTGGAGCGCTATAACACGGGCGCAGCGGTGAGCTACTACTCGGGTCACGGCACGGGCGGCTCCGGTATTTCGTTCCAGTGGAAGAACATCGCCGAGCAGTTCCCCTATGTGGAGCTCAAGCATGAGGAGCTCAAGGATTTCGACTGGTGGGACGGCTGGCGCGGGTACATGTATGATGACACCCGGACGAAGACCCCGCGCTGGGGCGGCTTTACCTGGTATAACGCCGTGGAGCCCAACCTGTACGACATCGTCCATTTCAAGTACGTCGACCAGTACTTTGAGAACCTGCACAGCGAGATAGACCTGTGGATGTCCTGTACGACGGCGTCGCACATGGGTGCGAACATCTATCTTGAGCATGGTGCCGCTCTCTACTACGGCAACGGCGGTACGGGCCTGTGCCCGCAGGAGGACCTCCTCGATGATAACATGATGCACAGCCTGATGGTGGAAGGCAAGAGCATCGGCGACGCGTTCTCCGACGAGGTCTGGCTGCATCAGCGTGATTTCACCACCGACGACCCGACGGCAATGTACGGCAGTTCCTCGATGCAGGTAACGAACATCCAGATGATATTCGGCGACCCGACGATGACGGTGTACAGCCCCGATTGGTCCGAGCCGACGCCGGTTGCGCCATAGGCGCACCTCTCTTTTCCCCCTCTTTTTCCCACTTTTTTGTTTTTTTTTTGTCGGGCATGTGCCCAATCCATAGATATATAAATAAACGATTGTTAATGGCGTGCTGAGCATGAAACGGAAAGCCATCTTCCTTGCCCTTGTCCTGCTGGCCGCGTCGGCCCCAGGCGTTGCAGGTATCGAAACATCCCCTGGGGAAACACCCGCTGATGCCGACGGCGACATGGCCTCCCGCAGCCCTGTGCGGCATGCGGCGAACGATACATGGACGATAGCGATGGTTGACTCCCTGGGGAAAACCGGGCAGCACACCGACATCGCCTGCAGTGCCAACGATACCATTTTCATCTCCTATCACGACTTCCTGGACGAAAACCTCCGGTGTGCCTACGGTGACAGCGGTACATGGGAGGTCGACACGGTCGACGCCGGGGGCGCCGTTGGCACCTATACCTCCATCGACGTGGACAGCGACGGCCAGCCACGTATCAGCTACCATGACGAAACAAACGGGGACCTCAGGTATGCCGTGAGAGACAGCGACGGATGGCAGGTGGAAACGGCAGACAGCACGGGCGACGTGGGGAGATATGCATCACTCGCCGTCGACGGGCAGGGAACGCCCCACATCGTGTACTACGACGCAACCGGCAGGGACATGAAATATGCCACCCGCAACAATGGAAACTGGAACACCGAGACCGTGGCGTCGGACGGCGACGCAGGTAGGTACGCAGCGATAGCCCTCGACGGCCAGGGCAGACCGCACTGCACCTACGGAGTTGACGAAACAACCCTGATGTATGCATATCGCACCGGCAGTGGCTGGGAAACCAGCCAGGTGGAAAGCGACATAAAGCTGTTCGAGTCAACGGCCATCACCATCGAGGACGGCACCTGCCACATCGGCTACTTTGACACCTCCGAGGACACCAACTGGCGTCTGAAATATGCGAACGATGCCGGCGGAGCATGGACCATCGAGGTGGTGGACCCTGACATCTATGGGTTCTGGAACGAGCGGGGGCTCGACATCGTCGCCCGGGACGGCGTCGTCCACATCGGCTATTTCCACTGGGATGACTGGGACGTCGGCTACGCCTACCGGTATGACGGGCGATGGATAACCGAGATCGTGGAACGCCAGGGTGACGTGGGTGCCTTCGCCGCCATCGCGCTGGACAGCCAGGGATACCCACGGATGAGCTACATGGACAGAAGCAACCTCGGCCTCAAATACGCCCGGAAAACAGCGTATGCGCCGGCGACACCGGCAAAGCCCACTGGGGTCGAACGGGGACGAACCGGCAGCGAGTACACCTATGCCACCTCAACCGGCGACCTGGACGGCGACGACGTGGAGTACGGATGGGACTGGAACGGCGACCAACAGGTCGACGAATGGACCACACCCGTGGCGTCGGGAGCTGAGATAGAGACCACCCATGCATGGGACAGCGATGGCGCATACACGGTGCGCGTGAAGGCACGGGACGGCACCGGGCTGGAAAGCGACTGGTCGCAGCCGTTGCAGGTATCCATGCCCTACCGCCCCGTATCACGCACCATGACGCTGTGGCGCTGGCTGGCACAGCATCTGCCGTTTCTCTCCCCGTTGTTTATGTAGCCGCCTCCAGGAAAATCGAATGATTTTTTAAAAGGAGATGCGTGTCTGGCTGACAGGCAGCTAATAAAGCTTAAATATGTTCCTCTCATTATCCAGCAGTGGCAATACATCGGAGGGGCGGTTGCCACAGGATTTTACCACCTCCATCTCCCAGCCCCTCCATTTTACACTCCACCGTCGGGAAGCAACTGCGCGGCAACAAATTTTATGAAAGCACCGCGCATTACCGGTCATGATAGAGAAAACAATCGGCCAGCTGCTCGACGAAGCCGCTGACACCTATGCTGACCAGGATGCACTCGTCTATCTCGACGGACCGCGCTATACCTACAAGGAGTTCAAGGACACCTGTGACCGGGTCGCGAAGGGGCTGCTCGAGATGGGCATCGAGCCGGGCGACCACGTCGCCGTATGGGGATACAACGTGCCCGAATGGGTCATCCTCCAGTTCGCCACCGCGAAAATCGGCGCCGTGCTGGTCACGGTCAACATCTACTACAAGGCACACGAGCTCGAATACCTGCTCAAGCAGTCAGATGCCAGGGCGCTGTTCCTCGTCGACGGCTTCAAGGACGTCAACTACGTGGACACCGTCTACCGGGTCGTCCCCGAGCTGCGCGAGGGCGAGCGGTCGGACGAACTGCCGTATCTCGAGCACGTGGTGTTCATGGGCGACAAAAAGCATGAAGGCATGCACACCTTCCCGGAGCTCATGGACATGGGCGAAGGGATGAGCGACGACGCGCTCCTGAAGGTGCAGGAAGGGCTTGACCCCCATGACACCATCAACATGCAGTATACCTCCGGCACGACGGGGTTTCCCAAGGGCGTTATGCTCACCCATTACAACATCGTGAACAACGCATACTGGGTCGGCAGGTATCTCGACCTGGACAGCGACGACCGGATGTGTATCCCGGTGCCGTTTTTCCATTGCTTCGGCTGCGTGATGTCCACGCTCAACTGTGTGATATATGGCGCGACGATGGTCCCTATAGAGATATTCGATGCCGGCGAGGTGCTTCGGGCCGTTGACCAGGAGCGATGCACGGTCATTCAGGGCGTGCCCACCATGTTCATCCGGGAGCTCAACCATCCAGATTTCGAGAGCTACGACACCTCCTCGCTCCGCACCGGCATCATGGCCGGAGCCACCTGCCCCATGGAGGTCATGAAACGCGTCATGGACGACATGCACGTCGAGGAGATCACGATCTGCTACGGGCTGACCGAGGCGTCGCCGGTCATCACACAGACCAAGCGCGACGACCCCATCGAAAAACGGGTGGAAACCGTGGGTAAAGCACATCCGCCGGTCGACGTAAAAATCATCGACCCCGAAACGGGTGGGCAGCAGCCACCCGGCGAGCCCGGCGAGCTCATCGCCCGGGGCTACAACATAATGAAGGGCTACTACAAGATGCCCGATGCCACCGATGAGAGCATCGAGGACGGCTGGCTGCACACCAAGGACCTGGCGGAGATGGACGAGGACGGCTACATCAAAATCATCGGCCGGGTCGACGACATGATCATCCGGGGCGGCGAAAACGTCTACCCCCGCGAGATAGAGGAGTTCCTGTACACCAACCCCAAGGTGAAAGACGTCGCGGTCGTCGGCGTACCCCACGAGGAATACGGCGAAGAGGTCGCCGCCTTCGTTCAACTCCGCGAGGGCGAAACGGCGACGGAGGAAGAAATAAAGCAGTTCTGCCGGGACAACATCGCCCGGTACAAGATGCCGAAATACATCTTCCTCGTCGACGAGTTCCCCATGACCGCGAGCGGCAAAATACAGAAATACAAGCTCCGTGACAGCGCCGAGGAACGGCTGCAGGGATGACCATGCGCATCGCCCACCTCTCCGACATCCACTACAGCAAAAGCTGGATGTTCCTCCACGACAGCTTCCAGCGCTGCATCGACATGGTGAACGAGGAGGCACCAGACGTGGTCATCGTCACCGGAGACATCACCGACTACGGGCTGCAGCGGGAGTTCCAGGGCGTCAAAAAGGAGCTGGAGCGCATCACGGCACCCTGCCTCATGGTCCCGGGCAATCATGACTCGCGGCATGAGGGATACAAAAAATTCGAAGGGCATTTCGGCCCGCGGTTTTTCACGGAGGAACACGGCGGCTACCGGTTCATCGGCATCGACAGCAGCGAGCCAGACATCGACGAGGGACATGTCGGCCGGGAGCAGATGAAATGGCTCGCCGGACAGCTCACCGACCGCTCCATCGTCTTCCTGCACCATCATCTGGTGCCGGTTCCATATACCGGGCGGGAGCGGAACGTGCTGGTTGACGCCGGCGAAATGCTCCGGCTGCTCGATCGCCACGGCGTGCCGCTCGTGCTCAGCGGCCACAAGCATGTCCCCTGGGCATGGAACCTGGACGGCATGGTGGTCTCGACGGCGGGCACCGTATCCTGCGAGCGCACCGGCGCCCATCAGTCGTATGACCTCATCGAGCTCACCGACGACATGATACACATAGACAAAATAAACATAGCCACGGGAGAACATACCCGCCATCGGGTCAGGCGCCGCTGAACTGGCAAAAAGAGAAGGATATTTATAGCGACGGCAAAATAACCGGGGGAAGGATGCAATGAGAGAGCCCAAAAAGCGCCTGTTTTCGAAGCATGAGATGGCCATCGTCGCCGCCGTGGCCGCCTGCATCATCGGCGTCGGCATCGTCAGCGCATTTCCAAACGGGCTGCATCTCTCCCCCTCATACGAGGTGCGCTACACGGGCACCGACACTACAGTGCTCCTCGGCGACATCGACATCGACAGCGACATCACGGGCACCCTTGGACTGCACAATGTCACCAGGATGAACATCCCCATGGCGGGCTCGGTCACCATCGACCCGGCCGGGAGCCCGGCGGAAACGTTCACCGATATCTCTGTAGCAATCCATGGCGGCGACGGAGCGATACAGGGCACCGTGAAAATACCCGTCCCGCTCACCCCTGGAGCAGCCCTCTACAACGGCAGCCTGGACGACACATGGATGTTCGCCGCAGAGTCCACCATGCTCGACCTATCAACGGGTGCCACGGTCACCATGCACGACGCATCTATCTCCGTGGACAACGGCTCATGGACCACAACGGGTGCCGTCTCCCTGTCCATGAACGAGCCGGCCAGCGCAACCGTCATCACAGACCACTGCACGGTGTCATCTGACAACGTGGTGGAGCTTTCGGTGGAAAAACGTGCGGATTTCAACAACACGCTGCTCGACGTCCTTGGAGAGGAGCTGCCGTCGCTGCCCGTATCGCTCGGCGGCGTCGCCGCCGTGCTGCCCGGCAACGCAACAGCGATAACCGTGGACGAAGGCACCAAAACATGTGACAACGTGTCGCTGTTCAGGGGGTCATGGACCGCTTCGTTCGGCGACACGGTGTCGCTGCAGGGAGATGCTCTGCTGGTGCTCATCGACACGTCGCTGTACAGCCCCGCAGACGCAGCGATATGGTTCATCCCCGACCAGCTGCTCGGGCTGTGGCCGCTCGCCATCGGCATCTGGCTGGTAGCCGCGCTGCTGCAGCGGCGCTCCCATCGGGACCGGCCAGAATACGACCGGGAGCTGTACTGGCTGGCGGTCATTATCCATCTGCTGATACTCGCCGTGACGTTTTTCCTGTGGGACGCAGAGATACGCTATCTGTTCGGCACAAGCCTGCTCGACGGCGCAGCGAGCGCCGTCACGACGGGCGGGGCGTCGCTGGCCTCCTTAGCGATCATGCCGCTGGAGCTCGTTCCCTGGTTCCTCGGACTGGCATTTATCGCGCTGCCGGTCCGGGTCATCCTGGCCGCGGTGTTCCGGCTGGTGGACTTCGACACGCTCGGAGATGGCATCGCGAAAGGTATCGGACTGCTGGCGCTGCTGTTCATCGGCTCGCGCTACATCCCGTTTTTCCTGAACGTGACCGTGCTGGCTTTGCTGCAGGACCTGCTGGGGCTGTAGATGACATCGCCACTGTACAACCGGCGGGCGTTGCATCTGCCCGACGTCAACGCGGCCATCGTCGCCGACCTGCACATCGGCATCGAATATGATCTCTCGCTCTCCGGGGCGAACATACCGTCCCAGACCACATTGCTGGCATCACGCTGCCGGGGTCTCTGCGAGGAGCTCGACGTGGAAACGCTGGTCGTCGCGGGCGACCTCAAGCACATGATAGCCGGCGGCGGGTCATCGGAGCAGGCGCGGGCGATGCGGCAGGAGCGCTGGGAGCTCCGCTCGTTTGTGCAGTCGCTGTCCTGCTGTGCCATAACGCTGGTGAAGGGCAACCATGACGGCGGCCTTCGCTCATCGGAGACGCTGACGGTGCATGACAGCCGGGGTATCTGCATCGGGGGGATAGGTGTCGCTCATGGCCATGCATGGCCCTCCGGGGAGGTGATGCAGCGCGAGGTGCTGGTGATGGGGCATGTGCATCCCGTCGTCCGTCTCAGGGACGACCTGGGGTTTTCAACGTCCAAGCCCTGCTGGCTCCGCGCGCCGTTGCTGCGGGATGCCGCGCTGGAGCGATATCCCGACGGCAACCCCGAGCTGGAGGTAATCGTTGTGCCTGCGTTCAACCCGCTGTGCGGCGGGATGGCTGTCAACACCGAGGGTATCCTGGGCCCCATGCGGAGCATCGTTGATGTCGACGCTGCCGAGATTTACCTGCTGGATGGCACCTATCTGGGCAGCGTGGCGTCGCTGCGGCTGTAACGGGGTTTCCCGAGGGGTTATTGTTTCAGTTTGACCGCTGTCCCGTAGGCCAGTATCTCTGCCGCTCCGCCCATGACCCCTGCGGTCATGAACCGCACGTTTATGACGGCGTCTGCTCCCTGTTCCTCTGCTTTTTGTGTCATTCGCTGCAGGGCTACCTCTCTGGCCTCGCTGAGCATATCTGTGTATTCCTTGATTTCGCCGCCGACCACGTGACGGAAGCCCGCTACGATATCTTTTCCGATATGTTTGGCCTGGATGGTGTTGCCTCTCACTATCCCCAGCGTCTCCTGTATCTCCCGATGGGGCACAAAGTCTGTGTTGACCAATATCATGGTTTCATGTCCTCCTCTTTTATGTTTTCTCTGTCAAGGCTCGTGCGTTCCGCTGCCGTTGAAACGAGCAGTATGATGATGCCGGCGGCTATCCCTGCCCCGCCGATGAACACGACGGGGTCGACATGTCCGAGCTCTTTCAGCAGGCCGTACAGCCCGTACAGGAGCAAGACGAGCAGCCCTCCTCCGAGGCAGGCCAGCCCGACCATTTGCAGCCGGTTCATGACAGGAAACCATGCAATGTGAATATAATTTTTGTGTCCTCTCGGGGGCTTACAATCCGGCTGTAGGGGCAGAAGTTTTTTATCCCGTCTGCGTATTATCACGCGATATCATGAAAATACTGGTGACAGATCCGGTTGCGGATGAAGCCATGGAAATGCTCGGGGAAAACCACGAGGTTGTGTTCAACAACATCACGGGCAGCGAGCTGGCCGCCGAGATAGGCCCCTACCATGGCCTGATGGTGCGCAGCGGCACCCAGGTCACCCGGGAGGTCATCGAGGCAGCCGACAGCCTCATGGTCATCGGCCGCGCGGGCATCGGCGTCGACAACATCGACCTCGATGCGGCGAGCGAGCACGACGTCAAGGTCGTCAACGCGCCAACCGGCGCCACCCCGTCGGTAGCGGAGCTCACCATCGCTCACATGCTGGCGCTCGCCCGGCATCTCCCCCGGGCGGATAAGACCATGAAGGCGGGTGACTGGGCGAAAAAACAGCTGAAGGGCACCGAGCTCAAGGGCAAAACGCTCGGCCTGGTCGGCTGCGGCAACATCGGCAGCCTCGTCGCTGAATACGCGCAGGCGCTGGACATGTCCGTCGTCGGCTACGATCCCTACATCTGCGAGGAGGACCTGGCGGAGGAAGGCATCGAAAAAATGGGGTTCGAGGAGGTGCTCCGGACGGCCGACTATCTGTCGCTCCATGTGCCGCACATCGAGGCGACGCATCACGTCATCGATGCCACGGCGCTGCAGTCCATGAAGGACACCGCGTTCCTGGTGAACTGCGCCCGGGGCGGCGTCGTCGACGAGGACGCGTTGTATGAGGCGCTGAGAAACGGCGATCTTGCTGGTGCGGCACTGGACGTCTACGAGCAGGAACCACCGGGTGAGACGAGGCTGGCGGAGCTGGACAACGTGGTGATGACGCCTCATCTGGGCGCCGCCACCGTTGAGGGCCAGGTACGTGCGGGGACGGTCTGCGCCGAGCAGATGCTGATGGTGCTCGACGGCGAAGAGCCCGATTTCTGGGTCAACCGGAAAAAATAGCTCAGGTATCGTATTCGTCGCTTTCCTCCGCCTCCGGCGCCTCGCCCGTCTCGCTTATGTTCTCGATGATCTGCATCGGCTTCGGTATCATGAACTTCGGCCAGAGCGAGGTGTTGGTGAAGCAGGGGAACTCGGTGACATAGTACTCGTGGTCGCGGCTGATGACGCCCTGCATCGTGAAAAAAATCTCCCGGCGTTCCTCCAAGGCAAGGTCGCCGTCGGTGACTTCGACGATGGCGCCCTCGGCGCTGATTTTGTCTGGCCCCTCCAGCATGATTTCGAGGTTGAAGATGCATTCAGCAACCTTTTCCTCGTCCTCCACGATGTCACCCATGCCGATGTACAGACCCGGATAATCGGAGAGCTCCTGCGCCATGGAGGTAAACACGCCATATACATAAATATTTTAACTCCAGGTTCTTGAAGCCCATGGACGTCATCTATTCCATCGGGCATTCCAGCAGAGATATCGATGATTTCATCGTATCGCTGCAGCAACATGGGATAACGATGGTGGCCGACGTCCGCCGGCACCCCGTCTCCCGTTTTGAGCATTTCAGCCGGGACGAGCTCATGGACGCGCTGCAGCGGCACGGCATCGGCTATGCCCACCTTGAGGCGCTGGGCGCTTTCCGGGACGAGGGCTACGAGACATGGATGACGGGCGCGGCATGGCTGCAGGGCTACGAGCGGCTCGTCGCTCTGGCGCGCCGGCACACGACGGCGTTCATGTGCGCCGAGCGGCTGCCCCAGCGGTGCCACCGCCGTTTCATCGCCCGCCGCCTCGCCCGGGATGGATGGCGGGTCGTCCATCTCATCGATAGAGACGCTATGCAGGCCACGCTCACACCGTAGCTGGAGGCCACAATATTTTTAAGAGCGTCGGCTATACCGGAAGGGAGGGAATACCATTTTTGACGTCCTCGAAGCAGTCATCCCCTACATCAGCGGGCTGTACACCCTGCCCTGGATAGCCGTCGGCTTCGTCGGCAACCTCCTGCTCAGCCACATATTCGGAGAGAAGCGGGTCGCCGCCGTCATGAAAAAAATCGGGCTGGTGCTGCTGTTCGTGTTCATCCCCATCCTGCTGTTCAAGCTGTTTTTAAACATCGACTTCCGGGCGCAGGAGTTCGACTTCGCACTACTCGCCCTCGCATTCATGGCCTTCCTGTACCTCCTGGCATACATATACGCCCGGCGGCAGGCCCCCCGGTTCACCACTGGTGACAGCGAGCGGCTGCATTTTTTGAAGACAACCATCGTCAACCAGGGGCGAAGCGCCGCGTTTTTCGGGAGCGCCATCCTGGCCATCGAGGAGCTGCGTATCCCCGCCGCCATCTATATCACGCTGCTCGGCATCTACCTGTTCGCCATCGTGCCATATATCCTGGCGCATCTCCACGACCGGGAGGCCGCAGCGTGTGAGACGAAAAACCCGCTGCCCCGGTTTTTGCGCGTGTTTCCCTGGTATCTTGCGGCCTTCCCCATATCGGCGACGGTCATCCACATGCAGACCGGCGTGACCACCGGCACCTATGAATGGGGCGTGCTGCTCGAGTTCGCGGCGGCGGTGACCATTCCAGCGGCGCTGTACTATGTCGGCTCGGGTATCAGGCTCGCGGACGTGACCCCGGACAAGCTCCGGCAGCTATTCTTTGGCCACGAGGGGGAGTTGGCGAAGGTCCGGGTGCTGCTGCTGCTCACCATGGTGATAACACCCGTTGTCGTCGCGGCGTTGTTCGGCTCGCTGTGGATGCTCGGGCTGCTGCCGGCGGCCTGGTTCGCGGTGCTGCTGCTCAACGCGGTGCTGCCCATCACGAGCACCAACATGTTCCTGGTCCCCTACGGCATCAACAAGAAGGTGACGGCGCTGTCAGTGACCTGGTCGACCCTGTTTTCGCTGCCCCTGTTCGTGGTGCTGCTGTACGTGCTGTCCCGGGTGTTCGGGTAGCTTATTCCTCGACAACCCGCTGCGCCTTGCCCATGCTCCGCGGAATCGTCTCCGGCTCGACGACCTCGACCGGAATGTGTAAATTTAAGACGGCGTAGATGTCCTCCTCTATCTGCTCCGCCAGCTCGTCCAGGTCGCCCTCGCGGTGGCGCTCCCGGGTCGGCTCGATTCTGATGGTCAGCGTGGTCAGCCCCCGCTTGTCTTTTTTGATGAGCTGGTAGTGGCCGCTGGCGCCGGGCTGCTGCATCATGATCTCCTCGAGCTGGGAGGGAAACACGATGACGCCCTTGATTTTCATCATGTCGTCGCTCCGGCCCTTGATACGGGAGATGACGGGCAGCGTCCGGCCGCACTCGCAGGGCTCCTCCGTATACTCGGCGATGTCGCCGGTGCGGAAGCGTAGCGCGGGAAAGCCTTCCTTTGTGATGGTGGTGAACACGAGCTCGCCCTCGCTGCCGGGCGGGAGCTGCTCACCCGTCTTGGGGTCGATTATCTCGGTCAGGAAATGGTCGGCGTTGACGTGCATGCGCTGCTCCTCGCATTCGGTAACCACGCCGGGGCCGATGATCTCCGTCAGCCCGTAATGCTCATGGGCACGGATGCCCCATTTACCCTCGATTTTTTTGCGCATTTCGTCGCTCCAGGCCTCGGCGCCGAACAGCCCCAGCCGGAGCTGGAAGTCCTCCCGGGGGTCATACCCCATGTCCTGGGCGACCTCGGCCATGAACAGCGAATACGACGGGGTGCAGGCGATGGCCGTGGTGCCGAAGTCCTTCATCAGGGTTATCTGCCGCTTTGTGTTCCCGGAGCTCGTCGGAACCACCATGGCGCCGATGCGCTGCGCTCCCTTTTCGAAGCCATGGGCACCGGTGAACAGACCGTAGCCGTAGGCGTTCTGCATGATGTCGCCCTCGCGGAGCCCGTTCGCCCAGAGCGAGCGCGCCATGACCTCGCTCCATAAATCAACGTCCGATGCGGTGTAGGGCCCGACGACTGGCTTGCCCGTGGTGCCCGACGACGCGTGTACCTCGACGCAGTCGTCGAGGTCGACGCAGAGCAGGCCGAAGGGATAATAGTCGCGGAGCTCCGCCTTGGTCAAAAACGGCAGCCGTGTGATATCTTCCAGCGAGGTGATGTCGTCCGGCGTGACCCCGGCCTTTTTGAGCTTGTTATGGTAATGCGAGTTGGTGGTGTAGCAGCGTTGCACCGTGTTCTGCAGCCGGCTTAGCTGCAGCTTTTTTAACTCCTTCAGGGGCAGTGTTTCATGCCGTTCGTCCCAAAAATCCATAGTGGTAATGCGCTGTGGTTTAAAAAATCCGTCGTTACAACGGGCGGCGCAGATATATCAGCCCGGCCTGCTCCCGTTCCACGGTAAAACCGAGCTTGTCGAAGAGGTGCAGCATCGCCTCGTTGCCCCGGGTGACCTCGGCGGTCAACGCCGTGATATCCTGTCGCCCGGCCACCTCGATGAGATGCCGGAGCAGGGCGGTGCCCACGCCGCGATTCTGCCAGTCGTCCCTGACCACGACGGCCACCTCCGCCTCGCCGTCATGCATGGTGTACCGTCCCACGCCCAGCGGCGTCTCGCCGTCGTAGTCCATCCAGGTCGCGAGCACCGCGACATCCCGCTCGTAGTCGTTGTCGAGATAGGCCTGGAGCTCCCGGCGGGGCATCCATGTCTTGGCGTGGAACCAGCGCCGTCGCCTGGTTTCCTGCGAAAAGCTGTTGAACAGCTCGAGCATGAGCTCCTCGTCCTCGGATGTGATTGGGCGCATCTGGATGACGCTGCCGTCTGCTATCCGCGCGGTGGCGTGCAGCTCGTCGGGGTCGACCGGGGTATCCCTCGGCGCGTTCATCGGGATGCTATACCATCGGGTGTTAAAAGCTGTTGCGGATGCACTACGCTGCGGGATGCATGCTCGCCGTAGGCCATCCGAAACTTTATAATCATGCGCCGGTGTTAAAAAATGAGATGTCAGATGACGATGCGGAGGACGGCGGCGTGCGGAGATTTCTGTACCGGCGGCGGCAGCTCTACCGCCATCTCCGGTCGAAGATACCCGGCGGACGGGAGAGCACCTCGGACGTCGACAAACTGCTCCATGCCCTGCGGCTGCCGCGGGCCGCGGAGGAGACAGCGGTCAGCCTGTACCGGAAGGCGGTCGAAACCCATACGATCCGGGGGCGGAACATGGAAACGCTGCTCGCCGCCGCTGCCTATGCCGCCTGCCGGCAGCGCGGGGTGCCGCTCACCCTCGACGACATCGCGGAGCGCTCGGGCGTCGGGAAAAAAGAGGTGGGAAAGAGTTTTCGGTGGCTGGCACACGAGCTGGGGCTGCGGCTGACGCCGGCGTCACCGCTCGACTACCTCGACAGGTTTTGCCAGCAGCTCGGCGCAGGCGACTGCATCCGGTCGACGGCACGGGACGTGCTCCGGCGGGCTGAGGAACGGGAGATGACCAGCGGGCGGGGCGCCACCGGGATGGCGGCAGCCGCTATCTATGTCGCCTCGATGATGTGCAGAGAAAAAATCACGCAGCGGGACATCGCGGGCGTGACAGGGGTGACCGAGGTCACGGTCAGGAACCGGTACAAGGAACTGGTGCGGGAGCTCAACATCGACGTGGACGGATAAACCGCATATTTTTGCCATTTTCCCACTCCTCCTGTGAATATCCTCCCTCCCCCGACCACAGAATTGGATAAACCGAGATAGAAAAAAAGAGAAAAAAAGGAAGAGAGGACGACAGCCTCTACTTTGTGGGGGGCAGACGTTTTCGCAGTAGCTATTTATAACAAAGACCACATAATGATATATGGATAAGAAACTGGCCGTGATGACGGTCGCCCTGCTCCTGCTCGTTTCAGCTCCACCGATGGCGTCCACCCTGCCAGGCAGCGTCAACATCGAGATGGTCAGCGACGCCGGCGACACAGGCACCGGCAGCGGCGATGGCGGCATGCGGGATGCTTCATGGCCGATGTTTTCACATGACCTGCGGCATACGGGCCGGAGCCCGTATGATACTTCTCGTAATATCGGGGAGGAGAGATGGCGGTTTGCTGCGGGAGAACCGGTTATTTCGTCTCCTGCGATAGCGAAGGATGGAAAGATATATGTTGGGGGGCGGGGTGCTGATGGTCCATTGTGTGCATTATATTCTGACGGTACATTGAAATGGCGGTTTGAGACACCGTGCCGGAACGGTCGGTTAGGCAAAATAACGTCTTCTCCTGCGATTGGGGCGGATGGAACGGTGTATGTGGGCTCGTGGAATGGATATTTTTATGCCGTGGACTCGACCGGCGAGTTGAAATGGCGGTTTGACACAAGGGATACCCTCCATGGCTCGGCGGCTGTTGGACCGGATGGAACCGTGTATTTTGGCGTGGTGGAAACAACGGAGGTTGGCACGTTTTATGCGCTGTATCCGAATGGAACGGAGAAATGGCGGTTTGAAACCGGCCGACGGATTTACGGTTCGCCAGCAATTGGCGATGACGGCACCATCTACATCGGCTCGAACGACGGCTACCTGTACGCGCTCTATCCAAATGG